>ERZ773178.4410-NODE-4410-length-10632-cov-13.002175_pt1 | contig 10632 bp, 9 predicted proteins | sample MGYA00580533_ERZ773178 | MGnify/ENA primary metagenome ERZ773178 (study PRJEB29015, sample SAMEA2737859) | human gut metagenome | biome: human gut; feature: human-associated habitat; material: faeces | place: China | collected 2012 ...
GTTTTAATAAACGAATGATTGTTTTACAGATTTAAAAAGCAAAGAAAATGAAGAAATTAGTTTTAATGTTCGTAGCTATCGCAGCTATCTCTTTCGCATCTTGTGGTAACAAAACAGCTCAGAACACAGCTTCTGCTGGTTCTGATACTGCAATGGTTGATACAGCTGCTGCTGATACAGCTGCTGCTGATACAGCTGCTGCTGATTCTGCTAAGTAATCTAGGATTACTTTACGAACGAAAAATGAGAGAAACAACCGCTGGACTTCGGTCTGGCGGCTTTTTTTGTTTTATAGGCTCTGGTGCTTTTCCTGTCTGGTTGTCTGATTGGTTTGATTCTTTCAGTCCCGATGCTTTATAGAATCAGTTTTTTCATACTGCCTATATTAGAAAAGCGCCTTGGGAATTTGCTAATTTCAGAATAATTGTTTATCTTTGCCGAGCTTTTGCTCAGAAGGCTAAAAAACAAGATTTGTGTTCCTTTCTCCTGATGCTGGAGGGATGGGGACTTTTTTCTTGAAAATCAAGATTTGTGTTCCTTTCTCCTGAAACTGGAGATTTAGGTGCTTTCTCTTGAACGCAGAAAGGAGAACCTTTTCGGTTTTGGCCGATTGAAATTTAATAATGTAAATAGGATAATTATGATAGATACAAGTGCCTTTCAAGGCAAGAAAGCTGCTTATTATACTCTGGGTTGTAAACTCAATTTCTCAGAAACTTCCACTTTCGGAAAGATGCTGGAAGACATGGGGGTTGTTACAGCTCAAAAGGGTGAACAGGCAGATATTTGTTTGATAAATACATGTTCTGTAACAGAAGTGGCTGATCACAAATGTCGTCAGGCCATTCATCGTATGGTACGCCAGAATCCTGGAGCCTTTGTGATTATTACTGGTTGCTATGCTCAGTTGGAATCAGAGAATGTGAGCAAGATAGAGGGTGTTGACCTGGTGCTTGGTGCCAATGAGAAAGCTCATCTGATACAATATCTGAGTGATGCTTGGGCGCAGAAGTATTCAGAAGCGCTTCATCTGCATCATAGTGTGAAGACCAAGGAAATCAAGACCTTCCAGCCGTCTTGTTCCCGCGGCAACCGCACCCGTTATTTCCTGAAGGTACAGGATGGTTGCAATTATTATTGTACCTATTGTACAATACCTTTTGCCCGTGGCAATTCCCGCAATCCAAGTATTGCCTCTCTTGTAGAACAGTCTGAGCAGGCAGCCCGTGAGGGAGGTAAGGAAATCGTTATTACTGGCGTGAATATCGGAGATTTCGGTCAGACAACTCATGAGCGCTTTTTGGATCTGGTGAAGGCTCTTGACGGAGTAGAGGGCATCAAGCGATATAGAATTTCCAGTCTGGAGCCAGACCTCTGTGATGATGATCTCATCGAATATTGTGCCCAGAGCCGGGCTTTCATGCCTCATTTCCACATACCTCTGCAAAGCGGTAGCGACGAGGTGCTCAAGTTGATGCATCGTCGTTATGATAAGGCTCTGTTTGCTCATAAGGTTCAACTGATCAAGGAGAAGATGCCGGATGCTTTCATCGGAGTTGACGTGATGGTAGGCTGTCGTGGTGAAACGCCTGAGTGCTTTGAGGAATGTTATGAGTTTCTGAAGTCCTTGCCTGTTACCCAACTTCATGTTTTCCCTTATTCTGAACGCCCGGGTACGGCTGCGCTCAAGATTCCTTATGTGGTGAGTGACAAGGAGAAGAAGTTGCGCTCCAAGCGACTCCTGGAGTTGAGCGACCAGAAAACGCAAGAGTTTTATGCCCAGTATATTGGAATGGAAGCTGAGGTTCTATTTGAGAAGGCGCCTCGCGGCAAGGCCATGCATGGTTTTACCAAGAACTATGTGAGAGTAGAACTTTCTCCTGCGCTTGCCAAGGAAGAATATGACAATCAGTTGCTCCGTGTTCGCCTGGGCGATTTCAATCACGACAAAACGGCTTTGAAGGCAGAACTGCTCTAAGCGTTGTGATGATGATATCGCTCGAATCATATCGTTCGAATAAAGTCTCGTAAGGTTCGGGTGATGTGTTTATTTTATGGTGATGTATTATGATGTATTATAATGATTTTGGTACTTGGATCCGGAAACAATTTCCTGATTTCCGGGTTCAGAAGATTTCTATAGATGCAGGATTTTCCTGTCCCAACCGGGATGGGAAAATTTCCAGCGGCGGTTGTACTTATTGTGACAACCGCACGTTCAATCCCAGCTATTGCGACCGCAAGAAGTCTATCTCCGAACAGTTGGAAGAGGGGAAGGCATTCTTTTCCCGTAAGTATCCGGACATGAAGTATCTTGCTTATTTCCAGGCTTATACCAATACTTATGCTAAGGTAGAACAGCTCCGGGAGATGTATGAGGAAGCCCTTCGCGTGGAAGATGTGGTGGGTATCGTGATCGGTACTCGCCCGGACTGTATGAGCGATGAATTGCTGGATTATCTGGAGGAACTCAACAAGCGCACGTTCTTATTGGTGGAGTATGGAATAGAAAGTGCGAATGATGATACTTTGCGTCGCATCAATCGCGGCCATGATTTTGCCTGCAGCCGTGATGCGGTAGAGCGTACGCATGCTCGCGGCATCCTGACTGGCGGTCATATTATCATCGGGCTGCCAGGAGAAGATGCGGAGGAGAGTCTCCGTCAGGCTCCTATCATTTCTTCGCTTCCTCTTGATATTCTGAAGATTCATCAGATGCAGATTATCAAGGGAACCCGTTTGGCGCAGGAATATGCTGAACATCCTTTTCATGTCTATTCGGTAGAGGAGTATATTGACGTCATCGTCAGGTTTATTCGTTTGCTGCGCCCGGATCTGGTGCTCGAAAGGTTTGTAAGTCAATCGCCTAAGGAATTGCTCGTGGCTCCGAAATGGGGATTGAAGAATTATGAGTTTACTAACTTGCTGAACAATAGGCTTAAGAGCCGTTAAAGCATTTTTTTATCATTATAAATTCTTAATTATGCCTCAAATCGGGGCATAATTGAATTATTCTTTGTATTTTTGCAGTCAATATGCAAAAGTAGCAATACAAGATGGCAAAAGTAGCAATTGTAATACTAAATTGGAATGGTCAGAAGATGCTGGCCAAGTTTCTTCCGAATGTGATAGAGTATTCCCGACAGGATGCTGAAATCTGGGTGGCGGACAACAGTTCGTCAGATGGTTCCATGCACCTTCTGGAGACTCAATTTCCTCAGGTTAAGACTATCGTACTGGAGCAGAATTTTGGCTTTGCCGAAGGGTATAATCGGGCGTTACGCCAGATAGAGGCCGACTACTATGTGCTTTTGAATAGTGATGTAGAGGTGAGTCATCATTGGCTTACTCCGCTTATAGAGTTTATGGATTCCCATCCTCAGGTGGCAGCCTGTCAGCCGAAATTGCTGGCAGAATATGACAAGGACAGTTTTGAGTATGCCGGCGCCTGTGGAGGCTTTCTGGATAAATATGGTTATCCGTTCTGTCGTGGCAGGATTTTCGGTACGGTAGAACGTGATAATGGCCAGTATGATTACCAGCAGGAGATATTGTGGGCTACGGGTGCGTGCATGATGATCCGTTCTGCGGATTATTGGAAGGCTGGTGGACTTGACGGCCGCTTTTTCGCTCATAATGAGGAGATAGACCTTTGCTGGCGTTTGCGCCTGATGGGGCGGAAAATCTATTGCATCCCTGAGAGTGAAGTATATCATGTGGGTGGAGGAACTTTGCCTAAGAGCAATCCGATGAAGACTTTCCTGAATTTCAGAAATAATCTAACGATGCTTTATAAGAATCTGTCTGACAATGAGTTATCGCATGTGATGAGAGCGAGATGGTTCCTCGATTATCTGGCTGCTTTTGAGATGTTGCTGCTTCAGCGGAATTGGGGTGATTTCAAGGCTGTGTTCAAAGCTCGCAAGGCATTCAAGGAATGGCGTTCCTCTTTTGATGAGGAGAGAAAGCGTATTCAGGCACAAAGAGTGGATGAGGAGATTCCGCAGATTTTCCAGACTTCCATATTGTGGCAATATTACGCCAAGGGAGTGAAGAATTTCAAGGATTTGAAAACGACTTGAATGAAGCGTGATAATCCTTCTTGAATGAAGCGTGATAATCCTTTTTGAATGAAGCGTGATGATTCTTTTTGAATGAAGTCTGATGGAAGCTTTCAATAAAAGCCAGATGGCTTCCTTTGAAAACGAGTAGGCTTAAAAAAATAGAAATAACTTAGAAACTGACTATAAAATGAGACGTATTTATTTATCATTTTTTGCTTTCTTCCTGTCATTAGGAATGGAAGCGCAAACGATGGTGAAGGTGCAGGTGACTAATCCTTCCAAAGTAGAGAGAAACGACGAACCGGTTGTCTTGGATTTGAGCAAGTATGGCGAGGTTTCCAAGGCCGTCGTTACGGTAGATGGCAAGGAAATTCCATCCCAGTTGGATGATCTGAATCGTGACTGCGTGAATGATGAACTTTGTTTTCTGGCCAATCTTGGCAAGAGGGAATCGAAGACTTATCAGATTCAGTTGTTCTCCGAGGGTGAGCAGTCTGCCTATCCAGCCCGTACATTTGCAGAACTGGTTGTGCCAAGCAAGAACAAGAAGTTGGCCAAGAACAAGCAGGATATTTACTTGCGCAGTATTGCCTTCGACAAGAAGACCAAGGATGTCTATCATTTTGTGCATTCTCATGGCGTCTGTTTCGAGAGCGACCTCGTGGCGATGCGTGTTTATTTCGACAATCGGCAGACCATCGACCTTTATGGCAAAATCAATAAGGGACTGGTGGTAGAGGATACTCAGTTTTATCCTTCCGAAGAACAGTTGGCAGCAGGTTCCGGCGACGACTGTCTGTGGGTAGGCAATACCTATGGGTTAGGTGCCCTGCGCGGTTGGGACGGCACGAAATCCCTGTTGCTTACAGATGTGAAATATCAGGAGCAGCGTGTTATTTCCGAAGGTCCTTTGCGTGCCGTGGTAGAAGTGGTGGACAACGGTTGGGTTCCGGCTCCGGGATTAAAGCCAGTAAATGCCACCATCCGCTATACGATTTATGCGGGTCATAGGGATTTTGATGTGGAGGTGTTCTTCAATAAGAATGCGGATGATTACGTGTTCTCTACAGGACTTATCAACGTGAAGGGTTCTACAGAAATGTCTGACGGCAAGGGATTGAGAGGCTGTTATGGTAGCGACTGGCCTACGGGCAAGGATGATGGCAAACATAAGTTGGAGACAGTTGGCTTAGGCATTTATGTGCCTCAATCTCATTTCGTAAGCCAGGAGGAGGCCAACAAGGATGTATATACGATGCTGGTTCACCCTGTAGGAAAGAAGCTGACCTACAAATTGGCTTATACGAGCGCCAATGAAACCTATGGCTTTTCCGGAGAAAAGGAGTGGTATAAGTGGTTGGCGGAATGGAAGAAACTTCAGACTCAGCCATTACTGGTCAAAGTATTTTAGCAACAATAGGAGAGAGGCTTCCCGCTATGGTCATTCCAGGCGGGAAGTCTTTTCTTTTTCTTTTCTTTTTCCCATCTCTCTTCTCCCATCTCTCTTCTCCCTTTCTCATTTGTCATTTCTCATTTGTCATTTCTCATTTTATCGTCTTTCTCATTTGTCAATTTCTCCCGTCTTTCTCATTTTGTTGCTCAAATCTCTGCAAATGTGAATATTTATAGAATAAATTCATCTTTTTTGCACATAATTTGTGCTTTTTTAGCTTAAAAACTTGGAATTTAAAATATTTTTTAGTATTTTTGCACTCGTATTAATACAAAATTATAATTACGTGAAGAATTTATATCATATTATCATAATTGCGGCACTTGTCTTGCTTTCTTCGGCTTGTGAATTTAAATTCAAGCCGAATGAGGAGTTTGTTGCTGAACCTCTTTGCGTACAGCGTTATGATCGTTTGGAAAGCCGCTATCTTACTACCGGAGATTTTTCTGCCCTGCAGCAGATGAATACCGATTATCCTATTGAAACCCGTACTCTGATAGAGAAAATGCTCCAGTTGGGTACGATTACCGATGCCAACATCAGCAATCGCTTCCTGATGTTTTTCCAGGACTCTACGCTCCAGGCTCTCATAGCAGATGCAGAGGCTGAATATGCCAATATGGACGATATCAATAAGGAGTTGAAGAAATCGTTTGGTCGATTGCAGGATTGGCTGCCGGAAATCAAGCAGCCTGTTTTCTATGCGCAGATAGGAGCTTTGGACCAGAGTATCGTGATAGGCGAGTCTTCGGTCGGCATTTCACTCGATAAGTACATGGGGTCTAAATATCCGCTCTACAAGAAATATTATAATGCCCAGCAGCGTAGCACCATGAACCGAAATTACATCGTGCCAGACTGTCTGACCTTTTATCTGCTGAGTATCTATCCGATGGATGATTTTGACAACAGACAGCAGTTGGACCGCGACCTGCACATGGGAAAAATCATGTGGACGGTCAATAGAGCGATGAACAGGGAAGTTTTCAATACCCGATATGTAAAGACTATCAACGATTTCGTAAAGCGAAATCCGAGAATTACGGTCAAGCAATTACTGGAGGATGAAGACTATTCCGCTATCAAGGCTTTGCACAAAGATTAGCAGGAACATTCAGAGTTGGGATGAATTTATCCTTGATGTATAGGGGATGAATTCGTCCTTCATTTGTTTTAAATGACAAATGAGAAATGAGGAAGGAGAAGGGAGAAAAGAGAAGTCTGCTAAAGAAAAAGGGTGGCAGATTTCAAACAGGAAAAATAAACAGATAATATTGAAGCTTTTTATATAAAGAAAACTATGAAGAAATTTTCTATTTTTATTGCAACTATCATGATGGTGACGGCAATGGAAGCTGCAGAGAAACTGGATCTGAAGAGCATTACTTCGGGCGAATTCTCTGCCAGTTATGTGACGGGAATCAATCCTATCGAAGGTACTGATTTGTATGCTTCTATCAGTAATGACGGCAAGCAGATTGTCAGCTATTCCTTCAAGTCGGGCAAGCAGGTGGCTGTCCTCTTTGATATTCATAAGACTCAGGCTCCTTTCGAGTCTATTGATGGATATGTGATGAGCCCTGACGGCAAGCAACTTCTGGTAATCACCAAGAGCAAGGCTGTGTACCGCAGATCTTTCAAGGCCGAGTATTTCATCTACAATATCGCCAGCAAGAAGCTCCGCAAACTTTCTGAAGGCGAAAACCAGCAGGTGGCTACATGGTCGCCTGATTCCAAGCACATTGCTTTCGTAAAGGATAATAATCTCTTTGTCTTTGATGGCGAAAAGGAAACGCAGATTACTTCCGATGGCAAGTTTAATGAAATCATCAACGGAATTCCTGACTGGGTTTACGAGGAGGAATTTGCTTTCAATAGGGCGTTTGCATGGAATGCTGACGGTACTTCCATCGGCTGGATCCGCTTCGATGAGTCGCATGTGAAGACTTATTCTCTCCAGCTTTTCGAGGGTGCCAAGCCTGCACATCCTGAGTTCCACGATTATCCGGGCGAGTATTCCTACAAGTATCCGAAGGCGGGTCAGGACAATTCCAAGGTGAGCCTCTGGAGTTATGATCTGAAGGCTGGCAAGACCATCCGCCTTGATGTTCCGGTAGATGCAGACGGCTATTATCCTCGCATCAAGACTTCGCCAGACCGCAACAGTCTGATTGTCTATACGATGAACCGCCATCAGGACGATATGCGACTCTATTCGGTCAATCCTTTCACGGGTGCCAGCAAGATGCTCATCAAGGAGAGCGTGCCTAAGTTTGTGAAAGAGGAGGTGATGGAGAACAGCATCGTGGGCAAGAAATATATCCTCATGCCAAGCGACCGCGACGGCTATATGCATCTTTATCTCTACGATATGAACGGCAAGCTGATTCGCCAGGTAGAGAAGGGAAATTATGATGTGACCGAGATTTACGGAATGGACGAGAAGGCCGGGGACGTGTACTTCCAGGCTGCGATGATCAATCCGCACGACCGACAGGTATATGTGGCTCACAAGAATGGTAAGGTGGAGCGACTCACAGATGCGGAGGGTTCTAATGCTGCCAATTTCTCAGGCGATTTCAGATATTTCGTCAATACCTGGAGCTCTTACAGCCATCCACAGGTGTTTACCGTGCGCAGCAACAAGGGTAAGGTTATCAAGATGCTGGAGGACAACAAGGAACTTTTGGAGAAGACTCAGAAATACAACTGGGGCAAGCGTGAGACATTCTCGTTTACTACTTCCGAGGGTGTGAAACTCGACGGTTGGATGGTGAAGCCTGTTGACTTTGATGCCAACAAGAAGTATCCTGTCATCCTGTTCCAGTATTCCGGTCCGGGCAACCAGCAGGTTCTGAATGCCTGGAATACGGGCAGTATGGGCCAGGGTGGTGCTTTCGACTATTATCTGGCTCAGGAGGGTTTCATCGTGGTTTGTGTAGATGGTCGCGGAACGGGTGGCCGTGGTGCAGAATTTGAGAAATCTACTTATCTCAGACTGGGCGATCTGGAGTCTAAGGACCAGGTGGAGACGGCTCTCTACATGAGTAGTCTGCCATATGTTGATAAGGATAATATCGGCATCTGGGGCTGGAGTTATGGTGGCTTCAATACGTTGATGAGTATGAGCGAAGGCCGTCCTGTGTTCAAGGCTGGTGTGGCTGTGGCACCTCCTACCTGCTACCGTTTCTATGATACGGTTTATACCGAGCGCTATATGCGTACTCCTCAGGAGAATGAGGATGGTTACAAGGTGAATCCTATCGAGCGTGCAGACCGCTTGCATGGTGCCCTGCTGATTTGCCATGGTGTGGCTGATGATAATGTGCATCCTCAGAATACCTTCGAATATTCAGAGGCGCTGGTTCAGGCAGACAAGGATTTCAAGGAGCTGTTTTATACTAACAGAAACCATGGTATTTATGGTGGCAATACGCGCAATCATCTGTTGAGACAGATTGCAGATTGGTTTAAGAGTCACATGAAATAAAAAGGAAATTTCCCTCGGGAAAATCGGTTTCTCCGGGGGAAATTCTTCGGAAAAAAATTGGTTCCTTTCGAGGGGGAAATTCTTCGGAAAGAAATTGGCTCCTTTCGGGGGAAGAATAGAATATAAAAGAATAAGAATTAAAAAATAAGGAAAGATGAAGGCAAAACCAGGTTTCAATCTCCGTGTGGTTTGTGGTGAGAACATCATCGTGGCAGAGGGAGAGGAGAATATTGATTTCAGCAATATCATTAGTATGAATGAGAGTTCTGCTTATTTATGGCAGAATATCCAGGGCAAGGAGTTTACTCATGAAGACTTGGTCGGTCTGCTGACTCAGGAGTATGAGGTGGATGAGGCTACGGCGATGAAAGACGTGAAGGCTCTTACCGAATTATGGTTGCAGGCTGGAATTATTGAAGCATAAATCAAGCGCTTCTGCTTCGGTTTAGTTTTGGATTATAAATCGAGCGCTTCTGCTTTGATAGAAGTTCAAGTTTTGAAGCATAAAGGCTTAGAATTATAAATAATAAAAAAGCGGGATTATCTTTTGGAAACTGAAGATAACCCCGCTTTTTATTCTAACATATTCTGCGTATCCACATATTTCTATATGTATCTCATATTCAATAATAGATTCTGCATATATCTCATATTCTCCCTATTCTCTATATTCTTCGTATTCTCTATATCCTACATCGGTCCAAGAATCGGAATCCAGATTCTTCTGTAAGCGGCAAGAAGATATCTGCGGATAGGGAAGAGGTGCATCCAGAGAGCCGAATAAATTTTCCACTTTTTGCTGTCTGTTCTGTCCAGCTTCTTTCTGCCCTTGCGGTAAAATCCAATCACGGATGCTTTCACGTCTTCTATTCTGCATTTTTCTATGCCTAAGTTTCCATCTCCTCGCAGTATTACTTCCTGGTCCTGAATCTTGATGATGCGATGAAGCACGTAATGTCTGTAGCTGATTTCTGCCAGTACAGCATCGCCCACTTTGATGTCCTTAGCCTTGGTCAGCAAGGCCTTGTCTCTATTGTCTTCCAGGAACGGGCGCATGGAGTAACCACGCAGCAGCAGGGTTACGGTATGACCTTCTTCCAGCAGTTTTACGATTTCTGGGAGAAGTTGGGCATTGGCAAACTGTATTTCTACAGTCTTTATGGAATGATTCTCTTGCATCGTTTTTTTATTATTTTTTTGTTATGCGGATTTTTATTCTGAATTTTTTCATCGGGATTTTTTCATCGGATGACACGGAATTTATTCAGAGATTTCCTGCTGCGGCGATTACTCACGGATTTTCGCAGATGCGACCTGTCCGGTCGTTGCAGATACCCCTGAGGTTGGAAAAAGTCCCACAGATTTCACAGATTTACACAGATTTTTCTTGGGACGTTTTTTTGTCACGCAGATTTCGCAGATGACGCAGATTTTTTTCTCATCGGGATTTTTTTCATCGGATGCCACGGAATTTATTCGGAGATTTCCTGCTGCGTCGATTACTCACGGATTTTCGCGGATGCGACCTGTCCGGTCGTTGCAGATACCCCCTGAGATTGAACAAAGAGATTCACCAGAGATTCCATAGAAAATCTGTGTATATCTGTGAAATCTGTGGGACAAAA
>ERZ773178.4416-NODE-4416-length-10624-cov-11.187719_pt1 | contig 10624 bp, 13 predicted proteins | sample MGYA00580533_ERZ773178 | MGnify/ENA primary metagenome ERZ773178 (study PRJEB29015, sample SAMEA2737859) | human gut metagenome | biome: human gut; feature: human-associated habitat; material: faeces | place: China | collected 2012 ...
ACACCGTGCCCGAGGGCACCCAGAGCGGCACCACCTTCCGCCTGCGCGGCAAGGGCATCCAGTACCTGAATGGCCGCGGCCGCGGTGATATGTACGTCAAGTGCGAGGTGGAGATCCCCAAGAAGCTGAACAAGACCCAGCGGGAGGCCCTGAAGAAGTTCGAGGGCACCCTGAAAGAAGAAAACTACGAAAAGCGCAAGGGCTTCTTCAAAAAGCTGAAGGATATGTTCAACGCATAAACTTACGCCAAAGGCGGCGGCATCTGAACGATGCCGCCGCCTTTTTTGCTGCCGCAAAACAAAAAGCGAGGGGGGCTTCCCATCGGGAAGCCCCCCTCGTATTGGATCTTTGGTGTCTCCGGGCAAATTACTTCTTGAAGATGATGAAAGCTGCCGGGATCAGGCCGAGGCCGCTGGTGGCGATGTTCATGGCCACGAAGTTGTAGGCGCAGCCGATGCCGTAGATGGCGTTGGTCACGCTCTTCTCACAGCCTGCCACAAAGGCGTCCAGGCCGGTGTCCAGCCAGGTGTTGGGGTTCTTCTTGCGATAATCCCGGATCTCGGTGCTGGCCTTGTACCAGCCGTAGGGAGGCAGCAGAGCAGCCAGGATAGCCTGGGTAGCAGTAGCGCCGCCTTCGGTGTAGGTCATCTCTTCCTGCGACAGAACATTGTACATTGCGGGAAGCATCATGGTCTTTTCCATAGTAACACTCCTTTTACACAAAACATATTCCATCAGTGCACCTGTTGTGCACTGCATCGTCGGGAGGCAAGGGCACTTACTTGCGCAGAATCAGCACCAGGCTCACGGGAGCCAGTGCGCACACCGTGACGGCCGACACGCCGTCGCGCAGGAAGTTGCTGGAGGACTTCTTCATATCGGCAGACAGGGCGTCCAGGGCACGGCCGTAAACGGTAAAGATGTTGCCCTCTTTGTTGCCCGGCTGCTTGAGCCAGTCACGGGTCTGCTGGATGCCCCAGGCGTAGCTGGCAGCCAGCACGCCCGTGCCAACGATGGTGGCACCGGTACTATACAGGCCCAGCAGGGTGGAGATCACGCCGCCGCCCTGGGTGTAGGTCATTTCGTTATCGGACAGCACTGCATAATCAGCAGGCAGATGCAGATCTTGTTTCATGGTATCACACACTCCTTTGAAGAAGCGCACCGTCCGCATTGACGGGCCGCTTCGTTTCCCTCAATGGTTCGGATGGAGAGAGACCCTCTCTCTGCCCTCATTTTACAACAGGTGTCTGTTTTTTGCAAGGGGGTTCTGGGTAGAATGTGCAAAAATCGGAAAGGCGTATGAAAAAAACTGGAAAAGATTGTGAAAATAGCCTGCAATAATCTGACAAAATGCAAAAATGCCTGTGCCACGGCCAAAAAGCACGCGGCACAGGCAGAACAAACCGGGAAAACTCTCAGCCGGTCACACCGGCGCGGTAGAGATAGGGGTCGCTCTTGAAGCTGTCAAAGCTGTACAGCACCAGGATCTGGTCATAATCGTTGTCGGCGATCAGCTGGTCCAGACCAAAGTTGTAGTTGCGGAAGTCCACCACGTCGATGTCGGCGTAATTGGCGGTGAGGTAAGGCACGAAACAGTTGGCGTAGCTGTCCTTGATGACAAGGATCTTTCCGGTGCCGTCGCCCTGCACCCGGCTCAGGCCGTTGTTGCCGTGCAGGAACATGGCGTACTTGTCGTAGACGGTGAGCTTGTCGGTGTCGTACAGGCCGGTGGTCTCGCCGTCTGTGGGCTGCCCGGCGGCCGTCACGTTGTAGATGGTCAGCTGGTTGGGCAGGTCGTACCAGGTGATGGTGTCCGGCACGGCGTTCCAGGTGCGGGCCTTGGAGTAGTGGGTGCCGTAGAAGCGATCGGCGGTCAGGGCCGTGTGGGCGGCGGTGTCAAAGGGTGTAAGACCCAGCGCATCGCACAGCTGCTGGTAGGCGTAATAAGCGCCCAGGCTCGTCCAGTGGTGGTCGGTGCGGTAATAGAGATACTCGCCCTTGTGGTCGGTCAGGGTGCTGCGCACATCCACAAAGCGGCCTCCGGCGGCCTGCACGGCGGCGCTGAGCTGATCAAGATAAGTGTTCTCGTCCAGCAGGGGCGCGTTGGCAGGTACGTTCTCCGGGTAGATGTCCGATGCAGCCGGGGCCAGCAGTACATTCACCTTGCCGGGGTACCGCTGGCAGAGCGACTCCACCGCAGAAGTATTCTTGGGCAGGGTGCGCTCCTCGCTGGAGAGCAGCCCGAAGGTGCGGGGAAACATCATGTGCTCCCTGCCCAGCAGGATGCCGCCGTTCTGCTCTTTCTGCAGCAGGGTGGTCTCCACCATGCTCTGCAGGCTGATCCACTGGTCGCGGCCGAATACCTGATCCTTGACGTACTTGGTGTAGGCGGTAAAGTAGCTGTTCAGCCCCTTGGCCGAGAGCTGCGTCAGGGCCGGGCGCTGGCTGAGGGTGGTATTCTCCAGCTCACTGTAGGCCCGGTCCGGGGTGATCAGATCCAGTGCGAACAGCCCCACAAAGAACAGGGTGAACACGATCAGCACCGGGTAGTGCAGCAGGGAAGATCTTTTTGCATGCTTGTCCATGAGTTACACCTCCCTCAGAAGTTGAAGTACAGGAACGGGCTGTTGGTGCTGCCCACCACATAGGCAGTGGAGACCACCAGCAGCAACAGGATGGTGGCGCAGCGGGTGATGACATTGCGCCGCAGGGTGTTCCAGATCTTTTCAATCAGCGGGGTGCAGCAGATCACACTGACGATGAGCAGGACGCCGTAGTTGCGCAGGAAATACAGCGGGGATACGCCGCCGGACGGGATGAACAGCTTCTGGAACAGCAGCCCGAAGCTCACGCCGGTGTCGTTGCCCACGAACATGGCCCAGCCCACCACCACGAGGAACAAGGTGTAGATGTGGGGCCACACTTTGCCCTTTTTGAGGTGGGGCAGCAGGAACAGCTTTTCGATGGCCAGCAGCACAAAGTAGTACAGGCCCCAGCAGATGAAGTTCCAGTTGGCACCATGCCAGATGCCGGTGAGCAGCTCCACAATGAACAGGTTCAGGATCTGCCGCTTCAGGCCCTTGCGGTTGCCGCCCAGCGGGATATACACATACTCCCGGAACCAGCCGGACAGGGTCATGTGCCAGCGCCGCCAGAACTCGGTGATGGAGGCGGAGATATAGGGGTAGTTGAAGTTTGCAGGGAAGTCGAAGCCCAGCATCTTGCCCATGCCGATGCCCATGAGGGAGTAGCCGGAGAAATCGAAGTACAGCTGCAAACTGTATGCGATGATGCCCAGCCACACCAGCGGGGTGGAAGCGTTTGCCAGACCCACAAAGGTGGTGGAGGGGCTGTCGGCTACCCCGATAATGTCCGTCCACAATGCGCCCACGGCGTCCGCCAGCAGCACCTTTTTGGCAAGACCGAAGGTGAACAGGGTCATGCCCTCTTCGATCTGCTTGAGGTTATAGCGGTGCTTATAGACGTGCAGCTGGTCGGAGACGTCCCGGTACTTGACGATAGGTCCCGCGATGAGCTGCGGGAACATGACCACATAAGCGCCGAAGTCGATGATATTGCGCTCGGCTTTTACATCCCGGCGGTAGACGTCGATGGAATAGGAAAGGGTCTGGAAGGTGTAGAAGCTGATGCCCAGCGGCAAGGTGCCGATGCCCTGAATTTCGGCAAAGGCGGTGCCCAGCAGGGCATTCACGCTGCGCAGCACAAAGTTTGCGTACTTGAAGTAGAACAGCATCCCTAAGCTGCCAATGAGCGCCACCAGCAGAAAAAAGCGGCGCAGCGCGGGCTTTGCATCAAAATGTTCGATGGCAAGGCCGCTGAGGTAGTTGATGAGGATAAGCGCCACCATGACCGGGAAAAAGCGTACCTCGCCCCAGCAGTAGAACACCAGACTGCACAAAAACAGCACGGTGTTTTTCAGTTTTGCGGGGGCAAGATAGTACAGCGCCAGCGTGATGGGCAAAAAGCGGAACAGGAAGATGATGGTGCTGAAAACCAAGGGGTCAGCCTCCTTTTTTACACGGAATTACAGACTCAGCCTTCCCCCGGCCGGGGGAAGATGGCATGACGGATGCGGGCGCAGCTTCAGCAGAAATCCCCCTCATCAGGGGTTTTCTACTGAAAAAAGCCGATGCCGCAGATGGCACCGGCTCAAAAGATCAGATTCAGCTGTTCAGGGCGCTGTCCACAGCACTGTTCAGGTCTGCGGAGCACTCGTTGGAATTGACAACCATGATGACAAGATTTCCCTTGCTGGCAATGATTGCATTGTTGGCATTCTCCAAAGCCTGTGCAAATTCAGCGGGATAATTGCTGGCAGTGTCAATCAACTGCTGCTTGTAGGCGTTCATGCCGTCAATAACATTTTGAACCTTACCGTCAGCAGCTTCAACGGCGATAACTAAACCGGCATCGCCATTGTCGTTGCTCTTTACGCCCTTGTAACTAACAATATCTTCAGCCTTTAACTGAAAATCATATTCGATACTAATAGGGTCAATCTCGAATTGATTTGAGATTGTGTTAGTTTTCAGCAGACTGCTAACGATACTGTCCAAATCGATAGTGCCGTTTTCAGCGGTATCCGCTGCCGGGGCGGCAGTGCTGGAAGCCGGTGCAGAGGCAGAGGCGCTGGACGCGGAGGACGGCGCGGAAGAAGCGCTGCCGCCGCAGCCGGTCAGGGCAACAGCCAGCACGGCGCTGACGGCGATCACAGAAAGTTTTGTGCGGTTTATCATAAAATATTCCTTCTTTTGTTGAATTCATTTGTCACAGCCCGGGGCGGTATCGCGCACCGGGGCAGACTGTATTTATCTTACCATAACAGCAGGTAAATTGCAACGCACCCCACAGGGTTTTCCGGCAGTTTTCATCGGATTTTAACCGGTCACGGTCTCCCCGGCGGCAATGCGCTGCAAAACGGCGACTGCGTCCTCCAGACACAGGCCGCTCCGGTTGAGCAGGGCGGCGTTTTCCGGGCCCACATAGCGCCAGTGCCACGGCTCGTAGGTGATGCCGGTCACGCTTTCGGCTTCCTTGGGGTAGCGCAGGATAAAGCCGTACTGCTCCGCGTTCTCGCACAGCCAGCGGAAGGCGGCGGTGTCGGCAAAGCCGGTGTCAAGGGTGGTGTGCTCCGGGCTGTTCAGGTCGGCGGCAAGGCCGCAGTTGTGCTCAGAGCAGCCCGGCGGGTTCACGATGGCAGCCGCCTTTTCCCGGGCGGCGGCTTCACTCAGACCCTTATCACGGTAGTACTGGGTCTTGTTGTCGTACAGCTTTTTCTGGTAGCTGACGCTGCGGTAGCCGCTCTGCATCCGCACATCCACGCCCTCCTTGGCGGCAGCGGCCTGCATGGAGAGAAAGGCATCGGCGGCTTCGGTCTGCAAGGTCTTGTTGATGGCGGTAGCCGAGCCGCATTCCTTGGTCTCGACAGGATAGTCCTCCGTGATCGGGTGGGTGCGGCTCACAAGGATCATGCGGGGGTCGTCCAGGATAGCCTGCGCCTGTGCGGCGGTAAGGGTGCTCTGCTGCACGCCGTATTCGGCGGGCTGCTCAAGGCTCTCGGCAGACAGCTCGGGCAGCTGCGGCACCGCAGCTTTGCGGGTGCAGGCGTAGGCAGCGCCGCCCGCTACAAAACAGGCCAGCGCCGTCAGGCAGAGCAGACGGCGGGCGTGATGGTTACGGTGATGGGAAGAACGCATAGAACCTACCTTCTTTCACAAAAAAGGATAAGCACCCGCCGCCCCGGGCAGACTATCCGCAAAAGGGGGCGCGGGAAGATGAAGATGACAGCGCAGGAATACGCACGCCGGGTGCAGAAGGCGGGGCCGCACTCGCCGCTTCTGGCAGACTGCCTGTGGGCGTTCTGTGTAGGCGGCGGCATCTGCCTGCTGGGCGAAGGGCTGCGGCAGCTGTTTCTGCGGCAGGGCGCGGACGCCGAAACGGCGGGCACCCTGACCAGCTGCACCTTGATTTTGCTCTCGGCGGTGCTGACCACGCTGGGCTGGTACCAGAAGCTGGCGGCAAAGGCCGGGGCGGGGTCGCTGGTACCCATCACCGGCTTTGCCAACGCGGTGGTCAGCGCGGCCATCGAGTTCAAGGCCGAGGGACGGGTGACGGGCACGGGCGCCAAGATGTTCCTCATCGCCGGGCCGGTCATCGTGTACGGCACGCTGGCGGCGGTGGTGTACGGCGTGGTGCTGTGGCTGCTGGGGGCTTCTATCCTATAATACGGAACAGCCCCGCCGGATATTGCAGCGCCGCAGCACCAGTATAGCATGTTCCGGGGCATTTTTTGCAGAAAGGGAGAAATTTTTTATGACAGAGCGTCGGGGCGATACCCTGTTGTTCCACACCCCGCCGGTCATCGCCGCACAGGCGGCGGTTGGCGGCAAAAAAGAGAGCGATGGCCCGCTGTCGGCGGGCTTTGATGAACTGACCACCGACAACCGGCTGGGACAGCGCAGCTGGGAGGCTGCTGAAAAGCAATTGCAGCTGCGGGCGGCGCGGCTCTGCCTGCAAAAAGCGTCTCTGCCCGCAGAGCGGGTGGACCTTGCGCTGGCAGGGGACTTGCAGGCGCAGTGCACCGCCTCCGGCTACGCGCTGCGGGAGCTGGGCGTGCCCTTTGCGGGGCTGTTCGGCGCGTGCAGTACCATGGCCGAGGCGCTGGCGCTGGGCGCGGCACTGTGCAGCAGCGGCGCGGCGCAGAACCTGCTGGCCATGACCTCCAGCCATTTCTGCGCGGCAGAGCGTCAGTTCCGCACACCGCTGAGCTACGGCGCGGTGCGCACCCCTACCGCGCAGTGGACGGCTACCGCCGCCGGGTGCTGCCTGCTGCGTCCGGCAGGGCAGGGGGTGGGCATTGCCGCCGCGACCCTTGGCCGGGTGCAGGATTATAACATCAAGGATATCAACAATATGGGCGCAGCCATGGCACCGGCAGCAGCTGCCACCCTGCTGCACTATCTTACCGATACCCATGCAGAACTGCGGGATTTCGACTGCATCTACACCGGCGACCTTGGGCTGGTGGGCAGTCAGATGCTGCGGGAGCTGCTGGCAGCAGAGGGTCTACTGCTGAAAAACCACGCGGACTGCGGCTGTCTGCTTTACGATGCCGAGGAGCAGCGGGTAAAGAGCGGCGGTTCGGGTGCGGGCTGCTGCGCCGCCGTGCTCTGCGCACATATCCTGCCAAAACTGCTGCGCCGCGGCAGCCGCCGGGTGCTGGTTATCGCCACCGGGGCACTGATGAGCCAGACCACCTTTTTGCAGAAGGAGAGCATCCCGGCGGTGGCACATCTGGTAGAACTGACCGCACCGGAAAAGGAGAGCTGAAATGAACTATCTGTGGGCGTTTTTAGTGGGCGGTGTCCTCTGCGCGGTGGGGCAGCTGCTCATCGACCTGACAAAGCTGACCCCGGCACGCATCCTGACCGGCTATGTGGTGGCGGGGGTGGTGCTCTCGGCGGTGGGGCTGTATGCGCCGCTGGCAGAGTTTGCCGGTGCGGGGGCGAGCGTGCCGCTGCTGGGCTTTGGGCATCTGCTGGCAAAGGGGGTGCGCACCGCCGTGGCGGAAAAGGGGGCCATCGGCATCCTGACCGGCGGGCTGACTGCTGCCTCTGCGGGCATCACCGCAAGCCTTGTCTGCGGCGTGGTGTGCAGCCTTGTGGGCAAAAGCCATGACCAGAACTGAATAATGAAATGCATTTGCGGCTTGCGGGAAAGTGCTGCTTGTCTGCGCTGCTTCGCTATATTTTGCGCCCGACGGCTGGTAAACTGGGGGCAAAACGGAGGTGAAGCGCATGAAACACAGCGGACAGACCGTATTGTGGGAGCTGTGGGCAGCGCTGTGCCTGTGCACGGCGCTGGTGCTGCCGCCCGGCAGCCCGTGGCTGCACGAGCCGGCACTTTTGTACCCGGGGCTTTCGCTGGCGGCGGTGGTACCCGCAGCGTGGGCGGTGTGGTGGATGGTGCCGCCGCAGCCCCTGCCGCCGGAGCAGCTGCTACAGCCGGTACAGCGGCAAAGCCTTGCCGCGCTGTGCGGGGCGTAAGGCCCGGACAAAAAACAAAAACCCCTGTGCCGGATACCCGGTACAGAGGTTTTGTTCGTCAATCAAACTGCGCGATCAAGCGTTCTTGTTAGCACGCTTTGCCATACGGCTGATCTTGCGGCTGGCGGTGTTCTTCTTGATGACACCCTTAGCGCGAGCCTTGTCGATCGCGGAAACAGCAGCCAGGACGGTTGCGTCCTTGTCAGCGGCATTCGCATCGATGGCAGCGTCTGCCTTCTTGACGACTGTTTTCAGGTTGGTCTTAATGGCCTTGTTGTGAGCCTGCTCTGCAGCAGCCTGCACGACGCGGTCCTTCTGAGATTTGATGTTAGGCATTCGTTCCACCTCCTTGGCTACCTATAACAGCGCACCCTATGATACCATATTTCGCGTACCAGCGCAAGCGTTTTTTTGATTTTTGTTTAGAAAAGTTTTATTTTTTCCATACTTTCTGCATGCAGAGGGGGCATTTGGCCCCAAAACAGGCAGGAGGAGCAGAAAAATGCGTTTTACCGATATGGCAGACGAGATGTTTGGTGCAGCACAGGGGGCGCTGCCTGCCGGGGTAAGGCTTGCCACAGCAAAGCGCGGCGGGGTCACAATAACGCGGGTGGAGATCGCGCGCGAAGGGCTGGCGAAGCCCCGCGGACGGTATGTCACGCTGGAAATGCCCAGCGTCAGCGTGCTGGACGAGCGGGACGCTGCGGTGATCGAGACCTGTGCGGCAGAACTGCGCGCCCTGCTGCCGCCGGAAGGGCCGGTGCTGGTGCTGGGCATCGGGAACCGGCGGGTCACGGCGGATGCCCTCGGCCCGCGCACGGCGCAGAAGATTTTAGTCACCATGGGGCCGCAGCACACGCTGCCGGTAAAAGGCATCCGGCCGGTGGCCGCCATTGCGCCGGGGGTGTCGGCCTCCACCGGGCTGACTCTGCGCCAGCTGGCCGGGGCCATGGTGGAAGCGGTGCGGCCGGCGGCCCTGATCTGCGTGGACAGCCTTTGCAGTGCCGAGGGCGCGCGGCTGGGCCGCAGCGTGCAGTTCTCCGACACCGGGCTGTACCCGGCGCAGGCGGATCATGCAAAGCATCTGGACGCGGCAGCGCTGGGCGTGCCGGTGATCGCGGCGGGCATCCCCACCTTGATGGATTCGGACGAAGGAGCAGATCTTGTGGTCACGCCCCGGGCGCTGGACAGCGTAATCGCCCACGGCTCGGCTCTTCTGGCCGGTGCCATCAACCGGGCCTTGCAGCCAAGGCTCAGCGTGGCGCAGCTGTTCTGGCTGGCGGGGTAACACCGGTGGGCCGGAAGGGAGGTTATTTTATGCGCAGCAAAGCACTGCCGCCCGCCCGGGCGCAGGGGCATATCGTGCCGTTTCTGGAAGCGGCTGCTCTGTTTGCCGCACTGTGCATCTTTGCCCGCACGGCGGCACTGATGCTGGCTGCGGCCATTACTGCACCGCTGCCAATGGCCGAAACTCTTTTCTGGCTGGGGCGGCAGTCCGCACAGGAGCAGCCCGCATCATCTGTGCAGGTGGAAGCCGCACCGGACAGCACACCGGAAGCGGCGGCATCCTCTCTGCCGCAGGCCGTGCAGGCGCTGACCGGGAACATTGAGGACTACCTTGTGCCGCTGCTGGGCGAGGAAGCCCGCCCGGCGGATGCGGGTACTGTCATTGAAAAAAATTATCCGCAGGGCAGCGGCGAAAAGTACATTCCCTGCGGGGCGGGCAGCATCAAAAACAATACCCGGCAGACGGCGGCAGACATTGCGGCGGAGATCGAGAATCCGCTGCCCTTTGCCATTGAGCCGAACAGTCCCGACCCGCAGGTGCTGGTGATGCACACTCACGCCACCGAGGACTACCGCCTTTCGGCCGGGCTGTGGTTTGCCCCCGGCGATGGTGCCCGCAGCACCGACTGCAGCGTGAACATGTGCGCGGTGGGCCGTGTGGTGGCCGATACCCTCAATGCGGCAGGCATCAACACCCTGCACGACGAGACCCTGAACGACTACCCCAGCTACACCGGAAGCTATGCCAACAGCCGGGCCGTGGTGCAGCAGTATCTGGCCCGGTATCCCAGCATCAAGGTGGTGCTGGATGTCCACCGGGATGCCATCGAGACGGAAAGCGGCAGCCGCTATGCCCCGGTGTGCACGGTGGACGGGCGGCAGGCCGCACAGGTCATGATCATCTGCGGGTGCGACAACGGCACCACCGTTCAGCTGCCGGGCTGGCGGCAGAATCTGCGCTTTGCCGCTGCGTGGGAGCGCAGCATGGAAGGAATGTACCCCGGTTTTACCCGGCCGGTGCTGTTCAGCTACCGGTTCTACAATCAGGATCTGACCACCGGCAGCCTGCTCATTGAGATCGGCGGGCACGGCAATAACCTGAACGAGGCTCTTTATGCCGGGCAGCTGGCGGCAAAGGGCCTTGCTGCCGCATTGCTGGGCGGTGCTTGACAAAACGCCGCCAAAGTGCTATTTTTTAAAGGTAAAATGCAAAGATCGGGAAAAGTAGCGCGGGCCGTCCGGCCCAGAGAGTGCGGCACAGCTGAGAG
>ERZ773178.4419-NODE-4419-length-10619-cov-2.817304_pt1 | contig 10619 bp, 11 predicted proteins | sample MGYA00580533_ERZ773178 | MGnify/ENA primary metagenome ERZ773178 (study PRJEB29015, sample SAMEA2737859) | human gut metagenome | biome: human gut; feature: human-associated habitat; material: faeces | place: China | collected 2012 ...
CCATAAGTCTGTGTCAGAAGTCCAACCATATCCGGTTCGCACTTCACATTGATGATATCTACCATGCTCTCTTCTTCTAATCCCAACCTAGATTTTTCAACCTGCATCAGCACTGCATACCACTTTCCATTTTTATGCCGAAGCACTGCACTTTTCGGTGATGTTTCCCAGAGATACTCTGGAACTGTTCCATATTGGTTTTTTACATATTCAAAAATTTCTTCCCGTTTCAATCATTTCACTTCCCAATTACTCTATTTTATCAATCTCCTGATTGTACTTTTCGTATTCATTAACAGGCAGGACATCAGCCCTGCCTTCCTTTACATTATAACATTGTTTCTCGGCTCCCACAATGCAATCCATTTGATTTTTACTTTTTAATAAGCTACCAGCCCATACCCCAGAATCGACTGGGAATTCACCGTATAGCTATTCTGCCTTACTGCATCTCCGCTGTTTCCTTCAATCGTATGTACCGTAGTTCCATCGCAGCTTTCCACGATTCCTACATGGTCACTGGCTCCGTCATGATCCCAATCAAAAAAGATGATAGTCCCTGGTGTCGGAACATTCCCGCCACTCTGCCATTTTCCTTTCTCCTGAAACCAATCTACGCCTGCAGTACAAAGGGAGAACTTTGATACTGCTCCTTTCTGAATCAACCCTGCCTGGTCCGCACACCAGCTGACAAAGCAGGCACACCATTCTTCCCGGCTGTCAAATCCATACCACGACCAGAACTTCTGCCCTCCTTCATTTCCAAGCTGACTTTTCGCAATGGTAACAAGCTGTCCGTTTCCAAACAAACCAGAAAACCAGCCGCCACCGGAATAGTAGCGCATCACATGAGGCACATACTCCGGATCCCCATACCCAGACCAGCCATGGGCGGCTGCCTGTTTCTGGGAAAACTGTAATGCATTGGCTTCACTATAACCGCCAAACTTTTCCAATGCCCACGAGATATACCCATTCCCGTAATTATAGCCTTGCCAACTAAGTTTCAGTTTCTCCATATCCTGAGGACTTTCACATCCGGCTTCCCGGACACAATCCGCATAATACTGTATCCCCACTTTGATGGAATAGTCTGCATCCTGAATCGCACCGGGAGTATTGGGATACTGGGTGTTATAAGGACACTCACTGGCCTGCATGGGATCCGTTCCCCTGCCGCCGCTTTCCTGCATCATAATGGCTTGGATGGCAGAAACATATTCCGGGATACCAAACTCGCTGGCATACTTTTGAATGACAGGTGTATGCGCCAGTACTTCTGCGCTTAAAGCCTCACTACTCTGGGAATTTCCCAAAAAGGCTGCACCCCCAATAATCCCCACAATCAGAATCAGAACAACAAACACTGCGCCTCCACCTGCCATCAGCGCTGCAAATGCAGCTTTCACTGCATGAGTAGCGGCTTCTGCCATGGCTTTCAATCCTCTTCCGGTTGCCTTTGCAGTCTTTGCACTTTGCTTGGCAGTCTGAACAGAGTGCATGGCAGCCCGTTTCGCTTCCCTGACTGCTTTCATGGATTTGAGTGCTTGTTTCTTCTGTAAGACTGCCTGGGTTTTCACTTTCTGGGAAGAAACCGGAGAGGCTTTCACCATACGGGGCGCTGTTTTTACCGTCCGATTTCCAGCTTCCTTGATCGTTTTCCCTGCTTCTGGCTTGACCTTAATGCTTCTTGTGGCTTCTGTTCGCCCTTTCTTCGCCATTGTCTGCCCTGCCTGGACAGATGTGCCACCTCTTGCATTTTCCTCTCCCAACGGGGTTGTCGCGGCTTCTCTCTGCTTTTGTTTCTGCTCCTTTAACTTCTCATAGTGTTTCACTGCCAGCTTCTTACCGCCACGATAGGCTGCCGAAGCACTTTCCTTTCCTACTCGCTGTTCCACACTCTGGATGCGGTTTCCGGCATATTCTACCGGGGATTCCTCCCCCGTTTTTCTTCCGATCTTATCTGCCATGATGCTGGACTTCTCTTTCGCTTCCAGCATCGCAGAACGCACCAGTTCCTTCGGAAGCCGGGAGGCAGGATTACGAATCTTCGGACTTTGATCCCGCACCTTTTCTTTGATCTTTTTCAATCACGCACCTCCCATCTTTTGTACTTTCTAGCGTTCTCTTCCCCGCTTTTTTGCTTTCTTCTGCTGACTCTCCAGCTGTTCCAGTTCCTTTACCGCTTCCTGCACCAGCGGATGATTGGCATAATAGGGAACATAGGACAATAACTCTTTTCCCTTCTCCCCGGTCGCCAATGGATATTCTCCCTCGTTATACAGCGGATCGTCTGCATGGTGGAGAGAAAATTCCAAAGACGGAACCATGTGAAGGGAACGTTTACAAAATCTCTGGTAATGTCGGAAGGCTTCTTTTAAAGATGTGCATTCGATACACTCCCCCATCCCATGAAACTCTCCACATTCAGATGCCAAAAAGGTAATCGTTGTTTCTTCTTTCATAGCTCTCACCTCTCTCTGAAAATTTTCTCTTTATCGAACTGCCGCCTTCTGTTTTTCTTCTTTGCCAGACTTCAGAGGGTGCGATTCCTGTCTCAGTTCCTGCAGGGTATCTTTTAAAGATATCGTTTTCCCTTGTCTTTCTTCCAGTTTTCCGATCTGCTGTTGCAACCGTTCTGTTTTCTGTTCCAGCCGATGGATGCTCCGCATGGATTGGAATAAAACCTTCTGGGTTTGAAAGATCATTCCCTGTTCCGGATTTCGCTCTGTGATTTTTGCGGTATCTTTTCCGTTCATTTCCCAAAATGCGTTTTTCAGATGCCCTCTGGCAACATGCAATTCTTCCGCCATGTTCCCCAGACGATCAATCTTCTGATCCATCGACAGCATCACCGTATGTAGAGACGATTGGATTTTTTGCAAGCCTTGAGTAAGATGCATACCCTTTACCGCAGTGGCAAGAGCGTCTTTCCCTTTTTCTTTCAAATCAAAAACTGCCTGTTCTGCCCGTTCCACGAACTTTCTTTTCCACTCTCCCACTTGGGAACGAAGTGTTTCCACTTGATGTTCCACTTTCTGGATCGTGTTCACTGCAAAGCGTTTGGTCTTACTTTCCTGCATCACACTCAGTTGGTTCTTCACTTCCCCCAATTCTTTTAATACAGTTCCCAACTGTGTTTCCATAGAGTCGATATAGTCTGCCATACGGAGTACATCCCCTTTTTCCTGCTCCATGCCCTGTTGTTCCAAAAGTTCCAGCAATGTCCGGATACTGCCCTGCTCCCGAAGCGGTTCTCTCGTTTCTGGGATCTCTACGCTTTTTTCTTCTTCCATTTACATTCCCTCCTTCCCAAACGGGTGCTGCCAGAGAAATTCCAACAGCACCCTAAAAATATCTTTTCGACTAGCATTCACCGGGTTTTGTTGTCATCAATCGGTACAATTTCGTATTCTTCGGAAAACTGTTCTCAAATGGCACCAGATTTCCAGAACACCGGATCAGCCCCTTTCCTGCGCCTACATTAGTGATATAAGATAACTGATTCTCAGAAATGTTCAAAAGAGAAGCCAGTTCATCCCGGTCTGTGGTCGCCTGATTCAAGAGGATTAAAAACTCACTGTTTGCCAGCATCAGTCTTGCCGTATCCGATTTCAAAAGTTCCTCCACATTCTGCGTTAAACCTGTGACAAATCCATGGTATTTACGGATCCTCTTGTAGAGCCGGTAGAAAAAGTCCGCACTGTACTGATAGCGGAACAACAGATAAAACTCATCGGCAAAGATCCAGGTGGTCTTTCCCTTCTTCCAGTTCTGGATTACACGGTTGAAGATACTATCCAATGTGACCAGCATTCCAAGGGGCATGAGCTGCTCCCCCAGTTCCCGGATATCATACGCAATGATACGGTTCTTCGTATCCACATTGGTTTTCTGTGCAAAGGTATTCAGGCTTCCATTGATAAACAGTTCCGAAGATAAGGCAAGCCCTCTGGCTTCCTCTTCCGGCTGGAGCATGAGCTGACGGTACAAATCTTTCAAGGTCGGCACTTCACTCTGATAACCGCTTCGGATATATTCCCGGTACACATCTGCGGTACAGCGGTCCAGGATGGATTTCTCCTTAGCAGACAGATTTCCAGCCCCAACTAATTGTTCAAATAACGAAAGGATAAACTCCGACTTCTCAATCAGCGGATTCTTGTCATTGCCATAAGCGGAATCCATGTCCAATGCATTTAAATGGGTGTTTGATGTAGCGGAAATTGTGATGACTTCTCCATTCAGCGCTTCTACCAACGAACCGAATTCAGACTCCGGATCTAAGATGAGGATGTCATCTTCCGTAGACAGGGCAAGATCCACAATCTCTTCTTTTGCCGAGAAACTTTTTCCCGAACCGCTGACACCCAGACGAAAGGAGTTTCCATTCAATAACTTCCTTCGGTCTGCCACCAGCATATTTTTACTCACTGCATTCTGCCCGTAGTAAATACCTCCCGGCTGCATGATCTCCTGGGTATGGAACGGAATCAGCACTGCAGTAGATTCTGTAGTCAGGGTACGCAGGGCATTGATCTTGCGGATGCCATAAGGCAGCACTGTATTTAATCCGTCCACTTGCTGCCATTTCAAGGTTGCCATCTGGCATAAATGCTTTCTTGCCACGGATAAGATGCTCTCTGTATCCGAGTCCAACTGCTTTTTACTATCCGCCATATGCACCATGGTAAGGATGCCAAACATCATCCGCTGGTCTCTGGTGGTCAGGTCATCCAGCATCTCTTTGGTTTCCTTTCTTTGTAGTTCCATATCATAGGGTACAATGGCAGAAAAGTTATTGTTGGCATTCTGGCGTCTCTGCCAGTTAGTCACATTCGTCTCCACGCCCAGCAACCGGTTCTGGATCTCACGCACCGCCTCATCGGTTGGTACTGGAAGAATGTCAATGGACAGCATCAGATCCCTGCTTAAGTCACACAGTTCCGAAATCATGTCATCTTTTACATAGCTGGCATAGTCCTGCATATACAGCACCCGTCCGAAACGCTCATTGATCTTAAAACAGTCTTTGGAAAATTCCATCGATTGGGGGCAGATCCAATCCTTGAAACTGCTCCCTCTTTTGGCAAAAGCCTTCATATCAAATGGAAAGCACTGGGGCTGGTCTGCCTGAAAGAAATCCCGGAAAATCTGCAGGCGCTGTTCCGCATCCAGTTCTTCCCCAATGGAGGACAGCTTGCTCAGATGGGTAATGATATCCGTTCCCACACGGGCAAAATACGTTCTTGCTTCATCGATGTTCTTCTTATGGACACTGACCGTCAGATACCGTTCCTGATAGATGCTGTTGTTGGTGCCGCTGACCTTGGATAACAGCATTTCGTTGTATTCCTTTCGGTATTCATTCAGCCCGTCCTCTTTCATCGGCAGAAGCAGGGATGCTTCAAACTCTTCTTTATTGATCCGTCTGTTATTTAAAGTGATCTTTGCCGCCGCGCCGGAATCTAAGGCATTTAACAGCTCACTGTAATCCAAGAACATTTCCGTTTTATCTTCTTTGCTTGCAATGGCATAGTTGATATCGGAAAATCGAAAGGACTTTGAAAATTTCGTACCAGACTGGAATACTCCATCCGGCCAGATCCGCTGGATAGGAATTGCCTGCTGGACAGACCTTGGAACTTTAAACTTCTCCCTGTCCATTTTTAATGCCTGCTGTAAGGTTTTAATCAAACGCACCACTCCTTCCTGACTTCTTTTTCTGCTTCATCCGTTGTTTTCTTGCCCGCTGTTCCCGCTTTTTCAAAAGGGCGGTTCCATTTCCCTTAGTCTTTTCCCCTAAGGTCAGCGTTTCTTCCATGCAGGCATGGTACAGGTCCTCACTTTGAAACAGCAGGCGCTTGGGGTATAAAAATTCAGACTTGATATACGCCCAGGCAAACTGCTCCGCATTCATTCCATGGTACTGAAAGAAACCACAGGCTGCGAAGGGGGGCAGCCCCTAAGATACACATCCATCCGGTCATTTCCTGTCCCACATACTTTCCTAGTCCAAAATAAATCCCTACTGCCACAGCGATGGCAAGTAGGGAAAAGATACACTGGCGCAAATTCAGCCCCATAAACATGGACTCCTGGTAGTTACGGATTTCTTTATTCATTTTTACTTCCATATATTGTTATCTCTCTCTTTCTCTTTTCTTTCTGCCTGCAGGTTTCCCTTGGATTTTTTCCGGTTCTTTTGGCATATCCAGTCCCCATTGTCTGCAAAATTCTTCCACTCCTTCCCGGTCATACCTGGCAAGTCTTGAAAGGTCAAATGCCACCGGAGTATAGCTGGCAAAACCTGAATGGGCTTGTTCCTGCAATACCTTGCCCAGCTTGTTCTCTTTGATAAAAGCCAGCTTATCCTTGGTAAAATCACCGCTTACGAATGCCTCCTGCGGCTCCAGACCATATCCGCCCGGAAGATTCACCGTCAGATCATCAAATAATTCCAACTCCCCTTCTGTCTGGCTGTACATCAAAATCGCAAGCCCATTTCCATAGGCATAGCTGGACACTTTCAGGGTGATCTCTTCCTCTCCAAATTTCCAATGGAATGGCAGGATATTGTTTTTCCTCTGAGTTTCCTTTTTCTCATTTTTTGTTTCTCGCATTGATTTTCCTCCTATAATCCCATCATTTCCCGCACGATCCGGTCAGATGCTTTTACCGCACCTACCAGTACCAGCAAGTTGAACACCAATTCTCCCACATAATTCCACACAATCGTCACTGCGCTTAAGGACGTATCCCCAATGGCCGGCGGACTGGCAGAATACACGGAAAAAATAATACAGGCAAGCGCAATAATCGCCCCTTCCAGACACACTCCGGCATAAGACTTGATAAAATTCTTTCCCACCGACTGGGAGGGTTCTCCCGCAAAAGTGGATATAGGGATGGGCGCAATGGCAGTATACATATACAGTTTGAACATCCTCCCATATACGGTAAGGATCATAATAAAGGACAACACCGTAATCAAAAGGCTTCCAAGAAGCGTCACAATCCACAAGGGAATGGATTCCAGCATGCCCACCGCTTCAATCTTTTCCACGATCTCTGCCGGAAGTTCTGTCACGCCACCATTTGTCATGCCTGACTGTGCCATGATGGTAGACACAATCCCCTGCACAATGGAAAACAACGCTGTCATCAGTTCCATGCCATACATAATGGCGCCTTGCGCCAGGGCAAACCGGATAAAGGCTTTCAGGGCATGCTCCGGCTTCTTCATATCCGTAAAGCTGCCACAGGTCTTTACAATCCCGGCAGCAAAAAACAAGACTAACAGTCCATATCCAATGGCAGTCAGCGCTCCGTTGATTCCAGTGATGACACTCCAAATATCTCCCCCCTTAAAGGATTCCGGGCTTTGGGTAAGCAGTGTCCAGATTTCTGCCAGTTTCTCATTCCAGGTGTTCAGTGCAGAGTTTAGGTTCTGCACGATCCAGTTATCACTCAAACAGTCTCACCTCCTTTGCCGGGGCAGGAAGATGTCCTCCCTGCCCGCTTCTGTCTCTACCCACTACCCAACGATCAGGTCCAGGATCTCTTTTGCAAAGGTGATGATGACACCGCCTGCCAGCGTCAGAAACCCGTTGGCTCTCTGGCTTGGATCGTGGCTCTTTAAGCTCAATCCTACCTGTACCACACCAAATCCCAATAAGATCAGACCGATGGCCCGGATCAGGGAAAAGATAAAGGTGGATAGGTTATTGATGACCGCCAGCGGATCCCCGGCGGCAAGCACCGGAACTGCCCCTACGGTCATGGACAGTACCAGCGCCACATAAAAGGCAAAGGGATATTTAGGTCCTTTTCCCATAAGTTTCGGTACCGTGGCATGGTTTCCTGTTTGATTCTTTGGCATTTCATTTGTTTTCTTCAATGGCATTCCTCCAATCAAAAAGACTGCTCCCCTCCGAGGATTTCCTCAGCTGAGAGCAGTTCATAATCATCCAGTCTCCTGGTATCAATGGTTACATCTTCATGGGACAGCGGTGCTTTCGCATAATCATAGGGAGGCGCACCGCCATCCTCCGTATATTTCACATTCACATGCTTGTGCAGATCATATTTCTCATCCAGAATGGGACGCTCCCCACGCACCAACAGCACCGCTTTCCGGTTATCCAAAAGCCGCACTTCATCCGGGGTAAGAAGTTCCCTTCCAGACTGTTGGAAATTCACAGAATAACTTCCGCTTCTTCCCTTGGTCTGCCCGTAGGTATTGGTATCCAGCGTTTCTTTTCCCAGTAGTTCTGAGACATATTTATGCCCCTCTTTTTCATTGCCGCCCAGATATAAAAATTCATCGCAATTCCCTATGAGACTTTCCCAGCTATCCTTAAACAAGGCTTTCATCTGCGCAATGTTCTGGATGATGATGCTGCAGGAAATTGCGCGCGACCTCATGGTTGCCAGAAGCTTGTCAAAATCATCCGGCAGCGCCACGTTTGGCCACTCATCCATAATGCAGTGTACCGGGATAGGAAGTTTTCCATGGTATTTCCGGTCCGCCACATAGTAAAGGGTTTGAAAGAGGTTACTGTAGATCATGCCCACCAGATAATTGAGGCTGGTATCCGCATCCGGGATACAGCAAAACAGCGCCACCTTTTTCTCCCCGATGCTGTAAAGATCCAGTTCATCGGTACAGGTCAGATTGGCGATCTGTTTTAAATTGAACGCAGCCAGACGGACGCCTACGGAGATCAGGATCGACTTTGCGGTCTTTCCTGAAACAAAATGTCAATAGTTTTTTCATCAAAAAAGGCACTTTTTCGTGTCAAATCAGGGGTAAAACAGCTAAAATACTGATGAAAACGTTCTTTGTTGTTACAACCATTAAGTTACTCAGCCATTTTTTCCTCTGTTTCCATGAAGTCCGAACGGTTAACTTCATTCACCAGCATCCGGTTGATTTTCTCCTGCATCGTCTCTCTTGCGTTCTCACTGTAATGGAATCGGACAACATAAGTTGTCTGCCCAATCCTTTTTGTAAATGTATTGTTTTCCGTTTTCGGATTCAGAACCTGTCCCATAAGCTTCTCCTTTCTGTGATTTACCGGCGGGCAGGGTGGCAGACTGATCTTCCAAATTGCCTGCCAGTATTCTATTCATTTGCCCGACAGAGAGAGGACAGTTATTATCCCAGCCGGGACGGTATCCCGATCTGGAATTCTGTCTCTCCGTCAATGTCAACAAGGCACTTGAAACTTTTAATAAAATAATCTCTTTATCCAAGTCATCCCTACTCTAAATAATATTTTCTTTTTTAAATATCTTTGTTGACAGTTAAGAAATATGCTGAAAAAGCTGATATTTAAAGGCTTTTCCCAGTCAACAAAAATGTCAACAACCAGTACACAAACAGTCAAAAAAATGGAAATTCAGCTGTTTTGACCATCCCCTCCCTGTCAGGCTAATCAAAAGGTATCTTCATCTGCTCACCTTCCGTAAGTTTTATAAAGCCATCTTTGTCCGGTTGGTTGACAGTCTCTGTTTCATCCTTTCCCTCTCTGATCCAGCACCGCTGTGTACCAAATCCTTCTTTTGAGAAACGATGATAACCGCCTCTTTTCCAGCCAATGATCTGTGTGTCCATGATCTGGCATATCTCATTGGTCTCATATTTCTTTGGTTCGCCATCATAATGGTTAAACGCCTCTTTCCAGATCTGTCTGGAGCAGACATAAGTCCCGGCATATCCATCCAGCCATCCCTGAACCTGCCCTGCCATCGTATCTTCCTGCATGAACTGTTTCCGGTATTCAATGATCTGCTCCTCCATTTCTTTTGGAAGTTTCAGAAGGCTGCTTTTGTTCTTGCAGGAATTGAAGATGACCATTGCTTCCGCCCAAAGCTGGTCGAAGTATGCCCTCGATTCTTCTTCATTATCAAGAAGATGTTTTTCCGCCTTTGAGGAATCGACCTCGATTACAAGGAAACGTCTTGCTCCTGTACGGTCAAAGGGAAGAAACTGCTTTGTATTGGTTGTCCCGGCAAACAGACATTGTCTCGGTCTGTCCTCTTCAAATTTCCCATAGGAATTCCGAAATGTGTCTTTCTGCCGGCTCAAAAAGGACTTGATCTCTTCATTGCTCTTTGCACTGATCGCAGCAATCATCTCTGACATTTCCATGATCCAGTGACCCCGGAGCTTTTCATAAATCTTTTTATCTCCCAAATCCCTCAAGTCATCTGAAAACCACTCATCCTTAATAGCCAGAAAGCGGAAAAATGTAGATTTTCCTGCCCCCTGTGTTCCTACAAGGCAGAGCATCTCATCCGCCTTACACCCCGGCTTAAAAATACGGAGCAGTGCTTCCATGATAAAATGCTTCAGGCATTCATAGACCAAATCCGAATCATCTGCCCCCATATACCGCTTCAATACATAACGGATACGTTCTGTGCCATCCCACTCTAAGCGGTTCAGATATTCGCAGATCGGATGATACTGTTTGCTGTTTGCTTCCGCCCTCAGGGCTTTATCCATGTTTTTCTCATTTCCCAGACTATAAAACTGTTCAAAATACAGATAAAAGAAATCTCTTCCGATCAGCTTGCCATCACGCATAAAAAACACCTGAACAACTGCATCC
>ERZ773178.4428-NODE-4428-length-10604-cov-5.368092_pt1 | contig 10604 bp, 12 predicted proteins | sample MGYA00580533_ERZ773178 | MGnify/ENA primary metagenome ERZ773178 (study PRJEB29015, sample SAMEA2737859) | human gut metagenome | biome: human gut; feature: human-associated habitat; material: faeces | place: China | collected 2012 ...
GTCCCTCGAACCTGATCCGGGTAATGCCGGCGTAGGAATGCGATCATATCGATTTTCGGATTTCCGCATTGCGACGCCTGCATGGCTCGCCATGCGGGAATTTTGTTTTTGGAGGTACACATTATTATGAAAAGTCACATGAGAGTCCGCGCCCTGTGCGAAGGCGCCGTGCTGGTGGCCGTTGCGCAGATACTCAGCTACCTGAAGCTGTGGGAGATGCCCTGGGGCGGCAGCGTCGTCCTGTCCATGATCCCCCTGGTGCTGTATGCCGTTCGCTGGGGCCTCGGCGCCGGTCTGCTGGGCGGCTTCGCCTTCGGCGTTCTGCAGTTCATGTTTGACGGCGGCTTCGCCATTGGCTGGCAGTCCATCGTCGGCGACTACCTGGTGGCCTTCACCGTCCTGGGTCTGGCCGGTCTGGTGGCCCGCCGCAAGAGCGGCGTGTTCACCGGCACTCTGATCGCCGGCTTTTCCCGCTTCCTGGTGCACTATGTGGTGGGCGCCACCATTTGGGCGGAATACATGCCCGAGACCTTCTTCGGCATGACTATGCACAGCCCCTGGTTCTACTCCCTGCTGTACAATCTGGCGTATATGCTCCCCAACATCGCTATCACCCTTTTGGTCTTTGCCGTGGCGTACAAGCCCCTGAAGAAGTACTTCACCGCATCCGACCTGCTTCCTTCTCCCGCTGCGGCCCAGCCGGTCAAGGATCCCACCTCTCCCAAATGGGATCCTGAGCGCTGAGCGCTCCCCTCTCCCACGGCTGACGCAGCAAGCCCCACCCGAATGGGGTGGGGCTTTTTCATATCGGACAGCAGTACCGCCTGCAAACGCACCAGGCGGGTGCTCTTTACCGACCTGCAGCGAATACCGTGTTACTCTTTCTTATCCAAATCGTGCAGCCGTATCGTCGAATAACATTTTCGAAGCTGATTGCTGATTTGCGGCGGCGTATTTGCCACCAGCCTTTCATAAGTCTTTTTGCAATACTGCACACGCATAAAACTCCTTGACGGCTTCATCCGATTGATCCGGTGATAATACATTGCAGGAATTGGGGTTTTACTGAAATACATCCAAAACTGCTTCCTGCCGTCCAATAAGCCATAGTCAACGCCAACATGATGCATATCGCCATAGTAAAAAGTCCTGTGCGTAAACAGTGCCCAAAATACTATCCGATCTTCACATATTTCAGCAACAGCGGCCCACTGGTAACGCGTACAAAAAAGCGTCACCAGCAGCGCAAGATAGATAACCGCAACGAGAAGTGTCACTTGCAGCGCACCCGGAACTCGCAGGAATGCTCCGATGGATTCTTGATGGGAAATCAGCATAATCGCGTATGCTGCCGGGATACTGATCATCAACAATACCGATAGCATAAAGGTATGCGGGGCTGCAACAAGCCTTTCTTTCTTCATCACGCACCTCGATCCAACTCTCATTCCTCAGTATAGAAAAAAGCCTTACTTCCGACACCATGCAATGGTTCAAAAGTAAGGCTCCATGGCAGCGGGAGAAGGATTCGAACCCTCACATACGGAGTCAGAGTCCGCTGTGCTACCTTTACACAATCCCGCTGTGTTCCGACGAACAAAAACTATTATACAGGTTTTCCCTTGTTTGTCAACAGTTTTTTCGCGCACTCCTCCCATTTATTTTCACATCTATTTTCCCAACCACTGCCGCAGGCGTTCCCACAGCTCCACAGCGCGGAATTTCAACACATATCCGCTGTCCGCTTCTGTGATAAGCTGCACATCGTCGCCGTCCAGCCCGGCGCGCAGCGCCGTATCCTCCAACTCTGTGCAGGAGGCCATACACAGCGGTGGGTACACCACACACCACCAGTTCCGGCCGGCACCCTCGCCGATGATGATGCGCAGCGCCATGTACTCTCCCGCCGGCAGAGCGAAGCCGTCGTATTCCTTCCGTGGGAATTCCGTCATTTCCAGCGCCGCATGCACAGGGTACGCTCCGCCGCAGGCATCATAAGCCGTCCTCTCCAGCTCCGGCAGCGCCGCGTTTAGATCCTCCATCGCCTCCTCCCTGTTCGATGCCTGACGCAGGATTGCCTCGGCGCGTGTCAACACCGCATCCCGTGCCAGCAGCTTCATGGCCTGGTCATCCTCGCTGTCCGAATTGGCAATAACGTGCAGGCGGATCATCTTTTCCTGCAAGCCGTCCTGCCGATGCAGCGATGCCGCGCCCACCAACAGCGTTACCGCCAACGCTAACAGCACCGCGATTTCGATAGGTCTCCATTTATTTATATATGTATGCATAAAAAGCACCGTCCTTTGTAGATTTTCCTACATTTTGGACGGTGCTTCGTATTTTTATACCGGTCGAGCCACAAATACCCACGGCCATGTTTTTTTCAGCGCCTCCGCTGCCGCAGCAGCCGCGCTCTGATCGTCGAACAGGCCAAACACCGCGCTGCCGCTGCCGCTGAGCAGCGTACCCAGCGCGCCCTGCGCCCGAAGCGCGTCCTTGATGGTCCTCAGGCTGCTGTCCTTCGGCACCACCCGCTCAAAGCTGTTGTGCAGCTCCACCGCCACCGCATGGACATTGTTCGCCGCCACCGCGTCCTGCATATAGCGGCTGTTCCGCACCAGCACCGAACCCGGCTCATCCAGCCGCCGATACATCTCTGCCGTGGAATAGCCCTCATCGGGCTTCACCACCACGAACCAACCCGCGGCTAGCTGCGGCAGCGGCGAAACGACCTCTCCCCTGCCCGTGGCCAACTGCGTACCGCCCCGGATAAAAAACGGCACATCGCTGCCCAGCCTTGCCGCCAGCGTTTCCAGCCTGCCGTCGCTTATATCCGGCGCGTACAGTGTCCGCAGCGCCCGCAGCACCGCCGCCGCGTCGCTGCTGCCGCCGCCCAGTCCCGCCTGCACGGGAATGTGTTTCTCCAACGTGATCGTCACGCCGTCGCTTTTCGTCCCCGTTTCGGCAAAAAACGCTCGCGCTGCCTTCATGCACAGATTGTCGTCGACGTTCTCCGTCACCGGCACACTGCAAAGCAGTGTGTCGCGCCCTGTACCGCGCTCCACTGTTACGGTGTCCCACAGACTGATGCGCTGCATAACAGACATTACAGCATGATAGCCATCCGGACGTCGGCTGCCCACCTGAAGCGTCAGGTTCACCTTGGCATATGCTTTTTCCATACACTTCATAGCGGTTCCTCACAAAAAATAGTGCTGCGGCATTGCCGCAGCACTATTATAGCACACTGTACGCGACCGTGCCAGCCTTACTTAACGATCTTGCGGGCCTCGATGTAGTAGCGCTTATCCTGAGCATGACCCATAGAGAAGGTCTTACGGGGCAGCACCCCGTCGGCCATAACGGTCTTGAACAGCTGCTCCTTGCCCATGGCAGGCAGCAGGAATCCCATATTGCCGGGCTTGCTACCCAGCTCGCGGGTCACATCGTCGCCGTGGATATAGTCCACCTCGCCGCCGTTGTCCTTCAGGTACTGGTCGATAACGCCCTGTAGCGTACCCACCGCCAGCTGCACCTTGGGGTCAGGCACAGTGATAAAGTGGCTCTCGCCGTTCCACACGAACTCGATGGTGTGGCCGTCGCCCTTGCCCTCATAGGCGTTGGGATAGGCGGCGCGGAAGGCGTCCATGAACTTCTGGTGATCCACGCCGAACAGCACCCGGTGGATGGGCTCGAACTGCAGGGCATCGTCGTGGTTATTGACCACCTCCACCAGTGCGTAGCGGGCGGGAAGCGCCAGATACTCCTCGGGGGTCTTGCCCTTCTTCTGCTCCTCATAGCAGGCCTTGGCAGTAGCCAGAGAGTGGTTGCCGTCGCCCACGGCGAACAGCAGGGGCGCCACGCCGGAGACGTTGTACTTTTTCTGCATGGCTTCATCGGTGGTCAGGCCCTCCAGAGCATTGGCCACAGCATCGATCTGCTTATCGGACAGCTTAAAGCCGCGGATGTGGCCGCCGTCCTGCATCAGGTCGAAATCATACACCTTCTCCATCCCCTCGGCAGCGGCAGTCAGGGGCTCAATAACGGTCTTGTCAGGATCGTCGATCAGCAGCATCACGTGGGGCAGCTCGATGGGCGCGTTGCGGCGCACCTTGGCCCGGGGCGGAATGCGATCCAGCACGGTGCCCTCGGTGGCACGGATCAGTGCGCCGGAGCCGGGGGTGAAATCGTAAGCGTCCAGGTCCACCATACCGATCAGGCCATGGCGGATCTTGCCGTCGGACTGCTGGCGCTCAATATAAATCAAGGAGTCAGTCAGCGTCTCAAACACGCCGTCCGCCAGATACTTCTTCATGGCGTTATTGATATTCTCAATGTACTCGTCCACGTTGGGTGCCTTCAGGTTGGCTTCCGGCAGGATCAGGCGCAGGGTGGAGGGCGCGTCGCCCACCTTCTCCTCCACCGCCTGCCAGTACTCCGGCTCAGAGGTGAACTGGTCGCAGGCGACGACTGCCCACTTGTTCATGTCCTGGCCCTTGGGCAGCAGGATATCCGCAGGATAAAAACCCAGCTTGTCAAACTTCTTGTTCATGGTCTCCTCCTTTTGTATATGTACATGGTCGTGTACAGATTGTTCTATACTGATAATACCAAATTAATGCTGCTTTTGCAATCGCTTTTCCAAATTTATTCAGGCAAACTGAAAAATTTTTTGTGTATATACGATATTGCCAGGGAAATGCTATACAAAGCAGTAGTCTTTTCAGAATGGAGGTCTTTGTCATATGAAGGTTCTTGACCGTATCGCTCTGGTACTGGTCATCATCGGCGCTTTGAACTGGGGCGCCGTGGGGCTGTTCCGCTTCGACTGCGTGGCAGCCATTTTCGGCGGCCAGGCCGTGGCCATCAGCCGTGTTATCTACGCACTGGTGGGCATCTCCGGGCTATGGTGCATCACTCTGCTGTTCCGTAACACGCCCACTGAAGCGTAGAGATATGAGATATGGAAAGACCGCCTCTTGGCGGTCTTTCCATATCTCCCGGATTATTTCATCATTTTCATTTTCTTTTCTATGCGCTTGCGTTCCTTCTTTCTGCGCCGCGCTTCATAGCCATCGCTGGCTGCGGCAAACACCCTCTCATACGGCTCCGGCAGCCACTCACTCATATAGCGGCAAAGCTTCTCACCGGCCGGGAATTTAATAAATCCCTTTTTGTTGCGCAGCAGATAGCTCTTGTTCCGGCACTCCTGCGGATAAGACTTTGTGGAAAAATACGCCATATCTACAGGCGTAACCGCTTTTCGCGCCGAACCCGGCCAGCGGTAGTCGATGCCAGTATATCGAATCTCCGTCTTTCTCAGCCGCACTGTCCGCATAAAAGGGCATTTCCAAATGATCTCGTCCTCCGTGACCACAAGGCACCCAAAGCATCTGTACCAGAACTGACAAAGCAGTGCGTAGTACAACGACACCTCTACCAGCAGGAGAAAGGGTATCTCCCACCATGCCAGCGTCATTCCGGCCATTCTGTCCCGCACAAAGAGATACGGGAGCCACACCATAACAGCCAGTACCGCCAACATGAGAAAACGCCCCTCGGTCAGTAGGATGATGTGCTCGTGAAACACTTTTCGCTTTACAATATCCGCTTTTTCCGCCTTGCGTTTCATGGTGCCGCCTTTCCATCAACCTGATAAAGCCTTTTTGTTGACAGTCAAAGCATACCGCCGTTATAGCGGCGCTGGACGCGCCAAAGAATGGCGAACGACGCCGCAAGACCGACGAACAGCACCACCAGCGAAGCGGTGACCGCGCCGGGAAGTGTCCACAGCAGAGAGACAATCCCACTAAGTACCAGTGTTCCCGCAAGGGCGAAAAGTCCGGTGGAAAAGGCCCGGCCATAGGCTGCCATATCCTCCGATCTGACTCTCTCCCTGTGATATTCATGGATCAACCCCGTTTTTCCGTGGTAGATCAGGAGTCCGAACAGCAGAAAAAGGGCTGCGATGGCCCACATAAGAACAGCATAGGCTATCATAGACGTATCCTCCACAATTTGTTGCATAACTTCTACATATTTTGTGCTCTATTTTACCAATAAATGTTTTACTAATTCCTCGTTCGGGTCAGCTAAAACGGTCTGATAATTGGTATAAACTACCATTCCGGGCTTGGCGGCGGCGGGCTTCTTTACGAACTTTACCTGGGTGAAGTCAACGGGTACTTTTGTGCTGCTTTGCGCCTGGGAAAAATAGGCGGCCAAAGAGGCGGCCTCCGCGATGCTCTGTGCATCGGGTCGTCCGCCACCGGTGGACAGTATGACATGGGAACCGTGGATCTTCTGGGTGTGGAACCACAGGTCCCACTTCTCCGCCGTCCTGGTGGTCAGGCGGTCGTTCTGCCGGTTGCTGCGGCCCACAAAAATCGGCAGCCCGGCGGAGGAACGGAACTCCCGGGGCTTGCTGGGGCGCTGGAAGGGCTGCTTTTTCCCACCCTTGGCGCGGAGATAGCCGCCGTCGGTCAGTTCGGCGCGGATGTCATTGAAATCCTGCTCGGACTCGGCCTGCGCCAGCTCCTGCAGAACACTCTCCAGGTACTCCAGTTCAGCACCGGCTCTGGTCAGCTGCTCCGTGAGGTATTTTTCCGCGGTCTTGGCTTTTGTATATTTTTTGAAGTATTTAGCGGCATTTTCCTGGGGTGAAAGGCGGATATCCAACGGAATATCTATGTCTTTGCACGCCGGATCATAGTAGTTCTGCGCCGTGAGGCGGCTCATGCCGCGCTCCATCCGATACAGATTTGCCGTGATCAATTCGCCGTAAATGCGCCACTTATCCCGGTCTTTGCTGTCCAAAAGCTCCTTTTCCTGCATGGTGATCTTGCGGCGCAGACGAGCGGCGGCGTTATTGGCCGTTTTCAGCAGGTCCTGCCCCTTCTGCTTGACACGGTCCGCCTGCTCGCGCTTGGCGTAGAAGTTATCCAACAGGGTGGAAAAGCTGCCGTACTCCTCTGCCGCTGCCGCGCTGCCGTACTCCTCTGCCGCTGCCGCGCTGCCGTACTGATAAACAGGCAGGTAGGTGAAGTCCATAGGCGCACCGGAGCGTTTCAGCATAACGGGTGTAAAGTTGTTAGCATTCACAGTGTCGCGCCATACGGAGAACGCGGCCCAAAGTGTCTCGGCTGTCCGTAGCGCAGGGGCATCCACGGCACCGCAGGCACGAAACGCGATCTCACGGGCCACCAGCGGTGAGATACCGTTGAAGGTGTCCACCAACCACTTATCCGCAGGCATATCCTCCCCTGCCACGGCGGCAAGACGGGAAAACATCTCCCTCTCCACTGTGAAGGGGTCAACCTTGTCAGGCGCTGCGGGCAAACGATAAAACAGGCCCGGAAGTACCTGACGGTCCGGGTTCATCTCGAAGTCGATGCGGCGCAGGCAGTCCAGGATACGGCCGTCCTTATCGGCTAAAATGAGGTTGGCGCGGCGAGGAAATGCCTCTAAAATGAGGGAAAAACGGCGGCGTTCGCCAAGCTCATCGGCGGCGGAAATGTGTATGTTTACCACACGTTCCAGCGGTATTTGTTCAATTTTTTCAATAATTCCGCCTGACAGATACTTTCGCAAAAGCATACAGAACATGGGGGGCTGGGCGGGATTGTCCCGGAGCAGCTCCGTCAGGTGCAGGCGAGGCTGCCCCCCTCCGGCGGACAGCAGCAGGCGGCGGCTGCCGCGGAGCAGCAGCACCACCTGATCGCGGGCAGGCTGCTGTATCTTCTCGATACGGCTGCCGGCGACAAGGGGCGAAAGCTCCGCCACCACAGCTTGCAGGCATACGGCATCCAGGGGCATATCAGGTCTCCTCCATCATGGCGCGGAACAGCTCCTCCGCGCGGTTTTTATCACCTTTTAAGTATAAATAGCCCATTAAACACTCCAAACCGGTGGCGGAATGGTACTGGGCCGGGGTGGCGCTGCGGGACATGGTGTGGACGTTGGCGTTGCGGCCGCGCTTGTAGACCGCCTGCTCCTCGTCCGTGAGCAGCGGGAGCACCTTCTGCATTTTTTCCGCCTGGGCGGGGGCGCAGACCAGGGCGATGGTGGCGCGGTGCAGATCCTTGCCTGTCGCTGTACCGTGGACACAAAGCCAGGTGCGGACCAGCGTTTCATAGACCGCATCACCCATATGGGCCAGGGCGATGGCGCTCATTTTACGCAGCTCATCAGGGGATAGTTTTGGGGCAAAATAGTTCAAAATGTTCCACTTCCTTTACCCCCTCAGTATGACACATTTGGTTTGTTTTGGCAAGAAAAAGTGTCGACAAGGGGGCACGTATATGATACAATTTAGGCAGCGATGCTTTACGTTTATGTTCCCTTTTTTGTACTTTGTTGATACCTTATCACATTTTCTGCGCAAGGCGCACACAAAGCTGCGTCAACAGGCGCATTTCAGGAGGTTTTTTATGCCGCATACGGAAAAACGCTATAAGAAGGGCGAGATCATCTGCCGGCCCAAGGAGATGGTGATGAGTATGTACAACATCCTCTACGGCAGCGTGGGGGTGTACTTCGACTATGGGACGCCGGAGCAGGTGGAGGTAGTGACCTTGCGGGAGGGCGACTTCTTCAACGTCATCAGCTTTTTGGAGTCGCGGCCCCGGAACACCACGGCGGTGGCGCTGGAGAACACCATCGTCAGCGAGATCACCTATGACAACTTCAGCGCGTACTTCCGGGAGAAGCCGGCGAAGATCATGAGCCTTTTGCAGCACATGAGCGCGCGGATGCGGCAGATGCAGAAAGCCTATGTGGACACCTGCCACGCGCTGGAGGTGTACGGCGACAAGGCAAAGCTGGCGGCGGAGCACGGCGAGTGGACCGACAGCCACAACCGGACGTACAACCTGCTGAAGGCCATGTTCCCGTCCGTGTACCACGAGGAAGAGAAATAGATACGCGTCCCCCGGCTTTTGGCCGGGGGATATTTTTTACCGTTATCCTATTTGCAGATACGAGTTGTGGAAACTGGAAAAAACCGGTATACTGAGGGAGAGAGGATACGAGGCGCGCGCTTCGGCGCGCACGGGAGAGAAAGGAGCAAACGGATGAAGAGACGATTTCTGGCGCTGGTACTGGCAGGCTGTCTGGCTGCGGTGCTGAGCACCGCAGCGTGGGCGGATGAGACGCCCACGCTGCAAAATCAATTGGACAATGGTGGAACCGTCCAGTTGGACCGCGATATTGACATCAGCAATACGCTGGTAGTCACGAAGGATGTGACGCTGGATCTGAATGGGCATGTGCTGAAAATGACCGGTAAGGGCAGCGTGATTCATGTGAAAAGCGGGACGCTGACGCTGGTGGACAGCAAGCCATCGGCAGAGCATACATTCAACGTGGACAACGCTACCGGGCTGTGGACGTATGGCGAGAATAATACTGGCACCGAAAAGGTTTATGGCGGGGTCATTACCGGCGGCACGGGGAGCACGTATAAATATAACAATGATATTGGCCAAATTGTCTATAATGATTGCGGCGGCGGCGTGTTTGTGGCGCCGGGGGCAAGCTTTGTGATGGAAGGCGGAAATATTGTGGGATGCAGCGCCGGTAAAAGCGGCGGCGGTGTAAAGGTGACAAATGACGGTGATTTTAAGATGTCCGGCGGGACGATCAGCGGATGTACAGCCGGCGGAGGCGGCGGAATCGATAACCGCGGCACCACAACGCTGTCCGACAATGCAAAAATCAAAAGCTGCAGCGCTACCGGCACCGAGAGAGATGATCACGGCGGTGGGGTTTGCAGTTATCGCAATCTGACTGTCAGCGGTAGTATGGTGATCTCCGGATGTACGGCGCAGAACAACAACAGCTACGCGATGTATGTTACTACCGGTTACCCTAACGCACGTTCTTCCATCGAAGGAGGAACATTTGACGGAAGTGTATGGTTAAATCATTCTAGCTCCGGGAAAATCACCGTTTCTGGGGGAACTTTTAAGAATGGGGTGAGCGGCGCGTGGACGGTGACGTTCGATACGGATGGCGGTACGCCGGAACCAGAGTCACAAATCCGGGCCAATCTGCCCGCTACGAAGCCGGACGATCCCACCAAGGAGGGGTTTGACTTCGGCGGGTGGTATACGGACGCGGCGTTTACCACGGAGTACAAATTTACCGAAAGTGAAAAAGTGACGCAGGACATGCCGCTGTACGCCAAGTGGACGAAAGAAGCCGCGAAGTATTACTACTACTCCCCTGCTGACGGCAGCGCGAACGCGCCCAAGGCCAGCCCCAAGACGTTTGACGCCGGTGTGGGCGTGTACGTGGGGATGGCGGTGCTGAGCGTGTGCGGCTCCGCTGTGGTTTTGGGGAAAAAGCGGAAGTGAGTGAGACAAAAAAGAAGCACCCGGAGGGTGCTTCTTTTTTGAGGGATCTTCAGATGTGCATACAGACGTCCCAGGCGCCCCAGATGACGTTGCGGAGGTTGCCCCACTTCTCGCAGGTGCCGACACGGTAGACCTTGTGGTCATCGGCGGCGATGGGCGCGGGCACGAAGCCGATGCCGTTGACCACACTGTCACACTCGATGCGGATCTCGGTGCCGTCCTGCTGCTTGACCATGACGAAGCCGTCGC
>ERZ773178.4431-NODE-4431-length-10596-cov-2.835120_pt1 | contig 10596 bp, 15 predicted proteins | sample MGYA00580533_ERZ773178 | MGnify/ENA primary metagenome ERZ773178 (study PRJEB29015, sample SAMEA2737859) | human gut metagenome | biome: human gut; feature: human-associated habitat; material: faeces | place: China | collected 2012 ...
GTGTCCGTGCCGAGGTATTCGGCGAAGAGCGCCTGCCCTTTGGGTTTGAGGATGTTGATGAAGGTAAGCAGAATGTCACGGTCAAGAACCTCAATGCGAGAATACTGTTTGGCCAGCTGAAAGAACTTCTCGTAGTTGGAACGAATCTCGGCAGCGGGTGAAGGAGCTGTCAAATTCTCTAGAGAGGCTTCCAGGGTCGTTGCTTCTTTTTCGAGTTTTGCGACCATGATTTCCAGCCGACTATCAGACAGCTTTCCTTCGGCATTATCGAAGTACAATTTTTCGATTGTCCGACTGATAACTTTTAGACGGGCTTGTGATTTTTCAATCTTGCTCTCGCGCTCCTTTTCGACAGAGGCACCATTCATTTCCTCCAGCACACCGTTTACAAGAGCATCAATTTCTGCATCGGTGAGATTGATCAAACTGTTTAAGTCCTGACGAACCAATTCAAGCAAATCGGAATACCTGATATTCACGCCCTGGCAAGGATTCTCAAAGCGCTTGCTTTTATGATTGCAGGAGAGGAACCAGTATTTTTCCCGTTCACCCTTGTAGACCGTACCGGAGGAACACAGGGAATAACCACAAAGACTGCAAATAGCAATTCCACCAAATATGCTCTTTCTGACATGGTCATATTGACGGTAATCACGGCTTCCCTTCCCTAAATTGAACTGTGCTTTATCAAAGGTCATTTGGTCAACAAGGGGAATATGGGTGCCTTCCGTAACAACCCAATCCTCTTTGGGAACGGAAATTTTCTTTTTGGACTTTAAGCTGACTTTCCGAGTCTTTCCAAGGACGGTTTTTCCCAGGTATACCTCATTCTTTATGATCCTTTTGACAGTAGTATAGTTCCAATAGTCGGTTGCGCGGGCAGCCCCAGCATCCGTAAAATTGTCACGGTATAGCGCCCGATATTTAAGAGGGGTGACAACGCCTTCATTGGATAACTCCTGAGCTATGGTGATGCAAGACTTTCCTGCGGCAGAGCGCTGGAAAATGCTGGTGACAATCGGTGCGGTTTCTTCATCTGGAATCAGGCGATTTTTGTCCTTTGGGTCTTTCTTGTAACCGAATGGCGCACAGGCACAGTATTCCCCTTTGCTCCGTTTCATCTTGAACACATCCCGGACCTTCCGGGAGCTATCACGAAGGTAAACTTCATTCATGGCAAACTGAAAAGGAGCCATGACATTTTCAAGTTCGGAGTCAAAATTATCCGCAATGGCAATATAGTGAATTTGATGTTCCGGGAAAAACTGCTCTGCATAGTAGCTGGATTCTCGCATGTCACGGCCAAGACGGGAAAGGTCTTTAGTAATGACCATGTTTGCTTTGCCGGATTCAAGGGCACGCATCATTGCCTGAAAGCCTGGACGCTCGAAATTACCACCAGACCAGCCATCATCGACAAAGGAATCAAGAAGCGCAATGCCATTTCTGGCACAGTAGTCTCTCACTATTTTTTCCTGATTAAGGATACTGGAGGACTGCCCTTCGTTGGCTTCTTCCTGGGATAGACGGTAGTAGGCATAGGCAATGGTAACTCTGGGAGCTGTGTTAGAATACCTCCTTTTTGCATGATTGTATGGGAAAGCAGTAGTCATATCTGTTGTAAGATTTGTTTTCATTCGGAACTCCTTACAACGAATTGGCTTCCATCCATATTATACGAAATGGGAGGCGTATCTGTCAAAGGTAATACCTGACAGGAGACTTCCTTGAGGTGATCCCCCACAAGTTGGGATGCAGTCTTATTCCCGGAAAAGATGCGGTGAATCAGATATGTGGTTTTATTGATCTGATATTGCTCCATTATCTTGATCCCTCCTGTATTGCTCTATTTTCCCGAGAAATGGGAGAAATATGCCTTTTGCCGATACGGGGGGAAACAATATAGTCCCAGCCTGTACGGATACCGCAGTAGGAGCATATATCACGCTCCAACTGATAGTAATTTGCTCTATGAATGCTGGTGTTATGTGCGTTATAGAATTGCTTTGCACAAGAGGGGCAGAGCGTTAGTTCCATAAAATGCTGTAATTTCGTGATTTGTTTCATTGTCATGCCCTCCTTATGCGGAAAACAGGTATTTACCAAGCCGGTCTATTTTCTGACATACTGCGGACGTGGAACGACCACGCATTTTTCCAATTTCAGTTTTGGAATATCCATCAAATGCCAACAAAGTGAGCAGTTCCTTGTCTTGCTCAGAGAGTGCCTGGAGCTTTGTGTAAAGTGCTTCATCAGAAATCCGCTCGATCCACGAGAAGCGGTCCGCATCAGCGAAATATGTATCATCCTTGCTTAAAAGGGAGGCATACCTATGCAGTAATGCATATTCCTTGCTTTCTCCATCTTCACTTTCATTCTCAAAGGGTTCCTCCCATGCCGCAATGGAACGGCTACGCTTAAAAACGGAAAAATCGAACAAATATAGACTTTGAATGGCATCCTCACTCATACCGGCGTTGTGGTATTCTTGCCGGAGCTTTGCCCATTCGGTTTCAAAACGCTTGCGTTCCCTTCTATTATTAAATTCCATAATGATCTCCTTTGAACTTTAATTTTTGGTTTGGTCAAAATTCCGGAGATCAGGGATACCGGGCTAGGTGCTCCTGCCATTGAGATAAAAACATAAGAAGTCCTTTCCGCAGAGCGATCCTGGAAAGGACTTCTTTTCATCGTACAAAGCGCAGCGGGCAGCAAAAAAAGCACCGTAAAAGTGGAATCAAAATGGGTATGGTTATCCCATTGATTCCGACTTTGTACGGTGCTAGGGCAGTCTCGATCATAGATCGGCTCCGCATACGCGAATGTAAGTCGTGTTATTCAGTTAATAATATTTGCCTTTCAGACGGGCCATACCCTTCTGCTTACGGAAGTAGGCAAGGTTGATTGGGTCCTGGGCTTTGCATTTGGGACACTTGGGGCGAACGTGACCAACTGCATCCGAATAAACTTTCATAATTGGAAAGTTGCAGCGAGGACAGCGAATTTCTCTAAGTGTCAGCCAGGATGCTTCATCGGCAGATTTATCCAGCTTTTCTTGTTTCTCGGGAACTGGGAGAGAGGACCTGCGATATGGTGAATATTCGCTCATGTTGCTTCCCTCATTTTCAGAAAGTATTCCTGCATATCCCGCCGATCTACCAGGTTGTATTTTTTCAGCTGAATCAGCAATGAGGAAAAAGAAACGCACAGCTCGTCAGCAATTGCGTGAATCGCCGGTTTGGTACTGGGCAGCAGTACACAGTCTCCATATATCGGGATGCGACTGCGGTGCATGTGGCGGCGCAGGGCGTTTTCTACCAGAGGTTTGGGCATCAGGAGCATAGCGGCCATGGAGTTTGCTTGACATTCGCCCAGATTCAGACGCTCCTGAAACTCTTGCAAACTATAGCAGCGTTCCAGGTCATATTCCCGGTCAAAACAGGTGGGATTGTGCAATGGATCAGCACGGTTGATAAGGACATGGCTGATTTCATGGGCCAGGACAAACCGTCTGCGGCAGTTTTCGGTGGGACGTTGGAGAAACGTGTCCAAAATGATTGTCTCCTTCGGGAAAACGATGCCGACCTTTTGGTTTTGGCGTATGACGCACAATGGATAAGAGCCGTTGGAGACAAAACCGATTTTGTCTCGGTCATCTTCGACAATTTTTTCGTAATGTACTTGCAGCCCTAGAAATCGTGCTATACTGTCAATGTCGATGGGGCCGGATGCCGGGGAGCCGCAAGTGACCTGAATCAGGCCGTAAGCAATTTCTTCAATCTCCTTGTTCGAAATAAATACTTTCATCGGGGAACCTCCTCAAGCGAAAAACCGCATTCTCCGAGAGGATGAGAATGTTTCAGACGGACGGTGTTCCGGCTGCCGAGGTCACAGAAGATGGCGGCTTCCCAACTCCTGATAAGTGGAATGCCCCGGACATTTGGAACGGTTACTTCGGATGTCATTATTATAGTCGGATACACAAACAGTGTCAAGAACAAATGTTCGCATAAAATAAAAGAGTCACAGAACTGCGACTCTTTTATAATCAGGCCCTCTGGGGGGGCTAGACGGGATGTTCGGTTTGACAACGGTAACGGCGCACACTATAATGGAAGCAACTTATAAATCAGAAAAGTGGGAAAAGTATGGAAATCAGTACACCCCAAAAGATCAAGCTGCTCAAACTCATGGAATTGCTGCGGGAAAACAGCGATGAGGACCATCCACTGAAAACGAATGTGCTTTGTACGATGCTGAAAAATGCGGGAATTTCCTGCGACAGACGAACGCTCAGCAGGGATATTGCCACATTGAACGAGTGCGGCTATGAGATTTTTTCAACCATGCAGAGCCATGACAAGGCATATTACATCGTGGAGCGAAGTTTTTCCCTGCCGGAATTAAAAATCCTGATTGATGCGGTTCAGGCGGCTTCCTTTATAACAGAATCCAAAACGGAGAACTTGATCCAAAAGATTGCGGCGCTGGGAAATGCCCACCGTGCGGAGCTATTGCAGGGTGGGATGGTTTGCTTCAATTCCCGGAAACACAGCAACGAGCAAATCTACTACTCCGTGGAAACTTTGGAGGGGGCATTGCGCCGGCACCAAAAGGTTTCTTTCTGCTATTTTGATTTGGATGAAAAGCACCGGAAGGTATACCGTCGAGAAAAGCAACGCTATATCGTTGACCCGGTGGCGCTGGTTTATAACGAGGATAATTACTACCTGATGTGCTTTTCGGCAAAGCACAACGATATTGTGAATTATCGAGTGGATCGGATGGAGCATGTACAACTGGAGGATGTACCCGCCGATGAGCGGGCTGTGATCCATGCGGTGGATGTTGCGGATTATACGGAGCAGGCATTCAAAATGTACAATGGAAAGATAGAATCGATTACGGTGAGCTTCAGCAGGGATTTGATTGGTGTCATCTATGACAAGTTTGGAGAGGATACAGAAATATGGCAAGAGGACGGCAGGTACGCCGCCAATGCCAAAGTTCAAATCAGCCCAACGTTCTGGGGCTGGCTATTCCAGTTTGGGGGGAGGATGCGCATTCAAGGGCCTGCGGTCTTGCAGGAAGAAATGGGGCGGCAGTTGAGTCTCCTTGCGGACAAAACCAAAGACTGAGTAGTGAATGGGATTAAAAGTAAAGAATACGGTCACACTTTCCTTTAAGAATGGTGTGGCCGTATTTATTTAGGCCCCTTTTGTGTATAAATTGATGACAACTTTTCCTTGCGCCTTTGCAAAGTCAAATGCGAGTTGCGTTCCGCCCTTGGGCTGATAGTTTGTCAGAACCTTTTTAGATGCCTTGCGCATATCAGGCAGATAGTTTTCATTATAGTAGCTTTGATTAAATCAGAGGTTCCCTAATCTACAACATAGAGAAGGGGCTGTCTCAAAATAGAATTATCTAAAAATTAGCCCAACAAATAAGTCGTGAGAATCCATTAAAAACCGGATTCTCACGACTTTGTCTAACTTTTGGCGGGGGCTATTCTCTTGCAATTTGCATTTTGAGACAGCCTCTTCTTATTTCATTTGGTAATGATTCAATCACCATTCTCGGCCAATAGATCATATATGTAAGTCCGCAGAGCAGGACAGCTGCCCTGCGGTGTTTTTGGTGCGCCCAGCGGCAAAGGGTGAAAGTCCCTAATCCGCCCGACAGCGGGAAGGATATAGCCAAGAGCAAGGGGGTCCTGGGTAACTGGGAATCTGAAGGAAGCTGGAGGAAAATCACTGGCCTGACGAACAGAAATCATGAAGGCTGAATATGTGGGTAAGATTGCCGAACATGTCAAAGCCCAATAGCTGTACGGAAGCATATTCAGTAACCATGGCAGGTATATGGTGAGAAGGAACATGCGAGTACCTGGGGAGGTCCTGCGGACATACGGAGTTTTTTACGCGGCATACATAGCAGCTCCGCCTTATACCGCTCCTGTTCTGCGTACATCGTCTGGTATAACTCAGTGTTTAACATCGCTTGGTTCATAAAAACAACTCCTTGTATGGTGTATATAGAACGATTGATGAATAGTTCCGTACTACATAGGCGGTTTTAATGGTCACGAGCCAATTTCTGCTATTTTATTGGCCTCATATATGGTATAATTGGTTTCCCATTCATGATCAGAAAAAGGATAATTCATCGGAGTACTGTACATGTTGTACTGAGCGCATCCCGTAATTAATAGTCTATATTTCAATATTTTTTGTTGCAAAATAAGAATAAAAATGGTAAAATATATATACTAAAATAGAGAGAATGGTAGATAATGAAAAAAACAATCACTTTGCTAGCCGTTTGTCTTCTACTGATGAGCGTGCTCGCCGGATTCACGGCGTTTTTCAACCGCACGGAAGAAGTCGGTTACTTTACTGCTTTAAAAGTGACAATTAGGTCAAATGCCATAAATGTGTACTCTATAATTTCATTAATTTTGGGTGGCATTGAATTTTTTATTATTCTTTTGACAGGAAAAGAAGTCCCCAAAATTAGATCTGTTTGGTTAGGAGTCCTACTCTTTACCCTGTCTTTCTCATACCAGTGTGTTAGCGATATGCTCCCCGGTTTGAGAAAAGAAGTTGGTGCAATTAGCATAATGGTTGTTACCGTTTTCTTTTACGCATACATAGCATTTCTCCAACAAAAAACGACCCCCGATGCCGCCGACACCCCCACTGACAAATCCAAAAATTCTACGAGCGGGATTGCCCTTTCAAAATTCACGAAAAGAAAGATTCACAAAAGTCATCAGGCTATTACAAGCATCCAACTATATAAGGTAATAAAAACAGATTCGGAACAAAGAATATGTTATGATATAGAATATCTTGATAGCGGTCATCGGAACGAACCTAGCCTAAATGCCGTCTTAAATGCTCAATTGGAAATTACTAAAGAGGAGTATGATTTGTTCCAACCTTTTTTGGAGTCTTTTGAAAAATATTTATCTGCCGAAAACGAAATCACACAGGATACTTGTGAAAAAACAATGGAATTACTGGCCTCAGGCAACATCGAGAAATTAAAAAATGAACTTACTTCTCGTATTAAAGCCGTTTCAGATATTACTATTTCAGATTGTTGTTCAAGTAGACTGGTTTTGACATACTTATCTTGCCTAGCTCGAATTGGAAAAGAGAATGCTGGTGATTATGTTGGTGTGCGGTGTGAATCCTTAAATGTTTGTCTCGATAGCGAAGAAGCAAATGAAATCAACAAACAGCTCTTTTCCAAATTTCGTACAGGATTGCTTGGAGCATTGCTATTGCGCACACGCCCTTATGTATTCTACTATGAGCGTGAAGATAATGATGCCAAAGCATATCGGCAATATGTTTCATTCCTGCTAGATAATGAAAATGCTCGTTATTCTTATTTGGTTCTTATTACTATCAATAGGCAAACAAATTCCGATGTCTTTCCTTCCTCACTGTTAGGTGCTATAACAGCCATCCGTGAGGAATGTATCAAGCTTTATTTGAAACATGAGGTGAATCGAAATGCCAACACTTAACACTAACAGCAAAAATGCTATGGTATTAAATCTCAGAAATAATTCTGAAAGAGAAACAATCATTAAATCAATCAGTGCTTCAGGAGAATTTGAGATTCATGAGGCAGATGGTGTTGTCACCATTTACATCAAGGCATCGAATCTTCGCAAAATGGAAACAAAGCATTCTAAAACATTTTTTTGTCGGAACCAAACTAGACACATATTCAGAAAAATTAAGAACAAAAAGCATTCGAGTATATTAGAGCGTGTCGCAAAATCACAAAATATTTCTCTTGCAGAGTCTAATTCCTTGGATGCGATTTGTGCAGGAGTTATTGTGTAATAAACATTTTTACTGTTTTCTCTGTAATAATATGCTTCAGCCGCATGGCATTTCATGCGGCTGATTTTAGCGTTCAATTACTCGATTTTTTTCTTTTCTAGGATATCATCTTCAATTATAGCAAAAAACGGAGAAAAATCAGTAACCGTCAAACCTATCATCGTATAAAACAACGGCGTAGGTGGGGGCTCCATCTACGGCGTATGTGCATCAGTTCATTCTGCATTCCTGCGGAGCATTCCATGGAAGAAGCTGCTCGATGACTTCGGGGCGGGGTAAATCTGCTGTGTTGGCAGCTTTTAGCAGCCAGGTTAAATACCGATATGGATCCAGATGGTTTTCAATTGCAGTCTGGATCATAGTAAAAATTACTACGCTGCCTTTGGCTCCACCTGGGGTATTGGCAAACAGAAAATTCTTCCGGTCAATGACAAAGGGCTTTATGCTGCGCTCTGCACGGTTATTGCTGAGCTCCATCCTACCGTCCTTCAGATAATTGGTCAGGTACGGCCACTGCTCCTTCAGATAGGTCAGTGCTTTTCCTAAAGCGGACTTGGGTGCCGCATTTCTTATATTTGCCCATGCCAAGAAAGCGTCTAAAACAGGTTTTGCCTGCTCCAGCCGCTGCTGATATCGCTCATCCGGTGTCAGCTCTGCAAAATCATCCTCCAAGCCAAACAGGAGGCTGCAATATGCCAATCCCTGTGCGGCAGAGCTGTTTTTCGCCTTGCTTTTGGGCAAGGACTTCATCGCCTCGTCAAACTTTCTCCGCAGATGTGCCCAGCACCCAACCACCGTAATATCTTCCGGGAGGTTGTGGTATCCGGCATAGCCATCCGCATGGAGATATCCCTTGAATCCCTCCAAAAATTCCTGGGATGCACAGCACCTCTGCCGGACTGGTACTCATACATCACAACAGGATTATCTGTATCTCCGCTGGTTCTGTAAAGCCACATATAGCTCTTGCTCTGGGGCTCTTTTCCGGGCTCATGGAGCACCTGCAATGTGGTTTCATCTGCATGAAGAACTTCTTTCGCCAGAAGCTCCCGGTGCAGCTGCTCATACACCGGCTCCAGATAATCTTGAGATGCTTTCAAGATCCAGTACGGGAAATGGTGACCGTTTCCCGGTTACTTGTATCCGTCTGTAGAAGGTCTGCTCACAGATGCCGTTTGTCTTGCACCAGTCTCTTACACTCTGGTCGCTGCTCCGGCAGACCGATACATGCTCTGCCCAAAGTGCCAGTTTATTCTGACCGTTCATTGTCTGTAATTCGCTGCCCATGAAAAAATATCCCCATGTCAAATTGAAGAAAGTGTCCTTGGTAGGGTGACAACCTTTACAGAGAGTATGGCTTCATGTATGATTCCTCTTGGAAATTTACTAGGGGGGTGGTTTCTAACCACATTCAATCCATTGACATCTCAATCGGTATACGGAATGGCGTTGCTGCTATCTTCGATATGCTATTTTTCTGCAAAGAAGTCGTCAAAATGAATCTGTTGCTCCCCCAAAATCCCCGCAAAATAGGTGTGGCTGCTTTTATAGAGAAGTTGTTTCCTGTTTCGTGTGAAGAAAACCGTTTGTTGTGCAGGATTTGTGGATGCCAATTGTTGGTGCAGTCGCTACCTAAGAGACTGCACCAACAATTGGCATGGATTTCAGACATCCCGGCAGGGCCTGTTGCAAAATACGCCCATGAAAAAACCACATCGACCATCCCAAAAAGGCTTGGCTGATGTGGTTTTTTGCGTTAGAATTAAACTATCATGAAAAACTCTGAAACGCAAACTCAGTATACCGCAGTTGCGCGAAATAATCAACTGGTTCTTATACTGAACAGTGAAATTAAATTGCCAGAGGATGCACCCGTGCGAGTGACCAGCGCCCAGCTTGAGGAACAGGATTACAGGAAACTGTACGCAGCGTATTCTTCCAGAGGAAGAAAATCGGTCACCGACCCGCGAGTGATATTCAAGGTAATGGCATACGGATACCAGTGCGGCATTTTTTCCAGCCGAAAGTTGGAAGAAGCCTGCCAATGATGAAGGAAGACCATATGAGAAATGGACAATTAAAACCGGCCTATAATGTCCAAATAGCGGTAAACAGCGAATATATCACAGGGATTGAAGCGTTTTCGAACTGGACAGATGTGGGAACATTTATTCCGTTTATGCGCAAATTGGAGCTGGCGCACCAGTAGCGATATGAGGAAGTAGCGACGGATGCCGGTTACGAAAGCTTGGATAATTACCTGTACCTGGAAGCCAACGGTCAAATGAGCTTCATAAAGCCAACCAACGGCAAACGGAATATCCGTATCGAGCTATTCTTCCTGGCGCTGGGCTTTAACCTCAAGAAGCGGTGGATGAAGCAGCAAAAAAGCAGGCTGGAAACCCATTATTCTGAGAAAAAAGCTTCGTAGCCGTAGAATATAAAAAAGTTATCCACAGGAAGACCGGGAAATATGCCTCGGTCAGCTTTGCTATGCCTTAAAATAGAAATTTGGGCTGTAAATGAACATCTTCGCCTTGAATTGGAATGCTCAAGGCGTAAAAATTGGGCTGCTGCAAAAAAGAATTTTGCAACAGTCCCTGGATTACATATCAGAAAGATATTGCGCCTGTTTGAAAACTAAAAGTCTCAAAATACAGACTTAATAATTGCAATTTCACTCTCAAAGTGCTATAATACGAACTATATTTGGGCGGAGGTGCGGAAATGAAAG
>ERZ773178.4435-NODE-4435-length-10592-cov-5.653886_pt1 | contig 10592 bp, 6 predicted proteins | sample MGYA00580533_ERZ773178 | MGnify/ENA primary metagenome ERZ773178 (study PRJEB29015, sample SAMEA2737859) | human gut metagenome | biome: human gut; feature: human-associated habitat; material: faeces | place: China | collected 2012 ...
GTCGGGCGGTATTTATGCCCGCAAAAACCGTATGTGCTCTTGTTAAGCGAAGGTAAGTACTCCATATACAAAGCGCAGAAGAACCTCCTTGGAGATAAGTATGCTGCATCCAGCATATATAGCCGCTGTGTGGAAGCAGAGGCATATGCCAAGGGTGGAAACCCAGTGTATAAATACTTCCTCAAGGGCTAAAAGCAACTATACCCCCTCCAATTACGGAGGGGGATTTTACTATATTTGCCTGTGCTTTTTCTGTGCCCTTGAAACGCAGAAACGCGCAAAAAATAAGCAATAAGCGAAAAGTGTAAAAAGCCTGAAAGCCCGCATAAACAAAGGAAAACCCCGCATTTCTGCGGGGTTTTCTTTGGCGGAGATGGAGAGATTCGAACTCTCGAACCGCTTTTGACGGTTACACGATTTCCAGTCGTGCGCCCTCGACCAACTAGGCGACATCTCCATGTCGTTATCAGGATGGGTCAAGTAAAAGTCCTGACGAGAATTTATTATACCGTATTACCGGCATAAAAGCAACCCCCTTTTTGCAAAAAAGTTGCCCTAAAAGACATTTTTTCGCATTACGGGCAAAGAAAGGATTGCGCCCGGCCCTTTGGCGTACTATAATATTATAAATCACTTTCGGAAAAAAGGAAGGATAAGACCCATGAAACGAGTAGAGATCAAAGCACTGTTTGCGGAGCCGGAGCGCTACACCGCGGAGCCGGTCACTATCTGCGGCTGGGTGCGCACCCTGCGCTCCAGCAAGGCCCTTGGCTTCATCGAGCTGAACGACGGCAGCTACTTCAGCAATCTGCAGGTGGTGTTTGAGGAAAATAAACTGGCCAATTACGATGAGATCTCCCGCCAGAATGTCGGCGCGGCGCTTATTGTCACCGGCCGTCTGCTGCTGACCCCCGAGGCCAAGCAGCCCTTTGAAATCCATGCGGAGAAGATCACCGTGGAGGGCGCCTCCACCCCGGATTATCCCCTGCAGAAAAAGCGCCACAGCATGGAGTTCCTGCGCACCATCCAGCACCTGCGTCCCCGCACCAATACCTTTAGCGCGGCGTTTAGAGTGCGTTCTGTTGCGGCCCAGGGCATCCATAGGTTCTTTACCGAGCGCGGCTTTGTGTACGCGCACACCCCGCTCATCACCGGCAGCGACTGCGAGGGTGCCGGCGAGATGTTCCGCGTTACCACCATCGATCCCGCCGATCCCCCTCTGACCGAGGACGGCAAGATCGATTACAGCCAGGATTTCTTCGGCAAAGCCACCAATCTCACCGTCAGCGGTCAGCTGGAGGGTGAGTGTATGGCTATGGCCTTTGGCAAGATCTACACCTTCGGCCCCACCTTCCGCGCGGAAAAATCCTACACCGGCCGCCATGCCGCCGAGTTCTGGATGATCGAACCGGAGATCGCCTTTGCCGACCTGGAGGACAATATGGTGCTGGCGGAGGACATGATAAAATATGTGCTGCGCTATGTGATGGAGCAGTGCCCCCGCGAGCTGGAATTCTTCAATAACTTTGTGGATAAGGGCCTGCTGGAGCGCCTGAACCATGTGGTAAACAGCGACTTTGCCGTCTGCACCTATACCGAGGCCATCGAGCGGCTGCAAAAGGCCGATGTGGAGTTTGAGTACCCCGTAAGCTGGGGTGTGGACCTGCAGACTGAGCATGAGCGCTACCTCACCGAAAAGATTTTCGGCAAGCCGGTCTTTGTTACCAATTATCCCAAGGAGATCAAGGCCTTCTATATGCGCCTGAACGATGATGGCAAGACGGTGGCGGCCGTGGACCTGCTGGTGCCCGGCATCGGCGAGATCATTGGCGGCAGCCAGCGTGAGGAGCGTCTAGACATCCTGCTGGACCGCATCCACGAGCTGGGGCTGAATGAGGAGGACTACTGGTGGTACCTCGACCTGCGGCGCTTCGGCGGCGCGCGCCACGCCGGTTTCGGCCTGGGCTTTGAGCGGCTCATCATGTATGTTACCGGCATCCCGAATATCCGTGATGTACTGCCCTTCCCCCGTACCACCGGCTTTGCGGAATTCTAAACCGAATATATATGCTGAAGTCCTCCGCGTGGGATCCCATGCGGAGGACTTCAGTTTGTTTATTTACGGAGGGCGATTTAATCCGCAGAGAAGGTTTGCCGGAAGAACCGCCGGACTATTTCAGTGGTGTCATCAGTGTGGTCCTCGGCGGTAATCAGATAGTATTCAGAGCCATACAGGGGATCCTTCAGTGGGACAGCCCGAATCTGGGAAGAGGGAAGCATCCAGTTCGGCTGGAAGGTGGGGTAGACCCAATTGAAGTTTTCTACGCATACATTGCGCAGCTCGGAGATGTTCTTGGAGATGATCTCCAGCTTGGGCACAAATCCGGCTTGCTGGCAGTGACGGAGAAAACCGTCTGTTTGAATATCTCCGGTACGGATCCCTTCCCGGATGGGATCATAGTACAGGATAAAGCTCTGCTCCCGCAGGTCGCCCACATCTACATCCGCTTGTCCAGCCAAGGGGTGGTCCGCCCGCATGACAATACATAGCGGCTGATTGTGCAGCAGGGTACAGCGGGTACCCGGTATGGTGCAGAAGGCAGGCGTTTTATTACGGTCCTCCTGCCAAAAGACACGAGTGACCAGCAGCGCGTCAAATTCCCGACTGCGCAGGCAGGCTTCGACCTCCGAGGATTGGTAAAATAGAAACTGAATATTGTGCCCGGGGGCATACAGATAGAATTTTTCCATCAGCAGGCACTCGGTTTTTATGCTGATGCGCCCCAGAGGAAGACCGATGGTATAGGGCTTCTCATCCTGGCCCTTCAGCCGGCTGATGTGAAACTCCAGCGATTCATATTGTCCCACCACCTGTGCGATATAGGGAAGAACGCTGGTGCCCGGCCCTGTCAGCTTCAGGCGCTCGCCCCGGACGGGACGGTCAAATAAGGTGATGCCCAGGGCCTCCTCCACACACTTCACCTGCCGGGAGACCGAGGAGGGCGCACAGGGGATCTCCTCAGCGACCTTGCTGAAATTCAGGTGGGTGGCCACCAGCAGTACAGTCTTCAGGTATTGGATCTCCATAGTGCGCCCTCCTTTTGGTTATGGCAGCGGGTAGGCAATGCAGCGGGGCTTCCTCAGTGTCTCAGTGACGGTAGGAAAGGGAATCCGCCCGAACAACGGATGTGGCATCCGTCTTTTTGGGGTCCTTCTTTTCTCCGGGCTGGGGGCGGCGGTTCCGGCGCAGGGCTTCATCCATGTGGATCTTGACGCCGCGGCTGGCCAAAGTGTGCTGCAGGGCGGGCACATCCAGCGCCTGCAGGCTGATATTCTCCTTGGCAGCCATGGAAACAGCCAAGCCGGCAGCTTCACCGGTGAGAACACAGGCGGGAATAAACCGTGCGACTTCCCAGCCGCGGCCGGTGGCGGAAACGATCCTTCCGGCCGCGGCAATGTTGGTGATCTCGGTATCGATGAGGCCGCCGTATGGGAACTCGTATACTTCGGCAGGGATTTCCAGCGAGTGGATCATGCAGCCGATTGAGCTTTCCACATACCGGTCAGGCACTACCTCCAGCTGCTCCTTGCCAACCAGCCGGCGGGTCATACGGAACTGCGGCATAAGCGGCAGGGTCATCTGCGCGTAGGAGGGGCTCTGGTGCTGCTTTAAGTAGTCCAGCGCCAGCTTGCGGCTGGTACGGATATATCCGTTGACGCCCTCACTGGTGGTGCCATAGTACATGGGGATCTCCGCCTCGCTGTTATCGGCATCGGGGCGAAGCCCCAGCCAGCGCAGCGGCAGTGCCTGCAGGGCCTGCCCGGTCTCCAGGCCTTTTTTCATGGTATCCAGGTCTATTTCATGTGCCCAGTGGGAAACAATGCTTCGCTGTGTTTCGGTGGGAGCGCCGGCCCGGAACATCAGGTCCAGGTCGCCGCTGGCATCCACAAAGGCCTTGGCCAGGTAGGCGGTGCGTCCGGATTTGTTTTCGACAATGACGCCCTTGCAGGTTTTACCTTCCATGATGGGCGCGCAGAAGTTGGTATCAAAAACGACCTGAATACCTTCCTGTTCCATCAGCTCATCCAGTGCGCACACGGCAGCCGGGATATTAAAATTGGTGCGGTAGCGGCCGGTGGGGGTGTCCACGGTATCGGGCCCGTTCCGCCAGCAATCTGGCAGGTTATCGTAGCCGTAGCGGATGCAGACATGCAGCAGCTCCTCCGCCAGGCCGCCATATACCTTGTGCCCCAAACCGTCATCCAGAGGCAGATAGATGCAGACATGGCCCAGGGTAGCCAGACCGCCCAGGATGATGCTTTTCTCCAGCAGAATGACCCGGGAGCCATTGCGTGCGGCCGAAACCGCGGCGGCTACACCGGCTACGCCGCCGCCTACTACGATTACATCCGCTTCCCCCGCAACGGGGATGGAATGGGATTGCTCAGTGATTTGCTTTGGTTTTTCCATTGATGGTATGCCTCGTTTCTTAGTGTATTATAGCAGATGCGCGGGAAGAAGGGAACAGGCCATATCGTCCCGGAAAAGCCGGTTAGGGCAGAATGTAGCTGCAGCCAAGGGCAATCACATAAACCACAATGATATAAACAGGAATCACCTTGATGGCATCGTGCCAAATAAAGCGGTTGTCTATCTCCTCACGGTCCAGCAGCAGCGCGGCGTAGATGGTACCTGCATAGGTCAAGAAGGCCATGTTGGCGCACAGGCTCAGCGTCGCGGCGGTAACAGATGCGCTGATCCCGGTGTCCAGCTGCATCTGGCATACAAAAGGCATGATGGCCGCGTTGCCCAACAGGGTAAGGGGGGTGCCGTTGCAGATGTTGGTGATGATGGTGATAACAATAGTAAGGAGAAGCAGCAGCAGCGGCAGCGGCATATTGCCGAATACGGGTTTAAGCAGGGAGATGATCCAGTCGCGAATGCCCAAATCAGCGGAAGCCATGGCATTGCCCAGGAAGGTGAAGCAGCCAACGATGCACACCACATTCCACAGGGTGCCTTCACTCAGCAGCTTCATGGGGTTGGCCAGCGGCTTGCCGTCTACTTTGATAAGCCCCAGAATGCCCAGCGCCAGCAGGAAAATGAGGGTAGTGCCGATAGGAGCCAGAACAGCGCTTCCGGGGAAGTCCTTCGGCAGCAGCGGGATCACGATGATATACAGGAAGGACAGGCAGAAGATGGTGAGAATGAGCTTCTGGCGCTTATTAAATTTCTTGGGAATGTTGCGCAGCGCCTCTACATTTTCAATATCCAGCTCCTTCAGCGGGGCAACATTGCACTTAAATACACCGGGGATCATAAAGGCCAGGATGCACAGCCATACCAGATTGACCAGGATGCACACGAACATATAGGTGAACATATTGATGCTCAGTCCAAAGCCCTGCATGCTGGTATTGATAAGGGTGTAAATGGTAAGGGCAATGCCCTTGAAGGGGAAGCAGAAATTACCCATGCAGCCCAGATAGATGCCCAGCAGCATGAATTTGCAGAATCTGTCCTGCTTATCATAGCCGCACACATCCCGGATGGACTCATAAATGCCGAAGTACAGCAGCGCGGTGGGGATAAACCCGATGAACATGGAAACGATAAAGCTGGAGAAGAACAGCGAGAACAGCAGCGCGACCGGGCGTCCTCGAAGCGCCTTGATGCTAAGCAGCTTGCGCACCAGCACATCGATCACGCCGGCTTCCTTGAGCGCCACGCACAGCGCAGATACAAAGATCAGCTGGGGGACGGTAGAACCGCCCATCCAACTGGAAACAGCGGCGGAGGATGTCAAAAAGCCGCTGTATACCATGGCGATAATACCCAGGATAGCAGCTAGGGTGGACTGGGAAGTGAATACTGTAAGCAGAATAACGCCGATAAATACGCCCAGGGCATTGGAGCCGACCTGTGTAACCACGGAGAACGGGCCCAGAATCCGGCCGAAAAAGAACATAAAGAGGAACGCGATCAAAATGATCGGCCATTCACGCTTTTGGACAGCTGACTTTGTCATAGTAGTTCACATGCAAGGCTAAGCACGGAGCTTTGCATGCGATCCTCCCTTCTGTAATTTTTATTCTCAGGTGAACGGTGATCTGCCGCCTTCGGTCGCGATCCGAAAACGGATTCCATAATAAATTGTGCACAATCTACACTTTTTATTTTAGAAAGCCTTGTGTATAAAGTCAATTGCACAATCCGCACGCACTGTTGCAACTTTGGCATGGAATTCGCTTCCGTCCCTATATGGAAGGTCCTCCCGCCACCCCGCTGACCTGATTGGCGGCATGGCTCTCCCCTGTGGGAGTGCCTCATCCCCCGCAAAAAATGTATTTTCTCATACTTTGGGATGATTTACACCGGCGGCAATGGCTGATAAAATATCACTAAGGCAGGAAATTCCGCCGATGCATCATATTTATTATTTCCAAAAGGGGCGTGCCCCTTTTCTGCTCCCGCGGGGCCCCGCGGGAGCAGGCCGCTGCACAGGGAGGGACGGCATGGCAAAAAATGTGCTCATCCGGCCTTTGGCCCGGGAACAGTACGATAAATTCATGGCACGGGGCAGGGTGCTGTTTTTCAGTGCGCCCTGCGGCTGCGGAAAAAGCACCCTGGCCCGCGCGCTGCTTTCCGGCTGTCAGGTCCTTTCTCTCCATGCCGGAGAGCCCGGCTTTGCTCTGCCTGCCGATGACGAGGGCTGGGAGGTACTGCTGATAGACGACCTGCAGCAGATGACCGAAGAAGCGGACCGGCAGGCCTTGTGCCAGCTCATCCGGGAGTACAGCGACCGCCGGTTCGTCCTGCTTTCCCGCGGGGCGGTGCCGGGCTGGCTCATGGCCTTCCAGTATGCCGGCCTCATGGCGGTGCTGGATACCAATGCCCTGCTCTGGGATCGGGAGGATATCCGGACACTGTTTCATCGGCAGGGCACCCCGGTCGGGGAATCGGTGATCACCGAGATCCTGCGGGAGACCAGCGGCTACCCGCTGGGGGTGGCGGTAACAGCCCACTGCATGGCCGATGGCCGCCCCTACAGCCCGGAGCTGGTGGCCCAGTGCTACCACGAGGTCTTTTTCTACTTCGAGGCGGCGGTCTACCGCCGGTTCGATCTGCCCATCCGCCGTTTTTTGCTGGAGCTGGCGCCTTTCGAGAGCTTCGATGTCGAGCTGGCCCGCATGGTAAGCGGAGACCCCCGTGCCGGGGAGCGGCTGGGCTGGCTGCAGCAGAATACCACCATGCTGCGCCCCGATGATGTGCAGCGGTTCCGGTTCTGGCCGCAGTTCCGCACCTTTTTGCTGTGGGAGATGGACCGGGAATACAGCGAGGAAAAGCGCCGCACCGTTCTGGGCCGCGGCGGCCTCTACTACGAGCTGAAAGAGGATTACAGCCATGCGCTGGAGTGCTACACCATGGCAGGGGATCATTCCAAGGTCTCCGAGCTTCTGGTGCGCAATGCCGAGCTTCATCCCGGCATGGGCCATTACAGCGAGATGGAGAAATACTACCGCAGCCTGCCGGAGCAGGAGATCGCCGCCTCCCCGGCGCTGATGCAGGGCATGAGTATGCTGTGCGCCCTGGCGGCCGATTATGAGGGCAGCGAGCGCTGGTACCGGGAGCTTTCTCAGTTTGCCCGCAGCCGCACCAAAAGCGACGCGGCCGGGCGGCAGGCCCGGGGCCGGCTGGCCTGGTTGGATATCTCCCTGCCGCAGCGCGGCGTCACCGATCTCACCGCCATCATTCCCTCGGCCTACCGGCTGCTGGTAAATAAAGAGGTAGTGCTGCCGGCCTTTTCGGTCACCAGCGCCCTGCCCAGCATTATGAATGGCGGCAAGGACTTCAGCGAATGGAGCCGCCGGGATGATCTCCTTTACCAGACCATCCGCACCCCGGTGGAGGCCATTCTGGGCCGGGATGGCGTGGGCCTGCCGGATTGCGCCGTGGCCGAAAGCAAGTTTGAAAAAGGCGAAGATATCACCGCGCGCATGCTCTCCCTTATGTCCCGTCTGGGAGAGATCCAGCGGGACGGCACCCCGGATATTGAATTCGCCGCGGTGGGCCTGCTGGCCCGCAGCCAGTTGGCCGCCGGCCATGCCGGCGATGCCCGCCGGACATTGGAAAGCCTGCGGCAGCGCTTCGCGGAAAGCGGCCAAAGCCGATTTTTGCCCAATATCGATGCCATGCTGTGCCGCGTTGACCTGCGGACTGGCGATACCGATGCCGTAGATAGCTGGTACCGGGAAAAGGCCCCGCGCGACCCCCTCAGCATCAATATCATGAAGCGCTACCAGTACTTTACCCAGGCCATGGCGGAGCTTGCTCAGGGCCGGCCGCAGGCCGCCCTGCTTACCCTGGCTCCGCTGGAACCCTACTGCATCGCCTGCCAGCGGAAGATGGATCACACCACCCTGCTGCTTTTGCGGGCCGTGGCCCAGTACCGGCTAAAGGACGAAGCCTGGCAGCAAAGCCTTACCGATGCCCTGCGCATTGCCGCCGGGTTGGGGTTCATCCGCCCGGTAAGCTGCTGCGGCGCCGCCCTGCTGCCCCTGCTGCAGGCCCTGCCCAGCCCGGAGGAAGAGAGCTGGTACCGGCAGGTGGTGGCCTTTGCCCGGGTGCAGGCCGCCCGGTATCCCTACTTTTTGGAGCCGCCGCTGCCCCCCGGCGAGGAAATGACCGCCGCCGAGCTGCAGGTGCTGCGCCTGCTGTGCGCCGATAAAAGCAATGCCGAGATCGGCCGGATACTGGATATCAAGCTGCCCACGGTAAAAACCCATGTCAGCCATATCCTCACCAAGTTGAATGTCAGCCGCCGCAGCGAGGCCAAAACCGCCGCCCGCCGCCTGTGGCTGATCGAATAAGATAATAAAAAACTGTAATTCTGGAGGAGCGTATGAAGAAACGAGTATGTAGTGTTTTGCTGGCCGCCGTGCTGTGTGTTACCATGCTGTCTGTTGTAGCATTGGCGACGGAATGTACCGATGGTAACCACACCTATACCGGTAACTATGTGGCTAATGCCAATGGCATAAACCACAGCCCTAAATGTGACAATTGCGGTTATGTTGATACAAACAGCAGCCGCCAGCACTGTGATAATGGTTCAAACAGTAAATATAAAGATGGAAAATGTGACTATTGTGATGCAGAGCTGGCTGTTTCCTTTAATGACTCGTCCCGTACCATTTGTGCCACCACATGGGAAGCGGCGTTTAAGGAAATCAGTTCTGGTAGTGGAACCCTCTATCCAATCAAAAATGTAACTGATGGAATCACCTATAACGGCAACGGCAATGTTACCATTAATTTGGCCGGATCAACCATAAATGAATTGAAAGTAACAAAGGGCAGGCTTACCATAGTGGGGAATGGCACCGTTACGAAGCTGGAAGTTACCACCGGCGCCAAAGTAGAACTCTCCGGCGGCACCTACGGCGAAATTACCGGAGTCACTGATAAGAACACCCTGTTGGGCCCCGGCTATGTATTTGATGGTGATACTGTTAAGGAAGCCCCCATCAAGAGTGTCACGGCATCCGTAACGGACCATAACAACGCCAAATATGGCTACACCGTCGAACAGGCCCCGGTTCTTACCGCAACCGTTGCCCCGGATAATGCGACCGGTGTGACCTACCAGTGGTACAAGGTAAACGACAGCAAGAAAACCGCGATTGATAATGCTACTGCCCAAACCTATACAGTGGAAACCGGCCTGAATGCGGGGAACTACGATTACTGCTGCACAGCCACCGTTGGCACCTACTCCCTCACCAGCGATGATGTCACCGTGACCATCAAAAAGGCGGATGGCCTCCAGCTGGGCACCATCAATGTGAACCAGGTCTACAATGACACCGCCAGCAAGACCATCAATATCTATGATTACATTGGTACAGATCTGAACAAACTGGCAAAGGATGCAGGAACACTGCGTTTCCACACGGGAACTTATTCTCCCGCAGACAAGATAAAAAGTGGCTGGAGTGTGGATGTTAATACTGGTGCCATTACTTATCAACTGGCTAATGGTCTAAGTGTAAATGACAAAATTACAATAACCATGCAAGTTGGATATAATGATCAGACCTATTCTAAGAACCACGAGGATGCCACCGTTACCGTAAACATTACCCTCACCAAAATTACCCCCACTGGCACCCCCAATTACACCCCCATCACCTCCAGCGGCAAGACCCTGGCCGATGCCCACCTCAATGCCGATAATGATGTATTCTCTGTGCCCGGCGCTGTAAAATGGGTAGGGGAAACGGATGAGCTTGACCCCAGCACTGTTCCCGTAGAAAAAGACAAGGCCTACACCTGGAAATTCACCCCGCTGCTTGATAACTACGAATCCATTACCGGCTCCATCATCCTGTGGACCGAAAGCGGCAGCGGTACAGTCATCATCATCACCCCGCCGGAACAGACCACCGATAACACCACCAATCCCGCCACCGGCGCGGCCGCGCAGCCGGCGCTCGGTCTGGCCCTGCTGGCGCTTGCGGCTCTGTGCCTGTATGCAGGCACCCGCCGCTTCTAAACAGCCATCCTCACTTACCTCTCTGGGGCAGCGGCA
>ERZ773178.4459-NODE-4459-length-10545-cov-4.014109_pt1 | contig 10545 bp, 10 predicted proteins | sample MGYA00580533_ERZ773178 | MGnify/ENA primary metagenome ERZ773178 (study PRJEB29015, sample SAMEA2737859) | human gut metagenome | biome: human gut; feature: human-associated habitat; material: faeces | place: China | collected 2012 ...
GAAATTCCGGGTCGTCCTCGCGGGCTTCGCTGGCATTTATCATTTCAAGCAGCGTAGTGAAATTCATTTCATCGTCCGGCGCTTCGTACCAGATATAGCCAATGAGGGCCGAATACAGCAGGCGTTCCGATTTGATCCAAAAATCCTCGGCGCTCTTTTCTCCCTCGCCCTTGGTGTTGCAGATCAGCGTGTTTACCAGCTTCAAAATGTCCTTTTCCGAATGGATGTAGCGAAACGGGTTGTAGCGCATACTCTTGGAAAAGTTAATGGTATTCAGCACTTTTACCCGGTAGCCGCACCGCACAAGGAGCTGGCCCACCTCGCCAATCAGACTTCCTTTCGGATCAGTAATCACGAATGAGGTCGGGTAGTCCTTGGACACGCACTGCATGAGGTTGGGCTTCACAAAGAACCGGGTCTTGCCGCTGCCGGAACCGCCGATCACCAGCACATTTTTGTTCCGGGCGGTCTTGGGGTCTTTGGGCCGGTTGTTCATGGTGAGGCGTTCCGTCTGGGTCAGGAGGATGTTGTTGTCAAACACCGGGTCGATGTACGGGGCTATATCTTTCGGACCGCCCCAACGGGCGCTGCCGTACTCGACGCCCCGGCGGTATTTCTTGGCGTTCTTGCTCTTGCAGTACACCATCAGCCGCAATGCCACCGCACCGGCCACGCCCACCGCCAGATCGAACAGGTGGAAGCTGGGGGCGGCGCTTTCAAAGGCAAGGGAAAAGCCGTCCGCAAGGTGCAGCAGCTTTTCCGACAAGTCCGCCCCAGCCGCCAGCCGGTAGGTCTGTCCCAGCTTGCCGAACAGGTACACAAACAGCAGGTAGGGCAGGTTGGCGATTATCAGCTTTTTCATTTCCGGCTTCATCGTGACAGCCCCCTTTCCTTGATTTTCTCCTTGGCCTGCTGGCTGCTTCTGGCCGCTGCCTTTTCTTTCAGGACGGCAAGGGTTTTTCGGATGGAGGGGCGTTCCTGCTGTTTGAGCTTCTTGGCCGTAAACTCCTTAAACGCCTGTTCCAGATTGTCCGCCTGCTTGGATTTGAAGATCACGATATACCGGGGCGGATGGGTAGTGCGGTCTTTCCGCAGGGTAAAATCAATGTCGTATTTCTTGGCGCAGGGCTTAAACAGGCCGATGTTGGCGTCGGTGATCTCAATGTTGGACAGGGCGGAACCGTCCTTTTTGAGCTGCCGTAAGCTCTGCTGTCCGTGATGGGCCTTGCCCGTCCCTTTCTGCCGGGCAGCCAGATATTTTCGGATGGCCGCTTGCAGCACTTGGGCGGTGAGCTTGCCCGTCTTAACCGCTAACGCTATGGTTTTCTGGTCTACTTCTTCCTGCAACTGCTATCCCTCCTTTGGAAAGTCAGCAGGCAGGCGGATGGCTTAAATCCGCACCCGCAGGCCGGAGAGGTCGTCGGCATGGATTCCCACCAGATACCAGTTCTCGGCCATTTCAATGCGGGTCGGCCTCCATCTGCCGCCCACCATCACATCAAAAGTTTCTCCGCAGTGCAGGCCGCCGTAATAGTCCGCAAGGTCAAAGCGGATATCGTAGCGGTCTGTCTGCTCGTCAAAAATTAAAGCACCCTGTTTCATAGGGCCGTCCTCCTTTCAGATTTTGCCTGTATTCATGTCATGGGCCACCAGCGCCGTGTAATAGCCGTTGATGGTGCTTGGGGCGTTGAACAGAACCGCCAGCAGGTATTTTTTGATGTTCCGTATTTCCGTGGTGTTTTTGCTGATACAGTCAAAGACAAACTCAATGTGAGAGCTGTTCAGCTTCATCAGCTTGGATTTCACCAGCTCGGCGGGGTAATCGTCCCCGGCAATGCGGATAGTCTTTCGGGCGCTGCATACGGTTTCCACCAGCAAGTCCACGATCTCGTCCAGCATATCCCGGTCAATCCCCTTGGCGTACTGGCAAAGGTGTTCATACTCGATGTTGTCCTTGATGATCTCCCGATAAATCTCTACGGCGCTCTGTGATTTCGCTCCCGTTCCTTTCCGTTCCGGCGGCGCAGCCGCTTCTTCCCCCAAAGGAGAGGGAGGGGAAAGGATAGGAATGGAATCGGTATTTGATCCATCCGTAATTGATTTCTCTTTACTTGATCTATCTTTATTTAATTGCGTTGGTTTTTCCTGCGTAGGCTTTTCCTGCGTTGGATTATCCAATGTTGGATTTTCCAATGTAGGTGAATCCGGTACAGGCTGGGGCTGTTCGTAAATGATGTAATCCGCCCCGCGCAGGCGGCCTTGGCTGTCACGCTCACGGGAACGCACGATATAGCCCGCCTGTTCCAGCTCCCGGACAGCCGCCCGGATCGCGTCGATCTGCTCCCGGTTGATAAGGGACAAGCCTTTCAGCGTAAAGTCCCAATCCTCCGGCAAGGACAGCATTTGCGATAACAGCCCTTTTGCCTTTAGAGATAGTTCTTTATTGCGTAAGTGGTGGTTGCTCATAACCGTATAGCCCTTGTTGCGCTCCACTCTGAAAACTGCCATAGCTTCATCACTCCTTTGCTGCATACCTGTTACGCAATAGAAACGCGATTTTGAGGGTTTAGGTATCAATCCCTTATCCGCTGAAAACCGCGCCCGCAAAGCCGCGTAAATCAAGGGCTTTTTCCTGCCTACTGCGTAACAAAGGGCATGAAAAAAGCGGCGTTCCTGTTCTTCCTTGTGGGAAGTGAGAAACGCCGCCTGTGCGGTGCGTTATTCGGTTTCTTCGGCTATGAGGTCTTGTATGACTTCGCCAAAGTCTGCCGTAAAGGAAAAAATGAAGTATTCCAAAACGGCGGGGTCTGCGTCCATAGACTCGGCTTCCTCGGAAAAGGGCAAGCCCATAAGCCCGTAGAGCATTTTTATGATTTTGAACAGCTTTCCCCGGTCGGCGGGGGTGTTCATGGTAACAAGTACGTCGGTCAAGCGGTTAATGGTTTCCATGTCGCCGCCTGTCGTTACCCATACCATTTCTGCGAATGGCTGCGTGATTGCTCCGGTTACAAGGTTTACCTTATCCTTGCTGATTTCGCCGGACGGGAGTATAATACCCTTGTCTAAAAGTACGTTTTTCATGTCGTCCTCCTATAATCTGTGGTGCCAAAATGGTGCCCGGTCTTACAAAATCATCTTATACGGAGATACGGCAAGATAAATGACGATACGCGGAAAACCTTGATTTTGAGCCATTTTCGCAAGGTTTTATAAACACTTGCGCGGGCTTATAAGAAGATTTCCGGCTATCAAATCAATAAAAAATCTGAAAATACAACGCTTAAATTGCGGGATGTATCAAGATATGTTTGCTGCAGAATTTATTGATATGTTTCCACGAACAAACGGAGATATTTTGGTACATACCATATTAGCCCGAATAGATTCCCTATGACCAACATCAATCAGAAGGTAGCGCGCCATATCGAATGTGTCGTGCAGCTGACGAGAAGCAAATAACGCAGCGCACGTAGCCGCAAAACCACAGCAAAGGCTGCGGCGGCGTCATGAGCGTCGCCCCGCTGGGCGTGAGCCGGTACAGCGCCGTCCCCATTGAGGCGCTCGACCGCGAAGGTGCAGAGCTCGCCGCCATCACGCACGGGCACTCACTCGGCTATATGCCGGCCGCCGTTTTGACCCACATCCTGCACCGCATCGTCTATCCGGAGCGGGCGCAGACGCTGCTGCAGATCGTATGTGAGGCGCGCGACACGGTGCGCGTGCTCTTTGCCGGCGACAAGCATCTGGACGAGCTACCGCGCGCATCGACCTTGCCATCCGGCTTGCGGACAACGCCGAGCCGGATCTCGCCAACATCCACCGCCTCGGCGAAGGCTGGGTCGCGGAGGAGACGCTCGCCGTTGCCATCTACTGCGCCCTGCGGCACACGGACGACTTTTCCGCCAGCATCATCGCCGCCGTCAACCACTGCGGCGACAGCGACTCGACCGGTGCCGTCACGGGAAACATCCTCGGCGCACTGCTCGGCTATGATGCAATCGGCGAGGCATGGACGCGCGATCTCGAGCTCCGGGATGTGATCCTCGAGCTGGCGGACGACCTCGATCGCCGCCCCGAGTGTCTGCAGGACCGCCGCGGCGTTGACCGCGACTGGACGCAGAAGTACGTTGAGGGACGCGCCCTGCCAACCGTATGACCCCATATAAAGAGCATCCGCAGTGCCGGTCTGGCACTGCGGATGCTTTTTTCACGCTTCGGGGCACGCGCACGCGCCGTCCGGCTGCGCACAGGCGCGCAGCTCCTGAAAGATGGTCGTGTAGTCGGCGCGGAAGTTGCTGTTTTTCGGGAAGAGAAACATGATGTCGTGCCGGAGCTGAAAATCGCTCAGCTCGATCACGCCGAGCGTGCCCGCCGCCTCCTCCGGGCGGATGGCCGCACGGTAGAGAAACGACACGCCGTAGCCGCTCTTGAGCAGGGTCTTGATCGCGCCGATGTTGCCGATCTCGACCGTGCGGGCAAAGTCCGCCGCCGCAAGACCGCGCTCCTTGAGATAGTATTCGAGGATCACGCGCGTGCCCGAGCCCTCCTCGCGCAGCAGCAGCGGCTCATCCAGCAGCTGCGTGAGCCGCTGCCCCCGGTAACGCGCGGCCTTGTCCGGCGCTGCGGCGGCGACATATTCCTCCGTGCCGAAGACGAAAAAGTCATACTCCGCCTTCGGAAAATCCCCCTCGACCACGGCAAAATCCAGCTCCCCGGAGTCAAGCTTGCTCAGCAGCACCTTCGTATCCGCCACCTGCATCCGGATGCGGCTGTCCGGGTGCAGGTGCAAAAACCGGCCGAGCGCCTCGTTGAGCATGAACTCCGCGACCGAGAGCGTTGCGCCGAAGGAATAGTCGCGCGTGCCGGTGGCCGCCTGCTGCATCCGCTTTTGCAGGTGCTGCTCGTCGTGCTTCATCGTCAGCAGCGTCCGCCGCAGGATCTCCCCCGCCTCGGTCAGCTGCAGACGCTTGCCGTTGTGCCGGAACAGCGCCGCGCCATATGCCTGCTCCAGATAGCGTATGTGATGCGAGACCGCAGGCTGCGTGATGCTCAGCTCCCGCGCCGCTTTCGTGAAATTCATGTGCCGGCAGACGGCCAGAAAGGTCTCCACGCGAAAATCCAGCATAAGCGTCCCTCTTTCCCGGTGGTTTTCCGCAATCATAACACAAAATTATCGTTAGATAAAGATAAATCATTTTTCTTTATTGTTTCGCTGTGCTATGATGCTCTGTACAAACCATTGAGAGAGAAGGGACTCCCCCACCATGAACTTTCTTCAGAAAAACGGGCGCGGCATCCTTGTGTGCCTCGTGATGGCCGTGCCCTGCTGGCTGCTCGGGCAGAAATTTCCGATCGTCGGCGGCCCGGTGTTCGGCATTCTCGCCGGTATGATCGTCACGCTGCTCTGGCGCGACAAGACGGCGGCGCAGCCCGGCATCTCGTTCGTGTCGAAAAAAGTGCTGCAGTACGCCGTCATCCTGCTCGGCTTCGGCATGAACCTGTCCGTCATCTGGCAGACCGGCAAGCAGTCGCTGCCGATCATCGTCGTGACGATCACGACGTCGCTCGTCGTGTCGTGGCTGCTGCACAAGCTGATGCACATCCCCGGCAAGATCTCGACGCTCGTGGGTGTCGGATCGTCGATCTGCGGCGGCTCTGCCGTCGCCGCGACCGCCTCCGTCATTGATGCCGACGACGAGGAGGTCGCGCAGGCGATCTCTGTCATTTTCTTCTTCAATATGCTCGCCGCCATCTTCTTCCCCGCGCTCGGCGCGCTGCTCGGCTTTTCGACCACGAACGGCGAGGCGTTCGGCATCTTCGCCGGCACGGCCATCAACGACACGTCGTCCGTCACGGCGGCGGCCTCCACGTGGGACTCGCTCTATGGGCTCGGCAGTCAGACGCTCGACAAGGCCGTGACCGTCAAGCTCACGCGCACGCTGGCCATCATCCCGATCACGCTCGTGCTCGCCTTCGTGCGCACGAAGCGCGCCAAGACCGACGGCACGAAGGTGGATCTCAAGAAGATCTTCCCGATGTTCATCCTCTATTTCCTGCTCGCGTCCGTGATCACGACCGTGTGCGTGAGCGCCGGCGTGTCGGCGAGCGTGTTCACCCCGCTCAAGACGCTCAGCAAGTTTCTGATCGTGATGGCCATGTGTGCCGTCGGACTGAACACGAACATCGTCAAGCTCGTCAGGACCGGCGGCAAGCCGCTCATCATGGGCTTTTGCTGCTGGGTCGGCATCGCGGGCATGAGCCTGCTGATGCAGCACCTGCTCGGCATCTGGTAAGACACAAAATAGACGGCAGCCGGATAGCTCCGGCTGCCGCCTGTGTTTTAGGATTCTTTGCCGTCGCGCGGCAGCGTCACGAGCATGACCGTTCCATCCGCGCCGCTGCGCTCGATCTGCACCGTGCCGCCGTGCAGCGCGGCGATCTCCCACACGAGCGACAGACCGAGCCCGACACCGCCGTGTGCCCGGCTGCGCGACTTGTCCACGCGGAAAAACGGCTGGAAAACGCTCTCCCGGTATGCCTCCGGGATGCCGGGACCGTGGTCACGGACGCGGATCTGTACATTCCCGTCCGCCTCGCTGACCGCGATGCGCACCGCCCCGTCCGGCCGGCCGTAACGGATGGCGTTTTCGGTCAGGTTGAACAGCAGCCGGTACAGCAGCGGGTCGCTGCCGGTGAGCACAGCGCCGCCGTCGGCCTCCAGCGCGATGCACTTGCTCTCTGCAAGCGGCGCGAGATCGGTGAAGATCTCCTCGATCATGGGCGCGAGCTCGACCCGGTCGTCACAGGGCACGGTGCGCAGTTCGCTCATCTCCAGCAGGATCTTCGTCATCTGCGCCATACGCTCCGTCTGCTCCTGCAGCAGGGTCAAAAATGCCGCCGTTTCGGGCGTGACGTCCGCGTGCTCGGCGGAAAACAGCTCAAGCTGCGCCTGCATCAGCGCAAGCGGCGTGCGCAGCTCGTGCGCAGCGTTGCCCGTAAACTGCCGCTGCGCCGTGAAGCCCGCGTCCAGGCGGTCGATCATGCCGTTGAACGAGCGGCTGAAGCGCTGAAACTCCGGCAGCACGTCCTCGCTGACCTTGCACTGCGCCAGATTGCCCGGCTGAATGTTTTCCACCTGCGCTGCAAAGCTGCGCAGCGGACGCAGCGCGCGGCCGCTGACAAAATACGCGAGCACGCCGCCGGCGAGCGTGACCGCCGCCGTGATGTACCAGTTCGTGACGCCGAAGGCCGCCTGCGCGCCGCTGATGATGATCGTCAGCTCGTCATCCGGCTGTTTGCTCTGCGGGTCGAAGGCGTCGGGCGCACCGGACTCGATCTCGCTGTAAGCCGAGATGCCGCTGCCGATCGCGTCCATGTACCGCTTGCCGGAATAGCCGATCAGGCAGTTCATGAGCACACACGTCACGCCGATCAGCGCCGCCGTCATCAGCGTGATGCGCCACTGCAGAGATAGCCGCTTCATGTCTGCGCCTCCATAACATAGCCCTCGCCGATGCGGTTGCGGATGGGGTCATAGCCCAGGGCGGCGCGCAGCTTTTTCCGCAGCGCGGAGATGTGCACGCGGATGGAGTTGCCGAAGCCGTCCGCCCCGCTGTCCCACACGTGCTCCAGCAGCTCCTCCTGACTGACCGGCCGCCCCTGATGCAGCAGCAGGTATTCGAGGATGCCCGTCTCCTTGCGCGTGAGCGACAGCGTCTCGCCGCGCACGGACGCCTTGCGCGCCTTGGTGTCAAACGACAGCTCGGCGCAGGTCAGGACCACGTCGCTTTGCGTAAAGCGGCGCAGCGTCAGGCTGCGGATGCGCGCCGCGAGCTCATCGAGGTGAAAGGGCTTGGTGAGATAGTCGTTCGCGCCCGCATCGAGCCCCGCCACCTTATCGGCGACCTCGCAGCGCGCCGACAGGATCAGCACCTTGGTGTCGCGGTCGCGCTCGCGCAGCGTCCGGAGCACCGTCATACCGTCCTCGCCGGGGAGGTTCAGATCCAGCACGACCAGATCAAAGCGCTCGACGGCGAGCATCTCCGCGGCGCTCTGCCCGTCATAGCAGCAGTCCACGCTGTAGGCAAGCCGCCGCAGACTGCGCGCGATCGTGTCGCAGAGCGCCCGTTCATCTTCCACAACCAAAATATGCATACCATTCTCCTCGTGCGTATTTATGAATGTCCGACTTTGTTATATGATAACACAAAGTCATAAAATCTCTGTTAAGTTTCCGTTCTTAACGAAGATTTTATCTGTGCCATGGTATCATGGCAAACAGAAGGGAGTGATCCAAGTGTTTCGTGTAAAAAAAGCCATTGTGCAGGGCTTGCTGATTGCTGCGGGCATCGCCATGGTGTGCTTCGGCGCATTGCGCGGCGAGGCCGGCGCCGTGCTCAACAAGGCGATCCGGCTGTGCTTGGAGTGTGTCGGCATTGGATAAGAAAAAACAGTCTGTTTCCCTGCTCTTGAGCCGGTTTCGCGGCTGGATCCAGGCGGCGGCGACGCTACTGACCAACATCCACCTGCCGAACTTCTTCAAGGGCGGCATCTATCAGGGCAAGGGCAAGAGCGTCTGCGTACCCGGTCTGAACTGCTATTCCTGCCCGGCGGCATCGGGCGCGTGCCCGATCGGGGCGTTTCAGGCGGTGGTCGGCTCGTCCAAATTCCGCTTTTCGTATTATATCACCGGCATTCTGATCCTGCTCGGCGTGCTGCTCGGGCGGTTCATCTGCGGCTTTTTGTGCCCGTTCGGCTGGCTGCAGGAGCTGCTGCATAAGATCCCGGGCAAAAAGCTGTCGACGAAAAAGCTCAAGCCGCTGACCTATTTGAAATACGTCATCCTGCTGCTGGCCGTGGTGCTGCTGCCGGCGCTCATCGTCAACGACGTGGGCATGGGCGACCCGTATTTCTGCAAGTACATCTGCCCGCAAGGTGTGCTGGAGGGTGCGATCCCGCTCGCCGCCGCAAACGAGAGCATCCGCGCGGCGCTGGGCGCGCTGTTTACGCGCAAGCTGATTATTCTGATCGCGGTCGTCGTTTTGAGTGTGCTGTTTTTCCGCCCGTTCTGCAAGTGGATCTGCCCGCTCGGTGCGTTTTACGCGCTGATGAACAAGGTCTCCCTGCTCGGCATCCAGGTCGACACGAGCAAGTGCGTCTCCTGCGGCAAATGTGCGCGCACCTGCCAGATGGACGTGGACATCACCAAGTCCCCCAACGACACGGAATGCATCCGCTGCGGCAAGTGCATCCGCGCCTGCCCCACGGAGGCCATCCGCTTCCGCTATGGCTTCGGCCTGAGCGGAAACACGAATCCGAAACAAGTAAGCAACCATCAAAATCAAACGGAGGAATCATGATGAAGAAAATCACAAAATTTGTGACGCTCCTGCTCGCGCTCGCGATGGTGTTCAGCCTCGCGGCGTGCTCGTCGGGCAAAGGCAAGGACAAAGCGAACGGCAGCGCCGACATCGCAGCCCTGATCGCGACCGAGCCGAACAGCGCCGACGAAGCAGCCAAGCTCTATCAGCAGCTCATGCAGAAGGAAAACGACATTCTCGCCGCAAACTCCGAGCTCTGGAACAAGGTGTTTCTGTCTGCCAACAAAAACAGCACCATGATCGAGGACGGCACGAACTACGGCGACTTCCTGCTCGCCACGATTGAGAGCGCGAAGGACGGCTTCTCGGCCGACGAGCTCAAGACGCTCAAGGCCGGTGCCGAGCAGATCAAGGAGATCGAGGGCAAGCTCACCATCCTCGAGCAGAAGTATCCCGGCTGCGGCACGACGCCCGGCACAGGTGACAGCGTGAGCGCGGAGGAGGCCGGCATGACCGCCTCCGGCAGCGACCTGATGAAATTCCCGAGCTTTCAGGGTAAGGACCTCGACGGCAATGACGTCGACAGCAGCAAGCTCTTTGCCGGCAACAGCGTCACGGTCGTGAACTTCTGGTTCACCACCTGCAACCCGTGCGTCGGTGAGCTGGCCGACCTTGAGGCGCTCAACAAGGACCTCGCCGCGAAGGGCGGCGCGGTCGTCGGCATCAACTCCTTCACGCTCGACGGCGACAAGACCGCCATCGCCGAGGCGAAGGACATTCTGGCGAAAAAGGGCGTGACCTACTCCAACCTCTGGTTCGCCTCCGACAGCGAGGCCGGTAAGTTCACCGCCGGTCTGTACTCGTTCCCGACCACGTACGTCGTCGACAAGAACGGCAACATCGTCGGCCAGCCGATCGTCGGCGCGATCACCGCGCCCGATCAGGCAAAGAAGCTCAACGAGCTCATCGACCAGGCACTCGCAAGCAGCAAATAATGACCCCGAGACAGCATCCGCCTCGGCGTGCCTTTCTGACGGAAGGTGCGCCGAGGCGGATATTTTCTCTCTGTCAGAGCGCAACGTCCTCAAGCCGATGCAGCTGCTCGAGCGCGACATTGCCGCCGCTGATGACAAAGCAGACCTTGTCTGTCCTGCGCAGCGGCAGCTGTCCGCGCAGCGCAGCGCCCATGCCGATGGCGGACGACGGCTCGCACCGAAGCTTCCCC
>ERZ773178.4482-NODE-4482-length-10504-cov-12.054646_pt1 | contig 10504 bp, 8 predicted proteins | sample MGYA00580533_ERZ773178 | MGnify/ENA primary metagenome ERZ773178 (study PRJEB29015, sample SAMEA2737859) | human gut metagenome | biome: human gut; feature: human-associated habitat; material: faeces | place: China | collected 2012 ...
CCGGTTCGGCGCACACCTCCACCACGCGGCCCTGCTCCACGATGAGCATACACTGTCCGTCTGCCACGGCGATGCCGCTGCCGTTGGTGATGATGTTGTCCTCGCCGTTGTTGGAGCTGCGGCGGGAGGTGCGCTTCTGGCCCTTGACCATCAGCACATCCTTGTCCAGAGAATCGCAGTAGAAAAATTCCTTCCACTGGTCTGCAAGGGTTCCGCCCAGTGCGCCCATACCTGCTTTGATAAGACCCATAGTAATTTCCTCCTGTATGTTTTATTTGTGCAAACGATAACTTTCTGTTATCGCACGGTTTCCGGTTTTGGTCATGGTTCAAGGGTAAGTTCCGGGGAGTCGTTTTTCCAGTAAGCGGGACGCGTGTCCCGGTCAAACAGCACTTCTCCGGCGCGGTATTTCAGGCTGCAACCGCTGGGGCTGCCGTCATCGTTCAGCAAAATGGCCCAGAACTCGCACGGTCTGCCGTTCTGGTCGGTCAGCGTGAAGTACAGCTCGGTACCGTCCTCGGTGCGGCCCTGTGTTCCCTCGGCGGTGCCGGTCAGAATGCCGTTCCACCCGACCCATTCCACGCTCATGCAGCAGCTGCCGTCCGGCAGGAAGGTCATCCAGCGGATGCCCTTTGCGGACTCGTCTCCGGCGCGGTATGTTCCCCACAGCCTGCGGGGGATGGCGGTGAAGCCGATGTCGTCCCATGCCTCGGTGCGCTGAAAAACGTACCAGACCTCACTGCCCTTTTTGGGGCCGGTGGACTGCATCAGCAAAGAACCGTCCTCCATCATGGAGATGGTCCAGCGGCTTCTGCTGTCCTCGTTGAGACATTTCAGGTTCCAGCCCTGACTTTTTTCCCCGTCCCAGCCGGTCACAGCGCCGGCGTTCAGCTCTCCGGTGCGGGTCTCGGCAGCGGACTGGATCTGCGGGCTGACGTATGTTTCCCGGATGAAGGAGACGGTCACCGTGCCGGTGATCTCGGCCTTTTCCAGCCGCAGGGTGCAGCTTTCGTTGCGGTCGGCGGGGGCATAGCTTTCACCCTGCGTCACCGCCGTGACTGCCATCCACTCGGCCAGCACCTGCTGCTCCCAGTCCTGCGGCAGCGGCTGCGCGTCCAGCGGGATGACCGGGATATCGTTCACATACTCCTCCCGGGAGGCGCTAAACCGGCGGACGGAAAAGGTAACGTTTCCTGTTTCGTCAAACGAAAGCGGCAGCTCATCCAGTGTAGCCCACCATGCGGTGTTTCCCTCTTTCAGACTGCCGGGAGGCAGCAGCCCCCGCTCACAGGCGGTCTGCCGGTCCAGTTCGTCCCGGCGCTTCACGTCACGGTACAGCGCTTCTTCCAGCGCGGCGGGGTCTGCCCCCATGCGCTGCAGCAGCTGGGTGGCGGTGAGCCGGCTCCCGCTTTCAAAGTCGAAGCACCAGCCCTGATAGAAGGGTGCATCGGTACCGCCGTAGCAGCTGCTGACCACAAGGCTGACGCAGTCACTGTACCAGCTGGCGTTCCAGTTCATCTCGATGCAGATGTCCCACGAATCCGGGTCGGCTGCCTCCGGGCAGTCTGCGTACTCCTGCACATCGTATTCGTAGTAGCGGGCGATCTCGGCGTTGATGCGGGCGGCATCGGCGCTGTCGCTTTCCAGCCGGGGCAGATGGATGTTCAGCCGAACCTTGCCGCCGTTTTCCGCCTGCACCACCTTTTCAAGGGTGTACTGCTCAGTGATCGCCGCGGTGGCGTGCATGGAATCCGGCGGGGTCGATTTCAGTTCCCGGCTGCCAGCCGGGCGGGCAGAGGCTGCGGCCCTTGCCCCGCAGCCTGCCAGCAGCGCCGCCAGCAAAACTGCCGGTATCCAGCGGAATGCTTTGTGTTTCATGGTGGTTCTCCTGTGTTCTCAGCGGCTCCCGCCGTGGTCAGTTATCCGGGCAGCGGGTCAGCTGCAGCTGGGTCTTTCCCTCGGCAAAGGGGTTTTGCCCGTCGATCATGGTAAGGTTCAGGGTCTCGTTGTACAGGTCGTACTTCACCGCCGCCACAAAGGTGATGCCCGGCATCCCGTCCGCCGTCTCGCTGGTAGAGACACCCAGCACCATGCCCTCCGGCACCACGCCCAGATAGTCGGCATAGCCCTGATAGAAAACGCTGTTGTCCTGCACGCCCATCTGGACGGAACCGCTGCTTTCCACGTCCATCCAGTCAAACTGGTTGTCCGACATGTCGTTGAAGGCACCGACAGCCTCCGAGGGGAGCTCCTGCGCGTTCCATTCTGCCGTCAGGGGAGCAAGCTCCAGCACAGAGCCATCCTCCCGGCGCAGGTTCACCTCGCTGCCGCTGCGTTCCAGCGCCACGCCGTTGTTGGCAATATAGATGGGGTCCTGACACACCAAAGCGCTGCCGAACATGAGGCAGTGCAGCACGTCCACATACTCTACCACGCCGTCCTTGGTCAGCAGATAGACCACCGGGTGGAAGGATGCGCCCAGCTCTCCGATGCACAGGTCGATATACTCATTATAAGTGCCAAGGATGGGGTAGGTGCGGTCCTGTTCCAGCCGGATGCCGTAATCCGCGTCCCATGCGGCGGTCTCCGGCGTGCGGCGCAGGGTGATGGTGCCCTGTGTTCCTTCCAGCTGCACCGAAGCGCTGCCGTAGGTATCGGTCAGCACCGTCTGCGGCTGCGGGTCAGCAGCCTGCAGCGGGATCTCCACATCCAGCTGCCGCCAGCCCGACCCGGCGGTGGAGCTGCACCCGCCCCGGAGCACCAGCCGGTTTTGTTCCGGCAGCAGCAGGCACAGGTCATCCAGCTGGTTGTTTTCCAGCGTGTTCATCCGCATGCTTGCCAGATTGCCGCCGCTGAGCAGGCCCTCGTAGTAGCCGCCCTGCGCCATGTGCCGGTCAAAGGTCTGCATGGCCTCGCGCAGCATCTGCTGCTGCACGGCATCCGGGTTCAGCCCCATGCGCTGCAGCATTTCAGCCACGGAGACCTGCTTTCCGGTGGCAAAATCGAAGCACCAGCCCCGGGAATACCCCGGGTCGGTACCGCCGTCGTAGCGGAACACCACAAGGCTTACGCAGTCGCCGTACCAGTAGGCGTCCCAGTTGATATAAATCTCCGGGCTCCACTCGTCCTGCTGCGGCTCGATCTCCTGGCTGTCCTCGTACTGTCGGAAGTCTGCCGCATACATGGCGGCAAGCTCATTATTGATATATTCAGCATCCGGGCTGTCGCACACAAGCTGTGGCACATGGATGGTCAGCTTCTGTGCGCTGCCCCACTCGTTCCGGACGTTTTTTTCCAGCGTGAACTGCTCCGTGATGCGGTCTTTTTGTGCCGTCTGCACCGCCGTGTCTGCGGCGCTTTGGGAAGCTGCGCCGGAGCCTGCGGGGGCAGCGGGAGCCGCCGCGCCGCCGCAGCCGGTCAGCCAGAGAGCCGCCGCCAGCACCGCAGCGGCAAGGCGTTTGTGTTTCATGGTCGTTCTCCTGTGTTCTCAGCCGTAGCTGCGGGTCATCTGCAGCTGGGTCTCGCCCTCGGCAAAGGGGTTTTGCCCGGCGATCATGGTCAGGGTCAGGTTCTCGTTGTACTGGTCGTTCTTGAACGCCGCCACAAATTCGAGCTCCTCATCGGCAGCGATGCCCAGCACCACGCCCTCGGGCACCACGCCCAGATACGCGGCATCGCCCCGATCCACGCGGCTGTTGTCCTGCACGCCCAGCTGAACGCTGCCGTCGCTGGTCAGGTCCATCCAGTTCCAGCCGGTTTCAGAGGTGTAGTTGTAGGAGCCGGTGACGGAATAGGGAATCTCCTGCGCGCTCCACTCTGCCGACAGGGGTGCCAGTTCCAGCACAGAGCCATCCGCCCGGCGCAGGTTCACCTCGCTGCCGCAGAGTTCCAGCGCCACGCCGTTGTTGGCAAAGTAGATGGGGTCCTGACAGATCATGGCATTGCCGAACATGAGGCAGCGCAGCACGTCCACATACTCCACCACGCCGTCTTTGGTCAGCAGATAGACCACCGGGCGGAAGAAGCCGTCCTCCTGCTCCCCGATGCACACGTCCACATACTCGTTATAAGCGCCAAGGATGGGGTAGCTGTGCTCCTGTTCCACCCGGATGCCAATGTCTCCCCATTGGTCGGTCTTTGGCGCGGGGCTCAGGGTGATGGTGCCCTGCGTTCCCTCCAGCTGCACCTGCACACCATCGTAGGTATCGGTCAGCAGCGGGGTGTCAGCGGGGGGCAGCGAGAGCTCCATATCCAGCTGCTGCCAGCCTTCTTCGCAGCCGTACTTACCCCGGAGCACCAGTTGATCCTGCTCCGGCAAAAGCAGGCACAGGTTTTCCAGTTCATTGTATTCCAGCGTATCCATTCGCATTTGCGAAAGCTCTCCGCCGAGACGCAGGCCCTCGTAATACGCGCCCTGCGCCATCTCCCGGTCAAAGGCCTGCATGGCCTGCCGCTGCACCTGTGCCTGCACTTCGTCCGGGTCCAGCCCCATCCGCTGCAGCATCTCGGCTGTGGTGATCTGCCTGCCGGTGGCAAAATCGAAGCACCAGCCGCTGTAACGCCACGGGGCGGTGCCGCCGTAGCGGCTGCGCACCACCAGGCTGACGCAATCGCCGTACCACCAGTCATCCCAGCCCACACCGATCTGCGGGTACTCGCCGCCCGGCTGCCCGGCCTCCTCGCTGTTCTCGAACTCCCGGAAATCCGCCGCATAGATGGCGTTCAGCTCATCGTTGATGTAGGCAGCGTCCGGGCTGTCGCATTCCAGCTTGGGCACATGGACGGAAATGTACTGCACCGCTTCCTCCCCCCACACGCCCGAAACGTTCTTTTCCAGCGTGTACTGGTCGGTGATGCGGTCTGTCTGGGCGGCCTGCGCCACCGCGCCGGGGGTGCTTCGGCTGCTGTCGGAGCTTTGGTCGGCAGCGGCGCTGGGGCTGCTCTGGGTGCCGCCGCACCCCGCCAGCAGCAGGGCCGCAGCCAGCACAAGGGCCGCAAAGCGTTGGTATTTCATAGTAGGCTCCTTTTCTATGGTATGGCTCAGCCGTCTCCTATGCCTTGCCACTTGTCGATGATGTAGGCGGCCCAATAGGTCTTGTCGTTGATATCCACCACAGTGATGCCTACCTTATTCACCACCGGGTCGTCCTCATGAAGCCCCGGCACACCGCCGTAGTCCTTGATCAGTTCATCCACCAATTGCTGGAACTGGGCCTCGGTGGCGGGGTAGAGACGATCCATGCTGTAAAGGTGCTTTCCTTCGTAGTCGAAATCCACGCCTACCCGGTACTGATTGAGCATACCGAAGATAGCCGTGGAGCCGGAACTATAACCAGCCTCGTGCAGACCATCCCACATCTTTGCGGCATAGTCGCCCTCCATCCGCAGCCTGAGCCCCTCTTCCGCTGGGAACTCCGGGCTGCCGTTATCCACAAACATCTGCACATCTGCCTGAATGGCGTGTTCCAGACCCTTGCTGTACTCGAACTTGATGTTCTCCACCTTTCGCCGGGCCAGCTCTGCGTTGAAAATGGTCAGGATCTTCTGCCCGTCCCGGATCACAGGGATCGGCGGCGAGGGAGGCGTTTCTGTGGCAGAGCCGGAGCTTGTGGAGCCGGAGGCGCAGCTATCGTCACAGGCTGCCAGCGCCAGCATCACCGCCGATGCGCCGGAGAGCTTCAGGAAAGTCCGTCGGTCATATCGTTTCATGGGGGTGCTCCTTTCTATAAAGCCCCGGACACAGGGGGAGTGTGCCCGGGGCAAAAGGGGGAAGTCTGGTTATCTTATGCCTTGTTATTTCGGAACACAACAGCGGTCATGTAGGTCTTGCCCTGAACCACCGGGCAGTAGATGCTGATGAACTCTGCCTTGGCGCTATTAGAATTGTCCAGCAGTTTTGCTACAAAAGCCCGAACGGCAGCATCCTCGCAAGAATACGCATCCTCCAGAGCCACCACCCTATTGGGAGACGGTTCGGAGATGCCGGCCATACCTGCCAAACTGTCCTTGCCATACTTGTTCCGTATCTTGTCCTCAAGTCCATTGAGTTCCCCAAAAATGAGCTTGTTGTCAGAGTCATTAAGCGTATGCGGTGTCTCGTTGGCCTCTTCAAAAACACGTCCGTAGCACCTTATGGCACCCACCGCATCCTGATTGAGGGTCAACTGCTCGTGGACAACCGCCCCTGCATCGTGCTTTTCCTTCCAGACCTTGTTGATGGCTGCCACCAGCTCAGCTTCCTTGCTGCCAGCGGGTACTGCGGGCGTGGAAGGGGTGCTGCCGCAGGCAGCCAGTGCCAGCAGGGCGACCGATGCGCCGGAGAGGGCGAGGAATTCGCGTCTGTTCATCTCTTTCATGGGGTGCTCCTTTCTTCTTATAAAGCCCCCGGACACAGGGGGCCGTGCCCGGGGCAAACAGGGGGTTAAATGGGAGTTGTTGTGGTTAAGGGGTTACTTTTTTCTGTCGGCAATCACTGCAACCCAGTAGGTCACGCCGCTGAGCTCGAAGGTCTGAATGTTCACCAGCTTGAACACAGGCGATGCCAGATTATTCTTATCGAACTCGTCCACCTGAAGCGGAAGAGTCAGTGCCATCAACTCCACGTCCTCCGAGTATACACACACCGGGACCACTCGTGTCCCATCATCGTAGAAGCCGATCGGGGCGCCAATTTTATTGTAGTCGTCGAATGCTGCAGCGAGCGCTAACCCGGCAGCCGCGTCATATTTAATTTCACCCTTTGCGATCTTCATCGTAAGTTCAGCTGCGGACTTCAAGCCGTCATCCATCGTGAGTGGTTCGTCCACCCCGGCATTTTTGCGGTAGAGGTTGATGGCTTCCAGCACCTTAGCTGCTTCGCCGTTTGCGGGTGCTGCGGGAGGTGCGGAGGGCCCGCCGCAGCCTGCCAGCGAGAGCGCCACAACGGCTGCGCCGGTAAGGGTGAGGAATTCGCGTCGGTTCATCTCTTTCATGGGGGTGCTCCTTTCTGTTTGTCCCCCTGCTTTTTAGGGGGGGCTGGTTTGGGTATTCTCTGCACTTGCAGTCCGCTCCATCTTATGCTATCCTTATGAATAGAATCCGCAGTTGCCTGTTGACGCGTTTTGTGCACAGCGACAGGCTTTCTGCACCGGCGCGGGACCTCTTCTGTTTGTACTGTATCATACCCGGGAAAAAATTGCCCCCTCAGAAAAGCCGTTTTTGGGGGGCAATTCCAAAAAAATTTTTGGGGTTTTGGGCTTCCCCCTCAAAAAATCCCCCCAAAAAGCCCAAAATTGGGGGGATTTGGGGGCGTTTTCCCCCTCAAAACGGGCAGCTGCAGCCCTGCCTGTGCCGGGTTTCCCCTCTGGCTGCAATGTGCGGAAAGGAGTCATGAAAAATGGAACGAAGGACATTTTTAAAGCTTGCGGCGCTTGTCCCCGGTCTGGCTCTTGCGGGCTGCGGCGGCAGCAAGACCCTGCTTTCTCCCAAGGACCCCACCATGCTCAGCATCTGGCATGTATATGGCGAACAGGCGGACTCGCCCATGAACCGCCTGCTGACCGAGTTCAACGACACGGTGGGCAGAGAGAAGGGCATCCTGCTCAACGTGACCAACATGACCAACAGCGCCGCCATCGGCGGCCAGCTGCAGGACGCCAAGGCCGGCAAGCCCGGCGCGCTGGACCTGCCGGACCTGTTCTCGGCCCATTCCGCGGACGCCAGCGCTCTGGGCATTGAGAACCTTGTGGACTGGAACGACTGGTTCACCGCCGAGGACATGGCGGCCTATGTGCCCGGCTTTGTGCAGGACGGCATCATCGACGGGAAGCAGGTGGTGTTCCCGGTGTCCAAATCCACCCAGCTCATCTTTTTGAACGGCTCCCAGTACGCCCGGTTTGCGGCGGACACCGGGGCACAGCTTTCCACCCTTGCCACATGGGACGGCTTTTTTGAAATGGCGGGTGCCTACCGGCAGTGGTCGCAGGGCAAGCCCTTCTGCGCGCTGGATTACCCCCTGCGTCTGGTGGAGCTGAACGCGCTGGAGCAGGGCAGCGGCGAGCTGTACAAGGGCAGCTGGTACGATCTGACCAACGAGACCTTCCACGCTTCGTGGATGGAGTTTGCCCGGGCACTGGTGCAGGGCGATATTCTGGTGTCGGACCTGTACTCCAACACGCAGGTGATGACCGGCGAGACGCTGGCGGGCCTTGGCAGCTCTGCGGCCATCCTTTATTACAATGATTTCGTCACCTACCCGGACAACACCACCGAGCCCACCGACCTGCTGCTGGCTCCCCTGCCCCACGCCGCAGGCACCGCCACGCCCCTGATGCCGCAGGCCGGTGTGGGCCTGTGCGCCTTTAAGACCACCGACCAGAAGGCCGAAGCCGCCGCCGTGTTCCTGCGCTGGCTCACCGAACAGCAGCGCAATCTGGAATTTGCCGCCGATACCGGCTACATGCCGGTGTCCAGCGCCGCCTTTGACGCCATTGCGGACTATCCCTTTGAGCAGCAGAGCTATCAGCGGCTGTACGACGTCTATAATGAAATGCGCATCCAGAACACCCCCCCTGTCCGAACCGGGCATCGTGGGGTACCACGCCAAGGCCAAAACCTTGTACGACAGCCTGCGCCAGCGCCAGAAGGACTACCCCCAGCGCCTTGCGGACGGCGAAACGCTGGAAGCCCTTGCCGAGGAAACATGGCAGCTGCTGTGTGACAATGCCTGAGCCTGCCGCTCAGCCGGAAAGGAGGGACTTTGATGCACTTTGTTGACCGGCACCGTGAAAAGATCCGCCAAAGCCCCATGAGCAGCCGGCTGCTGTGGGCCTGCCTGCTGCTGGTGGTGCTGCTGGTGTTGACCTTTGGTGCGGCACTGTTCCTGTTTGCCAGCCTACACAACACCAAAAAGGACATCAGCCGCAGTCTGCAGATCCAGTTTTCGGTGTTCCAGAACGATATGGAGCGCTATTTTGACCAGCTGGCGGTCATGGGCGTGAACCTGTCCGAGGACATGAGCGCAGAGGTGGACAAGGAGCTTGCTCTGCGGCAGATGTCCTTTGCCCAGCTGAACGACTCCCCCGAGGTGCTGAACGCACTGGAGGAGAAAATGCTCGAGCCGCTGTGCCGCTGTCTGCGCCAGACCGGCTGTTCCGGCGCTTTTGTGCTGCTGGATGCCACCGTCAACACCCGCATGGAGGGAGCAGAGCATTCCCGCGCCGGGCTGTATGTGCAGAAAAGCGGTGCCGACACCCCCACCGTGCCCCTGCTGCTATACCGGGGCAGTGCGGAGGTGGGCAAGACCCACAGCGTGATGCCCCACCGCAAGTGGCGCATGGAGTTCCAGACCGACCAATTCCCGGACTACGCCCGCTGGATGACCCCCGGCAGCGCCCCGCTGTACCAGTCTTACACGCTGACCGAGCGGTTCGAGCTGCCCGGCACCTCGGAGGAGGTGCAGTTGTTTTTGCTGCCCCTGCGGGGGCGGGACGGCACAATGTACGGGCTGTGCGGCTTTGAGATCAGCGAGAGCTACTTCAAGCAGAACTTTGCCCAGCCCACCGGCTTTGACCGGCTGAGCTGCCTGCTGGCCCCGGCGGGGGACGGCCTTGCCGCCGATGCCGCCCTCAGCAGCGGCACCACCGGCGGCTACTACCATGCCCCCCGGAACACGCTGGTGCTGCGCAGCATGGGCGGCGGGCTGACCCAGTTGACCGGCCCCGACAGCGCCTATGCGGGCATCTCCCAGCTGTGCCGCCTGAGCGAGAGCCAGTCCTACCGGCTGGCGGTGTGCATCCCCATGGCAGACTACCGGAGACTGGTCTTTTCCGGCAATCTGCAGATGCTGCTCATCGGCCTGTTCATCGCCTTTTTCGTGGTGTTCTGCTGCATGAACTTCCACCGGCGCATCCTCTCGCCGGCGTTCCGGCAGTTCGAGGAGGACCGGCGGGAATCCCGGCGGCGGATGGACGAGTTGCAGCTGGAACGCCAGCAGATGCAGACCGAGCTGTCCCGGCTGGCGGACGTGTGCCGCAACGAGTCGGTGCCCGATGCTTTCCAGACCTTTGTGGCGGGCATCCCCACCCTGACCAAGACCGAACGCCGCATCTTTGACGGGTACGCCGCCGGGCTGCGCACCCGGGAGATCGTGCAGCAGCTGGACATCAAGGACAGCACCCTGCGCTTCCACAATAAAAACATCTACGAAAAACTGGGTGTAAGCTCCCTCAAGCAGCTGCAGCAGTTCGTGGCGATCCTGAACTCCGGCAGCGGCAGCGCCCCGGATGAAAGCGACCCCAAGAAGGCCCGCTGAATGGAACGTTCCCGCACCGCAGCTTTCACCGGAAACAAGCAAAAATGAAGGGGCTATTGCAAAATAGCCCCAACGAAAAAACGCAGCGCACCCCAATTCTATGGGCTGCACTGCGTCTGGCGTCTGGTTTGATTCAATTATTCTGCTATTCTGCCGCCAATTTCAAAAATTTCTTGTCCGACTGGATGCTCTGGGTCACAAACTTCCCATCCC
>ERZ773178.4491-NODE-4491-length-10492-cov-6.013797_pt1 | contig 10492 bp, 10 predicted proteins | sample MGYA00580533_ERZ773178 | MGnify/ENA primary metagenome ERZ773178 (study PRJEB29015, sample SAMEA2737859) | human gut metagenome | biome: human gut; feature: human-associated habitat; material: faeces | place: China | collected 2012 ...
GAGTTAATAATCAATAAAAGCGTTAAATCTTCACCTTTTAGAATGTGCAATTAAAGATAACGACCATATTTCTGACTTATTATCTGTAAAATATTGAGTAATAATCGGTTGTAAATACTCTTCTTGTATGCATCTTGTATGTATCAGTCATTACCCCTTTATTAATATACTCAAGTGTTATATCATTCCAACCTTCAGCATTTAATTGTTTAAGAACAGCATTTATCGATGTAAACATTTGTTTATATATAAATTTAATTCCTTACTTATTTGGGGAGTAAAAAAATATTTTTTAAATATTTCTATGTCTTTAATCCTGTGAGCATTTTCGATTATCCATTCCTTTGTTTGCTTTTCAAATTCAAAACCTAATTTATTTTGAAAATGAAGAAGTCGAAACCAAAAAACAGAAACAGCCGACAGAGGTATATCACTTGAAACAGGTCTTTCTGGAAAATCCAAACGAACAGCTCGCAAAACGCGATTATTTATATCTGTTATACCATGTACAGGATCATAAATAGTACCTGTTTTAATATTAATACCTATTGCATTGGCTGTAAAATCAAAATTTTTCAACAAATCATCAATTGTAAGAATTGGTTTAGGGGAAACTATAAAATTATAAAATGGGACAATGTCGACATAATGCCCATCAATTGCATTTGGATAAAATCGAGGTGAGCCATATTGCCCATATACAACGCGACCATATTTCTCTAAATATGTAATTAATATATTCAGTTCTTCTATCGTGCAGTTTATAAAAACATCAATATCCTTACCACCATTTCCATATAGGATATAGTCGCGAATATACCCACCACATACATAAAAATTTTTTATGTCTTGATAATCAAATAAAATATTCCATATTGGGTGCTTATATAAAAATTGGAGACTAGTAATTTTATTCATCTTTTTATTAATATTATATTAATTCCTTTTAATGTAATTACTAAACTATATAATCATTGTATTGTACTTCACTAAACCATGGGGCATACTTGTACTCTTTGATTGGAGCGTATTGTATATCTGCAAATTCTTCATTCATAATGATATGTTTTAATATAACCATTTTAATACTATTCATTGTTTAAGATCAGTATCAATGGGATTCTCTTTATATCAATTTATATTCATGTATTTCGTTTTCCGCATCAACTTGAATGTAGTTAACTGGAATATGATACTTTTTACGAAGAGCATTCAAATAATTCCGTGCATCGTCAGTAAGTACAATACTGCCTACGATATAGTAATTACGGACCTTGATGTCGGTACGGTATAGACCGTATTCAAGTAGTTGTGAGAGTGCTTCACGAATGCATAGTCGAATGTCTAATGCTGTCTTGATTTCATAAAGATCATATTCATCACCATGCTTTGTGACGATATCGATTTCAGTTCCAATAGAAGTAGAATTTTCTGTACCCACATTTCCGTTCCCATATTCTTTTACAAGATAATCGTAAAGAACTTTTTGGATAACTGGATGACGTTTTGAAATATGAGAACGATGAGAAGAACCATTTGGGACATCTATTTCAGTTCCTTCTGTTCGGTAACCAGGCTGAAAGACGAAATGATCTTCAGGTTTGAAAATTGTCTTAAGGTTATAAAGTGATGTATAATAGCTTGTCTTAACATTGGGTTCTTTTCTGTCAACAGGTTTCAGAATATCATATTTTCGGAGATTTTCAGGTCTATATCGGAGATTAAAGGCAAATCCAGTAGGTATTTTTTCTATGTAGTCTTTGAGCTGTTCTTGCATTTCTGCATACCACCCTTTTTTCTTGTACTCACTAAGAATAGTCTTTGCCTCTTTATTGAAAACTGGTTCTACATCAAGAATCTCCCCTACCCAGTAACGCTGTCTTGTTTTATCGTTTATCGTAAAGAGAGATATATCAAAAGGTAGATTTTCCTTATAAGTGGCAACAGCTTGAATATGTCCATAATGATAGCCTTTTATCGTCTTGGCAATGTCAAATAACCATTCCTCATGACCGAAACCGTATTTATATTCATATGAGTCCTTATTCTTGCTTTTACCAATTCGTCCGGAAGGACATGTCCAACCATTTGTGTTCCAACAAATACGTGCTATTTTTTTTAGTCTTACATTGATTCCAAGTTTTTTGAATTCCTCAGCATAATCAAGTTCCTCAGCATAATCAAACTCATCATTATATACTCTCCTTGCAACCTGGAGGAGGGGAAGAAATGCTGTATTATCTTCATTACAAATCCACCATCCACTGATAAAGGAATTGTTTAGTGATGCACTATATTTTATCGCTTCAAGAATAATCTTTTTAGTCAAATGTATCATACGTAGTAGAAATAAATCGAAACAAAAATACGGAAAAGATTTGAACACACAGAAAATACAACTTTATATTACAAATCGGCACAAAAGATGTTTGATCAATCCATCAAAATATCTTCACTTTCATCTATCCCAGATAATTCTGTTACTGTGAAGCTATCCGTCAGTTAGAATGTTACCAAAAGTTAATTTTAAACAAATTACCGGCACTAATTCAATATAGTACCGGTAATTTGCATATTGTTTTTTCTGTCATACGCTTTTATTTCAGGCTTATTCTTTCCTCAGGCTGCCATTCGGCGTTAGAGACAATAACCTGATATTGCTCCTTAGTCAGAACCGAATTAGAATCGTCCGAACATTCGTATTCCCACGGCAGTTCGTAGACGGCACCTTCTTCCTGATAACCCATATAATTGTGATATGAGTCGGGAACCAACCGTACATAATCCTCTTCCCTCAGAATCCTCAAGAGTTTCTCGGCGTCAAATATCAGCAGCGGTGCCCCAGCCTTATACAAAGCTGTGGCCACTTCGATAGCCAATCCGGCATTGGCAGAATAACTGTTGGAAACAACAATTTTCCATCCATGTTGCCGGTCGTTTGAGGCAAAGATATTCAAACGTGAAAGTCCCAGTTCTCCGTAATGGTCAGTTGCGAAGCGCATGAAATCCTCCGGACTGTCAATGTCATACATTTCCATCACATCCACGAACTTCTTCTGCTTGTAATAGACCACATCACGCAGTTCTTCAGGAACATCCTGCGGATCTGTATATATGCGTTCCCTGAATCCCCGCTTCCGGTGATAAGCCTCATACACCTCGTTGGCAATGCGGTAATATGTGCAATACTTTCGTATGGTCATGGTTTCAAAAAGAGGGGCAGAATGCCCGTACACCGAGTCCTCCAATGCCTTGATGGCCGTTTCCCGATCTTCCACCTCAATTTTGAAATTCGGCACTATGCGATTAAAATCCTTCTGTGCAATCCGTCCTGTACGCTGTTGGTACGGAAGGTTATGCGCCACGTAATCGTTGAACCTGTCGGGATTTGCGACAATGACATCAATTATCCGTTCCAGATAGTCGAAGAGGCGGGTTAGATTCTCCCTGCACCACGTATCATCTGGCCCTGCATCCGTACACTTAGGGCAATTCGTAATGATAAAACGGGTATGCTTCCGGTCCGTAACACGGATTGACCGGGAGTCCCCATATCTGCTTGAAGCGACATGGAACCACCGGGTCTCCATCGGATTGGATGCAAGCCAATCTGCAAGAAACGCTTCCCGACTGTCATATTCCCCCGAAGCGACCAATTCCTCGGCATCCCCCCACTCTTCCGGCGCAGGCCGTGGCACTTCGATATAGAATCCCCGGTACTCATCGTCACCCATTACGGCCAGCTGCTCGAACCGATGTTGAATCTCAACCAGCCGTTCAAGCATATCGCCACCAACGACAATCTCCCATTGGCGGCTTTCGCCCAACGCCTCCAAATGCGAGGCATTCAGCCCGACCTCCTTCGCCAAATCGGCAAAGAACTTTCTATCTATAATCTTTCTTTCGTTCATTTCTGTATATCCATTAAATTTCAATAAATCTGGCCGGATCAAATCCGTTCATCAGGTGTTCATCTTCAAAAACATATCCCATCTGGTTACAGGCAATTCATTATTTTTCAAGTATCTGCTGTTTTCCTGGAACTCCATGTGCAGATCACTCATGTATTGTATCTTCATCTTACAGTTCTCCTTTCTTTGAATGCTCAATCTGTTTCCCTATGATTGCCTTCACCTGCGCAAATGAAACCGGAGTGAAATCGTTGTTGTCCACTCCGACATCATATTGTGTCGGAAGAAGCATACTTAGCCGAGAAGCATCCTTTCCGGTATTGTTCCTTCGGGTATGCACGTGTCCGAAAAGCTGCCAGGTGTCATCGTATGAGCCGCCATAGCAAAGGAACGGACAGTGATTCAGATAAATCTTCTGTTTATCCACCTCGATATACATCTGCATCGTTATCTGCTCGAAGTATTTCGTGTAATTCTGCCTCAGGTTCTTGATGTCGTGGTTACCGGAAATAAGGTATATTTTCCCGTTCAGCCTGTTCAGTACGTTTACCCATTCGGCAGAACCACCCAGACAGAAATCACCCAGGTGGAACACGATATCCTCCGGACCGACCACTCGATTCCAGTTGGCAATAATCGTTTCATTCATGTGCGATACATCCTTGAAAGGCCTGTTGCAGAACCTGATGATATTGGTGTGGTTGAAGTGGGTGTCGGATGTAAAGAACACCCTGCTACCGTCAAATTTATAATTCATAATCTTTTCATTCATGCGCATCACTGCGCGGTTAATAATACGTTTCAATTCAGCCCGTGGACGGAATTGACCGAGAATAGCACATCGTGCGAACGTCACCAACAGGCATCAAACAAAAACCGTCGAAAAGTTTGGTAAGGACTCTCCGACGGTTTTCATTTATCGTTTCAGCGGGATACCAGCATCATCGTATCCCCGATGTTCTATCAAACGTTCGTCGGAAAATGTCTCCAAAAGTATAGAATGCTCCAATGCTCGATGTATGGACACATGACAATCTCTCAAGGCATTTTATGCCTCGATCCGATACGGTGTTCCAGTTGTTCATTCTTCTTTGCAACATTGTAAGCTTTATGTTTTTATTCAATTGGCGGTGCAAAATTATAGATTTTATTGAGGACCAGCAAATTTCTTTAGAGAAAAGCTGATATGAAGCAAACTGCTGACCCAAAAGTGCAAATGCAAACGTATATTCTGAAGATTGTAAACTTAAACATGTCAAGTAAAAAAAATATTAATTTTAGAAGCTTTTTTGCAAGCTTCACAAAAGATTCCTTATCACCTTGATATTTATATAACTTTTATAAAGTTGGATTCACAGACTCCACTTTCGCTTCTCGCAGCAACAAAGCTACAGCCAAACATCGAGATATATAAGGTAAGGTGCATTTGTTCGAATGCTTATTTTTCTTCCACGGAATTAGGCTAAATTAGAATCAATCTATTCCTAATAGATATTATTGCTACCATTAGTCCCGACTTGGAGACAAATCTTAACGAATCGTACCAAGCCAGGACTATTTTTCTATTTTACAATACGTACTTTACTGAAGATTTATTAATAATGATTATCATTTATGATATGATTAAATCTTCTTATTATCCATCGTCATATATTCCATTACGAATTCTCAATTTCGTCAAAGTGAACAAAAAATTTCAGCTTTTCATCAACATTAAGATTAAAATAGGAATATAGCTCTGGAACAATAGGAACAAATATCTTATCCTTGGTTAGTATTGTAGCCGAACGTATACTTTTACCTCCAGTAGTATCTGGAATTTTACGCGTTAGTTCTAGATCATAATAAAGAGTATTCTTTCCCAACACATCTGTAAATATATAAATTAGACGATGCATACTCCAAAGTATTCTTGTCGTATGTGGATTAGAAAAAAATATTCTTTTCTGATTTACCATTTTATCCGTCAATGCCATAAACATCTTGTTATTCTGTAAAACCGGTGTTTCAATATCAGTCTTAAGAATCCGAAGTTTTGTTTCTACATCCAAACACAAGATTGATGGCATTGGCATTATATCTTGATTATTTATATTTTTAATAGCATCTGTTGATGTATTTAATGCATTATTATTAATATTTGTGATAACCTCTGACACATCACCAACTTGTGATTGGTTGATTGTTTGCTGATGTTTGTTTCTTTCCGCCTTGGCGAATCTAACAAATTCCTCTGGTGTAATTTCGTTTGCTCTTAACTTTCCAATCATCTCATCCATTGAGCCAGTCATCTCGTAAGGAATAATATATTCATCTTTAGTATTATGAATAACACGAGATATATAATCCGTACGTTCTTTTATTCCTTGCGGTATAAAAGATGAAAACTGTTGATATAATATTACCCTTACAAAATCTTTTGCTAGCGGAGTAAACAAACGATAGTTATCACTTCTAACTGACATAAGTCTCAGTATATCACTATTATTGGGGGATATATATATATGAAAACTACCTTTGCTAAAATCATGAGTAACAAATACATTAAGCATATGTGAAATTTCAGCAAACTGTATATCAAAATCCTTAACATAGTAATCTTCTTCAATAATACTTCGCAATTCATTAATAATAAAGAATTGATCTACTGTTAAATCCTTATTTTCGTACTCTTTGATTACTTGGATGTTATTGGGTATTGATTTTACACCCCTCCGCTCCAAGTAAGTTCTCTGTATTCTTTTTCTATAGGTGCTATCTGATATAGTTAAAACCTTATCTGTTGAATTTTTGAATTTTGCCAACACAGTAGAATCCACTCCATCAGCATACCTAAATTCTGATGCATTTTGATTTGTTATATCACCAAGTTTAATATATTTATCTTCATTTGCATACTTTATATTGATAAGTGTAGCTTGCTCCATATTAAAATGGGAATATAAGTATTGCATATAATTACGATAGTTATCACAAATTGGATCTACAGAAATAATGGTGGTCCATGAACGCTCTACTGATTGAATTATTGAAGAGACAAGAGCTGCAGATTCGCGATTTACAGCTTCACGGCCTGCAGTAGGAATTAGATTATCCAGATTTGCAACTCCTCCAAATTCGTAAATTGATACAACATTAATACCAGCAAGACCAAAACCATTTCTAAGACCTAAAATACCTTTATCTCGTGTATTAAGATACAAATAGCCTTTAAGTGGATTATTTTGTATTGTTATATCATATACTAAAATATCAACTTGCATAGGAAATTGATTGCCATACCCTACATCCAACTTATAAGATATTTGAGAATCTACCACTTCCTTTGCCGATATTCTCTTAACAAAACTTATTTTCTTTTGAGGAAACTCTTGTTCATTAATAGTTATAGGTATTTCTATATACTCTATATATTGACGAAGGTAATTAATTGCACTCAAAACATCAATTGAACCTGGCCGCTCAAGAGTTACCGTTACGCAAGTACCATAAGGGATCAATGTATCCTGTATAGGGCTTATAGGTATAGAATTTTTAATATTAATATTTTCTCTTTGAGCTTCTGATTTATAAGCAATGTCTTCTCCATATCTGCGTGTTAGAATATCAAGTTTTGTACAAACTCCAAAATTTGCTAAAGCTCCAATGCCGAAATGACCAACTACACCTGCAGCTATAGATTGTGGATTATTCTTTCCACTATTACCTGCTTTCCAATAGTTATTAGCCAATATTTCCTTGTTCATACCAATCCCATTATCCTCAATAACGACTTGGTCATTAGTAATTTTTATTTTAATATATGGCACAAAATCGTTATCAACCAATTTCCTCTCTAGAATTGCATCATATGCATTCTGAACATTTTCTCTCAACATAGCCAAAGGAGAATCATATAAATCATTGCCAAGTAATCTAATCATTTGCTTAGCATCAAACTCCATAGAAACATACATCGTATCACTCATATTCATTACATTTTTAATGTAGAAAGAAGATAATTTACATTTGAGTCATTTAACTTTTTAATATCATCATCATTGATAACCTCTCGGATATAATCAGGATTCTTTGTCTCAATTGCAGCTGTTATTTTCAAGACGGCATCTTCAACAGCTGTAATTTTTCGTATATTCTTAAATATATAGTTATAGTCTTTTACCTCTTTTAAGTACGACTTAAAGATCAATGAAAAATCTTCACCTGTACTCTGTTGTAATAATTTAACATTCTCACACGCTTGATAAAAATCTTTGTTTATCCTACATTTTCTATCTATATTTAATAACATATCATTATTTGAAAGTTCTCTAAGTTTAACAACATAATGTATTTTATTGGTAGAATTGGAAAGAGGTTTCATACGCCATTGAGGGATTTTATTATTAGGATTAGGATTAAAATCTTCACGTATACTTATATCAATAGCAGCATATCCATTCCCTTTTTCTATTTCTATTATATTATATTGTCTATGAGAATTTGGTGGAAGAACTTTAGGCCCTCCAAATAATGTTCCCGAACTAATTAATAATAATTTTTGTGCTATCTCATCCCGTTGTAAAAGCAAATCGGAATATTCTTCTGCAACTTGTGTATAATGTTGATGCCCATATAATCCTATTTGGATATTACAACTAAGCAAATTAGTCAAAAATGAGCGATCTATATAATTTGTTTCCAAAGGACTGCCATAAAAATGATGATGCCATACAGCAATATTTAAGAATCCTGCATTATAGCAATCTGTTAAATCTTTGCACACAGAATTTAAGGCCTCTTCAGTTATACTTCCTGTATCGCAAAGATGGTCTAAATGATGACAACTGTTGAAGCAAGAGAAGCATATATCAAAATCGTCGTGTATAACAACATATGCAGTTTCTTCAGGATTATTGGGATATGATCTAATTCCATCATAGAATTTATTATAAAATTCTATAAATAGATCAAACCGATTATTATAGATTGTACGATTTATAACTTCATAAAATTTATGTTCCTTCCAATTCCACCGAATGTCTGCCGCTCCTGAAAAAAATGAATTCAAGCATGAGTCATAATCTCTAGTAGACGGTATCATACTTGCCTTAGTTACATTTCTGTTAACATCATGGTTTCCAGGAACTATAATAAGTTTCTTTCTATCACCATTTAGAAAAAAATCACAAATTTCAGATAGAAATAAAGAAACATTATCATATTGTTGGCGAATTTCATCATCATTGTAAGCACCTTGAATAAGATCCCCACTTACAACCACAAAAGAAGGTGGCAAAAGTCCTTCTTGATTAGTATAACACTCGTAATCTCTTCTCATAGATTGGAATAGAGGACCATATTCAACATCTTGTCCTTTGTGTATATCCGATATGTGTAGTATACTATATTTCATGTGAAAAAATTTTCATTTATTACACTATTTAGAAATGCAAGTACGACTATAATTTATTGTTAATTATTTATTAAGTATTCTTTTGTCACTGCCTTAAAAAATTCTCTTTTCTGTTTCAAATCTATAAAATATATATTACTTAGTAAAGATAAATTAAATTCATTTCTTGTATAATTTCAACCGAATATTCCTCACTCCAATAATTTCTAAAAACGGAGGCCACCCATGCGGGAGTAGTCTTCGATTCCGACAAGATAGTCAAAGGATGAAAGATGGCGAACAGGACGCTTCTCTTCTTTCGCCAGAATCTGTTCACTGCGATTGATCAATGTGCGGCCCCATCTGTCTGGGAGGGCATCAGAAAAACATCCGAAAATATCCTTGCCTGGAGCTGTATATTGCTGCCCTGGATAGTTATTCAAGTCATCACTAAGAAACAAATTACCATAGTCCCTTAGCCAGTCATCACTATAGCAGAATCCATAACTGTCCGAGCCACGAAGTGATTCATAGCTCAGCTCTCCAATCAGCCTTGGTGCTTTCAGCCAATCAAAATCAGCAAACACATATAGTCGTTTCATGGTTTATTCTTTTTTAGAGGCTCTCTCTCGCTTTTTCAAACTTAAATCCTGTAAAGCCTTTCCCATTGCATCTTCTTTGGCAAGAAGAAGTATATCATCATCCAATTGAAGCGCATATAGAACTCTGAGATAAATACCGATAGCTACTGTCGGTGCCCCCTTTTCAATCCGGCCAACCGTAAGCGGCGAGCAGGTTGCACGTTCGGCAACCTGAGCCATGCTGAGATTCCTGCGCAGTCTAGCCAGTTTGATTTGCTCACCCACTATCTGCATCTTCTGCTCCAGTTTTTTTGGCAACTTGGTGCCCATTGTATTCTTCGCCATATTCAACATATCATATAATATGTAAATGTACTACTTTTAACCTATTTAATGATGATGTTATAGGTAAAATTTTTAGGAATAGAAGATATGGTATTTAAGTGGTTCTACATTTTTTCAAGCGAATAAATCGAATTCGTCACACTTTTTCCAACGAATCAGACTCATGTTATACACTTTTCCATCAAAATTGAGGCTTAAGAACTACACTTTTCTATGAAATCATCAACTTTACTTTATCCCCGTATTCATATATACGTTCATTAAAGTAAAGTCAAAATAAG
>ERZ773178.4492-NODE-4492-length-10492-cov-5.818147_pt1 | contig 10492 bp, 8 predicted proteins | sample MGYA00580533_ERZ773178 | MGnify/ENA primary metagenome ERZ773178 (study PRJEB29015, sample SAMEA2737859) | human gut metagenome | biome: human gut; feature: human-associated habitat; material: faeces | place: China | collected 2012 ...
GATGGAGAGCTACAAAAACCGACTCACGCCCGACAAGCGCGCGTTCGTCGGTCAGGCGGACGGACGGCTCGCCAACGGCGTGCTGACGGTCTACTGTCCGACGGCGGTGACGAAGGCCATGCTCGATACCGAGGCGGTCGCCGCGGTGCTGCGCGAGGTGACGGGCCAGAGTGTCGGTCAAGCGATTGCCGTGCGCTTCGTGGTCGGCGAGCCGGAGGACGGAAAAAAACGCGACAAATTCCAGGACCTGCTGCGTATGGGCAGCAAGTTCGATAACTTCAACATCAAGTAACATCAGGAGGAATACGGATATGGCAAAGGGTTACAGCGCGCGCCGCGGCTTCTCGAACGGCGCGGGACAGGCGGCGCAGCAGATGCAGATGCAGCAGAAGCTCATGCAGATGCAGCAGGAGATGGCGAAGGCTCAGCAGGAGGTCGAGGAGGCCACCTTCACAGCGAGCGTCGGCGGCGGTGCCGTCAGCGCTGCGGCAAACGGCAAGAAGGAGATCACCGCGCTCACCATCAAGCCCGAGGCGGTCGATCCCGAGGACGTCGAGATGCTGCAGGACCTCGTGATCTCCGCGGTCAACGAGGCGCTGCGGCAGGCGGACGACGCGATGAGCAGCCGCATGAACAGCTTCACCAGCGGTCTGAACATCCCCGGTCTGGGGCTGTAAGCGCAGAATACAGCAAGGAGACGCCATCCACCGGACGGCGTCTCCTGTTTTTTATTTTTGGCTCAGGCGTTCGCCGGCCGCGCGCAGCGTCCTGCGCAGGAAGATGGCCGAGAGCGTCAGACTCACGAGCTCGGCGATGGGGAACGACCACCACACCAGCTCCAGCCGTCCGGTCAGGGAGAGCAGATACGCCACCGGCAGCAGCACGCAGATCTGGCGGCAGACCGAGACGATCAGACTGTAAAACGGCGTGCCGAGCGCCTGAAAGACGCTGCCCGAGACGATGCAGAAGCCCGCGAGCGGGAACGTCAGGCCAATGATGCGCAGCGCGGTCCTGCCGATGGTCAGCATCTCCTCCGAGGGGGAGAAGAGACCGAGCAGCGTACCGGGGATGATCTCGAAGAACGCAAGACCCACGCACATGATGGCGATGGCTGTGACAGCCGAAAGACGGATCGTCCTGTGGAAGCGCTCCGGCTTGCCCGCACCGTAGTTGTACGAAATGATAGGCACCATCGCGTTATTCAGGCCGAAGATGGGCATGAAAATGAAGCTCTGGAGCTTGAAGTACGCGCCGAACACTGCCGTCGCCGCCTCGGTAAAGGAGATGAGGATCTTGTTCATGCCGAACACCATCACCGAGCCGATGGACTGCATGATGATGGACGGCACGCCGACCGCGTAGATCTCCTTGATCGTCGCGGCGTGGGGACGGATCCCGCGGCGGCGCAGATGCACGTCGGGATTGCGCGTGAGGTTGAGATAGAAGCCGATGGACGCGCCGACGAGCTGACCGATAACGGTGGCGATCGCCGCACCGGCGACCTCCAGCCGCGGGAAGCCGAGCAGGCCGAAAATGAGGATGGGGTCGAAAACGATGTTGGTGGCCGCGCCGGCGATCTGCGTGATCATGGAGAGGTTCGTGCGTCCCGTCGATTGCAGCAGGCGCTCATTATACATCTGGAAGAACAGGCCGATCGAGCAGCCGATGCAGACGGTTACATAGTCGCGCCCGTAAGCGATGATCTGCGGGTTGTCCGTCTGAAAGCGGAAGAACGGTCCCGCAAGCGTCCAGCCGATGAGGGCAAAGAGCGCAAAATTGCACAGCGTCAAAAACAGTCCCACATTCGCCGCGCGGTCCGCGCCCGCCTGATTCTTCTCGCCCAGCGAGCGGGAGAGCAGGGCGTTCATGCCCACGCCCGTGCCGCCGGAAAAGGCGATGCACAGCGTTTGGAGCGGGAACGCAAGTGATACGGCGTTCATCGCGTCCTGACTGAGCTTTGCCACAAAGATGCTGTCCACCACGTTGTAGAGCGCTTGAAACAGCATGGATACCATCATCGGCACCGCCATGTTGAACAGCAGCCTGCCGACCGGCATGGTGCCCATTTTATTTTCCTGTAGGATCTCTTCTCTGATATTTTCGTCCATTTTCCGTATCTCCGTGCGTGAAAGGGTGCTCCGTCCGGCGGACAGAGCACCTTTTTCTTTATTTTTTCAGTTCGCCGTTCGCGGCCTTGGTGAGGTAGGCGTTGATGAAGCCGTCGAGGTCGCCGTCCATGACCGCCTGAATGTTGCCGGTCTCGTAGTCCGTGCGCGTATCCTTGACGAGCTGGTAGGGCATGAAGACATAGGAGCGGATCTGGCTTCCCCATTCGATCTTGAGCTGCACGCCCTTGAGGTCGCTGATCTTCTCCGCGTGCTGCTGGATCTTCAGCTCCATGAGCTTGGATTTGAGCATCTGCATGGCGTAGTCGCGGTTCTGGAACTGGCTGCGCTGCGTCTGGCAGGCGGTGACGATGCCGGTGGGGATATGAATGAGACGCACCGCAGACGAGGTCTTATTGACGTGCTGGCCGCCCGCGCCGGAGGAGCGGTAGACCTGCATTTCAATGTCCTCGGGGCGAATGTCGACCTCGATGTCGTTGGGCAGCTCGGGCATGACCTCGAGCGCGGCGAAGCTCGTCTGGCGGCGGGCGTTCGCGTCAAAGGGGGAAACGCGCACCAGACGGTGGACGCCGTTCTCACTCTTGAGATAGCCGTAGGCGTTCTCGCCCTTGACCATGACCGTCGCGCTCTTGATGCCGGCCTCTTCGCCGTCGATATAGTCCATCATCTCGAACTCGAAGCCGTGCTTGTTCGCCCACTGCATATACATACGGTAGAGCATCTGCGTCCAGTCCTGCGCCTCGGTGCCGCCCGCGCCGGCGTGGAAGGTCAGAATGGCGTTGCAGTTATCGTACTCACCGGAGAGCAGCGTCGTGAGACGGACCTCCTCGATCCGCTTCTCCAGATCGGCGAAGCCCTCCTCCAGCTCGGGCAGCAGGCTGGCGTCGTCCATCTCGTTGCCCATGTCGATGAGGGCGAGCAGGTCGTCGCGCGTGGAGACGAGCTTTTCAAAGCGGTGGACCTTATTCTGCAGCTGCTTGGTGCGCATCTGGTTGGCCTGCGAGCGCTCGATGTCATTCCAGAAGCCGTCCTCATGCGCCTCGGCCTCGAGCCGCGCGATCTCGTGCTTGGAGGATTCGATGTCAAGCGCCTTCTGAAGGTTTTCAAACGTGTCGCTCATGGCGAGCAGCTTCTGCTTATAGGAATCGTATTCGATAACAGCCATGGTGATCTCCTCTTCTCATACTGCATTATTCGAAAAAGTATATCATACCGCCGCGCGAAAGGCAAGAAAAATCCGCCTCGGCGGCGGATTTTCCCAATTTTTTATCGTCAACGGTGCAAACTGCCCCATAAAAACAAAAAATCCACGCATCCCTGCGTGGTTCCGTTTTGGTCGCTCAGCGCTCGCTGACGATCTGCTCCGTCGTGCCGAAGATCATGTCATCGACGTCGAAGCCCTTGAAGTTTTCAAACATCATATTGGTTCTCACGCTCCTTTCTCTTTTCAATTTCAAGTGTAGGATACCACTTCTTCGTCAAGTGCGCAAGCGTGATTTTCCACATATTTCACAAAAATATTTTCTCCGTTTTGTGCTTTGCGCTAATTCGTTTTGCTTGTTTCCGCTCAAAGCCCTGTGGTAAAATAATGTATCCAATTTTGTTCTTCGGGAGGCGAGAGGACGCCTATGTACGAATTTTTTGCCGGCGACTACGACGTCGCCGTCATCGGCGCGGGCCATGCCGGCATTGAAGCCGCGCTCGCAAGCGCGCGGCTGGGGCAGAAAACGGTCTGTTTCACCATCAACCTTGACGCCGTGGGCAATATGCCCTGCAACCCCGCCATCGGCGGCACGGGTAAGGGCCATCTTGTGCGCGAGCTGGACGCGCTCGGCGGCGAGATGGCAAAGGCCGCCGACCGCGCCTGCATCCAGTATCGCCTTTTGAACCGCGGCAAGGGCCCCGCCGTGTGGTCTCTGCGCGCGCAGGCGGACCGCCGCCGCTATCAGCAGATCATGAAGCATACGCTCGAGCGGCAGGAAAACCTGACGCTCCGGCAGGCGGAGATCGTGGAGCTGCGCGTGGAAAACGGCGCAGTCTCCGCCGTCGTCACCGCGACGGGCGCGGTGTTCGGCGCAAAGGCTGTCATCCTCTGCTCGGGAACCTACCTCGACGGGCGCACCATCGTGGGCGAATGCATTCAGTCAAGCGGCCCCGACGGGATGCACGCGAGCCTGCCGCTCGCGGAGCGGCTGCGCGCGCTCGGACTTCCTCTGCGCCGCTTCAAGACCGGCACGCCCCCGCGCGTCAACGCCCGCAGCGTCGATTTCTCCAAAATGGAGCGGCAGGATGGCGATGCCGAGCCACTGCCGTTCTCGTTCACGACCGAGCACGTTCCCTGCAATCAGGCGGTGTGCTACCTCACCTACACGAACGAGGAGACACACCGCATCATCCGCGAAAATCTCGACCGCAGCCCCATCTACTCCGGCGTGATCGAGGGCGTCGGGCCGCGCTACTGCCCGAGCATCGAGACGAAGATCGTCCGCTTCGCGGACAAGCCCCGCCACCAGCTCTTCATCGAGCCGATGGGGCTTGATACCGAGGAGCTGTACATTCAGGGCTTTTCCTCCTCGATGCCCGAGGACGTACAGGTGCGGATGGTCCATACCATTCCGGGGCTTGAGCACGCGGAGATCATGCGCCCCGCCTACGCCATTGAGTACGACTGCATCGACCCCACCGCGCTCAAGCCTACGCTGGAAACGAAAGCCATCGCGGGGCTGTACGGCGCGGGGCAGTTCAACGGCTCGTCCGGTTACGAGGAGGCCGCCGTACAGGGCTTTGTTGCCGGTGTGAACGCCGCGCGCAGGCTCGCGGGGCAGTCTCCCTTTGTCCTCTCCCGCTCGGAGAGCTACATTGGCACGCTCATCGACGATCTTGTGACCAAGGGTACGAACGAGCCTTACCGCATCATGACGAGCCGCAGCGAATACCGCCTGCTTCTGCGGCAGGACAACGCCGACCGGCGGCTCACAAAGCTCGGGCACGACATCGGCCTCATCTCCGACGAGCGTCTTGCCGCCGTGGAGGAAAAGTACGCCGCCGTCGCGCGGGAGATCAAACGGCTCGAGCACACCGGCCTTCCCGCGAGCGATGCGCTCAACGCGCTGCTGCGCTCTCGCGGCACGGCGGAGATCACGGACGGCAGCCCGCTCATCGCGCTGCTGCGCCGCCCGCAGCTGCGCTACGACGATCTGCGGGTCCTCGATGCCGGCTGCGCCGCCTGTCCGCAGGATGTTGCCGAGCAGGTGGAGATCACCGTGAAGTACGAGGGCTACATCCGCCGCCAGATGGCTGAGGTCGAGGAGTTTACGCGGCTCGAGAGCCGCCTGCTGCCCGAGGAGCTTGACTATTCCGGCATCGACGGTCTGCGGCTCGAGGCGCGGGAAAAGTTAGCCGCCATCCGTCCCCGTTCGCTCGGACAGGCGGGGCGCATTTCGGGCGTGTCCCCCGCCGACCTCGCCGCCCTGATGATTTTTTTGGAAAAGGAGAAGCGCCATGAAAATTCTTGACCTGACCCACCTCATCGAAGAGGCCATGCCCGTCTATCCCGAGACCGAGCCGCCGAAGCTCACGCCCTCGAACACCTTTGAGCAGCACGGCTTCCGTGAAACGCTGCTGACGATGGGCTCCCACACCGGCACGCACATGGACGCCCCCGCGCATATGCTGCGCGACGGCAAGACGCTCGATCAATTTCCGGCGGACAAGTACATCGGCACGGCCTATGTGCTCGACTGCTCCGACCTTGCGGGAAAGGAGATCCCCAAAGCGCGGCTCCAGCTCCATGCCTCGGAGATCGAGGCCGCAGACTTCCTGCTCTTCTACACCGGCTGGGAGAAATACTGGGGCAGCGAGCAGTACTTCTCCCCCTTCCCCGTGCTCTCGCTCGAGGCGGCGGAGTACCTTGCCGCCTTTCCGCTTAAGGGCGTCGGCACCGACGCCATCTCCATCGACCCGATGGACACGGTGGACTATCCCGTGCACAAGATCCTGCTCGGCGCAGGCTTTGTGAACACAGAAAACCTTTGCAATCTCGCCTCCCTTGTGGGGAAAACCTTTCCCTACGCGACGCTCCCCCTGCGCTTCAAGAACGCCGACGGCTCGCCCGTGCGCGCCGTCGCCATGCCGGAGGATTGAACGAAAAGCCGTTCTGCCGTGGGCAGAGCGGCTTCCTTATATTATATAATGATGGAATGCGGCAAAGCCTCCGGTTTGCACCGGAGGCTTTGCCGTGAGTGAAGAAAAGATCGTCGCCCTTGAGCGAGTTGTTTCGATCAGACGTTGCCGATGGTGGCGACCATGACAGCCTTGATGGTGTGCATACGGTTCTCGGCCTCGTCGAACACCTTGGAGTTCGGGGAGAGGAACACCTCGTCCGTGACCTCGCGGATATCGTAGCCCAGTTCTTTCTGAGAGGCGGCCATGGTGGTGTCGAAGTCGTGGAAGGAGGGCAGGCAGTGCAGGAAGATGCAGTCGCTGTTCTCGGTGGCCTTCATCACGTCGCCGGTGACCTTGTAGGGGGTGAGCTGCTTCACGCGCTCGGGGATCTTGTCCTCCTCGCCCATGGAAGCCCAGATATCGGTGTAGAGAGCGTCGGCGCCCTTGAGCAGAGCCTTGTCCTCGCCGTACTCGACGACGGCGCCGGTCTCCTTGGCGACCTCGCGGCAATACTCCACGACGTCAGCGGCGGGAGCGAGCTCCTTCGGGCCCCAGCCGACATAGTGCATGCCGAGCTTGGCGCAGATGTACATCAGGCAGTAAGCCACGTTGTTGCGGGTATCGCCGCAGAAAACGAGCTTGCACTTGTTGAGGGGCTTCTTGGTGTTCTCCATCAGGGTGAGGATGTCGGCGAGCGCCTGGGTGGGATGATCGACGTCGGTCAGACCGTTCCACACGGGCACGCCCGCGTTGGCGGCGAGACCCTCGACGACCTTCTGGTCGTAGCCGCGGTACTCGATGCCGTCGAAGAAGCGGCCGAGGACCTTCGCGGTGTCGACCATGGTCTCCTTCTTGCCCATCTGGGAGGACTTGGAATCGAGGAACGTGACGTGCGCGCCTTCGTCATAGGCGGCGACCTCAAACGCGCAGCGGGTGCGGGTGGAGGTCTTCTCGAAGAGCAGAACGATGTTCTTGCCGGCGAGCAGGTTGCCGCGGATGCCGGCGCGCTTCTTCGCCTTCAGATCGGCGGCGAGGTTGAGCATATAGCGGATCTCATCGGGGGTGAAATCCTTCAGCGTGAGAAAAGAACGGCCTTTGAGATTAACAGGCATGGGATAGTCCTCCTTCAAGATAGTTCGCCCCCAATGGGGGAAATTGACTCATGTTCTGTACATAGCATACCAATTTTTAAAAAACGCGCTGGACATTTTCAGCTATTTTTCTTGTATTTAACGGCAAATTTGCGCGGCGTGCCCTTTGCCGCTCCGCTTCCCTGCGGTCTTTCCGGCACTTGCCAAATGGGTCGCCTCTGCGGTATACTATACACCGAAACAACGCATAAGGCAACCCCGCGCCGTCCGGCGCGGGCCGAATGAGGTGACCGATATGAAAGACCTTGCCGCGATGCAGTCCTTTGAACGCTCCCGTCTCGACCGGAGCAAGCTGTGCTCGTTCGACAACGAGACCATCGAGGCGCCGACCGCGCCGCTGATCCATCAGGAGGCCCGCTTCCTCTACATCTGCGAGGGGCACGGCGTCATCCGCATTCAGGGGCACGACGTGGAGCTGCGGCCGAATACGCTTCTCTCCATCCTGCCGTGGCAGATCACGGCGGTGACGGAGGTCGCCGAGCCGCTGCAATATCACCTCGTGATCTACAACCTCCACACGCTCAACCGCTACATCCGCGCCTTCTCCGACGAGCGCGGCGACGCGGTAGACTGGCTCGCGCATATTGAACGGCAGCCCGCGCTCTACTGCAACGAGGGACAGGCCCACCGGATGCAGCAATTTTTCCTCTCGCTGCGCGAGGAGGTGGGGCTGGAATCCATTCTCGGCGCGGCCCCGCCGAAGGTCCTCGGCTCGCTCGCCGTCGTCAACCGCCTCGTCGAGCTGGTGATCCTCATGGAGCGCTTCCGCGCCGAGCAGCCCGAGCCCGCCGCGGCCGACCGCGCCTCCGCCGCGCCGGACAGGAGCGAGATCCTGCGCTATCTCTACTGCCACACCGGCGAAAAGCTGACGCTCAAGGGGCTCTCGCGCATCTTCTATGTCTCCGAGAGCAGCCTGAGCAGCTATATCAGCGGCATGACGGGACTCTCGTTCTTTGACCTTCTGAACGAAATGCGCATCGGCAAGACCGCGAATTATCTGCTCTATACCGACCTCACGCTCGAGGAGATCGCCGCGGCGCTCGGCTATGTGGACGCCTCGCATATCTCCAAGGTCTTTTCCGCGCGCGTGGGAATGCGCATCAACGACTACCGCAAGACCTACCGGCGCGTGGAGAGCATCTGCCGCATCGAGACCGACCGGCGCGTCTACGCGCTGGTGGAGTATATCTGCCGCAGCTACAACGAGCCGCTCTCCGCACGCGCGGTCGCCGAAAAATTCGGCTGCACCGCCGCTGAAATGAACCGCGCGCTGATGCTGCAGGTGGAGAAGAATTTCGAGGAATTTCTCAACTACATCCGCATCAACCGCGCTGCCGAGCTGCTGCTCACCACCGACCAGACCGTGACCTACATCGCCATGGAGGTCGGCTACGCCAACGTCAAGACCTTCAACCGCAATTTCCTGCGCTTCAAGGTGATGACACCCGGCGATTTCCGCAAAAAGGTCGCGCTTCAGGAAAGTCGCCTATAATCTCTTTTCCCCTTGCCGCTTCGGCTGTTTTTCCGCAGCCGAAGCGTTTTTTTCGCCGCTTTTCGAGCTTCGATTCGGTCACTTTTGTTATTTTGCACAAGAACCATACGCTTTGCAAGTATTTCATGATATGACTTGACAATAACCCGGCGAGGTGTTATTTTGGACATAAGCCCTTTGCAATTCATTTGCCGCTCTCTTGCGTCATACACATCAAGTATGGACGGCATTGATGCAGGGGCCGGCTCCGCACGGCGGACATCCATCCCTGCAAGCCCTGACCGTTCCGGGAAAGGAAAACGGTCACAACAAATTGAAGGAGGATACAAACCATGCGCAAATCCATGAAGAAGCTCATTGCTCTCACCCTCGCCTGCCTGATGCTCGCGACACTGTTCGTCGGCTGCGGCAAGAAGGACGACGGAGGCAGCTCCGGCGGCGACACCATCAAGCTCGGCTGGATGGGCTCGCTCACCGGCGACCAGGCCGCCTACGGCACCTGCGAAAGCCAGACCCTCAAGATGCTGGTCGAAGACCTCAACGCCAACGGCGGACTGCTCGGCAAGCAGGTCGAGCTGATCTGCTACGACACCAAGGGCGACGCACAGGAGGCGGTCAACGTCGCCAAGCGTCTGTGCGCGCAGGATCAGGTCTGCGCGATCATCGGCCCGAACGCCTCGGGTCAGTGCATCGCCATCCAGTCCGTCCTCGACCAGTACAAGATCTCCGATATGTCCACCGTGGCGACCAACGAGAAGGTCACCATGCAGGACGGTCAGCTCAAGGAATACAACTTCCGTGTCTGCTTCCTCGATCCCCAGCAGGGCAAGATCGCCGGTACGTTCGTGTACGATAACCTCGGCTTCGACAAGGCCGCCATCCTCTACGACGTCAACGACGACTACGCGCTGGGTCTGAAGGACAACTTCGTCAAGGTCTTTGAGTCCAAGGGCGGCACCATCGTCGCCGAGGAGGGCTACACCGCCGGCGACACCGACTTCACCGCGCAGCTGACCAAGATCAAGGAAGCGCAGCCCCAGATCATCTTCACCCCCATCTTCTATCAGGATTTCATCATGATCCACAAGCAGGCCCGCACCCTCGGCATTGAGGTGCCGATGCTCGGCGGCGACGGCTGCGCGTCCGAGGTCCTCTTCGACGCCGCCGACGCGGTGGACGGCTCCTACGTCATCAACCACGTTTCCCTCGTCGATCCCGCGGGCGACGCCTTCCGCAAGGAGTATGCCGAGAAGTACAACGGCGCGAAGATGGAGCTCAACGGCTACATGGCGCACGACGCGTTCCTGCTCTGGTGCGCGGCGGTCGAGAAGGCCGGCAGCGATGACCCGCAGGCCATCGCCGACGCGTACTCTCAGGTCGAGGTCGAGGGTATGGCCGGTAAGATCAAGATCTCTGCCGAGGACCACAACCCCGTCGGCAAGTCCGGCTGCGTGGAGCGCATCGACGGCAAGAACAAGACCTACGTCTTTGAGACCTACATCGCCGCGGACTAAGCACATCCCCAAAACAGAAAAAGCAAGCACCCTTTCGACACTCGG
>ERZ773178.4493-NODE-4493-length-10490-cov-10.579588_pt1 | contig 10490 bp, 11 predicted proteins | sample MGYA00580533_ERZ773178 | MGnify/ENA primary metagenome ERZ773178 (study PRJEB29015, sample SAMEA2737859) | human gut metagenome | biome: human gut; feature: human-associated habitat; material: faeces | place: China | collected 2012 ...
CTGCTGTAGCTCAGTAGGTAGAGCGCATCCTTGGTAAGGATGAGGTCACCAGTTCGAATCTGGTCAGCAGCTCCAAATGAATGAAGCCCGCTTTTCGAACATTTTTATCGAAAAGCGGGCTTCTACATGCCCGCAAAGCCTTGAGAAATCAAGGCTTTTTTCTTATGCCCTTCTTGTGAGTGAATGCGAAAACTTTCAAAACATGAAACGAATATTTTTACGCAAAGTCGTTATTTGAACACAGTTTTACGATAAACTCGCCCAGTACGCCTCCTCAAAAGCCTGTGGGGTCTTGTATTTCAAGGTCCGATGGGGACGCAGCTCATTATAGAATTGGACATATTGCGCCACGCTTTTGCGGTAGCTTTGCTCCGAGGTGTACTCTCTGCGGTACGCCTCCTCTTTTTTGAAGGAAGCAAAAAACGCTTCGGCGACCGCGTTGTCATGGGGCCGTGCTGTAGCGGAAAAGGACTGTTTCGCACCGCATTTTTGCAGCAGTTCCGTAAGCGTGGCTGAGGTATACTGTGCGCCGCGATCGCTGTGAAAGGTCAGCCCGATGGGATTGCCTCGTGCTTGATAGGCGTCCCGGAAGGTGCTTGTGACCAGATGAGTGCTTGCGTTGCGGGACACCCGATAGCCGATGACCCTGCGGGAGAAAAGGTCGAGGATCATACAAAAGTAGAGCCAGTAGTCGTTGATTTTGAAGTATGTAATATCGCTGACCCAGATTTGGTTGGGACGCTCCGCAGTGAACTGCTGCTCCAGTAGATTCTGTTTTTTGTACTGCTGACGCTTCTTGAATTGCTTTTTTGCGTCTGGGCGGATGCTGTGCAGATCAAGCTCTTGCATGATCGCCGCGATGCGTTTGGTGCTGACCCGGATGCCGCTTTCGGTCAGAGCGATGCGAATTTTTTCGGCACCGAATCGCTGGACACTGTCATCAAAAACCTGCTGTACCAGCCGCATAAGCCGCGCCTGCTCTTGATCGCGCTTGCTGCGGTCGGCTCGGCGGAAGATGTGGTTGTAGAAGGTTCCGCGGGCAACATCCAACGCTTCACAGAGCTCGTAGACACTATACGGGTTGTCTGACTTTTGGTAGAGGCTTTCCAAGAAGACCAGCTTTTTCTGCAAGGGCACATTTGATATGTACCCCGTGAGCCGAATGATATCCAGTTCATGCTCCAACTTTTCCAGCCGCCTTGAAAGGGTGTCGAACTCTTTTGGCGTGTAGGTACGATTTGCTGTTTTGATGGAACAGTATTCTCTTCTCCAGTCGTAGAGTGTGCTTTGCGCGATATGCAATTCCTGACTGAGCGATTGAATGGATTCTCCCTTTTGGTATCGCTTGATAATCTTGGTCTTGAATTCAGCGGGATATTCTTTTGGCATAGTCTCATCTCCTTTTAAGCAATAAGACTATTGTAAGCAGTTGCCCGCCAGAAAGGAAGCCTCGCATATGCTCCAATTGTTATTCGACGAAGAATCAAGAGATTCTTCTTGCGGAAGACGGGAAATCTATTCTGATACGGCATGACAAATTAGACAAAAGCTGTGTATAACTTATGTTATACACAGCTTTTGCTCTTTTAATAGAGAAAACACACAAATTTAGCCTGCAAACTGTTCAAAATAACGGCACGGGAGAAAATAAAATAATCTATATTCCTATGTTTTATCTCTTGAATGGGGTAACACATGGGAATTTTTGCTTTTAGGAGGAATAAAGCATGAGAATACCATATGGTTTTGAGTTGATCAGCGACGGGACACTTGAAGTCAACAAGGATGAAGCGAATATCGTATCAATGATTTTTGATTTCTATATGGCAGGAGCAAGCTTGGGAAAAGTGGTGGATATGCTTCATTCAAAACAGATATCTTCTCCAACCGGAAAGTTGAAATGAACCCGCGCTACGGTAGATCACCTTCTTTCTAATGGCAAATATGTGGCTGTTGTCGGGTTGGAGAAATTCTTGGATGTGCAATTTGAGAAGGCTGCTCGCTGTAATATTGACTACGACAAGGATGGGGCACCGAGGAAAGATACGCGTTATGTGTCTCCTGCTGTGGTTCAGATTTAATTTGTCTTTTACAACTCTGAAAGTTATGCTACAATGACCTTGCGAGGTGATTGTGTGGCAAAGAAACTGAATCTGGTAGATATGTACGGAATTGGAGTTATGCTGGAATACCTTGTAGCTGAAGACAACCTTACATGAGAGCTATATCTCTCTGACCGAGATTGCCCGAGCTCACAGCGAGGATGCTCCAGGATATGTGATACAGAGTTGGCTGAGAAATGGAAATACTTTAGCATTCTTAAATCTCTGGGAACAGGAGAACAATCCGAATTATAGTGAGGTCGGTTATGCAGAACTTTCGAAGAGAAAGAAGAACGCCTCATTTACGTTGACACCAAAGTTATGGATTGACCAAACAAAGGCAATCGGCATCGTTTCCAAGCAGGGAAAAAACGGAGGAACGTTTGCCCATCCGATGATCGCCTGCGAGTTTGCCTCGTGGATTGCCCCGGAATTCAAGATGCAATTACTAAGGTTGTCGCTGGATAAAACAAAATTGCGATGAGCAAATATCGGGCTGGGTTGCAGTTTCATATCGAATTTGCAGGAGAATGTTGAAAGAATTTATTGCAAAATGGATGGAAAAATAAACTGGTTGTTCATAGAACAGAAACCAAGGTTTAGCGGAGTCTCGAACGAGATAAATTCATCAGCCTGACTGATTCGCTAAAGCCAAGGATAACGATAAAACTTGATACATTATGGTTGATTTAGGCGGCACACTTATAAAATAAGTGGTCTATATATGATTGGTGGCAGATAGATGGGAGGACTATATTATGCCAACAACAATTGATAGCATGACAGGAGTAGAAATAAAATCTCCGTTTTTTGATACTGCTGTATCACTTGAGTTGTTTCCTGTCCATCCAAATGTGTTGAAAAATCCGAATGCACCGCAGAAAAATCGGGTGGCACTTATATATGGATCAAATGGAAGTGGTAAAAGCACAATAGCTCAAGGATTTAGGGAATACTCAGAATCTGTAGTACCAAAGACAGTAGAATTGAACCCTACAGCAGGAGCGGCGATTATTAAAATGTCCTCGGGAATGAAATCAGGAAAAATCTTTGTTTTTGATGAGAAGTATATTTCCCGCAATATTAAAGTACAGGAAAGTGGCTTGGGGACAATCGTCCTCTTGGGGGAACAAGTTGAGCTCGAAAAACGATTGGAAGAGCTGAAGGCGCAAATCGCTAAACTTCAAGCTAATATTGATTCTAAAGCTGAGAATGTTGAGAAGTTTAATTTGGTAAGTGATGTTATTTCCCCGGAATACTGGAAGGCTGCAATAACGAAAAAATTACAATCATCTGGTGGATGGGCTGAAACAAGTGGAATTCGAATAAAACGAAATCAAATAAAAACTCGAGTTACAGATGCAGAAGTTGACCGGTTGGGACAATTGACCCCGCAAAAGGACGAAACATTAACAAGAGAAAAATTCACAGAATTATTTAGTGTTTTTGATAGTATTGAAACCTCTGTATCGCCTGTTGCTCCAGAAATTCGAGCCATTGACATTCCAGAGAAAGTAGTAGAGGATGCAAAAAGGCTATTAGCGAAAGTACCACAAAAGCCGATACTGACTGAGCGTGAACAGGAGTTACTTCACTTCTTCGGAATAGAAGTGCTTTCAAACGCAAAGGGCTTTTTATCAGTAAAGACACACGAGATTTGTCCAACCTGCTTACAGATGATTTCAGAAGAGCATCGAACAAAGTCTCTGCAGCAAATTGAGGATATTCTAAATCGTGAAGTAGAAGAGTGCCGAGAGGAATTAAAAAAACTAATTTTGCCCGAAATTGAGGCGGAGCATTACCAGTGCTATAGTGTATTGGATTCTGAACTCCTTGGGCAGATTATTTTGCAGATAGCCTCCGTCAACGCCTTGATTACAAACTACAATAAAGTTATCCAGAGCAAAATTGCAGACCCTCTTTCTCCGGTAGAATGTGTCAGCTCTGAAGATTTGATAACTGCGTATAAGCAGTTGAATAATCTTTTAGGTAGATTAGAAATCAAGAGAGAATCCTTTAACCGAGTTATTACCAACAGGAAAACTACGGAAAAAGAACTGCTGAAATTGAATGATGAGATTGCTCATTATGTAATTTATACGGAGTATCAATCATTGCTATCACAGAGATCTGCAAAGCAAACCGCAGAAGAGGAATTACACCAATTAATTCAAGCAAGGGAAGACCACGTCAAGGAGCAGCAGTTCTTGGACGCACAGCGGAAAAATCTTCAGATTGCAGTTGAGCAGATCAACAAATCGCTTTCTTATATCTTTTATAGCGATAGCCGGCTAAAATTACACCTCGAAAATGACCAGATGTATCATCTAACGGTAAACGGGAAAGATGTCTTTCCAGATAAGATATCATGCGGCGAGCGAAATGCTTTGGCGCTATGTTACTTCTTTTCAGAGATTGCAAAAGAAACCGAATTGCAAAAACTGTATCATGATGAGATGTTCGTGGTCATTGATGATCCTGTTTCAAGTTTTGATGTTGAAAATCGTGTTGGGATTTTGTCTTTCTTGAGGTATAAGTTAAACCAGATGCTTTCCGCTTGCGCGACTACAAAAGTTCTTATGATGTCGCATGATGTGAGCGTGATATTTGATTTACAGAAAGTCATGGATGAGGTTTCCGCAAATTGTGCTGAGGTTGGAAAACATGCGGAGTATTGCTCATTCCAGCTTGTGAATAAGAGAATAGTTCCGTTTAAAGCCAAGTCACATAACGAATATACGAGGTTAATGAAATGTGTCTATGAATATGGCCGCAATCCTGAACCTACGGCGGAGCTAACTATTGGCAATATGACAAGGCGAGTATTGGAAGCATTTTCGACATTCACATTTAAAGAAGGACCCGATAAAGTAAGTTTGAATCCACAGGTACTTGCCCTAATTCCAGACCAGAACAAAAGAGCTTATTTCCAAAACTCTATGTATAGATTGGTTTTAAACACGGAGAGCCATTTGCAGGAAGCCGTACAGGGCGCACCGGAGATGAGTTTCTTTAGTCATCTTACCGTTGAGGAAAAACAACGTACAGCCAGAGATGTCTTGTGTTTTATGTATTGTGTTAATCCAGCTCATGTGTTGGCTCACCTTCCCAATGCACGGAAAGAATTAGATAATTGGATGGCAAGTATAGGATGAGCAAATAACAAAAAGTTTCAATTAGATGCCAAAAGTCGTTGAATTCAGCGGAATTGGCAGCTTCTTATTACAGTATGTCGAGGATAAACCCCACAAGAACACAGAAGAAGGTGAAGTTGAGGTGAAAACAAATGGCCCAGAGTGATAAAATCCAACTGTTCGAGGACAAGCGCATTCGCACTGCGTGGGATGCGGAAAAGGAAGAATGGTACTTCTCCATTGTCGATGTGGTGGCTGTACTGACTGACAGTCCAAATCCTCAAACCTACTGGCGCGTACTTAAAAAGCGTTTAAAGGACGAGGGAAATGAAACCGTTACAAGTTGTAACGCTTTGAAAATGACCGCTGCAGACGGCAAACACCGTCTGACCGATGTGGCTGACACCGAGCAGCTCCTCCGCATCATCCAGTCCATTCCTTCGCCGAAGGCAGAGCCGTTCAAGCTATGGTTGGCACAGGTTGGCCGGGAGCGTATCGAAGAAACCATCGACCCTGAGTTAACCATTGACCGGGCTTTAGAAACCTACCTCAAGAAAGGTTACACCCGCGAGTGGATCAACCAACGGCTGCAGGCCATTCAAGTCCGCAAAGAGCTAACAGATGAGTGGGATGCCCGTGGTGTACAAAAAGGCGTGGAGTACGCTATCCTCACGGACGAGATTTCCCGCGCATGGTCGGGGATGTCTACCCGCCAGTACAAAAACCTGAAAGGCTTGAAAAAGGAAAACCTTCGGGACAACATGACAACGCTGGAGACGGTTGTTTTGCTTTCCAAGGGAGAAATCGACTCGAAGAAGGTGCGGGTGGAGTTCTCGCTGGAAGATATGGATATGTCCGGCTTCCAGAAGGGCGCGACTTATGAACAGATCAAGGCGTATGTGTTGGAGCATACCGGTTTGAAGGTATCTTCCCTGTACATCTCACAGATAAAGCGCAAGTGCGGGCTGGATGTGGGGCAAAATTATAACCTGTCAAAGAAGGAAGATGCCAAAGTGCCAAAATGTCCGCCGGAGAAGGAAGCGGCGATCAGGGATGCGTTGAAATATTTTCAGATGATTTAAGAGTCTATTGAGCAAAAAAGCAGTAAATCAATTTCAGATTTACTGCTTTTGCTGGCCGGGCCGGTGAGCTACGAGCATTCATGACTTTTTGATAACTTGTTCCATACTGATATATTAAGCGGAAAGTTGTGGCCCTGTATTTTCAGAGGGAAACGAATGCTCCTTGAATATATCCCACAAAATATGCCATCGCTATACTCAGTGCAATGCAACATATACATAGTATTTCAGCAATTACCTTTTTTTCGATTATTTCATTTATGGACTTTCCGTAATCAATAGTAGACCATACCATTGAAAGCAAAAATAGAATTGAAATCCATTGAGTATGAAATGATAGTCCCATGCTAACAAATACATAGTTTGAGATGATGTAAAAAGCGCTTCTGACTACAACTTCTGTCACTTTTACAATCCGATTTCTCATAGAATTCTCCCTCTCTGATAATACTGGGGGCGGCAGCACTCCTTGCTGTCGCCCCTTGATTGCCTATCTGCAAAGGCGGGCGGGGCTGTCAACGGCGGCGCTTGCGCCGTTCATCTTGACCGTTGACTGGCTCGGCTGGCTTTGCTATTCCGTGATCTCTTTCAGTTATTGTCAAAGGAAATGTAGATAGTTAGACTATTGGGTATGTAGCTGACACTTAACCACTTTTCGTCGTTTGATAAAAGTGTCCCGATAGAAACATAGTTTTCTCCCTCGATTTCCTCTGACACATTTTCAATTACGGAAAAGCCTTCTTGGTTCAAAAGCTCCATATACTCGTTATAGTCGTTTTCGCTAATACCGGTAAGGTTGATATTACAATTCTCATGTTCTGTATCAAGTGTAGCCCATGCAACCGTACCAGGCGCAACAGGAAGCCCCTCTGTGTACTCATTCGCAGGCCAAACACCCTCGTCCAATTTTGTAACACTATTAGATTGCGTATTGTTCTCATTGCTTGTCGGTGTAGATGATGTATTTTGATTAGAACACGCGGCCAAAGAAATTATGAATATGATTGCCAATACAGAAATATACTTCTTCATAAGTTATCTCCTATTTTTGTGTATAGTTCGGATAATCAATAAAACAGCAATTACCGCTGCGGCAAACCCAACTGCCAAAATGATTTGTAAAACATCAAAGCCCAATGCACTCTCAATCTGGATATTTGTTGTTGCGTCTGCCTGTCCGATTGCGCCCTCTGGTGCTTTTCCTAATCGTGTGACAGCATATATCGAAAAGGCAACAACCGCAACAATAAGCGCAACAAGCGCAGAAATGATACCTTTCCTTTTTTTTGATGAGGCGTTATCAATACCAAACTGCTCTGCGGTGCTGTCTGCAAATTCTTTTGGTGTTCCTAAACGCTGGATAACCTGCTGTTCCGTTTCTCCATGCTCCAAAGCAGACGCGAAAACTTCATTCAAATCACGCACAACCTCTTTTTTCGCTTTATGTGGTAAGGATAGTTCCTTTTCAACTTGTTTAATATATTGTTCTTTCATTTCGATACCCTCGCTTGTTGATAACTTTCTATGAAGCCGTTTACGCAGTTCTCATAGCTTGACCAAAATAAGATTAGTTCATCAAGTATATTCCTGCCTTTATCAGTCAAAGAATAATACTTTTTTGAGCCGCCATTTGCCGCAGCCGGAGCCAACCGGCATTTGATTAGTTCTGCTTCCTGTAAACGATACAGAATAGGGTAAATGGTTCCCTCTTTCGCATATCCCAAAACAGACGCACTATTGTTCAATTCGGTTATAATTTCATATCCATAAGTTTCCTTGCGTCCGATTAGGCATAAGAGTATCATTTCCAGAGAGCCTTTTTTGAATTGCTGGACATATTTGTTATTCATATCGTCGCCTCTCTTTAGTTTCGCTATTTAGGTTCGCTAAGTAGCAACTATATTATATCTCTTCCGAGGTATCAGAGTCAATAGGCTTAACGAAAAAGTTACAAGGTGTGTGAGTAAGGTAATAACGGAATAGTGGGTTGCTGTCTATCAAATTCTTGCGTGTTACTTTATGGCACATGAGCATTCGCGCCGGGGTTATCGTTGCCGTACCCCTCCATGAGGTTAATGCCGCCCCAAATGCCAAGTCCTGCGCCAAGCGCGATTACCAAAGTCTGCAATACGTCAACTGCGCTGTTGAAAAAATCCATATAAACCTCGCTTTCTGCCGCTAAAACGGCTCAAAAAATGTTGTTGGAAATAAAAATGCCGCCGTTTTTATTCGGCGGCTGCGTCCTCGTCGGACAAATCTATTTCGTATATGTCAAAGGGTTCGTCGGGCTTTACGATTGCCGGACGGGTGGACATATACCGTTCAACGTCAAAAGCGTTTTTCTTGTCGAAGTCGGAAAGGTATTTGTAGTTCGGGTGCTGCGTTATATCGTACTTATCGCTGAAAAAGGGGCGCACGCCGCGCAACTGCAAAATACATTTTCCTCCGTCCATAACTGCGATTTCGTCCTGTGTCATCAACTCCTTTCCCAATTTCTGATAATTGAGGCCATGAGAAACCTGCGTGCCGCGATTTTCGGAAGTGTTGAAACTGTCGATTGTTTCACGTCCCAAGTTCTCCGAAATATCCTTTGCATTTTTCCCGCGCCCTCCCAAAAACAAGGTGCTGTCGGCATTGTCAAGTATGATTTCTGCCGCGTCCTTGTAAATGGCTTTTAGCTGGCTCTGCGATTGCAGAATGATAGAAGCCGAGATTTCCCGGCTGCGGATTGTGGCAATCAATTTTTCAAACTGCGGGATTTGTCCAATGTTTGCAAACTCGTCTAACAGGCAGCGAACATGAACCGGCAGCTTGCCGCCGTATTCGTCGTCGGCCTTGTCGCACAAGAGATTAAATAACTGCGATTGCAGCATAGCGATAACAAAATTAAACGTGCTGTCCGTATCGCTCATAATCAAAAAAAAAGCTGTTTTTCTGTCGCCTAACGTGTCAAGTTCTAATTCGTCGTAGGACATAAGATCGCGCAATTCCTTTATATCAAAAGGAGCGAGCCTCGCACCGCAAGAAATGAGGATTGATTTTGCGGTTTTGCCCGCCGCCAATTTATATTTTCGGTACTGCTTCACCGCGAAATGGTCGGGGTCGCGTTCTTCCAAGTCGGCAAACAGCAAATCGACGGGGCTTTGATATTCCTCGTCGTCCTCGCGGGCTTCGCTGGCGTTGATAAGTTCCAACAGGGTAATAAAGTTCATTTCCTCGGCGGGGGCTTCGTACCAGATGTAGCCCACCAACGCGCAATACAAAAGCCGTTCTGCCTTTACCCAAAAATCCTCCGCGCTTTTTTCTCCCTCACCTTTGGTATTCGCTATCAACGTATTTACCAGCTTCAAAATATCCTTCTCGCTGCGGATATACACAAAGGGGTTGTAGTGCATAGATTTTTTGAAGTTAATCGTATTCAGTACCTTAATGCGGTAGCCCGCCCGTTGCAGCAGCTTCCCGCACTCAATCAAAACCGTACCTTTCGGGTCGGTTAAGACGTAAGAGGAATGAAGCTGCATTAGATTAGGTTTGACAAAAAATCTTGTTTTTCCGCTGCCGCTGCCGCCGATCACGACGACGTTCTTATTTCTCGCGTACTTCGGCTGCTTCGGGCGGCTGTTCATGGTAAGCCGTTCCGTCTGCGTCAAAATGATGTTGTTTTGGAAATCCGGGTCTATGTAGGGCTTTATATCTTCGGCGTTTCCCCATCGGGCAGAGCCGTACTCCGCGCCCTTGCGGTATTTCTTCGCGTTTTTCCCTTTGACATAGACTATCAAGCGGATAATCACCGCACCGACAATGCCGACAAGCAAATCCAACGGGTAAACGCTCGGCAAGGCGTTTTCAAAGGCTGCGGAAAATCCTTGTGTGATATTCAGTATCTTTGCAGAAATATCCGCGCCGGGGGCAAGCCGCACCGCCTGTCCGACTTTATCAAAGAGATAGACAAAGAACACATAGGGGATATTCGGAAGTATCAGCTTTTTGTAGTTGATCTGCTTCATATCTCGCGCCCCCTGTCCATTTTCTTTACCTTGTCGCGGGCGGCGTTAAGCTGCTTCGCCTTGTCCTTTGCAGCGGCAAGGGCTTTGCGGATAGAGGGCTTTTTCTCCCGGTTCAGCTTCTTTGCGGAAAACTCTTGAAACGCTGCGGTCATAACGTCCGCGTCC
>ERZ773178.4494-NODE-4494-length-10489-cov-3.417577_pt1 | contig 10489 bp, 6 predicted proteins | sample MGYA00580533_ERZ773178 | MGnify/ENA primary metagenome ERZ773178 (study PRJEB29015, sample SAMEA2737859) | human gut metagenome | biome: human gut; feature: human-associated habitat; material: faeces | place: China | collected 2012 ...
GCTTTGCTGTTGAAGGAGAAAAAACGAGTTTACGATCAGCCCTTATCTGCGCCGGCGGTAATGCCCTCGACATAGAATTTCTGCATGATAATAAACAAAATCGAGATGGGGACGGAGACCAGCACACCGCCTGCACAGAACAGCGCAAAGTAGTTGTTGATGAGCGTTCTCTGCAGCATATTGAACAGGCCGATGGCGACTGTCCAGTCGGTGGAGACGCCGGAGTTCAGAATCATCTTCGCCATGACGAAGTCCGTCCAGGGAATCATAAAGGAGCTGATGATGGTGTACACCAAAATCGGCTTGGACATCGGCAGCACGACCTGAAAGAATATCCGCGCATCGGAGGCACCGTCCAGCTTGGCGGCCTCACGCAGAGAAACCGGCGTGGTATCAAAAAAGCCCTTGCAGATCAGGTAGCCAAGTCCAGACGAACCGGCATAGACCATGATAAGACCGGCATAGGAGTTGGTCAGGTTGAGGTACTTCAAGACGAAGTAAACTGCAATCATCGCCAGAACACCGGGGAACAGGTTGACAATGACCGACAGATTCTGGAGCAGCCTGCGTCCCTTAAAGCGGCAGCAGCTCAATGCATAGGCAACCATCAGCACAAAGCAGGTGGAGATAACGCAGGTAAAGCACGCAACCACAAAGGTGTTTACAAACCAGCGTGGGAACTGCGCAACGGAATCGGGGTGGAACATGATGTTGGCGTAGTTGTCCAGTGTATAACCAGCGGGGAAAAAGCGCCGCACATTGATGCCGCGGTCGGTGGAGAAGGAGGTTGCCACCAGCCAGACAATGGGCACCAGCCAGATACCTGCCAGCAGGGCAAGAACCAGATGGCGGATGACGCTGCGCACACCGCGGACGATGCGACCCTGGCGCAGCTGCGCCTGCGAACTACTGGGCAGCGAAACTGTTTGCTGTGTCAAGAGAACGTCGCCTCCTTTTTATTGATGAAGCGGAAGCAAACCAGCGTGAAAATAGCACAGATGATAAACACCATAATGCCGATGACCGCCGCCATCTTATAGTTGTACTGCTCCTGCGTCAGACGGAACAGCCATGTGACCAGCAGGTCGACCTCCTTGGCGCTGGAGGATGCCATTGCCTGATCCTTAGTTTTGTAGACATCCTGCGTCAGCAGGTAGATGACATTGAAGTTGTTGACATTCTTGACGAAATCCGTCACCAGCGCGGGCCCCTGCACACTGAGCAGGTAGGGCAGCTTGATATGAATAAAGCACTGCAGCGGGCTGGCGCCGTCGATGGTCGAGGCTTCCAGAATATCGCTGGGGATGTTCATCAGCACACCGGTGGCAATCAGCATCTGGTATGGTATACCGACCCAGATGTTGATCATAATGATCATGAACTTGGCCCAATGCTGATCCGTCAGAAACGGAATATGGTCCATGCCTTGCCCCAAAAGTCCGATGGTTTTGAGGAGATCCGTGACGCCCGCATTATTCATCATGGTATTGAAGATACCGGCATCCGAGAAGAAATTGCGCACCAGCAGCAGCGTGACGAACTGCGGCACGGCAATGGTAATCATAAACAGGGTACGCCAGAGCCGGGGGCACTTCGTGTTTTTGTTGTTGATGAACATTGCCAGAAACACGCCGCCGAAGAAGTTCGTGAAGGTCGCAAAGAACGCCCAGACCAGTGTCCAGCTCAGCACCTTGCCGAATGCATAGCTGAAGGTCATCGACAGCGACTGGCCGCCAAACAGCGAAGCAAAGTTTGCCAGCCCTACCCATGTAAACAGTGCGGCAGGCGGCATGTGCTGCTGGTCGTAGTTCGTAAAGGCAACGGCAATCAAAATGAAAAGCGGTACAATGGTAAACACCACCACGCCCAGCACCGGCAGTGTCAGCAGCGTGACATAGAATTTCTCATTAAGGTAGCAGTTGATGTCCTGACGGAAGCTGTTGGGCTTTTTACCGGCAGCCTTTTGCTGCTGCAGCAGGTAATTCGACTGCACGACCATCATGGTCGCCGCGACCAGTGAGACAATGATCACCAGCGCAATGACGCTGAGCAGCAAAATAGCAAACGAGTTATCGTAATTGTTGACCTCGTTTTTGAGGGTCACCGGGTTGAACTGCATCTCCATCTGGACAGTGCCGAGCGTGCCAAACTTTTTTAAAGCCGGAATGCCGGAGGTACCCAGAAAATACAGCCCCAACCCCTGCACCAGCGTTACCAGCAGTGCCTTGATGAGCTGCCCATGCCCGATGTAGCCCAGACCCCAGACAAGCAGCGACAGCTTGGTGAAGGCATCGCCGCGGACAAACGCGCGACTGAACTTCTGAATGAAATTTGCTTCTTTTCCGTCGCCACGCGATGGTGCAAGAACCATTTCTGCCACAGAAGTCATCTCCTTTCTTCTTATGCGCGGGATTTAAAAAAAGCGGGCACGCTGCATAGCCGCTGCGTGCCCGCTGGATTATTTTTTACTGGGTTACGGGTGCGGTGATACCGGCCACGGCATCGTCCACCAGCTGCTGGGTGGTCTTGCCCTGGGTGTCGCCGGAAGCCAGGATCTCGCCCAAGCTCTCGGCGGAGCTCCAGTAGTTGGCACCTACGCGCTGCAGGGTGGCGTAGTCGCTCTGCTCAGCCAGTGCGGCGATGGCAGGTGCGCTTTGCACGGCCTCAGACTTGCTCACAGCAATGTTGGAGGGTCCGAGCTGACGGTCATTGAAGCGCTTGGCCTGATTGTCCTCGTTGGTAATGTAGTCAGCCAGCATCATGGCAACACCGACATTGGCGCTGTGGGGGTTGACGCCGACCAGCTTGTGACCGGAGAAGGAAGCCATCTGCACCTGCTCGCCATTCAGGGTGTAGGTAGGCAGCTTGGTAGCGGCGTAGTTATCGCCCCAGGTCTCCTGCGCGGTTTTGGCGTTCCAAGTGCCGGAGATGGCGGCGCAGCAGCTGCCGTCCTTGATGCCGGAAACGATGTCTGCATCCGCGCCGGACTTGAAGGCGGACTGGGCGCTCATATCCAGAATTGCCTGCGTGACATCGGCACCGGGGGCCTCATTCCAGTTGCAGACGGTGTTGATGCCGTCATCGGCGAGGGTAGCCTTCAGGCCGGCACCAGCGTAGAAGCTGTAAACGTACCAGGCATCGTTCAGGCTCATCATGAACTTTTTGCCGGAGGCATCGGCCTTGGCCAGCAGGGTGTCCATGCTCTTGACATCGTCCTCACTCAGAACGCTCTTGTCATAGTAGAGGAAGTAGCCGTTGTCAGCGGTCATGGGGTAGGCGTAGAGCTTGCCGTCCATGGTCGCGGCCTCAACGGAACCAGTCAGGTTGCGGCTCTTGACATCCTCGGGGTTCAGCAGGATTTCCTGCAGGGCACCGGCTGCCACCAGCTCGTTGAGCTGGTCATCCGCAAAGGCGAAAACATCGGCAGCTGCCTCGGGGTCAGCCAGAACGGTATCTTTGGCGCTGGACTCGGACTGGACACCGATCTCGATCGTAACGTTGCCTTTGTCGGCATTTTCTGCGATGAAGGCATCGGCCATCTCACGCAGCATGGTCTGGTCTTCCTCAGCACCCCACATGGTCAGCTTCACATCGCCCCAGCTTTCCGCGGCGGAGGAAGCCTCACCGGAGGATGCAGCAGAATCGGCCTGAGATGCGGCAGAGGACGCAGCAGAGGAAGATGCAGCACCACCGCAGGCGGTCAGCATAGCGGCCGCCGTCACGGTGCTCACGGCAGCAAGAGCGTTGTGACGGGAAATCCATTTTTTCATGATCGAGTTCTCCTTCATTTCTGATTTTGGAAGTGGTATATTGCCAAAAGTTGCGCACTTATGTTGCGCACATTTGAGCAACCCTCTCGTTACAAACATAGAATACTCTCTTTTCAAGCCTCCGTCAATGGGTGATATTCACGGTATTGCAGCCCGAAAACTGGAAATTCTGACGGAAAAACCTGGGGCAACGCCCACTTCGAGCGCAACTTTTGCGCAACAAGCATACATTTGCCCAAAAAAGCCCCCGGTTTTGGCGTAAAACCGGGGGGCTGGGTGCGCTATAGATCAAGTTATATTTTCAGGAAGCTTGCAGGGCAGCATACCTCCCCTGCTGCACAATCTGTGGGTATGCCATAGAGGGGCGCAGGCTATCGTCCATCGTGGGTACGGCCATTCCATTTGGTGGACTCACGCAAAATAACCTGATACCCCTCAATTTGGCGCTGCACCATTTCCTTGCCAAGCAGGCGGTCAAGCAGCATACGGCAGGCTGTGCGCCCCAGCTGCTCGGCATCGTACTGCACCGCAGACACCGAGGGCGTGATACTGGCCAGCATCGAGCTGTCGTACAGGCTGGCAACGCGCAGATCGTGCGGCACCAGAATATGCCGGTTGCGCAACTCTCGCATAACCTCATAGGCGATCTCATCGTCCCCGCAGAGCAGGCAGTCTGCCTTTTGTTCAAGCGCCGCCTCCAGCGCATCAATGGTCTGCCCTGCTGATTCAATGCCGGAATGAACAAGGCGCTGATCCACCGGCACGCAGGATTCCGCAAAGCCGCGCAGGTACCCGCGCGTGCGGTCGGTGTTGACGGCGTAAATCGTGCTGCCGACCAGCAGTGCGATCCGCTTGGCGCCCATCTGCAGCAGGATGCGGGTCATCTCGCAGGCGGCTGTAACCTGATCATTATCCGCCTGCGGTATCGTCTTATCCTCACTGCGGCCAATCAGCACAAACGGCACATCATACTGCCGCAGCAGGTCAACGCAGGGATCGTCTGCCATGGCGTAGGTCAGAATAACGCCATCCACCTTATGGCTCGCCAGCTGACGCTGCAGCTGGGTATATTCTGTGCTGGAGGCGTAGCACAGCAGCATGTCGTAGCCGCGCTGATCAGCCATGGTACAGATGCCGCCCATACATTTGCGCAAAAACGGCAGATCCAGTGTAATAAAGCGCTGCGGCACAACCATGGCAATGTTGTTAGTGCGCACCTTTGGGTCTTTTTGCGCAGACGCAGGCTCTGTGCGGGCATGCCCCATATAGGCGAACACCTTGGCGCGGGTTTTCTCGCTGATGCGCCCTTTCCCGGAAAGTGCGCGGGACACCGTTGTTTTAGAAACACCCAGCGCCTCCGCCACCTGCTCGATAGTCATTTTTTCGTTTTCTTTTGCGGCCATTGGGGGAACCTTCTCCTTTGCATTGCATTGCGCAACAAATCTCATATCAGCATAACGGGATATTCTTTCGTTGTCAATGTCCGAAAGCAACAAAAAGCGTTCTGCTTTTTAGCAGAACGCTAAAACAGGCCGATTTTGTCAAAAAATACGGTCCATGTCCTTCCAAACTGCAGTCCGGTAGCGGTCAAGCACAGTGTTTCCCACCGTGGCAGGCTGTTCCGTGCAGTTCTGCACAAACACAAAGCTGCCGCGCCGCACCGCCAAGACTCCTTCCGGCAGAGCCTCCGGCCAAGCAGGGCTCAAGCCGATTTCCTTTGCAGCATCGTGATAAAACGCCCGATAAAAAGCCTCGTCAAAGCGGCTGGCCAGATAGTAAGCACGACCCTTACCGTATCGGTGGACCGCCGCAGCCGGGTGCCCGGCAAAATAATCCTCATCATACAGGCTGAGCGGCTCTGCCGGATCTTTCTCATCAAGGGCCGCCACCTCACACAGGGTGGATGCCAGTGCCGCAGGCAGTGTGCAGCCAGCTGAAGGCACGCAGCGGCGGGTTTCCCCGTCATACATGCCGTCAATCTCGGTGCGGCGCAGCCCCAACAATTCGGTCAGGCCGTAGGGCGTGTCCCCCAGACGGCAGAGATCACTCTCATCGACAACGCCAGACCAGTAAGTGACGATGACCGTTCCGCCGCTTTGCGCAAATGCGCAAAGCTTTTTCGCAAAAGCATCGGTCAGCAGGTAGAGCATCGGCACCACGACCAAGCCATAGCCTGTCAGGTCGGCATTCTGGTCAACAAACTCCACGGCAATGCCCTCCCGTGCAAGGGCATTATAGTGCCGCTTCAGCTCATCCCAATAGCCCATACCGGCATTGCGCGGCCCGCAGGAGCCTTCCAGCGCCCACTTATTCTGCCAATCATGGACTATCGCAGCCTGCTTTTCGCGTTTTACCGCTGTAATTTCGGCCAAAGTCTCCAGTTCTTGCCCTACCTGCGCAGTCTCCGTAAAAGAACGGGCACCCTCCCGCCCATCGTGGCCGATGACTGCGCCATGGAGCTTTTCCTCCGCGCCTCGACTGGCGCGCCACTGGAAATAAAGCACACTGTCTGCGCCGTGCGCCACCGTCTGCAGCGCAGCAAGCTCTGCAATGCCGGGCTTTTTCTGCTTGGAAACAGGCTGCCAGTTGGTAAAGCTGGGGCTGGACTCCATCAGCAGAAAAGGCTCGTCCTTCATTGAATAGAATAGATCGTGCATCATGGCGGTGTCCAGCGCCGTTTCCTCTACCGTCTCACTGGGCTTATGCCAGGTCGGGTAGTTGTCCCAGCTGGCGACATCGATTTCTTTTGCCATTTTAAAATAGTCGATGCCGTCAAACCGATACATCATATTGGCGGTAAATTTGGCATTGGGGGCAATTTCCTTGACGGTATCCCGCTCAAATTTCAAAAAGTCGATATGTCGATCACTGACGAAGCGCTTCCAGTCAAGCGCAAGCGCCTGTACGGCGTTTTCACCCTGCGGGGCAGGGCTTTCGATTTGCTCCCAATCGGTGTAGTCATGGCTCCAGAAGCGGGCGTTCCATGCCTTGTTCAGTGCCTCCAGCGTTCCGTACCGTGCCTGCAGCCAGCGGCGGAACTCCGCTTGGCACAGCTCGCAGTGGCAGTCCCCACCCATCTCGTTGGAGATGTGCCAAAGGATGACTGCCGGATCATCGCCAAATCGCCGTGCCAGCTTTTGGTCGATGATGCGCACCTTCTCACGATAAATCGACGATGTATAGCAGTAATTCTGACGCCGGTTGTACAGTTCCCGCACGCGGTCAGCCCGCACACGGCGCACCTCCGAGTACTTGTGTGCCAGCCATGCGGGGCGTGCAGCACTGGGGGTCGCCAAAATCGTGCGGATCCCGTTGGCGTAAAGGTTGTGGATGATGTCCGCCAGCCAGTCCAGATTGAACACGCCCTCCTCAGGCTCCAGCACCGACCATGAAAACACCCCCAGCGTCACGGTATTGACGCGGGCTTTTTTCATCAATTCAATATCCTGTGCCAGAATGTCCGGCCTGTCGAGCCACTGCTCCGGGTTATAGTCCCCACCGTGAAGTAATTTGCGCCCCTGCATGGCAGACCCTCCTTCGGTTGCGCAACCTGCGCAACTTGTTTGCAAGTAATTGTTGCGTTTTATACTGAGTATAGCAAGAAGCCCCTTAAGATGCAAGATGCTTTTATGGAGTATAGCACCATTCAGCTGGATATTTCGCGCATTCGTCCTTTTCCATTCGTGCCTCTTTCGGGAGGTTTCACAACTTTACAGCGGTTCATTTATGCATAGTGCCAAACGCCTACATTCCCTGTTGTGTGCGGTATTTTCCCGCCGCTCACCGTTCTCCGTGATGAACAAGCCCCAGCACACAAACAGGCACCAAGCCGAAGCGTTCTTGCCTTGGCCCGGTGCCTGCTATTTATGCAAATCCCATTACGGATTGGAAAATCGCTTTCTGTCTGCTTTTATTTTTAATGTGTCACCGGCACTGTCACGGCTGTGCTGTACATGCCGTCATCCGCTGTCAGGGTCAGGCTGTTCCCCTCCCCTGCACGCACGATGGCCAGCGCCTCGCCGTAGTAGGTGTCGGCCACACAGTCCAGATAGCTGCGCTCATGATACGGGCAGGCGTTGCCAAGCCCGACCAGTGTACCGCCATCTACCTCCACCTTGATATTGCCACGTGCCAGCGGCTTCGTGATACCCTTTTCATCGGTGTAGCGCAGCCGGATATAGCAAAGATGCCCGGCTTGCACGCTGCTTTGCTCCGGTCCCGCAGTGATTTGGGTTTTCTGCCCTGCCGTCGTCAGGGTGCAACGTCCGAGCTCACAGCCCCGCGCGTCATAGCTGACGGTCTCCAGCCTGCCCGGTTCATAGGAGACGGAAAACTTCGCAAGGCAGTCGTTTTTTAATGCTTTTCTACCGACGATACGGCCATTCAGCCACAGCTCTACCCGCGCCGCGCGGGCGTACACCTCGATGCTGGCCTTTTGGCCCTCGCAGCCTGTCCAGCTCCAGCTTGGCATGGCATTGGTCATCTTCCATGCGCTGGGGCTGTGCCGGTCGCCCGTGTGGTTGACCGGGCAGACGGCAATGTACGGTCCGTTGTCCTTTTCGAGCGCCACGCGGGTATATAGGGCTTCGCCCAGCGGCTTTCCGGTCAGATCAATGCGGCCCGATCCTGCCGAAACCCAGCCAAGGCCGCCGTCAAAGTTTTTGGCATAGTCCTCATACTCCCACGAGCCGACCATGACCTCGCCCAGATAATCCATGCCCGCCCAGACAAAATCACCGACCAGACGCGGCTCAGCCTTCGCCAGCTCGCGGAACCTATAGGCATCATTACAGAAGGTCTCGCTGCCCAAAATCAGCCGCTGCGGGTACTTTTTCAGGTCGTGCTTATAGCGGTAGATGCCGTAGTTGTAGCCCGCAATGTCCATGTTGGCAAAGGCGTCACGGGTCTTGACGTCGCAGCCGTGCAGGGTCGCGCCGCGCTTCATGAACTCATCGCCCAGCAGTCCCGCCAGATTGTTGAAGAACTGACTGCCGACTGCCTTTTTCTTGGCGGCCTTCTCGCCGCGCTGTTTGGCTTTTTCGGCACGCTCGGCTTCTTTTTTTGCCTTTTCGTCGCTGTACACGCCGAAGCCGATGGAGCTTAAAAAGTTGAAGAAGATGTTCACGCCGCAGGTCACCGGGCGGGAATCGTCCAGCCCGTGCAGGAAGTCTGTCATCTCTTTGGTCAGGGCGATGCCGCGCTTCTGGGCAGTCTCGCTGACCTCGTTGCCGGTGGAGTAGAGCACCACGCAGGGGTGGTTGTAGTCTTTTTCCACCATGTCGGTCAGATCCTGATGCCACCACTCATTGAAATAATCCACGTAGTCATGCTCGGTTTTGTGGATGTACCAATGGTCGATGTACTCGTCCATGACAAGCATGCCCTGCCGGTCACACTCTGCCAGCAGCGCCTTGGAGCAGGGGTTGTGCGTTGAGCGAATGGCGTTGTAGCCGTTCTCTTTCAGCAGGCGTACCTTGCGCGCCACGGCGTCGGGGTCACAAACTGCGCCCAACAGACCATTATCGTGGTGGATGCACGCGCCCTGGATGATGTACCGCTTGCCGTTGAGCAGGAAACCGTCCGTACCCCACTCGACCTTGCGGACACCGAACGTCTCGGTCACCTCATCATCGGCAAAGCTGACGCGGCAGGTGTACAGGTTTGGCGTTTCAGGTGTCCAAAGGCGGGCGTTATCAAGGGTCAGGGTAAATACGGCCTCGCCGTCGCTCTCCTGCTGCACTGCGGGCATGTCGTCCACCATCAGGCGTACCTCGCCGGGGGCGGTGGTCTTTACGCGCACCTCCACGACGGCGGGGTCAAGCGACAGGGTGCGGATTTTAACGCCGTTCAGTGCGATATGCGCGCCCCTTGCCGTCCAAAGCTGCACCGGGCGGTAGATGCCCGCGCCGGAATACCACCGGCTGTTGGGCTGGTCGGCGTTGCGGGCAATGACCCGCAGCTCGTTCTCCCCTGCGTGCAGATACGGCGCACAATCAACATAAAAGTTGGTGTAGCCGTAGGGGCGGAACGCTGCCTTTTGACCGTTGAGCCAGATCTCGGCATTATGGTAGACGCCCTCAAACTCCAGAATGTGGGTGTCTGCCAGCTCGTTTTCCGGCACGGTCAGGGTGCGCCGGTATTCGTAGTCATATCCCTCGTACCAGCCGGTATTGGTGCCGCCCGCGCTCAGGGCGGTGCGGGGTTCAGCCAGCATGGCATCATGGGGCAGGGTCACCGTTTTGCCGGGTGCGGTATCGCCCAAATGGCGGCACGTCCAGCCGGTGAGAAGGGATATTGCTTTCATACAAGATCCTCGCTTTCAAGGTTATCCATAGCAAAAAACGCAGGAGACTTTCCTTTTCTGTTGTCTGCACTATATCACAATGTACAGCAAAAAGGGGATTCACTACGTGAACGGTCGTTTTTCCCGCGCAAGCCGCCTGCGGCATTGGCAAAATAGACAATCGTATCATGTGCTTTATGTGCAGGTTGCTTAAACCAAAAAACAGCCCACCAAAATGGGCTGTCCGGGTTATTTCTGCTTGATGGGAAACAGCACCTTTAATGTGAACTGGTTCTCCTGGGTGGTGATCTCTGCCGTGCCGCCGTATTTTTCGGCGGTGTCGTAGATGCTCTTTAGACCGTAGCCGTGGTAGCGGGCATCGGTCTTAGTGGTCTTGGGCAGCGTGCCGTCCGCTTGGAAGGCACCGTCGTAGGTG
>ERZ773178.4495-NODE-4495-length-10486-cov-11.011696_pt1 | contig 10486 bp, 6 predicted proteins | sample MGYA00580533_ERZ773178 | MGnify/ENA primary metagenome ERZ773178 (study PRJEB29015, sample SAMEA2737859) | human gut metagenome | biome: human gut; feature: human-associated habitat; material: faeces | place: China | collected 2012 ...
GTTCCTTCTCCAACTCTTCCTCTGAAGAAAGATTGAGATTGATGAAATGGATGCGATCGTCTTGCAGGTATTTCCTGGAACTGCTGGGGCGTACTGCCGCCCAGGTCTCCATGCCTTGTCTTAAGGCTTCTTCCACGATGTAACTGCCGATGAATCCCGACGCACCCGTTACTAGAATCTTCATTAATTAATTATGTAAAATTGCAATTTCGCTGCAAAATTACAACAAAAAAATGAGTTATCATGCATGTTTTTCCGAAATATGACGAAAATATTTAATTTCTTAGTCGTATTTGTATAAAAATGTAGTATCTTTGCAGTATGGAACAAGTTTCGGGATTCTATTTCCCTCCTTCTGGTCAGACTTCCTCCGGTTTCTCGGAAATGGAGGAAATTTCGGTTGGTGGCTTTAATGTCCTCATTCGTGCCAAGCGTGATGGCAAATGGTGGGTGTTGAAGGCGCTGGCACCCGATGTACGCCATAACGAAGTGTTCCGAAGTCTGTTGCATAAGGAGTATGATATCCTTTCCAAGATTCAGCATCCGGGCGTGGTTTACGTGGAGGGCATCGAAGAGGTGGATGGCTACGGAGAATGCCTGGTGCAGGAATGGATTGATGGCGTTACCCTGGATGAATGGCTCAGCACGCCGCATGCCCGGTCGCAGCGCAGGCAGGTGGCTCACCAGCTGCTCGAAGTGATGGAGTATGTGCATAGCCAGCAGGTGGTGCATCGCGACCTGAAACTCTCGAACATCATGGTTACGCGCAGCGGATGTGTGGTGAAGGTGATTGATTTCGGATTGTCGGATGCCGATTACTATGCGATATTGAAGTCGCCTGCGGGCACCGAGGGATATATCTCGCCCGAACAGCAGCGGGGTGGACCCACCGATGTGCGCAACGACATCTACAGTCTGGGTGTCATCCTGGATAAGCTGCAGCTCGGCTTGTCTTATCGCCTTTCCGTCAAGCGTTGTCTATGTCCCCTCAACGGGCGCTATCCTAATGTTGCAGCCATGCGCCATCACATCCTGATGGTCCACCGTTCCCTGCTGGTGCTTTGGACGATGCTCGTCCTGCTGGTGGTGGGCTTCATGGGAGGAGCTATATATAATAAGGTGAATCAGCCGGATACCATCTATGATGTGGTAACCCAGTTCAAGGCAGGTAATTTCCTGTGTACTTCCTGGGGAGGCGGTGTTGTTTCGGTGAAGGCCATCAACCAGAAGGATTCCTGTATCGAGGTTCCCAAGACGGTGACTTATCAGGGCATGACCTATAAGGTGGATGAGATAGAGAAGAATGCCTTTGCCCGGCATGCCGTTCTGAAGTGGCTGGTATTCCCCGATACCCGGCTTCATGTGATGCGTGGCATGATTACCGGCAGTCCTCATATTCAGAGCATCTGTTTCCGCAGTGCCCAGCCGCCCATCATCGGCAATGCCATCTGGAAAACCAAAATCACGGATGTATTCGAGGCTCCTTGCTTTGAAAAGGTAAAGCTGCTGGTTCCCAAGGGCAGCCTTGATGCCTATCGGAATTCTCCTTGGGGTAAGTTCAGGCATATTGAGGAGTATGAATAAGGCAAGCATGGAATATAAAGAGGATAGTCTGAAAATATAAAAGAGGGTGTGTCATAGACTAATGACACACCCTCTTTTATATTTTCTCTTTGGCATTTTTATTCTTTAGTACCACACTTCAATCTGTGGTGACTCCTTGGCGTAACTTGGCATGCATCTGCCTATTCTTGCACCAATATAGGTTGGGTCGCAGATATAGTAGGTCTTGCCCTTGTATTCGTAAGATGTGCCGTTTGCCACTGGCTGGTTGAAAGCCACGGCAGTACATTCATGACCAGGGAACTGGATGAGATGCACATCAAGACCCAGAATCTCGTGCACCAGATAGGCGTAGAAGATGGCACGGTCCTCGCAGTCGCACAGCGGATAATAGAGCGTCTCCTCAAAGTAGAAGTACTTCTCACGCTTAAACTGCTCATCATCTGTGGCGTATGGGAAACCCTTCTGTATGAATCTCAGAATTCGGTTGGCTGCATCCTGTTCGTCCAATCCTGCCACCTGGGTGCGGATCTGCTCCACCACTTCGTTGCGGAACTTCTTGTCTACCACGCTGGAAGCCACGGTAGGAATATCTATCACCGGATATTCATCGAGCATCGGCATGATGCCTGTAGGCACTTCGCCCTTCAGGGTGATGCCCGCCGCCTCGTAGCTGAATGGCTTGGTGCCGCTTCCTATCACGGTCTTTCCGGTGAATCTCAGCTCCATGTCCTTACCCAGTTCTGCATCCTTAGGCAGGTCGCAGGTGCGGAAAGCACCGCTGTCGTCGATGTTCGGATAGATATAGTACTTCTTGCCGTCGATGTTGATGTATGATTTCTCAAACACATGCTCGGCGTAAGGTACGAGCATCGCCACCTGGTGGTCGTTCATACCCAATCGGATGTTGTAGCCGCAGTTCACCAGAACATACTGTGCCGCCACAATCTTTTCGTTCTGGCTGGCGTTTGGCATCACGGCGTTGATGTATTTCTCTACGAGCATGGCGGAAGCCCAGTCGCTGAGTCCCATCTTGCGCGATTCCGTGGCGAAAGCCTGGGTCACCTCCTTGAGGTCTGATTTCTTCAGCGTCTTCCAGTAAGCTACCACGTCGTTGGTAGAGGCGATGTCCTTCTTCGCCAGCAATATGGCCTTCTGGAACTGGATGTTCTCTCCGTAGTAATCCACGTCGATGGTCTGCTTGCTCACTGGCACCTTCACATGTCCGATATTCGGCAGTGCCGGCATCACAGGGATGGCAGATACGGCTGGCATCAGCGGGATTTCGATGCCCGAACCGGTGAACTCGATGTCTGGAATATCCGGCTTCACCTCCGGCAGCTTCGGCTTGTTCACAGGGTCAACACCTGGACGGATGGTAGGTGCCTTCGGATTCTTCTTGCTGGTAGGCACCTTTGCCAGTGGGTCGGTAGGCAGTGCCGGCACCTTGGTAAGGTCTGGCTTCTTGTTGATTTCGCCCAATCCACCTTCAGGGATATCGATGCCCGAACCGGTGTAGTCGATATCTGGAATATCCGGCTTCACCTCCGGCAGCTTCGGCTTGTTCACAGGGTCGATGGTAGGGCGCACCTTAGGTGCAATCGGGCTCACCGGCATCTTAGGTTTCACGTTCACCGGCTTTTCCGGCTGCTTAGGCTCCGTATAGGTAGGTGGAGTCTTTGGCTTAGGAACCTGTGAGCGTATATCTCCCTTGAATTTCTTATACTCTTTCCACACACCTTGCATGTACTTATCGTAGTCGGTAAGTATGGTGTTGCGGAACTTGTTGTAGTCGTCCATCATGCCTTGTCTTGCCTGCTGGAACTGCTTCACGAAGTCATCATTCTGCGCAAAGGTTGGTGTTGCCTGTAAGCCAAGCAACAGTATCATGCTGAGTGTAGGATATATTCTTTTCATAAGCTCTTTTTTATGTTGTACACTATTATAAAGATAGATATCTGTTGCAAAGATACTATTTTTTTCTTTATAGTCAAAGTTTTCTTTAAAAAAAAGCTCTCCATCCCATTATTTTTTTGGGATAGAGAGCCTGACAGTATAGTTCTTAGAAGTTACCTGGTCCGATAATACCCCAATCTCTGTTCGAACGGGGCAGGTTCGAATTGATGTTCGGGTTGCGGTCTGGCTGCCAGGTTCTTACCTTGATGGATGGATTCTCCGGGTCGTTGAAATCCACCATCAGGAACAGGTAGCCATGATCGCCATAGTTGGATGAATAGTAATCCTGTTTAATCTGGATGCCGTAGGTCTCGCCTCCGGCACCCATCTTCACCACGTCGTTGTCGGCAAAGCGGATATTGATAAACTGGTTGCTCTGGAAGCACATCTTCAGCTTTCTCAGATACTCGCTCTTGGTCTGACGGGTATATTTTATCAGCGGCTTGTTGTCGCCGAAGGTTGATGCCTGATCCTCCATGCTGAGTCTTGGATTTCTCTTGATCACATGACCCGTGATGATGGTGGCATTGTCGTCGAACACGCTCTCCAGATAGTCGAGTCGCTTCAGGGCGAAGGCAGTCTTGTAGTTCTCCAGGAAGGTGGCTATCACCATCTTGGCATAGTCGCTCCAGGCACCCACACCCTTGTTGAAGATGTCGGTCTTCGCCTGGCTGCCCAGTCCGAATGCCACGCATTCTATCTTCCTGTCCTCGCCGAAGGTGAAGGTTACGTCTTCCACGAACTTGCGCTTGTTGTTCCTGAAGGAGAATGCCATCGGTATGCTGCGGCACACCACGCGCTTGCCCATCGTGTAGAACGAGAACTGCGGGTTGCCCAGCAGTCGTGCCTGTCCGTAGTTGAGCAGCTTCTTGTACATCTCCAGACCGTCGGCAGAGAAGCAGTCGTTTACGCTGTCATATTGCCGGGTCTTGATGGCGTTCACCACGCGGTTCATGATACTGGCGAGCTGTTTCTCGTCGTTCACCTTGCTCAGCGTTTCCAGGTTGGCAGCCGATTCCGTCTTCACCGATTTCTCAAACTCTTTTCTGGCTTCGCTGGATACAGCCGATTTCTTGTCGAGGTTGCTGATGTATACGGATGCGTTCTTGAACGGTGTACCCTTGAAGAGCTGCATCACGCTTTCCAGTTCCTTGTCTATCTGGCACTGGTCGGCGTATTCATATTCGTATTTCAGCTGCAGACTGTTCACGTCCACGCCCGGCCGCAGTTCCACGATTCCCATGCCGTCTTTGGCACTGTAGAGGTTGCTCCAGGTCTGACCGTCGAAGTAGGTGTAGTCGAGGCTCGTCACCGGTTCACCCTTGTACTTGATGAAGAGATTGATATCGTTGCCGTCTTTGCTGGCTATTTGGGTAGATAGATTACTCATGATCTCTTCTATCTGTTGTGGAATCCATGTTACGAGCAGTCGCTGTTCGCCGTCGATGTCCATCTTCACGCTGTTGGGATACTGCAGACTTCTCACCATAGCGAAAGCCCAGTAGTAGTTGCGCAGGGCGTCGTCAATCTTCGCCTTTTCTTCGGCTCTCATCGCCGACCGTACATAGTCGAACACCTTTTCCTTGCGTTCGTTGAAGATTTTGATCACCTCGCTGCTCTTGATGTATCTCAGCACATGGGTCTGTGGAGCATTGCTGATAACGAGGTTGTTGGTGTTGGTGAGGGTGGCCTGAGCATAGCTGTTCATCACCGATGTCACCGCCGTCTTCGAATCGAATCCGCTGTTGGTGTTCAGTTCTTCTTCGTTAATCTGGAAGGAGTTGGAAACATGGAGCGAAATCTTGCTGATCAGGTCTTTGAGTGCCGCCTGGTCGGCAGAAGAGTAGGTGTCACCCCATCCTTCTCCGCAGATGTAGCTCGCATCGTTTTTCAGTTCTTCCGCCTTCTGCTCTGCCTTCAGTTCTGCTTTCTGTGCCGCCTTTTTCTCGCTGGCACTCTGTGCGCAGCAGGGGATAGGGAGACAGGTAATCAGTGCGAAGGCAAGGAGCATTTTCAGTAGTCTGTGCATAGGTTACTCTGGCTTGAATCCTTCCTTTACGAATTTGCTGACGAGACTTGCATATTTCTGTGCGGCAGCCGATTCCTTAGCCGCATTCTCCAGGGCAGCCATGCGTGCCTTGGTAGCCGCATCCTGGTTTACGATGAAGAAGCTCTGCATCTCGTAGGTGCCGTCGCCCAGGTCGTGAATCATGCTGAAGCTCTCCTGCATCTCACCCTTGATTTCCTTTTCCACCAGGGTCTGGTAGGCTGCATAGAAGTTGTCTTTCTCCAGACTGTCGCTGGCGGCGATATCGCTCACGATTCTTGCCTGTATGTTGCTGCCAGCCTGGCGTGCATAGGTGTTGCAGGCATTGTTGATGGCAGTCTGATGACCGATATTCTTTGATTTGAACTTAGAGGCGATGCCTACGATTTCGAAGGCATTGTCTCCGCCCTTGGCGAGTTTGTCGTAATGGGAGAGCAGCGCAACTTCCAGGGAGCGTGAAGAGGCGTAGATTTGCCATTTCTCCTTCTTGAATTGCTTCATCTTCACCTTGTACTCTTTCTTGAGCTGTTTCTCCAAGATGGAATTCTGTGCTTGTGCTGTGGTGCAGTTCAAGGTCAGTGCCAGGGCTGCCACCATCATAATCATAATCTTTCTCATAATTATACCAATTTTTATTCTATTATCATTTGTTTTTTATTTTCCCTTAAGGCTAAAAATAATTAGCCTTAAGGGTAAATATATTTAGCCTTAAGGGAAAATTTTCCTGTGGTTCCGGATGTATATCTTTCCCTTCACCATCTGTTTCACTTCCCTGCCGCTCAAATCGTAGATTCTGCGGTCGGCTGGTTGTTTTCTGTCATCTGCCGTCGGGGCGATGATGCCGTTCTCCACATCATCCTGTCCTGGGTTCTGCGGCTCGCCCGGAGCATCCGGGTCGTAGACGAAGTGGGCGGTAAGCGTGGTGTGGGCTTCCGGCATCAGGAAGTTGAAACCTGCCTCTTCGCTTACCAGACTGTCGCCTTCGTACCAACCTTCAAAGCGGAAGCCCTGACTGGCATAGGCTTGCAGCCATACCTCCTGTCCTGCCTCTGTCTTCTCGCCGCTGGTTCTGTTGAACGAGCAACTGCCCTCCTTGTTGGTGTTCAGGTAGAGGCGGTAGGGGTTCGAGGTGACAGGCTCATCGGGTGGAAGAGGGTCATAGCCGAACACAGCCACAAACTTCACGTTCTTCGCCTCCATCTTGTAGGTGAACTCCTGGTCGGTGGTGTATTCCTTGCCATCCTTCAGCCAGTACTTGAAGTAGTAGTTGCTGTTGGATGAGGAGGTTCTTATCTGTACCTCCTCGTCCTCGAAGTATTCGCCGCTTCCCGAAGTATAACCATACTCCGCTTCCACGTTCACCTTATATCTCAGATAGGGTTCGGGTGGAGCAGGAGGGTCGAAATCGGGGGTGGTTGCCCCAAGCTGACCGCTGCCCACAAGGAGCAGCAGCCATGCCAGGATATGATATCTTAATAGTCTATTCATGATCATTCGATTTTCTGACTATACCTTATTATATATATAACCTGCTGAGGCTTTACTTCACCATCACCTTGGTGCTCATGCCGTTCACCTTGACGATGTAGACACCGGCTGACAGGCGGAGCATTCCGTCGCTGTTGCTTGAAGCCACCTGAGCACCGTTGAGGTTATAAACATCTACGTTCTTGCCGTTGCAGCCATTAATCTGGATGCCCTCTTCGGTAGGCAGAATGTTCACGCCAGTCTTCTTCACTACGTCGGCGATGCTGGTTACGCTGCTGTTTGGTGTCAGCAGGAATCGCTTGTTGAAGGTTCCAGCCTCGCTGGTAAACTCATAGTCGCCGTTGGTGAGGTCGATGGTGATACCTGCCACGTTATCCTTCAGCAACATTGGCTGATCCATGCGTACTGCCGAGATGGTGAAGGTGCCAGACTTCTTGGCGGTGAAGCCGAGCTGAACGCTACCCATAGGACGCTCGTTGATGGCGAACTTGGTGCCCTTGCCTTCCACGCTATAGAGCTGAGGAGCATTGGTCAAGGTCATGAACTTGGCAGCATCGCAATCCATTTCGTAGTTGCGGCTCTTCTTGTCGTTGAATACCACACGGGTCTTGTCGCTGAGTGAACCGTCGCTTACGTTCAGGTTGATGATCATACGGCTAGGAACGAATCCACGAGCCAGTCTTCTAGCCTTGGTTTCCTGCGCTCTGATTTCGCTACCGGTCTTGGTGAGTCGGTCTTCAGCCTTGAACTCGATGGTGCTTGAAGCGGTAGGCTTCTGCACGAAGAATGCCTGGAATGGATGCAGGGTGTAGTCATCGTCGCCAGGGCGTACAGCCTCGTAAGAGTTTCCGTTCCAAACGGTGATAGGTGCCTCATAGCCGAGGTCGTTCACGTTGTAGTAGCTGGTCTGAGGGTTACCGATGAAGTTCCAGCTGGCATCGAAGTTGTTGCCAGAAGGGAACACATCGAGTTCCTTCATGATGTTGTTGGCATCGAGCTGTCCGAACTTCTCCTTGGTTACCTTGAGGGTGAGTGTACCAGCCTTGTTGGTCTGGAAGATATATCCCTTTCCCTGCTTGAGCCATTCCTCGTTATCTGGCAGATTAACCCATCCGCCGCTGCCTTGGTCGGCACGGATAGAGCCGTCGTACATCTTCCATTTATATTCTCCCGGAGCCTTGGTATCAGAGAGCTTGATATCGAATGGGAAGCTGAAGAAGTACCATTTGTTATCAGAAACAGAGATATCGAATCTCATCTTCTTGGCGTTGAGGTTTCCGTCGGTGATGAGGGTTCCTGAGTTTCCTTTATCTCCGTCGCCCTTGATGGTGACGTCGCCAGCCTCCTGGTTATCTTTTCCATCCACCTTCAATCCTCCGTCTTCCTTGATATCAATATCCGGTGTTCCGTCGAATCGCTTGTCTTCGAGTGTAAACTCCTTGTCGAGATAGAAGTATTTATAAGGTTCATTAAACTCATGTATCTCCTTAAACTGGCTCCACTGCGTGTTGAGATAATAGTTATCCACGCTCTGGGTTGGGACGTAAAGGGCAGTATTTGAGAAGTTACTGAATGTGCCTTGGCTGATTGAGATTGGGAGTACGGTATAAGCGTAGACCTTCTCGAGATTGCAGCCAGAGAAAACTCTATCTTCTATCTTTTCCAGGGTACTAGGTACTCGGAGTTCTTGCAAATTAGTACAACCATTAAAAGCTTCGATACCAATGGAGTTTAATCCCGGTAGGCTAATGCTATCTAATGATGTACAATATCTAAATGCATACATTTTGATAGCTTTTAATGATGGAGGAAAACTTATCTTTCTTAAATTATCACAAGATTCAAATGCAGACATTTCTATTGTTTCAACACCATTAGGTATGATTATTGATTCAAGAGATCTACAACCATTGAAAGCCATTTCTCCTATTCTTGTAACACCTTCAGGAATATTTATTTGTTGTATAGCACTGCAACCATAAAATGTGTTGTTGCCAATTTCTTTACAACCATTAAAGATAATATTCTTTAGATTAACACAATTAGAAAAAGGACCATTTCCCGAACCCCAATCTTCTTCTTGTCCAATGTATTCTAGTTGTTCCGGTAAAACGACGGATCTTAAATTATTGCAGTTTTTAAAAGCTCCGTATATCTGTTTAACGCTTTTAGGGCATTTTACAGTTATAAGTTTAGCTAACTCAGAAAATGCATAATTTCCTAAGATGCTATCTTGGGTACAGTTGCCTTCGTAATATTCGTATGGGTTAGCCACAATATCAGCATCTGACAAATCAAGATGATGAAGATTATCCATCTTATTGCGGAACAACATAATATCATAGCCATTAATCGTACCGCTAACCTTCAGTGATACAATACTATTCAAGTTGTTTCTATCCAATTGCTGCAACAAACCTGGTGCATTGTCCTGGGCTGTCGTTTTAATGTCATAATCAATTTTAGCTCCTATAGGAAGTATTTGAGAGGCAAAACGTGCCCATTGTTCTTTGTACGAACTTATAGCTTCCTTTGGAACCCAAATGAGTGTATTTGAATCAAAATCCCCACCATACCAGAATGGGGGAGTAGAGGAGTTTATTGTAATGGATTCAAGATTTTCTAAGTTTGATGGATACAATTCTTTTATAGTTTCAGGAAGAGTTATTGTTCTTAATGCATCACAACCAGAAAAAGCTCCACCATAAGATACTCCATTTGAGTTTTGGCATCCTATTGATATGATTTTTGGTAATGTTATATTCATTAAAGATTTGCAGTTTTTGAAAGCATCGTTCATTATAGTTGTTGCATTTGGAAAACTGATACTACTAATGTTTGTACCTTCAAATACTCCTTCTGTAATTGTAGTCAAATTTGGATTTCCAATCTCCCTAAGCTTGCTACATTCTTGAAAGGCATAGGCTCCAATAGAAAGCACATGAGATAAATCAATGCTATCTAACTCGCAATTCTGAAAAGCATAGGCTCCAATATAAAGTACATGAGATAAATCAATACTTTCTAAACTGCAATTTTGGAAAGCATTGTCACAAATGGTAGTAACTGTTGATGGCAGAATAATTTTTTTAAGTCCGCCAATGTTTTGAAAACGCTGACCTCCAATAGCTTTAACAGTTATAGAAAAACCATTCACCTCGACTTTTCCTGGAATGGTTGTTTCTTCATAATAGTTGCTGCAATCTGTGATAATTGCAGAGTCTTTAGCAGGAACATACATGCCAGCCTCTCCGTCCCAGTTAGCTTCGTATTCAAAAGTCCATTGGTTACCAGATTCATCATGGCAAATACCAGTATCAGCTGCACTTGGTAAAAGTGCAAAAAAGATAATGATGATAAATGTAATATATCGTTTCACAATAGTTCGTTAATAATTCAATAATGTGCTAAGCAGCTATACGCTGTAAGCAC
>ERZ773178.4504-NODE-4504-length-10469-cov-3.343576_pt1 | contig 10469 bp, 6 predicted proteins | sample MGYA00580533_ERZ773178 | MGnify/ENA primary metagenome ERZ773178 (study PRJEB29015, sample SAMEA2737859) | human gut metagenome | biome: human gut; feature: human-associated habitat; material: faeces | place: China | collected 2012 ...
CACGGATCATACGGATACCTTCTGCATTAGCTTTCTGAACTTTCAGAACTGCCTCAGCCTGTCCTTCTGCCTCCTTGATCATACGCTCTTTCTGAGCCTCTGCGCGAAGGATTGCTGCCTGTTTCTCAGCTTCTGCATCCAGAATTGCGGATTGTTTCTTACCTTCTGCAACAAGGATCGTAGATTTCTTCTGACCTTCTGCGATCAGGATTGCTTCACGACGTTCACGCTCAGCTTTCATCTGTTTCTCCATTGCATCCTGGATAGCTGCCGGAGGAATAATGTTCTTCAGTTCCACACGATTGACCTTGATTCCCCATGGATCAGTAGCTTCATCAAGAGAAGCTCTCATCTTGGTATTGATCGTCTCACGTGATGTAAGTGTCTCATCCAGTTCCATGTCACCGATAATATTTCTTAAGGTTGTTGCGGACAGATTCTCGATTGCCATGATCGGATTCTCCACACCGTAAGTATAAAGCTTCGGATCTGTGATCTGAAAGAATACGACAGTATCGATCTGCATGGTTACGTTATCCTTTGTGATAACCGGCTGCGGTGGAAAATCCACTACCTGTTCCTTCAGATTTACCTTTCTGGCTACTCGTTCAATAAACGGAACCTTGAAGTGAATTCCTGTACTCCAGGTTGCCTGATAAGCTCCCAGACGTTCCAGGATTACTGCATATGCCTGTGGTACAATGCGGACGCAGGATGCAAGGACCCATACCGCAATAACGATAATAACTATCAGAAAAACCACGCCCATAACTAATCCTCCTTATTCTGTTTTACGATAAGTTTCACACCTCGGATCTCTTCGATCGTTACAACGGTGCCTTCGCCGATTTTTTCGTCATCTGCAGTCCATTCAATGTCATTGATACGAACCTGGCCTGTCTGCGCCAGATTGTCAATCTCCTGAATCACAACTGCTTTCTTTCCAATCAGACTGTTTGCATTGGTCTGTATGGTTTCTTTGTTGAAGTACTTCATTGCCAGTGGTCTGGTAAAGATGAGAAGTACCAATGAAACACACAGAAACAGCAATATCTGTACAGTGAGGTTCGCTCCTGCATAACATGCAATAGCAGCGACCAGTGCGCCGCCGGCAAACCAGATGGTGGTCAGTCCTGCCGTAATTGCCTCTACAACAAGCAATAACGCAAGAATCCCAAGCCAGATCAAAGGCTGCATGAAACTCCTCCTTTCGTCTGCTATCGTCTCTGACGAGCAGCTTCATACATGAGAATTCCGGATGCCATGGCAGCATTCAGAGATTCTACTTTTCCACACATAGGAATCCGTATCAGACAATCAGCACTGTCTGCCGCTTCATCTGTCAGTCCTTTTCCCTCATTGCCGATCAGGAAAGCAGTTCCTCCTGTGTAGGATTCCTGATCATAAGAGTTCTTACCATGCAGATGCGCCGCAAATGTGCGGATATTTCTGTCTTTCAGTTCCTGTGCTAATGATACCACACTTTCCACATATAGGAAAGGCATTCTGTAGACAGAACCCATGGTTGATCGTATAACCTTCGGGTTTGTGATATCCACGCAGGTCTTTGTCAGAAGAACCCCGCTTACTCCGGCGCCCTCTCCTGTACGGAGAATAGTTCCCGCATTTCCCGGATCCTGCAGATCTTCCAGAATCATAACCAGCGGATTTTTCCCGCCGAGAATATCTTCCATTATATAGGAAGGTTTCTTAAGCACTGTCATAATTCCCTGCGGCGTCTGCGTATCGCTCATCTGTCGAAAAACAGAATCTGTTACTATTTCATATGGAAGTTTCTCCACCTGAGCCATCAGTTCTGCATCACCGCTGAGAGCTTCTGATACATACACCTTCGAAATCCAATCCCTAGGTGCTTCGCCGAACATTTTTCTTCCTTCTGCAACAAAAAGCCCTTGTTCTCTGCGGGCTTTTGTTTTCTGGTTCAGCTGTATGATATTTTTTACCTGTCCGTTATTTACACTGGTGATCATATCTTATCCTCAATTTTCCGAAACCTTATTCAGGTCACTGTTTGCTCCTGCTGCAACAACTGTGCAGTCTGCCGGAAACACTTCATCCGGCGCCACATTCATATTCATCTTATCGCCATGCTTCAGACCGATCAGATTGATGTTATACTTTTCCCTGACCTTCAGCTCCCGAAGTGTTTTTCCTATCCATTCCCGCGGGATCTTAAATTCTGCCATACTGAAATCAGAAGAAAGCTCAAACATATCGACAAATCCACTGGAGAGAAGATTTCTTGCAACTCTGATACCCATGGAATGTTCAGGATAAATCACCTTATCTGCCCCTATTTTCTCCAGTATCCTGCCATGAAGAGGATTCATTGCCTTCGCCATGACAAAAGGAACTCCAAGTTCTTTCACCTGCATCGTTGCTGTAATACTGGCCTCCATATTCTCGGCTACTGCGATGACCGCAACATCTACGTTCTGAACTCCAAGCGATTCCAGAATTCCCGGATCACGCACATCTGCCTTGACAGCATAGGAAACTTTCTCTGCGATATCCTGCACATTATCATCTTTATCGTCAATGGCAAGTACATCGCAGTTCGCCTCTGCCAGAGTAAGGGCTACCGTCATCCCGAACTGCCCAAGACCGATCACTGCATAAGATTTGTTTTTCATTTTCTTCCTCATTTCTCTTTCTGAACATGTATTCGTTATCCTCTGCGAATATCCGCCTGACTGCCGAACCGTTACTATCCAATCATAATATCTTCTTCTGCCAGATGTGAATCTGCCGGCATTTTCTGTACACGTACAGTCACTGCAGTTCCCAGAGTCAGCGGACCGATTCTTCCCAGATACATAGTCAGGATCACGATCCATTTGCCTGCTGTATTCAGGCAGGGTGTCAGCCCTCTGCTAAGTCCTACCGTTGCAACCGCAGATGTAATTTCATAAACAACATCTTCTATAGGTGCTTCCGGCATGGCTGCACACAACAGCATACTCATGAGAATAAGTACTGTAAGTACCATACCTGTCACTACGATTGCAGAACGGATGTAGCTGTCTCTGATTCTCCTGTGGTGTACTTCCACATCCCGTTTTCCCTGAAGATTGGATTTCAAACTCAGCAGAAGGACCGCAACTGTTGTTGTCTTAATTCCACCTGCTGTTCCCATAGGGGAACCGCCGATCAACATCAATATCAGGCACAGCATATAAGTTGCATTGGAAAATCTCTCCTGACTTACAGTGAAAAATCCGGCTGTTCTTGTGGTAACTGACTGGAACAAAGATGCCATCCACTTCGTTTCCGGCGAATATGTCCCAATACTTTCCGGATTTCCATGATCAAACAGAAAGATCAGTACTGTACCGCCCACAACAAGTATCAGCGTCATCATCAACACGATCTTACTGTGAAGACGGAGATTTTTAAATATACGTCCCACAGGAAGTTTCCCTCTGATGACTCGTTTAATCTTATCCCAGATATCCCACCAGACCACAAACCCAAGACCTGACATAATGATCAGTCCTACACTTGTAAAGTTTACGATCGGATCAGCAACATACTGAGCCATGCTGTCCTCTCCCAGCAGATCAATACCAGCATTACAGAATGCAGATACTGCCGTAAAAACAGAATATCCCAGACCTTTTGCCAGACCAAACTGCGGAATAAATCGAACTGCATAACACACTGCACCGATTCCTTCTGCTCCAAACACACAGATCAGAACTTTCTTCACCAGCCTGACCATCCCACCCATTCTGTCCATATTATAGGACTCCTGGATAACACGCCGGTTCCTCAGCGATATTTTCTTTCTCAGACTTATAAAAATAATACTGCCCAGAGAAATCAGTCCCACACCTCCGATCTGGATCAGGACAAGAATAATAATCTTGCCTGCCAGAGTCCAGTGAGTTGCCGTAACAACTGTCACAAGCCCTGTTACACATATACTTGTGGTTGCGGTAAACATGGCATCTGTAAAAGATGTGTGGTATCCGGGTGCCGTACAAAACGGCAGCCACAGAAGTAATCCCCCTAAGATAATCACTCCCGCAAAACCGAGGGTAATTATCTGAGCAGTATTTAATTTATGCAGTCTGTTATATAACTGCATCTTTTTATTCATTTGTTATTTGTTGTTTTTATCATAGTTATGAGAAAGTGACTGGCATACTTCCCACTGATAGTCAGAGATACCTTTCTGCATAGCAAGTGCTTCATTGATATCGAAGTCTACGAATTCACCGTGACGATATCCGACAACGCGGCATGTCTTGCCTGCAATAAGAAGGTCTACAGCCAGAGCACCCATCATAGATGCATATACACGGTCTTTACATGTCGGGCTTCCACCACGCTGCATGTGTCCAAGGATTGTAGCACGTGTTTCGATACCTGTGGCAGCTTCGATACGTTTTGCCATTGCTTCAGAATGACCGATACCTTCTGCATTGATGATGATGTGATGCTTTTTGCCTTTCTTACGACTCTCGATAATGTTATTGATCAGCTTCTGCTCATCATAGTCATATTTTTCAGGAACCAGAACGTCCTCAGCACCGTTGGCAATACCGCACCACAGAGCAATATATCCTGCACCACGTCCCATAACCTCGATGATACTGCATCTCTCATGAGAAGTGGAAGTATCACGTACTTTATCAATTGCTTCCATTGCTGTGTTTACAGCTGTATCAAATCCGATGGTATATTCTGTACATGCAATGTCAAGGTCGATTGTTCCGGGAAGACCGATTGTATTGATTCCGAGATTCGCAAGCTTCTGAGCACCTGCGAAAGATCCGTCACCACCGATGACAACAAGTCCGTCAATTCCATGTTTTCTGCAGATCTCTGCTCCACGTTTCTGGCCTTCTTCTGTACGGAATTCTGCACAACGTGCTGTATAAAGGATTGTACCTCCACGCTCGATTGTATCAGATACATCTTTTGCGCTCATGTCAATAATCTCTTCGTTTAACAGACCATTGTATCCTTTCAGAATACCTTTTACATTTAATCCATTGCTTAAACCTCTTCTGACAACTGCACGAATTGCAGCATTCATTCCAGGTGCGTCACCACCGCTGGTAAGGACACCAATGGTTTTTATCTTGTTTTCTGCCATCTTTTCTTCCTCCATCTTCTGAATCTATCTCATTTTTACTATACACATATTCGGGTATAGTTTAGCGCATTTCTATAAGTTTTTCAATCCTCTTTCTACAACTTTAACATTGGTTTTACCATATTTTTCGTACATATAGTTCAGCCATGAGTCCTGAATTTGTGCATGATATCCAACCGGAAGCTTCTTTATGGCCTTTACGTCTTTCAGGTAGATCACAACAGCACTGTCACCCGGTGAACGTCTGAGGTCTGCAAGCAGTTCCTGAGATTGCTGTGTGTAGCTTTCTTTATTGTCAAACTGTATCCAGATTTCCCTTGGCATATTGTCAAAGGGACGGATTTTTTCAAGGATCAGTTTACTGGCACGATCGTCCTCTGCAGATACTCTGCCCTGAATAAATACTCTGCCTTCTTCATTCAGGAACTGCTGACTTTTCTCATAATCTCTGGGGAACACAACTACCTCCACTGTTCCTACCAGATCCTCCACTGTGAGGAATGCCATAACCTTATTATTCTTTGTATATTTGATGGTTTTATCCGTAATCATTCCACCGATAATTACTTTCTGACCATCCGTGACTTTCGGAAGATTTGTCTCCTCATCCTGCTGAAAATCCGAGGTTTTCGCAGAAATGGTTTTCTCCATCATTTCCCGGTAATTTTCCAGAGGATGACCACTGAGGTAGATTCCCAGAACTTCCTTCTCATATCCCAGAAGTTCCTCTTTTCCGAATTCCTCCACATCGGGCATACGGATTTCAAATTCTTTCTTGTCCTCCTCGCTTACCAGATCAAAAAGGCTCATCTGGCCTGCCAGTGAATTCTTCTTATCCTGACTGATACTGTCTGAAATCTTCTGATAAACCAGCATTTTCTGGCGGCGGTTACCATCCAGGCAATCCAGCGCACCTGCTTTGATAAAGTTTTCTACTGCTCGCTTATTCATCTGCGGAGAGTTTCGTTCCATAAAATCCTTCAGGGAACGATATTGTCCGTTCTCTTCCCTCTCTCTTACCAGGCTTTCAATAACCGGACGTCCCACACTCTTTATAGCGGACAGACCATATCGGATCGCACCGTTATCTACAGAGAATCCGTACATTCCACAGTTCACATCCGGCGGCAGGATCTTAATCCCCATCTGTCTGCAGACCAGAATATATTCTGCAACCTTATTGGGAAAATCAATAACCGATGTCATTAATGCGGCCATAAATTCCACAGGATAGTAATATTTCAGATATGCAGTCTGATAGGAAACAACTGCATAGGCTGCTGCATGGGACTTATTAAAAGCATATTTGGCGAAATCAATCATTTCATCATAGATTTTATTTGCCGTTGCCTCATCAATTCCATTTGCAATACAGCCTGGAACTCCCTCTGCTTCATTTCCGTAAACAAAGTTCTGGCGCTCCTTTTCCATGACAGAGGCCTTCTTTTTGGACATTGCACGGCGCACCAGGTCGCTTCGGCCCAGAGTATAACCTGCCAGGTTACGAACGATCTGCATAACCTGTTCCTGATAAACAATACACCCATAAGTAGGCTTCAGGATTGGCTCCAGCTGAGGGCAGTCGTAACGGATGGTATCCGGACGGTTTTTGCCCCGGATATACTGAGGGATAAAATCCATGGGGCCCGGGCGGTAAAGAGAAATTCCTGCGATCACATCTTCCAGACTCTGAGGCTTCAGTTCCTTCATGAAGTTTTTCATTCCCGCACTTTCAAGCTGAAATACACCATCAGAACGACCGGTGCCAAGGGAATCCAAAACCTTTTTATCATCATAATTGATTTTCTGCATGTCCAGAGTCACTCCTGCATCCTTCTGGATCAGCTTTACTGCATTCTGGATCACAGTCAGGGTACGAAGTCCCAGGAAGTCCATTTTCAAAAGTCCCAGCTCTTCCAGTGTTGTCATGGTAAACTGTGTGACAATGGAACCATCCGACGCTCTGGAAAGCGGTACATATTCTGATACGTCCTTCTGGCTGATAACAACACCTGCCGCATGCATGGAGGTATGTCTGGGAAGTCCCTCCAGACGTCTTGCCATATCGATCAGATAATGAATTTCATCCTGCTCTTCATATGCTTTTTTCAGCTCAGGGTTCATAGTAAGTGCTTTATCTATAGTAATATTTAATTCCTGCGGGATCATTTTCGCAATGGAATCCACCTGTGCATAAGGCATATCCAGTACACGGCCCACATCCCGGATCACACCACGGGCTGCCAGCGTACCAAAAGTAACGATCTGAACCACACAATCATCCCCATATTTACGGCGGACATATTCAATAACCTCCTGCCTTCTTTCGAAGCAGAAGTCAACGTCAATATCAGGCATAGATACTCGTTCCGGATTCAGAAATCGCTCAAAGAGCAGATCATAGCGAATAGGATCAAGCTGTGTGATGCCCAAGGTATAAGCAACCAGACTTCCCGCTGCAGAGCCACGTCCCGGTCCTACCATAATGTCATGATCGCGGGCATATTTGATAAAATCCCATACTATAAGGAAGTAATCCACGTAGCCCATATTTTTTATAGTAGATAATTCGTAATTCAGACGAGCTTTTAATTCCTCTGTAACCGGCTGATAACGTTCCTCCAGTCCCTCGAAGCATAGCTTGTTCAGATATTCCCAGGATGTAAGACCATCCGGCACATCGAATCTTGGAAGCTTGGTCACGCCAAATTCAATCTCAACATGACATCTCTGTGCAATCTTATGAGTATTCTCCAGGGCCTCCAAAGCATATGGGAAAAGTTCTGCCATTTCTTCCGGGGATTTCACATAATACTGGCCGCCCTCATAACGCATTCTGTCCTCGTCTGCCAGTTTCTTGTTTGTCTGCAGACAGAGAAGAATATCATGAGGATCAGCATCCTCCGCCCTTGTGTAATGCACATCATTGGTTGCCACAAGGTCAATTCCTGTTTCTTCGTGCATACGGAGAAGTTCCTGATTTACCAGTCTCTGCGCAGGGATTCCATGATCCTGTAATTCCAGGAAGAAATTCCCTTTGCCAAAAATATCCTGATATCGAAGAGCTGCTGCCTTTGCATCCTCATACATGCCTCTCTGAAGATATCTGGCAACCTCACCTGCAAGGCAGGCACTTAAGGCAATAATCCCTTCATGGTACTCTTTTAATACCGCAAGATCTACTCGCGGTTTATAATAGAATCCTTCTGTAAAACCCTTGGACACAATTTTCATCAGATTTGCATAACCCTGATTATTCTCTGCAAGAAGAACCAGGTGGTAATATCTGTCTTCGCCGCTTCCTGCTTCACGGTCAAATCGGGAGCCGGGGGCTACATAAACCTCACATCCCAGAATCGGATTGATTCCCTCGGCCCTTGCTGCACGATAAAAATCAATCACACCATACATAACTCCATGATCTGTGATCGCCGCACTGTCCATGCCAAGTTCTTTGACACGGGCTACATATTCTTTTATCTTATTGGAACCATCCAGCAGACTGTATTCTGTATGGACGTGAAGATGTGTAAACTCCAACTCTATTTCTCTCCTGTTCTAATATCTGCAATTTTATCGCAGCATATTTTTATAAATTTAACTGAATCAGGTAAGTCCCATGCTTCAATTGCGAAAAGCAATAATCATTGGGTGGGGACTTGCTTGTCTGTTACTATTTCGCGTAGATTCTCTTGTCCTTAATCTCTACTTTGCCTTCCTTCATCAGATGGCCAATGGCACGTTTAAATGCTCCCTTACTCAGACCAAATTCTCGCTGGATCACTTCCGGTGATGCCTTGTCATCAAATGGAAGAACACCTGCAAACTCATTGATCACTTCAAGGACATTCTCCGCATCCTCATTAATCTGCAGGTATGCCTTCTGGCGGTCTGTGACATTCATTTTTCCGTCTTCTTTTACTTCGCTGACACGCAGCTCAAGGATCTTGCCCGGGCGGTATTTTCCCTTGGCTTCTCTTGCAGGGATCAGTGCGGAATATTTATCATCAACTGCCACAAATACACCGAATCTGTCGCTGATCTCATAAACACGGCCCTTCACCATATCTCCCACTACATAAGGAGTTCTGGTGGAAAGATAATGATAAACCTTCATAGTTGCGCAGAGACGACTGCTCTTATCAATATAGAGTGCTACCAGCACATCTTCTCCCTCTCTTACTTTCAGAGTCTGTTCATGATATGGAAGCAGAAGGTCTTTCTCCAGTCCCCAGTCAAGGAATGCACCAATCCTTGTTACCTGAGAGACTTTCAGAACTGCTGTCTGACCTACCTGAAGCTTCGGTTCTTTTGTTGTTGCAATAAGACGATCCTGAGAATCCTTGTAGATAAATGCTTCAATGCTGTCGCCTTCCTTTGTTCCTTCCGGAACCTGTCTGGACGGAAGAAGAACACGGTTCTTTGCATCTGCCTGCATATCCTCACCCAGATATACACCAAAATCTACGGACTTTACTACTGTTAATTTCTGTTTTTTTCCTAACTCAATCATATAATCTCCATTTCTGTTGTGATAGTATCTTTTTAAAGAAAATTAAAAATATACTATACTTTCATCATCCTCTGACATTAGCTTTATATTTCAGTATAACATAAATAATAAAGGCGGCACAATGCCGCCTTATTATTTTTTATTATCTTATTTTACGTTACTGTTCACTATAGATCAGGATGTATTTTATTCCAACTCGATTTCACATACACTCAGACAGATTCTTTATCGTTTATTATATATTCTGCATCCACTTGCACGCCAGTTCCATCCAGGACTGGCATTCTTTCTGTACACAGCCGCCGTCTTCGTGGCTTGTCTCTTCGTTTGCAAGACTTAAACCATGTCCGCCAACCGGATAAAGATGCATTTCTACCGGAATTTCAAATTTGCGCAACGCATTGAAGAACAACAGAGAATTCTCTACAGGAACACAATCATCTGTCACTGTATGCCACAGGAATGTGGTTGGTGTATCTTTAGATACCTGGAATTCCAGAGACTGTTCTTTTCTCTTATCAAGATCATTATAATCCTCTCCAAGCAAGCATTCAAAGGAACCTGTATGTGCAAACTCACCGGAAGTGATCACCGGATAACTTAAGATCATACCATTTGGTTTCACCATATCAGAAGTTACCCCAAGTGTCTGTGCAATAAAATCTTTCTTCCAGAAAACGCCAAGACTTGCTGCCAGATGACCACCTGCGGAAAAGCCCTGCAGAACAATTTTATTCGTATCAATATGAAACTCTGCAGCATTTTTTCTTAAAAAAGCAACAGACTTCGCAAGCTGCAAGAGTGCCAGTGGATATCTGGCAGGTTCTACGC
>ERZ773178.4508-NODE-4508-length-10463-cov-4.539681_pt1 | contig 10463 bp, 8 predicted proteins | sample MGYA00580533_ERZ773178 | MGnify/ENA primary metagenome ERZ773178 (study PRJEB29015, sample SAMEA2737859) | human gut metagenome | biome: human gut; feature: human-associated habitat; material: faeces | place: China | collected 2012 ...
AGATAAAAAGATTGATTCTTTTGTTGTGTGATTATGAACCTTCTGATATATTTGATGAGCAGATGAGAGAACTTTATAATGAGGGTTATGAAGATAAATCAATAAATCTTACAATCAAATGAGGGCTGTTTATTAATTAAATTGCGAAAGCAGATGTTGACTTATATTTACTATTAGGGTATATTTACAAAAGTAACTGAAATTAAACGAAAGTAAGGTGTAATTTGTAATGACTGAGACAATCAACGTTGCTAACATTGATAAAGTACATAAGAATCCAATTGCTGAGCTTGTTCAGACTGCTTGTCAGTTTGAGAGTCATATTGATATTTCATCAGAAGGCAAGAATATTAATGCTAAAAGCTTAATGGGGATTATGGCATTTGGATTAAGAGACGGAATGTCTGTTACTATTTCAGCAGAAGGCAATGATGCAGATAAAGCTGTAGAAACAATCAAGAAGTTTCTTATTGGAGAGTAGTATTTTTATTAAGGAGGATGGAAACATGGCAAACAATGAAAAAAAGGATGGCAATGTATTTGGTGGTGCTGTAAAGACAGCAGATGTAAAGGCAGCAGAAGCTAAGACAACTGTTAAGAAGACTGCTAAAAAAGCGGCAGCTAAGACAGAGACAGCCAAGAAGGCAGTTGAGACAGCAGCAGCTAAGGCTGAGACTAAGGTTGAAGCTAAAGTTGAAGAAGCTAAAGAGACTGTTAAGGAAGCAGCTAAGGCTACAACAAAGAAAGTGGCAGCTAAGAAGACAGCCGTTAGGACTACAGCTAAGAAGGCTGTTGCAAAGAAAGAAGTTAAGACTGAGACGTTTATCCAGTACAACGATGAGCAGACAGATATGGATGCTGTATTAAAGAGAGTTGAAGCTGATCTTAAGGCACAGAAGGTAGCAGCTAAGGATATTAAGTTATACATAAAGCCACAGGATGGAGCATGCTATTATGTTGCTGATGGAAAGGTTGCAGGAAGAGTAGATTTATTCTAATTAATAACCAGATTGATATTTGAACGTCGTTTTGATGAGTGATTCATTGAAACGGCGTTTTTTATTTATTATGTCATATGACAGATAGATTTTGTTTCGAATTTCCAGTAAAAATATACTTTGAAAAAATCTTAGAAATGTAATATAATATTAATAATTGATACGGATTTAACGAAGAATTGGAAGGAAGTACGGAGAGCATGTTTGAGATTGGTGATAAGGTAGTGTACGGAGTTGTTGGAGTGTGTGAGGTTGAAAATATTGATACACCCCCTATTAAGGGAATATCAGGGGATTATTATTTTCTTCAGCCGGTATTTGACAGCAAGGGAATTATATATTCACCCGTTGACAGCAACAAGGTTATGATAAGAAGCATTATGACTGTTAAGGAATGTGACAAGTTAAAGGAAAGAGCCAGAAATTGTAAGAAAGATGGAGAACTTTCAGAAAAGGTTACACCTATGCAGTATGATGAACATATGAAATCTCAGGATGCTTTAAAGCTTATGCATCTGATTCGTGCATTATATGTCATTAAGAATGAAAGAGCTAAGGATTTAAGAAAGATGAAATCAGCAGACAGCAGGATGCTGCTTGCGGCAAGGAAGCTTTTGTATGGTGAATTTGCAGCTGTTTATAACCAGAATTTTGATGAAGTTGCTGAAGAGATGGATGCATTTTTATCAGTGGATTAATTGGGCAGAATTAAGAACTATATAGGAATATTTGTATGAAAGATTTAACTAAGGGAAGTATAACTAAGCTTATATTCTGGTTTGCATTACCGGTTTTTATAGGCTCGCTGCTTCAGATGACTTATAATCTTGTGGATACCAAGATTATAGGGTATGTATTAGGAGAAAGTTCACTGGCGGCTGTAGGGTCTACTAACTCAGTGAACACCCTTGTTATAGGCTTTTTACAGGGACTGACTAATGGATTTGCTGTTATTGCTGCACAGTTTTTTGGGGCAGGAGATACAGCTAATTTTAAGAGGACAGTTGCAGGTTCGTTCAAATATGGAATTATGATATCAGCAGGTCTGACAGTGGTTGTGCTGATATTTTTACGACCTCTTCTGAAAGTACTTAATACACCAGAGGATTTGTTAAAGGAAGCCTATGATTATATATTTATAATATTTGCAGGCATGACAATACTTATGCTTTACAATGTCTGTGCAGCCCTGTTAAGGTCGATAGGAGATTCATTTACTCCGCTTATTTTTTTAGGAATATCAGTAGTGCTTAACATTGGTGGAGACTTATTTTTCCTTAAGGTTATTCCAATGGGGGTAAGAGGTGCTGCAGTGGCAACAGTGCTTTCACAGCTCATAGCACTTATCGCGTGTCTTATATATTCACTTAAAAGATACAACATACTGTGGATTGAAAAGAAAGATTTTAAGAGTGATGCCAGTCTGTGTGGAAAACTTATGTCAACAGGCTGTTCCATGGGCTTTATGAGCAGTCTTGTATCAATTGGCTCTGTTACATTGCAGAGTGCAATCAATTCATTTGGACAGGATATAATTCTTGCCCATACTACTGCAAGAAGATTATCAGAGCTTTTCATGATGATGTTCGGCGTGCTGGGAACTACGATGGCAACCTTTTGTGGACAGAATCTTGGAGCAGGAAAGTATGAAAGAATAAGAAAGGGCATATTAACATCTATTCTTATGGGATGGGTATGGTGTGTGTTATGTGTAATCACATCTTATACGATAGTTCCTGCATTTGTTAAAATACTTATAAGTTCGGATAACAAAAATGTAATAGATACAGCAACGCTGTATTTAAGAGTTGACTCGCTGCTTTATTTTGTGACAGCGATGATAACTATCATAAGAAACTCACTGCAGGGAATAGGCGACAGGCTTACTCCTATCATATCAAGTGGGATTGAGCTTGCAGGAAAGGTTGTTATAACATTTACACTTGTTCCGTTTATGGGATACTGGGGTGTTATTGTTTCAGAGCCTATAGTATGGGTTCTGATGGTTATTCCGCTTATTGTGCAGTTAATAAAGAATCCGGCATTTGCCAGAGGAAAGAATAACGGAGGATGATTTATGGCAGAGAATACTAAGAATGTTGAATTTAAGAATCCACATCCTGAGCTTCCTGTAAGAGAACCGATTCTTAAGCTTGGAAAGATGATTACTGACAGGGCAGCAATAAAGCTTGGATTGGAGAAGCTCACAGCAGATGACCCTGAGTACTGGGGACTTGCAGCAATCTGTACTGATGAGATGGCTGAGGTTGCATTAAAGATGGGAGTGCGTAAGCCAAAGACACTTCCTGAACTTGTTAAGATTACAGGTATGGATGAGAAGTATCTTGAGGAGCTTCTTAATAAGATGGCTTTTAATGGTGTAATCGAGTATAACTGGGAGAATCCAAAGCACGAGAAACAGTATGTGCTTCCTATGTTTGTTCCTGGAAGTGCGGAATTTGCCAATATGAATGATACTGTCTTAGAGGAACATCCTGAGATGGGAAGATTCTTTGAGCGTATGAGCCGTATTCCTCTTGAGGGACTTACACATATGGTTCCACCAGGAGGTGCCGGAATCGGTATGCATGTCATTCCTGTACAGAAGGAAGTTGATATGTGTAATGAAGCCATCTCGCTTGAGAAGATTTCATACTGGCTTGATAAATACGAGGGCAAATATGCAGCAAGCCCATGTTCATGTCGTAAATCAAGAAAGACATTTGACGAGGGATGTGCAGATGATCCTGCTGACTGGTGTGTTGCTGTAGGTGATATGGCTGATTATGTCGTTGAGACTGGCAAAGGCGGAAGATACATCACTAAGGAAGAAGCACTTGAGATTTTCAAGAAGGCAGAGGATAACGGATTTGTTCACCAGATAACTAATATTGATGGTGAAGATAAGATATTTGCTATATGTAACTGTAATGTTAATGTCTGTTATGCGCTCAGGACATCACAGCTTTTCAATACTCCTAATATGTCACGTTCAGCATATGTTGCACATGTCAACAAGCAGAACTGTGTTGCATGTGGACGCTGTGTTGAATACTGTCCTGCAGGTGCATTGTCTCTTGGACAGAAGCTTTGCAGAAAGGACGGCTCAGAGGTTACATATCCTAAGATGCCGCTTCCTTCAGAACAGAAGTGGGGCAGACACATGTGGTCAGAGGACTACAGGGACAAGAACAGAATCAATACACATGAGTCAGGAACTGCTCCATGTAAGACAGCCTGTCCAGCTCACATTGCTGTACAGGGCTATTTAAAGATGGCTGCACAGGGAAGATACCAGGATGCGCTCGCTCTTATTAAGAAGAACAATCCGCTTCCTGCAATATGTGGTTATGTCTGTAACAGGCGTTGTGAAGACGCATGTACAAGGGGAACTATTGATGAGTCAATTGCTATTGATGAAGTTAAGAAATATATCGCAATGTTAGATATCAATGCAGAAACAAGATATGTTCCAGAAAAGGTTGTTCCTGCAACTAAGGGATATTTTGACGAGAAGGTTGCGATTATCGGTGCGGGTCCGGCTGGTATTTCATGTGCATATTACCTTGCAGAGAAAGGCTATACTAATGTGACTGTATTCGAGAAGAATAAAGAACCGGGCGGTATGGTTGTATATGGTATTCCTTCATTTGTTATGGAGAAGAATATCGTACAGGCAGAGATAGATGTATTACGGGCTATGGGTGTTGAGATAAAATGTGGTGTTGAAGTAGGTAAGGATATCACAATCGCACAGCTTCGCGAACATGGCTATAAAGCATTTTATATTGCAGTTGGATGTCAGGGCGGTAGAAAGACTGGCGTTGCCGGAGAAGATGCTAAGGGAGTTATGACTGGTGTTGAACTTCTCCATATTACAACTGATGATGAAAGCTATAAGCTTACAGGTGACACAGTAGTCATTGGCGGTGGTAATGTTGCCATTGATGTATCCAGAACAGCAATACGTTGTGGTTCACCTAAGGTTTCACAGGTATCTCTTGAGACAAGAGACATTATGCCAGCACTTCCAGAAGAAATTGAGACTGCTGAATCAGAAGGTATCAATATTATTGGTGGCTGGGGACCTAAAGAAATCCTTACAGAAGATGGCAAGGTTACAGGCATCGTATTTAAGAAATGTACTTCTGTTAAGGATGCAGATGGAAGATTCAATCCACAGTACGATGAGAATGAGACTATGACAATAGAATGCAGCAATGTGATAATGTCTGTCGGACAGGCAATTGAATGGGGCAGCCTTCTTGAGGGTACTAAGGTTGAATTCTGGCATGGTAATTATCCTGTTGCTGACAAGGTTACATATCAGACAGCAGAGCCGGATATCTTTGTCGGTGGTGATGTATATACAGGTCCTAAATTCGCTATTGATGCTATTGCGGCAGGTAAGCAGGGGGCTATATCTATTCACAGATATGTACAGCCACACAGCTCACTTACAATAGGCAGGGATCCTAACTATTATGTTGAACTTGATAAGGATGATTACAGCGTTGAGAAGTATGACAATACAGGCCGTCAGCGCCCAGCTAAGAAGTCAGGAGTTGATAAGCTGTCATTCAGAAGTGATGCAGGTGTATTCACAGAGGAACAGGTTAAGAAAGAAACTGCAAGATGCTTGGGCTGTGGTGCAACAATCGTTGATGAGAACCAGTGCGTAGGCTGTGGTATCTGTACAACAAAGTGTGAGTTTGATGCTATACATCTTCAGAGAGATCTGCCAGAGTGCTCTACAATGAGAAGAAGTGAGGATAAGCTTAAATACATTCTTCCATATGGTGCAAAGCAGGCAATCAAGATTAAATTCAAAAAGAAAAAGGACTAAAATGTATGCATGAATTAGGCGTAGTATTTCACATAATAGATGACCTCAAAGCAGTAGCTTCAGTTAATGATGTTTTAAGCATATCTAAAGTTACAATTGAGCTTGGCGAAGTATCAGGAGTTGTAGAAGAATATCTTACAGACTGCTGGAAGTGGGCTTGCAAGAAAGAAGAACTTGTAAAGGACTGTGAGATGGAAGTCGAGATAATTCCGGGTATAACTTACTGTGAGGACTGCGGGGAAACTTATGAGACTGTGAAATACGCCAAAGTCTGTCCGAACTGTGGCAGTAAGCACACATATCTTATTCAGGGCAATGAATTTAATATTAAGCAGATTGAAGTTCCTGAATAAAATGCTTGCATTTTTTTCTGTCAGATATTAAGATAGAAAAGAATTTTATATTTAAAGGCATTGAAAAAGAGGAGTACATATCCTTATCCGACAGAGAGAACCGTTCACTGGCTGGAAGATGGTTCAGGTAATAATGATATGGAAGGTAGCTTTGGAGCCGCATGGCTGAACTGTTGATTTAAGTAGGCTGTGACGTATTCCGCGTTAAGGAATAATGAGGATTATCACAAGATAATTAAACAAAGGTGGTACCGCGTTAATAAGTTTATTTACGCCCTTTGCAGAGTATATGCCCTGCAAAGGGCTTTTTTGCGCGAGCAGCGATGAGAGAAGTCATGGAAAGTTCGCAGTCGTGCTTGCACGAACTGAGAACTTTGTATGGGTTCTCGAGGAGCGCCGCGACAATGCCAGAATGAAATTCTGGCATATGAGCTGCGAGCGCATAATTGGGAAAGAACCCGGAATGCAATATTAAAAAGGAGATTAATAATGAGCAAGGAATTGGAAAAGAATTATAATCCGTCTGAAATCGAAGACAGATTATATCACAAGTGGCTTGAAAAGAAGTATTTTCATGCAGAAGTAAACAGAGATAAGAAACCATTTACTATTGTTATGCCACCACCTAATATTACAGGTAAGCTGCATATGGGTCATGCGCTTGATAACACTATGCAGGATATTATCATCAGATTCAAGAGAATGCAGGGCTATGAAGCTCTCTGGATTCCTGGAACTGACCATGCTTCAATCTCAACTGAGGTTAAGGTTACTAATGCTCTTAAGGAAGAAGGAATTGACAAGCATGAGCTTGGAAGAGAAGGCTTCTTAAAGAGAACATGGGAATGGAAGAAAGAATATGGTGGAACTATCACAAGCCAGTTAAAGAAGATTGGTTCTTCATGTGACTGGGACAGAGAAAGATTCACTATGGACGAAGGCTGTTCTAAGGCAGTTCAGGAAGTATTTATCAAGCTTTATGAGAAAGGTCTTATATACAAAGGTTCAAGAATTGTAAACTGGTGCCCGGTCTGCAACACTTCTATATCAGATGCAGAAGTTGAGCATGAGGAGCAGGCAGGACATTTCTGGCATATTAACTATCCTGTAGTTGGTGAGCCGGGAAGATTCGTTGAGATTGCAACAACAAGACCAGAGACATTACTTGGAGATTCAGCTTTAGCTGTTAATCCGGATGATGAAAGATACACAGACCTTGTTGGAAAGGAAGTTGAACTTCCACTTACAGACAGAACAATACCTATTATTGCAGACCCTTATGTTGATAAGGAATTTGGTACAGGTGTAGTTAAGATTACTCCAGCACATGACCCTAACGATTTTGAGGTTGGTAAGAGACATAATTTACCAGAGATTAACATTTTAAATGATGATGCTACAATTAATAATCTTGGCGGCAAGTATGCAGGCATGGACAGATATGAAGCAAGAAAGGCTATGGTAGCTGACCTTGATGCACGTGGACTTTTAGTGAGAGTTGAAGACCATACACACAATGTTGGTACTCATGACAGATGTAAGACAACTGTTGAGCCAATGATTAAGCAGCAGTGGTTCGTTAAGATGGACGAGCTTATCAAGCCTGCTGTTGAAGGCGTTAAGAATGGTGATATTGAACTTATCCCTGCTTCTATGGATAAGACATATTATAACTGGACAGACAATATCAGAGACTGGTGTATTTCAAGACAGCTTTGGTGGGGACACAGAATTCCTGCATACTATTGCAAGGATTGTGGAGAAATGACTGTTTCAAGAGATAAGGTATGCACATGCCCTAAGTGTGGAAGTGCTAATGTTGAACAGGATCCTGATACACTTGATACATGGTTCTCATCAGCATTATGGCCATTCTCAACACTTGGCTGGCCAGATAAGACACCTGAACTTGACTACTTCTATCCTACAGATGTGCTTGTAACAGGATATGATATTATATTCTTCTGGGTAATCAGAATGATATTCTCAGGATATGAGCATATGGGCAAGAAGCCATTTGGCAAGGTATTATTCCACGGCCTTGTAAGAGATGACCAGGGAAGAAAGATGAGTAAGTCATTAGGAAATGGTATTGATCCGCTTGAGGTTATTGATAAATATGGTGCAGATGCATTAAGATACACTCTTATTACAGGAAATGCACCTGGTAATGATATGCGTTTCTACTGGTCAAGAGTTGAGGCTAGCCGTAACTTTGCCAATAAGGTATGGAATGCTTCAAGATTTATCATGATGAATGATCCTGATAACAAGATTAAGGTTACAGATGCAAGACCTGCTAACTTAACTGATGCTGATAAGTGGATTCTTTCTAAGATGAATGGACTTATCAAAGAAGTTACAGATAATATGGAAAAATACGAACTTGGTATCGCTGTTGCCAAGCTTAATGACTTCATCTGGGAAGAATTCTGTGACTGGTATATTGAGATGGTTAAGCCAAGACTTTACAATGATGCAGACGAGACAAAGACAGCAGCTATCTGGACATTAAAAACTGTTCTTATAGATGCACTTAAGCTGCTTCATCCATATATGCCATTCATTACAGAAGAAATATTCTGCAATATTCAGGATGAGGAAGAGTCAATCATGATTTCTTCATGGCCTGTATATGATGAAACTGATAATTTCGCAGCAGAGGAGAAGGCTATTGAGACAATCAAGGAAGCTGTCCGTAATATAAGAAACTTACGTGCAGATATGAATGTTGCTCCTAGCCGTAAGGCACTTGTATATGTTGTTACAGCAAGTGAAGATGTTAAGAACATATTTAACAATTCACTTGGCTTCTTTGGAACACTTGCATATGCAAGCGAGGTTAAGGTTCAGGCTGACAAGGCTGGAATTCCAGATGATGCTGTTTCAACAGTTATACCGGATGCTGTTATCTATATTCCTTTCGCAGAGCTTGTTGATATCGACAAGGAAATAGAGAGACTTAAGAAAGAGGAAGGCAGATTACAGGGAGAAATCAAGAGATGTAACGGAATGCTTAACAATGAGAGGTTTACATCAAAAGCTCCTCAGGCAAAGATTGACGAAGAGAAGGCAAAGCTGGTAAAATATACACAGATGCTTGAGCAGGTAACTGAGCGTCTTGCAACACTTTCTAAGTAGTTTTCACGGATAAGGAGAATAATTATGGCAGAAGTAATGAAAGCAATTCCTTTTACACAGTTTTCTATGGAGATGAGAAGCGGTAAGATTATTGATATTGATGATGGATTTACAGAGCTTCTTGGATACACAGAAGATGATTTTGAGGCGGGAATTGTATTTAAGCAGTTCGTACCAAGCGTTGAGTATGAGGAAGTAATAACAGAGTTAAGAGAAAAGTTCATAGATAAGAGATATGTAAGCTATGTACAGGAGTTTGTTTCTAAAGATGGCAAGCCTCTTAAGGTAGTTGCATTCTATAAGATTGAGAATAAGCTCTTAGCTGGACACAGAGTAATAAAGGTTAGTGCAGCCGTAATTGAATAAGCACATTTAAAGTATAATAAAACCTCCACTGGTTCATAATAGATTTATGGACAGTGGAGGTTTTTTATGTTAGAAGATGGAATAAAGAAAAAGCTGACAGCGAGACTATTGGCTCTGGTGGTTATTATAAGTATGATAACTGCTTTAATAGGGTGTAATGAGCCGAAAGAGCAGGAAAGCGGCGTGACACTTGTTTATGAACAACAATATAACTGGTGAAATAAAAATAGTGCATATACATTCGTGGTGTTGAATGTGTATGCACTATTTTATGTACTTAATTTTTCTTTTCTGATTGGGATGCTAATAATTGTTCGTATTTAGCTTTCCACTTTTGAGCTTCTTTTGTCAGTTCTGATTTCTCCTCTTCCAGCTTTTTCAATTTATCCTGCATATGTTTCTCTTCAATCTCAGCCCGTCTTCGTGCTTCACACTGCTGGCGGATTGTTTCGTCACTATTAAGCTCATACAAAGTCTCTGCTGCATCTATCATATATTCATTACTCTGAACAGCCATACGCAACTCCTCCCATGTTTTAGCCTTGAAGACAGTCGCCCATGTGTCTATTCCATAAGCCTTATCTTCGTCACTTGCCATATCTATCTGAGTTAAGTCTAACACACTGATACCAAGTTTGTCACTATACCTTCTGTGAGTTTTCTTATTCAACAGCTCATATTGTGCATAAAATTCCGGAGCGTCTTCAAATAAAGTATAATCCAGAATCCCAATGTTAATAACAGCTTTAATATCCTCGT
>ERZ773178.4513-NODE-4513-length-10453-cov-4.520292_pt1 | contig 10453 bp, 9 predicted proteins | sample MGYA00580533_ERZ773178 | MGnify/ENA primary metagenome ERZ773178 (study PRJEB29015, sample SAMEA2737859) | human gut metagenome | biome: human gut; feature: human-associated habitat; material: faeces | place: China | collected 2012 ...
TATGTAATAATAGTATATTGATATATAATTGTTTTGAAAAGAGGATATATGGAATTCAAAAAAATTGATGATAGAAAGTTCCAGTGCAGACTCAACGAGGAAGATCTTGAGGATAATAACATTTCACTGGATGATTTCTTTAAGAATGATACAGATAAGATACACAGCCTGTTAGAAGTTATTATGGAAGAGGCTGAAAGGAATATAGGAGTTACATTAAGCGGAGAGGTTATGTCGCTGCAGCTGGCACCACAGCCAGACCATTCAATACTTCTTACAGTCTCATCAGGCAAGGATGATTTAGGCAGTATGTTAAAGAAAGCTGGAGAAAGTATATCAAAAGCATTTTCTAAGCCAGAGAAGAGTAATGTTATAAAGAATGGTGATGGGATATATAGTGATGCAGCATTTGAAACGTTTGGAGACAGCCTTGATAAGTTTGCGGTATCTGATGATGAAGCTGATAGTTTTAAGCGTTCTGATGCGAAGAAAACAGGAAGCAATGTTTTAAAGGCTGGAACAGGAGTGTTCAGACTGCAAAGCTTTAATGACTTTGAGGAAATGTGTGCTGTCAGTGCAAGGACATGGGGAATAACCAATGCCTTATATAAGGATGAGACAGATAATACATATTATTTTGTATTGCAGAAAGGAAGATGTTCGGAAGAAAAATACAGGAGTCTTCTTAATCTGCTTATGGAATATGGTGAATTTGATTCTTCAAAGCAGGAAAGGGCTGCTTTTGTTAAGGAACACTTTAGTGTTGTTATTAACAATAATGCTATTAATGTAGTAAAGAAATATATGTAGATTAATTATTCAGGCAGAATCTGAATGATGAGGTAAGGAGGCAGTATATGAGATATCCTGAATTCTTATCCGAAGGCGGAACTATAGGCTTCGTTGCACCATCTTTTGGTTGTGCGACGGAGCCTTATAAAACAGCATTCGGAATGACAATTAAAAGATTTGAAAAAGAAGGTTATACAGTAGAGCTTGGTCCTAATTGTTATGAGGACAAGGGAATTGGGATAAGCAACACACCGCAGGAATGCGGTAAGGAGCTTACACAGATGTATGAGAGTAATGTCAATGATGTGCTTATATCATGTGGCGGTGGTGAACTGATGTGTGAGATTCTGCCATATGTTGATTTTGACAGGATTAAGGCGGCAAAGCCTAAGTGGTATCTTGGATATTCTGATAATACCAACTTCACATTTTTACAGAACACGATTGCTGATACGGCAAGTGTATACGGACCGTGTGCAGGCGCATTTGCAATGAAGGACTGGCATCAGGCACTTGTGGATACTTTTGATGTACTTCGTGGAAAAGGCTGTAATAATAATAACGGAGTTGTGGAAAAACAAGTCCATGGATATGACACATGGGAGAGAGAGTCTCTAAAGAATGAGGAGAACCCTGCACCACAATACAATCTTACTGAGAAGAAGATTTTAAGAAAATATGTTGGTGGGGATGAATGTGATACGGAGATTGCATTTGAAGGAAGGCTTGTCGGCGGCTGCATGGACTGTCTTGTTAATCTTACAGGTACAAGTTTTGACAAGGTTAAAGAGTTCAACGAAAGATACGCAGATGACGGAATTATATGGTTCTTAGAAAGCTGTGATCTGAATGTATTTGCAATCAGAAGGGCTATGTGGCAGATGGATAATGCCGGATGGTTTAAGAATGTGAAGGGCTTCCTCATAGGAAGACCGCTGTGCTACGGACAGGAGATGATGGGACTTGACCAGTACAGAGCAGTTACAGGTATTGCGGCAAAGTATAATGTGCCGGTTATAATGGACTGTGATTTCGGGCATCTTTCACCTTCAATGCCGATAGTAAGCGGGGCATATACACAGGTTAAGGTTAAGGATAACGACATTTCACTTAATTACCGTTTCTGTTAATATTAACGATTGAAAAACACACTTTAATAGGGTAAAATGTTAAAATGACTATTAATAATACCTGTTATATCAGGGATAAGATAAGGAGAAAACAATGGGTAGGATATTTAAGTTTGATAAAGATGTTGATACAGATCAGATTATTGCATCGCAGTATCTTTTGTTTCCGACAATTGATGAGATGAAGAGTCATACATTTGAATCATTAGACTCTGATTTTGCTTCTGCTGTAAAGCCGGGAGATTTCGTTGTTGCAGATGACAACTTTGGATGTGGTTCATCAAGAGAGCAGGCACCAAGCGTACTTAAGGCGTTAGGTGTCAAGGCAGTGATTGCCAAATCATTTGCAAGAATATTCTATCGTAATGCTATTAATATAGGACTTCCTGTTATTGTATGTAAAGAACTCCATGACGAAGTTAATGCGGGGGATGAATGTGAGCTTTCATTAGAAGATGGAATTATAACTGTTAATGGAAAGACTTATACATGTACAAAGCTTCCAGCCAAGATGCAGGCTATTCTTAATCAGGGCGGACTTATTGCATCACTTAATGATGAGGCAGAAGAGTCTGAGAGTGCAGCTGTAACAGCGGGCGAGGCAAAGCATGGTATGACTATTGCAGAGAAGATTATTGCAAGGGCAGCAGGTCTTTCACAGGTTAAGGCTGGTGATATTGCTACTGTCACTCTTGACAGACTTATGAGTAATGATGGAACAACACATCTTACTATTGGTATGTATGAGAAGTTAAAGAATCCTCATATTGCTGACAAGGATAAGCTTGTATGGATTGTAGACCACAATATTCCATCAGACAGTCCTAAGACAGCAGCCTCACAGAAGAAGATGAGAGACTTTGCTAAGGCTAATGATATTAAGTTCTACGAGGGCGAGGGTGTGTGTCATCAGGTTATGATGGAAAATCATGTAGTGCCGGGTGAACTTATATTTGGAGCAGACAGCCATACTTGTGCATATGGTGCGTTAGGTGCATTTGGTACAGGTGTTGGTTGTACAGATTATTTGTATGCAATGGTTACAGGAACATCATGGGTAATGGTTCCGGGAACATTAAGATTCAACCTTAAGGGAAAGCTTAACGATGGAGTATATGCAAGAGATTTAATACTCTCTATTATTGGAAAGATTGGCGCTAACGGTGCTAACTATAAAGCAATGGAATTTGCAGGAGAAGGCTTACACAGCCTTTCAATGGCAGACAGAATATCAATCTGTAACCTTTGTGTAGAGGCAGGTGCTAAGACTGCACTCATGGAAGTTGATGATGTTGCAATGGATTATCTTAAGGAGCATGGCAGAGAGCCAAAGGCATGCTTTACATCAGATGATGATGCAGTATTTGAGCAGGTTTATGATATTGACCTTTCAACAATACAGCCAATCGTTGCAAAGCCACATTTTGTTGACAATGTAGTTCCGGCTAAGGAATCACTTGGCGTTAAGATTGACGAAGCATTTCTTGGTTCATGTAACAATGGACGAATCGAGGATTTAAGAGTTGGCGCAGCAATCATCAAAGGGAAAAAGGTTGCTCCTAAGGTAAGATTCCTTGTAGTTCCTGCAAGCCGTTCAGTATATCTTCAGGCTATGAAAGAGGGACTCCTTGATATATTCATGGACGCAGGTGCAATTGTTATGAATCCTAACTGCTCTGTATGCTGGGGCAGCTGTCAGGGTGTTATCGGTGAGGGCGAGACTCTTATCAGCACAGGTACACGAAACTTCAAGGGTCGTGCAGGACATAAAGATTCTTTCGTATATCTTGCTTCAGCGGCAACTGTTACAGCATCAGCAATCAAGGGCGAGATAGCAACAGCAGACATGGTATAAGATAAGGATTTAACTTCAAAGGAGTAATTATGAACGAGAAATTTAGCGGTAAAGTATGGGTGCTTGGTGATGACATTGATACAGATATCATTATTCCTACAGAGTACCTCGCATTAAAGACAGTAGAAGATATGAAGCCATATGCATTTTCACCATTAAGACCAGAACTTGCAGGTCAGATTAAGCCAGGCGACATCATTGTTGCAGGAAAGAACTTTGGTTGTGGTTCATCAAGAGAGCAGGCACCTGAGGTTATTAAGGCATTAGGTATTAAATGTGTTATTGCCAAATCATATGCAAGAATATTCTTTAGAAATTCTATTAATAACGGACTTCTCCTTATAGAGAATGCAGACCTTCACGACGAAGTTACGGAAGGCGATACTATTGATGTTGAAGTAAATGCACAGATTACACACAATGGAAAAGCATATCCTATTGCTTCACTTCCTGATAATCTTGTGGATATACTTAATGCAGGCGGACTTGTTAAGGCAATGAGAAAGCTTAACGGTCTTGACTAAGACAGGGAGAGGTAAGAATAATGGGACATACAATTATTGAAAAGATTATTGGAAAGAATATTGGCAGGGAAGTAAAGCCGGGAGATATCGTAACTGTTAATGTTGACAGAGTAATGATTCACGACATTTTTATTCCATTTGTTAAAGAGAAGTTCGAAGAGATGGGATTTACTAAGATATGGGACCCTGACAAAGCAGTTCTTATATATGACCACCTTGTTCCAGCAAGTCAGGTTGATGATACAAGACATTTCCGTATTGGTAATGAATTCGTTGAAAAGTACGGAATGAAGAATATCCACCGTTCAGACGGAATCTGCCATCAGTTAATGACAGAGGCAGGTTATGTAAAGCCGGGAGATATCGCATTTGGTACAGACAGCCACACAACAACATATGGCTGTGTTGGTGCATTTTCATCGGGTATCGGATATACAGAGATGGCAAGTGTATTAGGAACAGGCAAAATGTGGGTTAAAGTTCCACAGACTATCAAGGTAACAGTTAATGGAAAGCTTCCAGCGAATGTCCGTTCTAAGGATATCATATTAAGACTTATCGGTGACCTTGGAGCAGATGGCGCAACTTATCAGGCACTTGAATTCACAGGTTCAACAATTGACGAGATGAGCGTTGCAAGCCGTATGACTATGTCTAACATGGCTATTGAAGCCGGTGCCAAATGTGCTCTTTTTACACCAGATGAAAAGACAGCAGAGTACTGTAATGTAGAACTTACAGATGAATTAAAGGATTTAAAGGGAGATGCGGATGCAGTATATGCAAGAGAGATTACATATAATGCAGAGGATTTAGTTCCGGTTCTTGCATGTCCTTCACAGGTAGATAACATCAAACCTGTTACAGAGCTTGCCGGAACAGCAGTAGATCAGGTCTTCATCGGTTCATGTACTAACGGAAGATTAGAGGATCTTCAGTGTGCAGCAGCTATTCTTAAGGGTAAGAAGGTTGCACCATTTGTTAAGTTGATAGTTACTCCTGCAAGCCGCAAGATATATAAAGAAGCTCTTGCAGACGGAACACTTGAGACACTTGTTGAAGCCGGTGCAATTGTTACACATCCAGGATGCGGATTATGCTGTGGACGAACAGGCGGAATTCTTACTGACGGAGAGGTAGTTGTTGCAACTAACAACAGAAACTTCCTTGGAAGAATGGGAACAAGCAAGGTTAAGATATTCCTTGCGTCTCCAGCTACAGCAGCAGCAAGTGCTATTGCTGGAAAGATTGTGGAGGCTTAAAAACAGACAGACTTTACATAATTTCTGAAATTCTTAGACAATATAATATTGTGATAAAGGGAGGCATATTCTACAGAGGATATGCCTTCTATGTAATTAGGGGTATAAGTAATATTTACAAGACCTGAAAGCATGTCAACTGCCTTGTTATACGCAACGGCAGCTTCTGTTTCTGAGCTGAATTCACCGAGTATATAGTCGCCGTTAATATGAATCCTGGTTCTGTACATAATTCGTCCATTCTTAGTAAACTGGGAAACACCATTGTATTTATTGACAACAAGAATGTTTTCGTATCTGTAATCATGCGTATCCCCATTTTTAAATACATAATCCCTGCCTTTTACAGAGTGGCTTCTTACTCCGAATCTTGAGAGAATGCTTGTCTGCATTCCATAATCATTTACAAAATAATATCCTCCGCGGTTCATAATTGTGTGGTTGGAATAGTAAAAAAGGTCATCAGTAGAAAACTGTAAAACCTCATGTTCTTTGAGAAAATACAGGAAATATTTATGGCACATATATATAGGTGTCTTTATATAAATGTTGTTATCCCTGAAATTGATAAGTGAGATGTATTTACCAAGAGAAAGTGTCATTGCTTCATTATATGAAGTTGTTCTGTGGTCAGTATCAATCCAGTGGTCAGAAGAATTGTTTATTATCTCACAGGCTTCGTTGTACATGGCATGACAGGAAGCCTCGTCAGAGGAACTTCCGAGGCTGATGTGTTTATTCTTATATGTAAATGACGCACGATAATATATTTCACCACTTTTCTTTCTTGCCTCGTAAACTCCTGTCATGAGAATCCCCCAATCGTTCTATAAACTTGTCCTTTAAACCCACTATTTCATCACATTTTGCAATATTAGTAGGCTTCCCCAAACTTATACTCTGATTTAATGTGCCATTTGACACTACCATTGATATAAAGATTATAACATATATTAATTGTGTATACAGATATAATTATATATAATAAATGATAACACATTGGCAGAACATATTGAAAGGTAAAAGAATGAGTAAAAGAAATATAACATTTATAATTATGATAATTACACTTTTGACATTGCCGTTATCAGCATGTGGAAAGAATAAGAATAACATTTCAACTGATAACAGCCAGAAGCTGCAAAGTGAAAGCGGTCAGGAATATGATGATGGCAGAGATGTACATATGATTCCGGCTGGTGAATCACAGACAAATGGTGAGTTACAGACAACTGGTGAATCACAGAAGACCGGCGAAAAAAAGAATGTACAGGAAAATGCTTCTGATGCGCAGGATAATAACATTAATTCTGAGCTGCAGCCAGTAAGTATCGTACCCGAAAGTACTGCTGCCGCCAGTAGCGATGCGGCTGATAAGGATACTTCAGGAACTGACAATACTTCAGGAACAGACGGTACCAGTTCAGAAAACGATAAAACGGAAAACACAAAGACAGATCCGATAGAGCTGCCATTTGTTCCGGCTTACTAAAATATTATATTAAGAGGCAAAAAATATGAGATATAAGATTAGTGATCTGGCAAAATTATTAGATGTATCTACTAATACTGTCAGACGATATGAGGATATGGGGTATATATCGGCTGTGCGCGATGAAAACAGTGGATACAGGTATTATGATGATGATGGGATATTCGGCGTACTTAATGCTAAAATGCATGTGAAGTATGGATTTTCACATGAACAGATAGCAAAGATGCAGCATTTTTCATTAGAACAGTCTATTGAGGCATACAAAGAACGCATGGATGAGATGGACAGGCAGATTGCGTATATGACATATTTAAGGCACCGGCTGAAAGATGATTATGTGCTGATGAATAAGGCTGCAGTCAATTCGGACATATATGAGAAGAACAGCCTTGACCTTAGATATGTTCTGTACAAATATGGTGAAAAACTGCTTCAGGAGCCGGAACGGTTATTGCAGGTGAAAGAATTTCTGTATAATTCTCCTGAATTACAACACATATATATGATTCCAAAGGAAGAGATTGAAAAGGGCAGATTTACTATATGCTGTGGAATCGCTGTAAAAGAGGAACATGTTGAGAAATACAGTCTTAAGACCAATGACTATGCCGGGCATTATACAGCCAAGCCATCTGTTATGGGAATCTCAAGAGTTCCTGCAAAATTAAGCCTGATGAGTGAAAAGTCTGATGATGAGGTTCGTCAGATTATGATAGGAAAGCATATTACATATATGAAAGAACATAATTTTAAAGTAGCAGGAGACGTGACAGGAATTGTTATAAGCAAGGCATATGAAGATGAAGAAGAGATGTTATATGTGCTGATGTGTGTACCTGTAACTGCAAAGTAATATTATTTTAAAATGTATTTCGTACATAAGGGTATTGTTTTTGCACAGAAGTCTGTTGTATAATATCAAAAGCCTACGACATTTTCGCAGGCACACTATATTAATTATGAGGTGTATTAAAGATGAGCATGTTCTACAGAAGTACTAGAGACGACAGTGTTAAGGTTACTGCATCACAGGCTATTTTAAAGGGTCTGGCAGCAGACGGAGGACTTTTTGTACCAGAGAGTATTCCATCATTAGATAAAAGCTTAGAAGAGTTGTCTAAGATGAATTATAAGGAAGTTGCTTATGAAGTTATGAAGCTTATGCTTGATGATTTCACAGAGGAAGAACTTAAGAGCTGCATAGACAGAGCTTATGATTCTAAGTTCGATACAGAGGAGATGACTCCACTTGTTAAGGTTGAGAATGAATATTTCCTTGAACTTTTCCATGGAGCTACAATAGCTTTCAAGGATATGGCACTTTCTATACTTCCACATCTTCTTACAACTTCTGCAAAGAAGAACAATGTTAAGAATGAAATTGTCATTCTTACAGCTACATCAGGAGATACAGGAAAGGCAGCTTTAGCTGGATTTGCTAATGTTCCTGGAACTAAGATTATCGTATTCTATCCTAAGAATGGTGTAAGCCCAATTCAGGAGAAGCAGATGGTTACACAGAAGGGTGACAATACATATGTAATCGGAATCAAGGGTAACTTTGATGATGCGCAGACAGGTGTTAAGAATATTTTCTCTGATAAGGAATTAGAGAAGGTTATGAATGATGCCGGATTCCAGTTCTCATCAGCTAATTCAATCAATATCGGAAGACTTGTTCCTCAGATTGTCTACTATGTATATGCATATGCCAAGTTATTAGCTAATGGAGAGATTAAGGATGGCGAGAAGATAAATGTAGTTGTTCCTACAGGTAACTTTGGTAATATCTTAGCTGCATTTTATGCTAAGAACATGGGACTTCCTATTAATAAGTTTATTTGCGCATCTAATGAGAATAAGGTATTATATGATTTCTTTACAACAGGTGAGTACGACAGAAACAGAGAATTCGTTCTTACAACTTCACCATCTATGGATATTCTTATTTCAAGCAACCTTGAGAGACTTATATACAGAATTGCCGGCAATAATGCAGCTAAGAATGCAGAGCTTATGGCATCATTAAAGTCAGAAGGAAAGTATAAGATTACAGATGATATGAAAGCACAGTTAGCTGACTTCTATGGCAATTATGCTACAGAGGCAGAGGACGCTGCTACAATCAAGAAGATATATGAAGATTGCGGATATGTAATCGATACACATACATCAGTTGCTGCAACTGTATATGATAAGTACAGAAAGGAAACTGGCGATACAACTAAAACAGTTATTGCTTCAACAGCAAGCCCATATAAGTTTACAAGAAGTGTTATGAATGCTATTGATTCTAAGTATGATTCAATGGGAGACTTCGAACTTGTAGATGAGCTTAGCAAGATAAGCAATGTCAAGGTTCCTAACGCAATTGAAGAAATCAGAACAGCACCAGTTCTTCATGATACTGTATGTGATTCTGATAAGATGTGTGATGAAGTTAAGAAGATTCTTGGAATCTAATATTATAAGAAAATAAAAATCTCCGGACCGTGTGATGATGGTCCGGAGATTTTTTATTTATCTGTCAACAATTACTCCCTGACAGCCAAGTTCAAGCCATCTTTGATAAAATACAGAAAATTTATATGTTTTTATTTCTCCTAACAGAGGATCAGCCGTGTATACTTCATCTGCTGATGCATCAAATCCAATCATAACCAGGCAGTGTTCCATACCGGGCCAGATAACAAGCTGACCATCCTTAGCAATCCATACAGAAGAACCATAATCAATAGAATTCATATTCATAGCTGCCCACACAATAACAGGCTGTCCATTTTCAACATACTGGCAGAGCTGGTCGATTGAGGCTCCAGATATATTAATGGCATGGGCACCATACAGATTAGCACAATCTGTAATAACTGGAGCATAACAGCCGTATGATGATTTATCAAAAGGTGTTCCTACAAAAGCTGTGTTAGGATTGGCAGCAGGGTAGTCTTCTTTTTTTAAATAATTAGCAGCCAGGTCTGTCTTATCAGCATCATATCCAAGATAGTTAAGAACCATAGTGAGAGATGTGACTTCACAGCCGGTAGGAAGCTCCGGTAACTGATTCAGACACGGAAAATTATCTATATACGCTTTTCTTCCAGATGTCAGTAGTTCTTTCAGTTCATTTTCAGAATGAATTGTATTGTGAAAATCTTTATAAGAATCCTCTGGATTATTATTTTTATTATTATCTTGTGAACTGTCAGAATTATTAACTTCTCTACGCGATAAATCATCCGATGAAATAGTCCCAACTGGTGTTATGTTAATACTTACATTATCAGGAGAAGAATTTTTCATATTGATAAGGAATGATGATATTGTAACAGATGCAGCGATAAGAGAAAGTATAAGCAGAATCTTTAAAAATGTTTTTTTTGAACTGTGTTTTTTCA
>ERZ773178.4519-NODE-4519-length-10430-cov-4.810988_pt1 | contig 10430 bp, 7 predicted proteins | sample MGYA00580533_ERZ773178 | MGnify/ENA primary metagenome ERZ773178 (study PRJEB29015, sample SAMEA2737859) | human gut metagenome | biome: human gut; feature: human-associated habitat; material: faeces | place: China | collected 2012 ...
CGCTGCTGGTGAACGTCCCCGCGGAGGCCTCCCCCTCTCCGCCCCCGCTGGCGGGCATCGCCCTCCAGCGGCAGGTGGAGGAGGCGGCCTTTGCGCTGGGCGGCGGCGACTATCGGGCGCCCTGCCAGCGGGTGGAGGACTTCCTGCGGGGCGCGCCCTCCGCGGGCGCGGGGCGGGTGACGCCCAGCTACCGCCCCGGCGTGGTGTATACGGACATGGCGCGGTGTCTGCCGCCGTTCATCGCGGAGACGCTGCGGCTGGCGCTGCCGGTGCTGGGCAAAAAATTGAAGGGCTACGATGACCCGGACGCGCTGCTGACCGGCGTGGAGACACGCTCCTCCTCCCCGGTGCGGCTGGTGCGGGACGACCGTTACGAAGCCAACATACGGGGCATCTACCCCTGCGGCGAGGGCGCGGGCTATGCCGGAGGCATCCTGTCCGCCGCCGCCGACGGGATGCGGTGCGCCGAGAAACTTTTGGAGGTTTGCAAATGAAAAAGATCGCGGTATATGACAACTTCACCGAGCCGAAGCACCGGCAGCAGATCGACGGCACCGCCGCCCGGTACGGCTTCACCGTGGATTACTACCCGGCGCCCCAGTCGGTGCCGGAGGAGAGGCGCGGCGAATACGAGATCATCTACGGCATGCCCAAGCCCGGCGAGCTGAAGGGCTTCACCGGCCTGAAATGGTTCTGCGGCAGCTTTGCCGGTGTGGACGCCTATCTGGACGAGAGTCTGTATCCCTCCCCGGAGGTGATGCTGTCCAACTCCTCCGGCGCTTACGGCGTGACCATCGCGGAGCACATCGTCATGGTGACGCTGATGCTGCTGCGCCACGCGCCGGCATACTGCGCGGAGCAGGCCGCCGGACGCTGGGGCGAGGTGATGCCCATGCGCTCCATCATTGGCAGTACCATCACCGTGGTGGGCACCGGCGACATCGGTACGGAGTTCGCCCGCCGCGCTAAGGCGCTGGGCGCTAAGAGCATCCGGGGCGTGCGCCGGACGAAAAAGGCCGCCGACCCCGCCTTTGACGAGATACACACCAACGACGAGCTGGACGGCCTGCTGCCCGACACCGACATTCTGGTGCTGGCGCTGCCCGCCACCGGCGAGACGAAGGGCATTCTGTCGGCGGAGCGCATCGCCCTGCTGCCCGCCAGCGCCTATGTGGTGAACGTGGGGCGCGGCAGCGCCATCGATCAGGCGGCGCTCATCGACGCGCTCAACGGCGGACGGCTGGCCGGCGCTGCGCTGGACGTGTTTGCGCAGGAGCCGATCCCGGCGGGCGACCCGGCATGGACGGCGAAGAACCTGCTCATCACACCCCATATCTCCGGGCAGATGAGCCTGGGCTACACCCGCGACCGGAACGTGGAGCTGTTCTGCGAAGATCTGGAGCGGTACGGCCGGGGCGAAAAGCCCCTGCGCCTGGTGGATCGGAAAATCGGCTACTGAGAGGGCATACCTGACGGCGGGAGGTGATGACCGTGGGCGATCGGGTGATCCTGCACTGTGACCTGAACTGCTTTTTCGCGTCGGTGGAGCTGCTGGACAAACCGGCGCTGTGGGAGGTGCCGGTGGCGGTGTGCGGCGACCCCAAGTCCCGCCACGGCATCATTCTGGCCAAGAACGAACCGGCCAAGCGCCGGGGCGTCAAAACGGCGGAGACGATCTGGCAGGCGCGGAAGAAGTGTCCGGGACTGGTGCTGCTGCCGCCCCACCACGAGCTGTACCGGGAATATTCCCGGCGCGTCAACGAAATATACGACCGGTTCACCGATCTGGTGGAGCCCTTCGGCATTGACGAGAGCTGGCTGGACGTGACCGGCAGCCTGCACCTGTTCGGCGGCGACGCCAGAGCGCTGGCAGACCGCATCCGCGCCACGGTGCGGGCGGAGACGGGGCTGACGCTCAGCGTGGGTGTGTCGTTCAACAAGGTGTTTGCCAAGCTGGGCAGCGACCTGAAAAAGCCGGATGCCACCACGGTGATCCCCCGCAGCGGCTGGGAGAGCATCGTGTGGCCGCTGCCGCTGGGGGATATGCTGTTTGCCGGGCGCGCCGCCACCGAGACGCTGAAGAAGTACGGTGTGGAGACCATCGGCCAGCTGGCGGCCTGCGACCGGGCGCTGCCGGAGCAGCTGCTGGGCAAGATGGGGCGCCAGCTGTGGGAGTACGCCAACGGGCTGGACGCCGCTCCCGTGCGTCCGCGGCATCTGGCCGAGCCGGTGAAGTCCGTGGGCAACGGCACCACGTTCCCGCAGAATCTGGTCAAGTGGGAGCAGATACGGGCGGGGCTGCTGCCCCTGTGCGACAGCGTGGCCACCCGCCTGCGGCGGCAGGGGCTGTACGCCGGCGGCGTCAGCGTAGCGGTGAAGGACGCGGAGTTCCGGACGGCCAGCCGCCAGACGCGGCTGACCGCGCCCACCCACCTGATGCGGGACATCTACCGCACGGCGCTGGAGCTGACCGGCCAGATATGGAAGCCGCCCACGCCGGTGCGGGCGCTGACAGTGACGGCGCTGTATGTGACGGAGGAGGGGGACTCCTTCGAGCAGATGGATCTGCTGGGCGGCGCGAAGCGCAGGCAGGATCGGCGGCAGGAGCAGCTGGAGGGCGCCATGGACGCCATCCGCCGCAAGTACGGAAGGAGCGCCATCGCCTTCGGCGACGGCGAGGAGGGAGAACCCCATACGGAGGAATAGCAGGAGCCGCGGCAGCGGCTCCTGCTTTTTGCGTATAGGGACAGTCCCGGCGGGCATAGGGTGAGGTGAAAGGAGCGATGTATATGCTGTCTGCGGCTCTGCTGCTGCTGTGCAACAGCCTGTTTCTGTCCCTGCACCTGTCCGGCTCCGCCGGCTCGTTCCCCAAGCCCCTGCCCCCGGAAAAGGAGCGGGAGTGCCTGGAGCGGTGCGCCGCCGGCGATCTGGAGGCCCGCAACCTGCTGGTGGAGCACAACCTGCGCCTCGTGGCGCATATTATCAAGAAATACTACACCCAGTCGGCCGATCAGGAGGATCTGATCTCCATCGGCACCATAGGGCTCATCAAGGCGGTGAACACCTTCCGCCCCGACCGAGGCATCAAGCTGGCAACCTACGCCAGCAGGTGTATTGAAAATGAAATCCTCATGCATTTTCGGGCGCAGCGGAAGGTGCAGGGGGAGGTGTCGCTCAGCGACGCGCTGGAGACGGGCACCGAGGGGGATGCCCTGTATCTCAGCGACGTGGTGGGCGAGGAGGACACCATGCTGGAGGAGCTGCAGGACAAAGAGAATCGGGCGCTGCTGCGCCGGCTGATCGCGGAAAAGTTGACAAAGCGGGAGGCGGACATCCTGCGGCGGCGGTACGGGCTGGACGGGCGGCTGCCCCAGACCCAGCGGCAGGTGGCGGCGCACTACGGCATCAGCCGCAGCTATGTGTCCCGCCTTGAGAAGAAGGCACTGGGCAAGCTGGAGGAGGCGCTGCGGGAGCGGATGTAGCGTGTTGTCTAACTTGCATGATAAATTATCTGCGCAGTGATAAAAATTCTTACATTCTGACATTGTATTCCCGGCCAAGATTGTTATAATAATTGCAAGAAGCTACTAATGTGGGAGGGAATGCGTACTTATGAGAAACTTCAAATGCTATATCGCCGATCTACGTAAGCGCGTGTTTGCCGAGGTCGCGCGATTGGCTTATGAAGGCGGCGATTACCGGCGGATGGAGAAGCTGCCCTATGAGATCGTGCCCGGCGAGGTGGGCAACCAGCGGTCGTCCATTTTTCTGGAGCGCGCCATCGTGGGCGAGCGTATCCGGCTGGCCATGGGACTGCCCCTGCGTCCGGTGGCGGAGCACAGCCTGCTCAGCGACGGCATCGAGGAGAGCGCCGTGGCGGAGAAGTACTACGATCCCCCGCTGGTGAATATCATCAAATACGCCTGCAACGGCTGTAAGCCCACCCATTACGAGGTGACGAACGCCTGCCAGGGCTGCCTGTCGCGGCACTGCCAGAACGCCTGCCCCAAGAACGCCATTGACATTGACCGCAGCGGCCACGCCTGCATCGACCAGAGCAAGTGCATCAAGTGCGGCAAGTGCAAGGACGCCTGCTCCTATCAGGCCATCATCAAGTTCACCCGCCCCTGTCAGGAGGCCTGTGGCATGAACGCCATCGGGCAGGATGAATACGGCCACGCCTGCATCGACTACGACAAGTGCGTCAGCTGCGGCATGTGCCTGGTGAACTGCCCCTTCGGCGCCATCGTGGACAAGGGACAGCTGTTCCAGCTGATCCACGCCATCCGTCAAGGCGACGAGGTGGTGGCGGTGATCGCGCCGGCCTTCTGGGGTCAGTTCGGCGACAACGTGACGCCGGGACAGATCAAGGCCGCCATGAAGCAGCTGGGCTTCGCCGCGCTGGAGGAGGTCGCTGTGGGCGCCGACCTGTGCGCGGTGGAGGAAGCGGAGGAATTCCTGCGGATGGTGCCGGAGAAGCAGCCGTTTATGGCTACCTCCTGCTGCCCGGCGTGGTCGGTGATGGCCAAGAAGGAGTTCCCCGGCTTCGCGCCGTATATCTCCATGACCATGACGCCCATGGTGCTGACGGCGCGGCTGCAGAAGCGGCGGCGTCCCGGCTGCCGCGTCGTGTTCATCGGCCCCTGCGCCGCCAAGAAGCTGGAGGCCAGCCGCCGCAGCGTCCGCAGCGACGTGGACTTCGTCATCACCTTCGAGGAACTGCGGGGCATGTTTGAGGCCAAGAACATCGACTTCTCCCAGATCCCCGACCTGCCCTCCCACTACGAGGCCAGCGCGCCGGGCGTGGGCTTCGCCGCCGGCGGCGGCGTGGCCAAGGCGGTGGAGGACGTGATCCACCGGCTGCACCCGGAGATGGAGGTCAAGACCGTGGCGGCGGAGGGGCTGAACCAGTGCCGCCAGATGCTGCGCAAGGCCCGGACGGGCAAATACGACGGGTATCTGCTGGAGGGCATGGCCTGCCCCGGCGGGTGTATCGCCGGCGCGGGCACCGTGCAGCCGCCGGAGAAGTCCCGGCGCGCCCTGGAGCGATACAAGGAGGCGGTGTCCATCAGCAACCCCATGGATTCCCAGTATATGGAGGACATCCACCTGCTGTATGAGAGCGACACCGACTGGGGTCGCGTAGGACGCCACTAACACCAATATGCAAAAAAGAAGCACCGTGGGCGCTTCTTTTTTTTGCATTATTCGGGCTGTGTCTCGTCCGGCGGGACGTATCCGTCCTCCGGCGCGGTGCCGTCGGAGACGTCCGGCGCGGGGGTCTCCGCGCCCTCCTCGCCGTTCTCCGGCTCTGCCGGGGCGGGCGGGGCGAGCTGCGGCGCGTTGGGCGTATGCCCCTCCTGCGGCAGGGCGATGGCGTAGTAGTCGTATGTCACCAGCAGCTGGGCGTAGTGGTATTGCAGCGACACGCGGTCGTTGATGGCGCTGACGTACTCCTCCCCCACGGTGATGCCGGGGTTGGCGGTGAAGGTGCGGGTGGAGGCCTCATAGATGCCGGCGGCGGTGGCCCAGCTGTTGCCGCCGGCGGTGGGCAGGATCACCAGCGGGATGCTGCCGGCGGCGGAGGAGGCGTTGTAGCTCTTGTCCAGAATGTCCCGCCCGGACAGGAGCCGGGAGTCGTAGGTCAGGCCGAACAGGTTGCTGAGGGTGGGCACGATGTCCACGGCACTGCACGGCTCGTCCACCTGCACCGGCTCGTCCATGGAGCCGCACCAGAGGATCAGGGCGTTGCGGTAGCGGGAGGTGTCCCGCTCGGAGTCGGTGACGCCCCGCAGCTCGTTATAATAGTCGGTGTCCGTGTCGGACAGCAGATAGGGATAGTGGTCGGCGGCCAGACAGATCACCGTATCATCGGCGATGCCCGCTGTCTCCAGCTCCTCCAGCAGATAGGCCAGCGCGCTCTCCAGCTCCAGATTGGCGGCCACATACGCCTGCACCTGTGCGGGGGCGTTGGGGTAGGCGGCCTGCGCCTTCTGGCGGTTCTTGGCGGCCATGGCATGTCCCCAGCCGTAGCCGCCGTGACCGCTGACGGTCATGTAGTAGGTGTGGAAGGGCGTGCCGTCCTTCACATAGGCGTCGATGTACGGGTCGATGGTGTTCTGGAGCATCTCCAGATCGGAATAGGGCCAGCTGCCGTCCTCGGTGAGCTTCAGGCCGCTGCCCTGCCCCTGATAGTCGTAGCCCAGATTGGGGTGGGTCTTGTCGCGGTTGTAGTAGTTGTAGATGTTGTCGTGGTAGGCGGCGGTGGTATAGCCCAGCGCCCGGAACTGGTTGCCCAGCGCAAAGGGCATGCTGTTGCGGGCGGTGGCGTAAAAGCTGACGTTGCCGTTGACCCACGTGGGGATCAGGCCGGTCATCACCGCGAACTCGCCGCCGGTGGTGGACTGTCCCCAGCCGGGCTGATAGAAATTGCTGCACACAAAGCCCTCGTGGGTCAGGCGGTACAGGGCGGGCGTCAGCTCCTCGCTGATGAACCACGGGGAGAACGCCTCGGCGGTGAACAGGATCAGGTTCTTGCCCTTGAACATGCCGGTGTACTCGTTCTGGGAGGAGGGCGTCAGGCTGCCGAAGTAGCGGGACATGTTGGCCACGGCGGAGCTGGAGGCGCTTTCCGCCAGCGCGTCGAAGTCGATGGCCATGGCGTTTTTGCCGTATACCACCGGCGCGGTGACGGCGGTGTCGTCCCCGCCGTCGTCCTCCGGCACCTGTATATCGGGGGCGGGCTGGCCGAAGAGAGCGTAGGTCATCTCCAGCCGGACGGTGGCGTTCAGACCGAAGTGGGTCACGCCGGCGTCGGCGTTGAAGCCGTAGGTATACGAAGTCTTGTACATGCCGCCGTGCGCCAGCACGCTGCCCGTGCCGCCGAAGGCCAGACTCAGCGCCAGCAGCACCAGAAGGGGCTTCCGCCCCATGCGCTCCGGCGGCGCAATACGGCGGCGCAGCAGGACGCAGCCCACCACCGGCAGCATGGCCAGCAGGATGAAGGGCAGACGGGGCAGCACCACCTCCGGGATGGCGGAGCCGAAGCCTGTGACCACGTTCTCGCTCATGTTGCCGATGAAGCGCAGGAAGAAGTAGGATTTGAAATAGCTGCGGCAGCAGTATTCCACGCAGACCAGCACCGACCACAGGGCGGTAACGGTGACGGAGACGATGAAGGCCGCCCTGGGACGGCGCAGCAGGTTGACGATCAGGCTCCAGAACAGCCCCGTGCCCACGGCGAACAGTAAGATCAGCGCCAGCGCCCCGTCAAAAAACACCGACTGTGCGTCGAACGCCCGCAGCAGCAGCTCGTGATACAGTACCGCCGCCGGGAAAAACAGCCAGTGCAGCGGCGCGGGATGTGCCCTGCCGCCCGGCAGCGGCGTGCGGGCGGCATGTTCGTTTTCTTTCTCTATCATAGGCATGTATCCTCCCCACCGGGAAAACCCCGTGCTCCGGCGCCGCACGCGCCGGAAAGCCTATCTATGCTACCACAAGCGGCGGCGGATTGCAACCGCCACCGATATTTTTTCGACAGAGAGCGGAATGGCTGCGCCATCCCGCTCCGTTTATTTCCCCAGCTTGAAATACTCCCCTGATGCGGCCAGGTTGGTGATCTCCGTCAGCACCAGAATGTCATCGGCCTCCGCCGCCAGCTCCTGCACGCTGCCCCGGAAATACCGCAGATCCAGCATGGTGATCGTCTCATAATCCCCGGTCAGGAACGGCACGAAGGAGTTGGCGAAGGAATCCTTCACCAGCAGCAGGTGCTTTCCGTTCTCCGCGCCGGTGGTGATGACGCACCGGCCGTAGTTGCCGCCCAGAAACAGCTCGTACTTGTCCTTCCTCTCCAGAGCGCTCAGGTCGTACAGCGCGCCGTCCTCCCCGTCGCACACCACGTTGTCCGCCGTGATCTCCGGCGCGTAATACACCGTGTCATACACGCTGTCGGGCAGCAGCACCTTGGAGTACAGCGTGCCCCGGAAGCTGTCCGTGGCCTCCGTCAGGCCGTATGCCCGCGCCGTATGCCCCGTGGCCTGCGCCCACAGGCCGTAGGCCGCCTGCGCGCCCATGGTCGTCCAGTGGTGGTCGGTGTGGTAGTAGGGGTCGTCCACCGCCGCCAGCGCCTCCCGGCTGTCCAGCAGCGTGCCGCCCAGCGTATCCCGCAGCTGCGCAAAGGCCGCGTCCTCATCGTAATAGGGCGCGTTGGCGGGCAGCTTATCCCGCAGCACCCCCGCCGGGCTGGGCACGATCAGCGCCGTGCAGCTCTTGCCGCCGTTGGCGTCGAACAGCGAGCGGATATACCCGGCGTTCTTATTCAGCCCCGCCCAGTCGAAGCTGTCGTCCGTGACCTTGGTGAAATAGCGGCCATCCGCGCCCAGATAGGCGCCGCTGATGTCCTCCTTGCCCTCCGCCCGCTGCAAAACAGAGCGGCTGGCTGTCCAGAAGTCCCGGAAGATGATCTGGTCGCTGGTGTAGTTCTCTGTGTCCTTCATGAATTTTCCGGACAGGATGTTGTCCCAGCTGAGCTTGGGCGTCAGCTGCAGATAGCGGTTCTCGTTCTCGGAAAACGCCCTGTCCGGCGTCAGGAAAAAGCTCCCCACAGACAGCGCCAGAAGAATGGCGCTGATGGCGATCAGCGGCGCGAGGCCCTTTGTGTTTTTCATTTCGCCGCCTCCTTAAAACCGGAAATACAGGAACGGGTTGTAGCTGTCGCCCACCAGAAAGGCGATGGACACCAGCAGCACGACCGCCACCCACACCGTCCGCAGCCCGTCGGACAGCGCCGGTGTCATGGCGCGCTCCCGCTTCTCCCACAGCCGCCGGGGCAGGGACGTGCAGCCCACCACCGCCAGCGCCAGCACCAGCCAGTCGCACCGCAGCAGATAGGCGGTGGTGCCGTCGGCAAAGGCGCCGGAGAACATGTGCCCCAGATACGCGCCCAGGGCGCTGAAATCCGTAATGGCGAACAGAACCCAGCCCAGCACGAAGCACAGGCAGGTGTAGACGTGCCCCACGAACCGGGGCGCTTTATCCAGCCACTTCAGCAGGAACGTCTTTTCCAGCAGCAGCAGCGCGGCGTAGTACACGCCCCACAGGACGAAGTTCCAGCTGGCGCCGTGCCACAGGCCGGTCAGCAGCCAGACGATGGCGATGTTGACCAGCTGCCGCCCCTTGCCCTTGCGGTTGCCGCCCAGCGGGATATAGACGTACTCCCGGAACCATGTGGACAGGCTGATGTGCCACCGCCGCCAGAATTCGGTGACGGAGCGGGACTCGTAGGGGTAGTTGAAGTTTTCCAGAAAGTGGAACCCAAAGAAATGCCCCAGACCGATGGCCATGTCCGAATAGCCGGAGAAGTCGAAGTAGATCTGGAACGTGTAGGCAATGGCGCCCAGCCACGCCGTGGCCGCCGTGGGGTCGGACATGGCGGCGATCTCCTCCCAGATGGCGCCCATCTGGTTGGCGATGAGCACCTTCTTGCCCAGGCCGATCACCAGCCGCTGCAAGCCCTCGCTGGCCTCCGCCAGATTCTCCCGCCGGTGCTCCAGATCGTAGGCCACCGTCTTGTACTGCACGATGGGTCCGGCGATCAGCTGGGGGAACAGCGTCACATACGCGCCGAAGTCGATGATGTTCCGCTGGGGCGGCACCAGTCCCCGGTACACGTCGATGGTGTAGCTCATGGTCTGGAAGGTGTAGAAGGAGATGCCGATGGGCAGGCTCAGGCCCAGCTTCGGCATGAAGGAAAAACCGATGGCTTGGAGGCTGCCGGCAACGAAGTCCCAGTACTTGAAAAAGAACAGCAGAGCCAGATTGAAGATGACCGACGAGGCCACCGCCCACCGGGCCCCCCGGTCGTTGCCCCTGCGCTTGTACTTCTCCACCAGCATTCCGTGGGTGTAGTCGATGCCGATGGAGAGGAACATGATAAGGATATAGACCGGCTCTCCCCAGGCGTAGAACACCAGGTTGACCAGCAACAGCAACAGGTTCCGCCATTTCAAAGGCGTAATATAGTACAGAAATAATACAATGGGGAGATATAAAAACAGGAAATACAGGCTGGAAAAGACCAACGAACCACCAACTCTCTTGTGAACTTCAGAAAAAGCCCGGCAGGTTGCCCTGCCGGGCGCCCTTATTATACCCGCAAAAAATTACTTTGTATAGGTGTTAAATGCGGTTACCGCCTCGTCGGCGTACTCACTGACGGCGAAGAGGATGTAGTTGCCGTTGGTCACCAGCTTATAGTTCTGTACCAGCTCCAACTGCTCAGGCAGGTACTGGGACCACTGGGCCTCCAGATCATCCTGCCGTTTCTCCACGGCGGCCTTCACGGTCTCGTCCGCGAGCGTGCCGTCCTTGTCGTCCACCTTCACGTTTTTGAGCACCTGCGGGTACATCTTCACTTCCGCGGCCAGCAC
>ERZ773178.4524-NODE-4524-length-10426-cov-3.722399_pt1 | contig 10426 bp, 10 predicted proteins | sample MGYA00580533_ERZ773178 | MGnify/ENA primary metagenome ERZ773178 (study PRJEB29015, sample SAMEA2737859) | human gut metagenome | biome: human gut; feature: human-associated habitat; material: faeces | place: China | collected 2012 ...
CGTCAAACAGGACGGGGGTGCTTTTTTGTGTGGGGTGCATAAAGCCGGCGTTTGAAATTTGGTACAAATGCAAAAAAGCGCAAAATTTGCAAAAGTTGTTGACATTCTGTGTACACGAACGTATACTGAGCCTAATTGAACAAAGCATGATAGAGGCGCGGACGTCATCAGTACCCTCGCTCACCGGCAGGAAACCGGGAGGGGAAAGGGGCAGCCGCCGAAGGGTCCCGCAGGTTCCTGCCGCGGGATTGCCTGGGCCGTCGGAGAACATCCGCCGGACTGCCGCAATTTGCGGAGCGCTGTCATTGACCGAAGGTTTCAAGTGTCATGAACAGTATGCTCTGTTCATGACATTTTTTTATGGGAGGAATTTCGTTATGAATTCCAGACGCAAGCTTCTGGCTGTTTTGCTGCTCGTCGTGATGGCGGTCTCGCTTTTGAGCGTGTGCGCCTTCGCCGCCGATGGGGAGGACGCGGCCAAGTCCATCACCTGCACCACGTGCAGCGGCACCGGCGTCTCGCAGGGCGCGGAGTGTGACGTCTGCGAGGGTACCGGCGTCATCACGTCCACCAGCCGCATGGCGTTCTCGTTCTGGGCGCTCGTGCCGCCGATCGTCGCCATCATCCTCGCGCTCATCACGAAGGAAGTTTACTCGTCGCTGTTCGTGGGCATCCTGCTCGGCGCACTGTTTTACTCCAACTTCGACCCGATCACCGGCCTTGACGCCATCATCAACGACGGCATGGTGCCCGCCGTTGCCGACAACGCCGGTATCATGCTCTTCCTTGTCATCCTCGGCGCCATGGTCGCGCTTATCAACCGCGCCGGCGGCTCTGCCGCCTTCGGCCGCTGGGCCGAGACCCACATCAAGACCCGCGTCGGCGCCATGTTCGCCACCTTCCTGCTCGGCGTGCTCATCTTCGTCGACGACTACTTCAACTGCCTGACCGTCGGCTCGGTCATGCTGCCCGTCACCGACCGGCACAAGATCTCCCGCGCCAAGCTCGCCTATCTCATCGACGCCACGGCCGCGCCCGTGTGCATGATCGCGCCGATCTCCTCCTGGGCGGCCGCCGTTTCCGGCGTCGTCGAGGACTACAACGGCTTTGACCTGTTCGTGCGCGCCATCCCCTACAATTTCTACTCGCTGCTCACGTTCGTGTTCATCATCGCGCTCATCCTCATGAAGTTCGATTACGGCCCGATGCGCCTGCACGAGATGAACGCCCGCTTCAAGGACGATCTCTACACCACCGGCGACCGCGCCGATGCCAACAGCGATGCCATTGAATGCAACCAGAACGGCCGCGTCATCGACCTGATCCTGCCCGTCGCCGTGCTGATCGTGACCTGCTTTGCCGGTCTGGTCTATGTCGGCGGTTACTGGGACGCTGCCGGTGATTACTACCACGACTTTGTCGGCGCTTTCGGCAACACCGACGCCTTCGCCGCGCTGCCCTGGGGCTCGCTGATCGCGCTCGTGTTCACGATCATCTACTTCCTGTGCCGCCGCCTCATCAGCTTCAAGGCCGCCATGGACTGCCTGCCGAAGGGCTTCATCAACATGGTCCCCGCCATCACGATCCTGACCTTCGCCACCTCGCTCAAGAACATGACCGGTCTGCTCGGCGGCAAGTACTTCGTCGCTTCCGTCATGAACTCCGCCGCAGGCTCGCTGTTCAGCTTCCTGCCGGCGATCATCTTCATCGTCGCCGGTGTGCTGAGCTTCTCCACCGGCACGAGCTGGGGCACGTTCGGCATCCTGCTGCCGATCGTCACCTACGTGTTCGACCCGGCGAGCGAGCTGTTTATCATCGGCGTGTCCGCGTGCCTGGCCGGCGCCGTGTTCGGCGACCACTGCTCGCCCATCTCCGACACGACCATCATGGCCTCTGCCGGTGCGATGTGCAACCACGTCAACCACGTGTCCACGCAGCTGCCGTATGCCGCAACGCTCGGCATCATCTGCTTTGTCAACTACATTCTGGCGGGCTTCATCCAGAACGTCTACATCTGCCTCGCCATCGGCGTCGTGCTCGTGATCGCAACGCTGTTTGTCATCCGCGCCGTCACCGCCAAGAAGCCGGTCCCCGGCTTCGAGGACGCGGCCTGAGCGCCTGTTCGCCCATGCTTCTGACCCCCCTGCCTCCGGTCAAACGGAGGCAGGGGTTTTGCTGCCTTTTTCGCGGTCATCAATCCGGAAAAAGGCTTGACCTTTGACAGACGGTGTGGTATAGTGAATCTACCTGTCAGTCGAGAGGTTCCCTTTTTATGCCCTTTCGGCTCATACAGGGAGGCAATCACGCTCCGACAGGGGCGAAATCAATAAGGAGGTGCCGAACAATATGGCTAAAGCAGGATCCCGTGTCAAGGTGACGCTCAGATGCGCAGAGTGCAAGCAGCGCAACTACAACACCATGAAGAACAAGAAGAACACTACCGAAAAGCTGGAACTGAGTAAGTATTGCCCCTTCTGCCGCAAGCACACCAAGCACGTTGAAACCAAATAAGGCTTTCGAAAGGACGGAATGATTCATGGCTGATAAGAAACCTGAAAAGAAAGAAACTTCCACCGAAGCCGTCAAGAAAGTCGATAAGAAACTCCCGTTTTTCAAGCGTATCGGCAAATGGTTCCGCGACATGAAGAGCGAGCTCAAAAAAGTCGTGTGGCCGACGCCGAAGCAGACGGCAAACAACACCGCGGTTTGCCTGGTGGTCATGTTCGTGTCCGCACTCGTGCTGTGGGGCTTCGATTCTCTGGCCGACCAGGGCGTGCAGCTTCTCCTGAAGCTGGGTGGGTAATATGTCTGAACTCGCAAAATGGTATGTCGTGCATACCTACTCCGGCTACGAAAACAGCGTGGCCGCAAACATCCTCAAGGCTGCGGAAAACCGCAGAATGCAGGATCTGATCCAGGAAGTCAACATCCCGATGGAGACGGTCAAGGAGATCACCGATTCCGGTGAGAAGACCGTCGAGCGCAAGGTCTTTCCGGGCTACGTGCTCGTGAAGATGGTGCTGACCGATGAGAGCTGGCACCTCGTGCACAACGTGCGCGGCGCCGCGGGCTTCGTCGGCTCCGACGGGAAGGCGATCCCCCTGACAGAACAGGAAATCTACGACCTCGGCGTCGAGCACCATGAAGTGGTGGTCGGCTATGAGCTCGGCGACTCCGTCAAGATCACCGACGGCCCGCTTGAGGGCTTCATCGGCACGGTGGACGAGCTTGAGCCCGACAAGGACCGTGTGCGCGTCGTTGTTTCCATGTTCGGCAGAGAGACGCCGGTCGACCTCGAGCTCGATCAGGTCGAAGCAATCAAGGATTAAAATCTTACAAGAAAGAGGTGCTTTCAAGTGGCACAGAAAATAGTTGGATACGTCAGATTCCAGGTTCCCGCCGGAAAGGCAACGCCGGCTCCCCCGGTCGGCCCCGCGCTTGGCCAGTACGGCATCAACATCGGCCAGTTCACCAAGGACTTCAACGAGCGCACCAAGGGCGACATGGGCATGATGATCCCGGTCGTCATCACCGTGTACTCCGACCGTAGCTTCTCCTTCATCACCAAGACGCCCCCGGCAGCTCTGCTCATCAAGAAGGCCTGCGGCATCGATCACGCCTCCGGCGTGCCCCAGAGAGATAAGGTCGCGACCATCAGCAAGGAAGATCTGCGCAAGATCGCAGAGCAGAAGATGCCCGATCTCAACTGCTCCAGCATCGAGTCTGCCATGAGCATGATCGCCGGCACTTGCCGCAGCATGGGCGTTCTGGTCGGCGAATAAGCCGTCAGATTCCGCTCCCTGATCGTGGGAGGATCATCCATCCGACGAACCACTTTATTAGGAGGAAACTGAATTGTTCAGAGGTAAAAATTATAAAGAGAGCGCTAAGCTCATTGATAAGCAGGCTCAGTACGAGCCGCAGGAAGCCTTCGAGCTCATCACCAAGACCGCTAAGGCCAAGTTCGACGAGACCGTCGAGCTGCACGTGAAGCTGGGCGTTGACTCCCGTCACGCCGACCAGCAGGTCCGCGGCGCCATCGTCCTGCCCCACGGCACCGGCAAGGTCACCCGCGTGCTCGTCTTCTGCAAGGAAGAGCAGGTTCAGGAGGCGCTCGACGCCGGTGCGGATTACGCCGGTGGTCAGGATCTCGTGGCCAAGATCCAGGGTGAGAACTGGTTCGAGTTCGACACCGTCATCGCCTCTCCCAACATGATGGGCGTTGTCGGCCGTCTCGGTAAGGTGCTCGGCCCCAAGGGCCTCATGCCGTCCCCGAAGGCCGGCACGGTCACGCCGAACATTGCCAACGCCATCAAGGAAGCCAAAGCCGGTAAGATCGAGTACCGTCTCGATAAGACCAACATCATCCACTGCCCGATCGGCAAGGTCAGCTTTGGCGCTGAGAAGCTCACCGAGAACTACAACGCGCTCATCGGCGCGATCATCAAGGCCAAGCCGGCCGCCTCGAAGGGCCAGTATATCAAGTCCTGCGTCACGGCGTCCACCATGGGCCCCGGCATCAAGATCGTCACGAAGATCTGATTATCGGATACAAAACCACCCCGCCATCGGCGGGGTGGTTTTTGCGTCTTGTTAAGAAACCTCGTAGAGTTTCGCCGCCGGTGCGGCGAAAGAAAGTCCAATCATTTTCTCAGGCGACATGTGCGGCTGAGAAAATACTTCTCGGCCTGCAAACGTGCGCGCCGTCCGCCTCCGGCGGACAGCGCGTGCGCTGCAGTCAGGCCGCAAATCCCTTTGTCAAAAAGTAATACTTTTTGACAGAATTAAACCGCCGCTCAACATGAGCGGCGGCTTTTTGCGCGGCGGCATGAAAAAGCAGTCCGGCATGAACCATGCCGGACTGCTCCATCCAATTGGGGCGCAGTGCCCCGGTTCTCCCCCCTGCTGCACAAACGATCTACGCAGCAGCATTGGCACTTGGCCAGTGATCCGGCGCCGGGCATCCAATCCGGCACCGGGTGATAACGATACTCAGTCGAACTTCGGCTGCTCGAGGTAGTCGGTGTAATCGCGCAGGAACTTCTTCTCCTCCGGCTTGAGATCCAGACCGATCGTGCCGCCCGGGTTCATGTTGTAGTCGGGGTCGAAGTAGTTCTTGAGCACGCGGAACACGCCATACTCCTTCTCGCCGATGTAGCCCTCGAGCCAGGGCGCGAACATCTTGCCGATGCCGTGGTGGTGGCTCACGGCCGCGCCGGAGCGCTGGATCGCGTCGAGGATCGTGGTGTGGTAGGCCTTGAAGGCATCCTCATCCTGCATACGGGTGAGGAAGATGAAGTACAGGTTCGCGCCCTGCGGATAGCAGTGCGACATATGCGTCGTGACGACGGTGTTCGGCAGCGCGTGGCAGATCTTGCGCACGTCCGCGTGCACCTGCTCCATGTTCGACCAGTTGACCGTGCACTCAAGGGTGTCGGTCGTGATGCCGAAGTCCATGAGCGTGTCGCGCAGGTAGGGGTCGTTGAAGCGGCCCTTTTCCCAGCTGCGGGTGACGTAGCCGGTCAGCGGCATGCCGCCGTGCTTGCGCGCGATCCTGGCGATGTTGCGCGCGACGTTGCGGCTGTAGCCCTTCTCGCCGTCGGTAAAGCCGAGGAAGAGGCAGCGCTCCATGTCCTTGTAGCCGAAGGCGTCGAGCAGCGGCTGCAGCGGCGTCTCATCGACGTTGTAGAGCTTGAGCATGAGGTTGGTCTCCTCCGGGTCGGACAGACGGAACACGGACGAGTAGCCGCACTCGCACTGCATCATCTCGCGCGCGGCCTTCATGGCGGTGTCCCACGTCTTGAAGATGTAGGAGAAGCGCTTGCGGTTTTCCGGCATCCAGCGGAAGATGCGCAGCGTGACCTCGGTCAGCACGCCGAACGTGCCCTCGGAGCCCATCATGATCTGGTTCAGGTTCGGGCCGGTGGCCTCGCGGGAGTAGTGGCTGGTCTGGATGACGCCGATGGGCGTGGCGTACTTCTGGCTGAGCACGATGTCGGCGATGGTGCCGTAGTACGTGCTGTTCTGGCCGGCGCCGCGCGTGACGGTCCAGCCGCCGACGCTCGAATACTCGAACGACTGCGGGAAGTGGCCGCAGGTGTACTGGCGCTTTGCACCGAAGAGCTCGGGCGCGTTCTGCAGCGTCTTTTCCAGATCCGGACCGGACATGCCGGCCTGCACGGTGATGGTCTGGTCGATCTCGTTGAAGCTGATGACCTTGTTGAAGTTGCGGCGCATATCCAGCGAGATGCCGCCCTTGGTCGGCTCGACGCCGCGGGTGACGCTGCTGCCGCCGCCGTAGACGTACAGCGGGATGTGGTGCTCGGTGGAGTAGGCGACGATCTGCTCGACCTGCTCGCTCGTCTCGGGGTAGAGCACGACGTCGGGCACGCTGTCGATGCGCTTGTGGCGCAGACGCAGCAGGTCGTAGGCCGTGGCGCCGTAGGCCACGCTCAGACGGTCATAGTCCGTGGTGGAGAGGTTCTGCTCGCCGACGATCGCCTTGAGTGCGTCGATGTGCTCGGGCGCAAGTCGCACCGGGTGATCGGGCAGCTCCACGGGGTCAAAGCCGGTGTCGTCGGAATATGCCTTGAAGTCGTCGTCCGTCATCTGGAACTTCTCTTTCATGAGCGTGTACAGAGACTCCTTCGGGTATTTGAAGAAGTTCGGGTCGCCCCAGCGGAAGATGGAGCGGTAGCTGTTTTCGGGGGCGGGGGTGAGCAGCCAGTTCGGCTCGAATCCTTTGTACGGTTTGTTGCTCATTGTGCAATCCTCCTCTTGACTTGGATCAGTTTCTGATAGATCGGGCGCAGGCGCGGATAGATCTTGCGGTAGGCCTGCTCGTAAATGTCGTTATATACCTCGTGATTCCGCTCGTTTGGCTGGAACGTGTCCTTGACGTGGACCATGGCCTTGGCCGCCTCGTCAAAATCGGCGAATACGCCCTTGGCCACGAACGCGACCATGGACGAGCCGATGGAGCACGCCTCGTGCGTCTGCGAGCGCACGACCGGCAGGCCGAACACGTCCGCCGCGATCTGGCAGACCACGTCACTCTTCGCGCCGCCGCCGCCGATGCGGATCTCATGGATGGTCAGACCCGAGCGGTCCTCCATGATGCGCAGCGCCATGTACAGCTCCAGGCACAGGCCCTCGATGATGGCGCGGTAGAAGTGGTAGCGCGTGTGGTAATCGGAAAAGCCGATGACCGCGCCGAGCGAATCCGGATGCAGGATGCCGGCCGTCCAGTACGGCTGCAGGAGCAGACCGTCGCTGCCGGCGGGCAGGTCGCGGATGCGCTGGTCGAGCAGGGCCTCGGGCGCCATGCCCATTTCCTTGGCGTCGATGGCGTCGGCCGTGCCGAATTCCTTCACGAACCACGACAGCAGCCACAGACCGCGGTAGATCTCGATCTCGGGATTGTAGTGGTCGTTGAGCACGCCGGGGTAGGCGGGCAGGAACTGCTGCGGCTCGACGTACTGCGTCGTGCTGAACTGGATCGTGGCCGTCGTACCGAGCGAGATGGACGCCTTGTCGGAGTCGACCACGGCAAGGCCGAGCGTCTCGCAGCCCTTGTCCGAGCCGGTCGAGATGAGCGGCAGTCCGGCGGGGATGCCGGTCAGGGCGCTGACCTCGTCCGTGATCGTGCCGATGACCGTGCCGGACGGCACGAGGTCGCACAGCTTTTCGTTCGGCACGTCGCAGAAGCAGCGCGTGAGGCTGCCGGGCTTCATCCAGCGGCGGTTTTTGTAATCGAACGGGATGTGCCCGATCTGGTTCGAGGCCGAGTCGATGAGATTGCCCGTGAGCTTGTAGTTGAGGTAGGTGGGCAGCATGACGTACTTGGCGGTCTTGGCCCAGATCTCCGGCTCGTGGCGCATGATCCAGTTGCCGGCGGAGGCGGCATAGACCACCTTCGCCGTCGGCTCCATGCCGGCGAGCTTAAAGACCATCATGTTCTTGGCAGGCATGGCGCCGTTCGGATCGACGGAGCGCTTGTCCAGCCAGAGGATGATGTCGCGCAGGGGATTGTTGTTCTCGTCCAGACACACAACGGTGTCGCGGATGACGGTGATCGTCATGGCAATCACGTCCGGCAGCAGGGCATTGCTGCGCGCGCACAGCTCGCGGCAGCATTCGCACATACGGTCGAAGTAGAAGTCCGGCTTCTGCTCGGCCCAGCCGGGCTCTTTTGAAAAGTAAGGCTCGGCGTATTTGCTCTGGACGACGTCCACGATCCGGCCGTCCGGGTCGACGAGCAGGGCGCGTGCGCTCTGTGTGCCGATGTCGCAGGTCAGCACCAGCGGTTTGCTCAAGTTGATTCCCTCCTATGATATAGTTTGCTCTCTCTCCTATACTGTAAGCGATTTTCGCTCTGATTTCAATCGGGTTTGTGCTTGAGCAGACTGCTCGTGGCGATGACGTCCACGCCGAGGCCGAGTACGTCGGGGATGACCACGTCGCCGCGGCCGATGCGTTCTGATACGGTGACGGTTTTGAGCGCGTCCATGACGTCGAAGATGCGGTCCTTCGGGATGTCCGCCGATACGCGCACCGGCAGCACCGGCGCGCCCGGGAAGGCGGTGCGCACGGTCGAGCAGATGGTGCGCTTGGGCGCGGTCATCTCCGAGACGGCAAACTCCCTGCCGCGCGGGCAGGTGTTGCCGGTGACGGACCAGCCGTCGCCGTCGCGTTCGATTTTCAAGGTGCAGCCGCGCGGGCAGCCGATACAGGTGAGTTCTTTCATGCCTCTGCCACCTCGATCTCAAAGTGGACATCGCTTGCATCTGCGATGCCGAGCTTGTCAAAGTCCAACGTGAGCTGCTGCATCTCGGGCGGACGCAGGAAGGGATAGCGCCGCGACCAGACCTCATTGCCGTCGATGGTCAGCACCACGCGGCAGGCACCGAGCACCTCCGCGCTGCGGAAATACAGCGTGACGGCGCTGTTGTCCTGCGTGCGGTCGAGCCGCTGCGGGACAAGGTAGCCGAAGCCGTCCGAGATCGTGAGCGCGACCTCGTCGCGCGTGTGCGCGGCAAAGTGCGCGGCGCTCTTTCCGGCCAGCTCGCCGGAGGCGGACACGTAGTCCACAAGGTCATTGACGTGCAGCGCGTTGCCGCACGAGAAGATGCCGGGTACCTCCGTCATGAGCTGTCCGTCGCAGACGGGGCCGCGGGTGTGCCCGTCGAGCGGGACGCCGAGCGACTCCGCCAGCTCGTTTTCCGGGATGAGACCGACGGACACGATGAGCGCGTCGCAGTCGATGCGCTGCTCCGTGCCGGTGATGGGGCGCATATGCGTGTCCACCTCGGCAACCTCCACGCCCGTGAGCCGGTCTGCGCCGAACACGCGCGTGACCGTGTGGCTCAGGTGCAGCGGGATGTCGTAGTCGTGCAGGCACTGGTGGATGTTGCGCGTCAGACCCGAGGGGGTGGGCTTGGCCTCGTACACGCCGAGCACCTCCGCGCCCTCAAGCGTCAGGCGGCGCGCCATGATGAGTCCGATGTCACCGCTGCCGAGGATGACGCAGCGGCGGGTCGGCAGCTCGCCGAGCAGGTTTGTAAAGTTCTGTGCGGTGCCGGCCGTGAACACGCCCGCCGGGCGCGTGCCGTGGATAAAGACCTGCTTTGCCGTGCGCTCGCGGCAGCCGGTGGCCAGCACGAGCGTGCGCGTCTCATCGCGGGCGACGCCGTCGCGGCTGACGGTGTAGACCGCAAAGCCGCCGGACGTTTTCTCCACGCGCGTGACGAAGGTCTGCGTGCGCGCCTCGATCTGCAGCTGCTTGAGCCGGTCGATGAAGCGCTCGACATATTCCGGCCCTGCCAACCGCTCGCCGAAGCGCGCGAGGCCGAAGCCGTCATGAATGCACTGCTTGAGCATGCCGCCCAGACGCGCCTCGCGCTCGATGAGCAGCACGTGCGCACCGTTTTCGTGCGCGGAGATGGCGGCTGCGAGCCCCCCCGGGCCGCCGCCGATGACGATGACGTCATACATCATGCCTGCACCTCCCCGGATTTCGTCGGGCCGAACGTGATGGGTGCGTCGGCCGAGGACTTGCGCACCTCACTGAGCGGCACGCCGAGGAATTCGGCGATGATGCGCACCACCTGCGGCGAGCAGAACCCGCCCTGGCAGCGTCCCATGCCGGGACGCACGCGCTTTTTCACGCCGTCGACCGTCGGCACGCACACATTCGAGCGCAGCGCGTCGAGGATCTCGCCGCGGCTGATCTCCTCACAGCGGCAGACGATGACGCCGTAGTCGGGATTTTTTGCAATGTAGGCCGCGCGCGTCTCGTCGTCCATCTCACGCAGCACGGGGATGCCCGGGCGGTGGGGGTCGAAGTCGGGATTCGCGGCCACGGGGCGGTCGTGCGCGAGGATGCTGACCGCCATGGCCGCCACATCCACCGCGACGGCGGGCGCCG
>ERZ773178.4533-NODE-4533-length-10409-cov-23.326154_pt1 | contig 10409 bp, 12 predicted proteins | sample MGYA00580533_ERZ773178 | MGnify/ENA primary metagenome ERZ773178 (study PRJEB29015, sample SAMEA2737859) | human gut metagenome | biome: human gut; feature: human-associated habitat; material: faeces | place: China | collected 2012 ...
TACCTGCTTGAAATGATAATATTATTTCTCAATAAATTTAAAACAGCTTCTAAATTTTACACAACTATAATATCTTTTTCAACACATCGGGAATTTCGACATCGCAACATTCGAGCTCTTTCAGACAACGTTCGCCCTCCTGAGTCAAAGAAAAATACATCTGGCGTTTGTCGTCATCGCCCAATATCCGTTCGATGAGACCTTTCTTTTCTACCGAACGAATCACTTTCGATGTATTGGAATGGGTAAGTCCCAACTGCTTGGCGATATCTCCCGAAGAGAGCCTCGGCTCTTGACGAAGGCAACACAAAAGCATCCCTTCGTTCAGGCAAAGCCCGTATCTCTTCTCAAATCTCGTTTCAAAATCGGTTATCGCTCTATAAAAATCACGAATCTTACAAAATGGTTCCATACTTATCTTCCAATCGATATATAGCTTTCATACCACAGTGGCGGACACATTTCCCGCATTCGATACATTTATCCGAATCGATACGAGGCAAGCCGAAACCGGTCTGGCTGATGGCCTGTTGCGGACAAATCGAAATCAACGGACAACGATGATTCTGCGGACAACGGTTCTTATCTACGACAAGTGGCATAAAATTACTCATTTTTTCAATAATACACCATCGATTGCCTCTTTAAACGAACTTTTGGGCATCGCCCCCATAGCCATTTGAGGCTTATCGTTCATGGGTATAAACAAAAACGAGGGTATACTACGGATATTGAACAATGCCGCTAACTCTTGTTCCTGCTCGGTATTCACCTTATAAACATAAATCTGCCCGTCATACTCCGCAGCCAGCTCTTCCAATATCGGAGCCACCATTTTACACGGTCCGCACCAAGAGGCATAGAAATCGATAATCGCCGGTTTATCTCCTAAATATATCCACTCCTCGGGATTTTTTTCATAATCCACTATTTTCTTTAAAAAATCAGCCTTTGTCAATTCGATCGTTTTCATTTTATTTTCTTTTTTACCATTATTTATCGCTTTCGTTTCACAGGCGGCAAGCATAAGCGATAGTATACCCACCGTCAAAAACAACACTCGTTTAATCATATTTCTTTTCTTTTTTAAATGAACTCACAAACAACCCTCCTATCGCTGCTCCCCAAACCGTACTGGCAAAAGGGGAAGAAGTAATGGGACACGTGCCCGTCGCACAACCTACGAACCGCCAATAAAGATAACCGCCCAAAGCACCTAATAGAATGCCCGTGACCGGGAGCCAATAACGTTTCAACAGCATTTTCATTTTTCAAATTTATTATTTAGTTCTTAATTTATTTTCCAATAGAAATATATTCTACAAGAAATATCACAACAAATATATTCTCTATTTTCCATTAAAACAATTTTCCATAGGAAATATATTCAATTATAACGTTTTTTAACCACCAAGTATCTGCCCTATCCTCTCATATTTTATTTAGTTTAGGCGTAGTAAGAATGAGCAGAGGGCTACTTTAAACACCTCCCCTGCCGTACCCCGTAGCATTGCGGGGTGTGACGCAACCATACGAACAGGGGAGAAGTGCACAATGCTATCCTTATACCGAAACTGAAACACCACTTCCAATCCTCTCCCCCTGCCGTGTCCCGTGGCATTACGGGGTGTTTCCATAAGGGAATAAGGGGGGAGTGCCCGCAGGGCAGGGGGTTGAAACAACGGAGGGGTTAGAAAATACCGGTAGTAGAGGAAACAGAGTTAGGCCTCCTCTCCCCTATGTTTTGCCACACAATATATAGGTGTGGAGTGCCCGCAGGGCAAGGGGGTAAACCCTACAATCACAACTCCTAAATACACAATACTCTCCCTAAAAATAATATATAATTATTTTTATAAATAACCGACTCTTTTCTTGTAATTAAAAATAAATAAATTATATTTGTTGTTATAAAACAAGATTATAGTTTATCTTAATTCTTAATTTATGAAAAAAACAAGCTCATAAATGAATATATCTCTATCGACAAGTGGTGACATGGCAATATAGAGGCGACAGATGACTTTATAACACAAGGATCTTTTGAATGTAAAAAAAGAAGAATATTACAAATCCACTAATTATAAAAAGTATATATTATAAAATCATAAAGTTAATTGGAATAGTGACTCTATGTGACACATATGACGAAACTCCACAGAGTAACAATCATTTATCCGCAGGAATTATCTGGAAAACTCAGTCAAAAACCGGATCAAATTACCCGTCTTTCCTGTTTGGAACAAGCCAAGATAGGGAGACGTTGTTTTAAAATCGGGAACTCTCACGTTGGAATCCGGGGGAGATGTATGGATAGACGAAGGGATAATCATAGAGAACGGTGCAACATTGATAATCGAGTGTAAAGGAAATGTAACAATCTCCGGTGGAACAGTGGAGCGCGGCGGCACGTTGCGAATCGATGCCGGGGGAGAGATAATGATACAAAAAGGCTTCGAGGCAAAACTTGGGGCAAATGTAGAACTTAAATAATATAGGGAGGAACCGAAATATGAAAAGACTATTATTGTTGATTGCCGTGTCGATAGTATGGAGCGGCAGCGTCCTGCAAGCACAAGAATACGAGTATGTCCCTTTGGTTCGTGAAGGGGTGGAATGGGGATACACCGGCGATCTGGGCGACTACCGCTGTCAGATAAAAGGCGACACGATAATCGATGGAACGACATATAAAAATTTTATAGGTACACGACCTGCGGATTGCAAAAGAATACCCCCTGCTACGTGGCAGTAAGGGAAAATGACAAAAAAGTGTACTATCGGGAAATAACCGGCGATGACCGTGAAGAACGATTAATCTATGACTTTTCTCTTGAAAAAGGAGATATGGCTATCTTATATAGCCGTTCGTTTTTGGATTATATGCAGATAGATGTCCGTTATGTAGATACAATACAAGTGGGTTCGACCTATCGTAAAAAGTTAGAATATCCTTTTCATGACGTAATAGAAGGGATCGGCGGTTTGAAAAACGATTGGCTGGTCGCTGCTTTCGACATAGCGCCATGTGTTCCAGATTGCAATGTCTGGATATATTTGTCCTATGTGAAAAATCTTGTCACCGGCGAATATGAGTATGGGAACAAGGGGGCTTGTGGTGATACCTATGCATATGACCCTTACGTGAAAGATTGCAATTTCGGATTTTATCACCACGACCCGGAGGACCGTTACATCTGGGACATCGACGTATTTGCACATTACTACATAACAGGAGAAAAAGCTGTAAACGGAAAAATCTATAAACAGTTCGTCGAATCGAAAAGTTGCGACTACGCTTCCGGCACGGAGATCGCTCTCATTCGCGAAGAGGACAAAAAAGTCTACCTCTTGGACGGAGAAAAAGAGTGGCTATGGTATGACTTCACTTTGGAGAAAGGCGATACAATTACCATTGAATCCGCATCGCCCCTTAACCCGTCGGGCGAGAAACTAAAAATACCGGTCGTGAATACCGACACATTTGAGATAGGCGGTAAATTACGCAAACGCATATATTTGAGAGGATATGATACATGGATAGAGGGATTGGGAACGGAAAACCGTCTTCCCCTGCACTCGTTCGAGCCAAGTTGCGGAATGGACTGCGGCGATAAGCTATACTACCAACGAATTGGCGACAAAATCTCTTACTTGGATAACTATTTTATACATGACTTGTTGGAGCCTTGCACGTCGTCGGTCTTAGATACACAAATCGAAGCCTTGCGTATCGCCCGTACCCCCGATGCCCTGATTGTGACCTTGCCGGGCACAGGCTATCGATTGGCCGAGCTCACCGAGATGACCGGCCGATTGGCGTGGTGTGCCTACTTGGACAGCGAAGCGGAAGGAGTAACGATTCCCACCGCCACCCTATCGCCCGGAGCGTATATCGTCACCCTATCGAACGACCAGGGCGAACGCATCGTACAGAAAGTGATGATAAAATAAAGGATAAAACTAACGGAAAGGAACCGAAATATGAAAAGACTATTGCTGTTGATTGCCGTGTCGATAGTATGGAGCGGTAGCGTCTTGCAAGCACAGGAATACGAGTATGTCCCCTTAGTGCAAGAAGGGGTGGAATGGGGATATTACCAATACAATCCCGTTCACCCTGAAAACAATGGATTTATTCGCCTACAATTCGAAGGAGACACTTTGCTCGATGGAAAAACATATAAAAAACTATATATGTACAAAGGATGTGATTTTACTTCCGATAGAAGTACATTGGTAGATTTTATGCGGGAGGAAAATAAGACGGTTTATTCTAAAAAAGAACGAAAAGACAACGATGACATATATGGGGAAGATGTTGAAGAAGAGATAGTGCTCTATGATTTTTCCCTCAATGTAGGAGATTCATTGTGGATTCCGTCTTACTATGAGTATGAAGAAGTGACTCGCATCGATACCGTGAAAGTAGGAAATACCTATCGAAAACAATTTTATATAAATAATCGGACTTCTCCGATTTGGACAGAGGGACTGGGTGTAATGGAAGATAATTTCATGTTCTGTTCGTTTTGCCTGATACCAGCTTGCTTAGACTGTAACCACAGGATCCTAAACTTTGTGAAAGAAAATGGAAGGGAAGTATATGGCATAGACAAGGAATGTAGTGAAGGTGGTATCTCCGATAACAAATCCGCCGCCTTACGTATCGCCCATACCTCCGATGCCCTGATTGTGACCTTGCCGGGCACAGGCTATCGATTGGCCGAGCTCACCGAGATGACCGGCCGCTTGGCGTGGTGCGCCTACTTGGACGGCGAGGCGGGAGAAGTAACGATTCCCACCGCCACCCTTTCGCCCGGAGCGTATATCGTCACCCTATCGAACGACCGGGGCGAACGTATCACACAGAAAGTGATGATACAGTAAACCGAATAAAAGGTATTGAAGGGATTCGGCAAGAAATTAGGGAAGATTGGCGATAAAGTTTAGCGATGAATTTCTTGTTCGACAACCACATTTCAGACTCTTCGGTGAGGGGTTGAAAACACTGTTTAATAGATTCTTAATAAAATCTAACCCCTCCGTCACGTCGTGCCACCTCCCCTATATTTTGCGTTGCAAAACACAGGGGAGGAGTGTGTGAATGCCCTACATACCGCAGGGTATAGGTGAGGGAGTTAAAGGGCATTCTCCTTTTGAGGTAGAAGGATAGATTTTACACTTCTTCCCCACAGCACCACGAGGTGTTGCACATAAATCGAAGCAGGAGCAAAAAGCAAAGACAATTCAATAGAAAGGCATTAACCTCCTCCTCTGCGCACGTATGTGCGATAGGGGAGGTGGCACGAAGTGACGGAGGGGTTAAAAAACAGAAGAATGATAGTGTCAAAAGATTTCTACACTCCTCCCCTGCCGTGTCCCGCAGCATTACGGGGTGTCATAAAGCGATATAAGAGTATCCTCTCTCGAAATCATACAACAAAAATACCGCCCGATATACGTTCATATCGAGCGGCATTCTATATTCAAATAGATCGAATTCTATTTCAAAGCGTCGGCAAGAGCAGCATTAGTTTTATGAACGGCAGCAGCACTCTTGGCAAATGCCTCTTTCTCGGCAGCGTTCAATTTCAACTCAACCACTTTTTCAATACCGTTTTTACCCAATACACAAGGTACGCCTATGCAGAGGTCTTTCTCCCCGTACTCGCCTTCCAGCAAAGCGCTGCAAGGAACCATGCGTTTCTGGTCGCCCAATACAGCCTCTACCACCGAAGCGGCAGCAGCACCCGGAGCATACCATGCCGACGTTCCCAGCAATCCGGTCAATGTAGCGCCACCCACCATCGTGTCGGCAGCAACTTTCTGCAAAGCCTCTTCGCTCAGGAATTCGGTAACAGGAATACCCTTGTAAGTAGCGAAACGAGTAACAGGAATCATAGTCGTGTCGCCGTGACCACCGATTACGAAACCTTCTACCTCCGACAGATTGGCATTCAACGCTTGGCTCAGATAATATTTGAAACGAGAGCTATCCAAAGCACCACCCATACCGATAATACGGTTTTTGGGAAGACCCGATACTTTATGAATCAAATAAGTCATCGTATCCATCGGGTTACTTACACACAAGATAACAGCATTGGGAGAATATTTCAAAACATTCTCTACGACCGACTTCACGATGCCGGCATTCACTCCGATCAACTCCTCGCGAGTCATACCCGGTTTACGGGGAATACCCGAGGTGATAACAACCATATCCGAATTGGCGGTAGCCTCATAGTTGTTGGTCACTCCTTTAATACGCGATGCGAAACCTGCCGTTACAGCAGCCTGCATCATATCCATAGCCTTGCCTTCCGATACACCTTCTTTAATATCGAGCAAAACGACTTCGTCTGCAATTTCTCTGAATGCTAACACGTTTGCACAAGTAGCGCCAACGTTTCCAGCTCCGATAACCGATACTTTTGACATAATTGTTTGATTTTAAAATTAATATATGATAATACCTTTCTTGTTCTCTATGTTTCGCAAATTTACAACTATTTCCATATTATGGAAAAATTTCCTCAATTAAAATTGTATAAACTTTGCATATTCTTTTAAGCAAAATTTAAAAACAACTATACATCTAATAACCAGTAAATTAACAAATTCACATAGATTATTCTTGCAAATCGCCCTTACCTTCGCGCAATACCACAGGCTCGTCTCCTGTACAATCGACCGTAGTCGACGGTATCGTACCGCCCTCGCCTCCGTCGATAATCAAATCGGCGACCGACTCATAACGTTCAGCTATCAACTCCGGGTCAGTCCCATATTCAGGCTCCTCATCGTCGACAGACACCGACGTCGTCAATAACGGATTGCCCAACGCCTCGACCAACGCCAACGTAATGGCATGGTCGGGAATACGCACCCCCACCGTCTTGCGGTTTTTATAAATCTTAGGCAAGGACGAGCTCGTAGGCAATATAAAAGTGAAAGCCCCCGGCAAATTACGTTTCAACAGCTTGAAATACAAATTATTCAGTTTGGCATATTCACTCACCCAACTCAATTCCCGACAAATAATCGACAGATTGACTTTTTGAGGATTGATTCCCTTAATCCGGCAAATCCGCTCCACGGCTCGCACGTTCAAAGCATCGCAGCCCAACGCATAAATCGTATCGGTAGGATAAATCACAATACCCCCTTCGCGCAACACCTCCACCGCCTTTCCTATCTCCGTGGCGTTGGGATTCTCCTCGTATATTTTCAATCGCCTCATCGCACAAGTTTAAGTGTCGCTAAGATAACGAACTTTTCATATTTCAACAATATTTAAAGGAGAATATAATAAAACAAAAAAAAGAACATGATGAGAAATCATTGCCCCCTTTTGCACATGCAAAGAGACATTAGTTGGTTATTATTAAGCATATTCCCCCTCTCCCAGCCCGTATTACAGGGCGTCGCACATAAAATCGAAACAGGAGGCAAAAAGCAAAGACAATTCAATAGAACGGGATTAACCTCCTGTCCAAAGGGCGGAGAGGTTAAAAAAACGAAGAGAGATAATGTCAAAAGATTTTTTCGGACACTCCGCCTATATTTCCTTACTGAGACACCGAGGGAGAAGAGGCTCAACCCTGTCACTACCGCTGCCGGTATTTTCCAACCCCTCCGGCACTACGTACCACCTCCCCTATATTTTGCGTTGCAAAACACAGGGGAGGAGTGTATGAAAGCTCTACAATACCGCAGGGTATAAATGAGGGAGTTAAAGGGCATTCTCCTTTTGAGATGGAAGAATAGATTTTACACTTCTCCCCTACCGTACCCCACAGCATCACGAGATGTTGCCCTAAAATCGAAGCAGGAGCAAAAAGCAAAGACAATTCAATAGAAAGGCATTAACCTCCTCCTCTGCGCACGTATGTGCGATAGGGGAGGTGGCACGAAGTGACGGAGGGGTTAAGATATTAGTTAATTGATTTCAAGAAGCGATATTGACTACATTTAATCTTTCTTCCCCGTGCTACGAAACAATATAAGGAAACTCCCGAAGAAACAATAAGGCGAGGGAAAAGGAAAAGCTCCACTAATTATCGACCGATTCATTTTCCACCGCCGTAATAAACTTCCGTTCCGTCTGCAAAAAAAAGCCGCTGCAAAAAACTTGCAACGGCCTTTTAGCGGAGGGAGGGGGATTCGAACCCCCGATACGCTTTTGACGTATACACGCTTTCCAGGCGTGCCTCTTCAACCACTCGAGCATCACTCCCTCGGGTCGATCCCGTAAAAACAGTGGCAAATATAATACATTTTTCGGGTTCGACGAAAGTTTTTACAAAAATAGTATCTCATTTTTACGACAATCGTCCGAATGTGAAATCCATACCGTTTGAACTTTCAAGAATATAATCTATACTATATTTGACAAGTCAAAAAGAAGCAATCTTTTTATTTTTCCCATTTTTCAAAATAAAATAACATATCGGTATTGTAACAAACTCAGAAAATAAAGCAGGCAAATTAATAAATTCTAATGCCATTATATCAATATCTATACTCCAAGATTGCCAAATAATAAGTGACAATAATACCGAAATACAAAACTGAACTAACAACAATAATGCGATTTTATATTTGCGATTTACCACTTTTCGTAAAACAAAAAACAATACGATACAGCCAACTATATAGATTATAGAGCCTAAAAAAAGTTGGAGTGATATCAGCTCCCAAATTGAAATATATTGTTCGTCCATATTATTTATTATTGTTCCCATTCTATTTTTTCTGTCTTTGGATCATAATTAATAGGCTTGAAATTATCTTGATACTCCTTTACCATACTATTAGGTCTGGGATCAATGATTGTTGGTGATTGCTTCTTAACGTTAGGGTCTTGCTTAACAACGTCCCCTGCAAAAGTTCCACAATTATTACCTGTTATTGAGTATTCTTTTCTATCAGGATTGTCGTTTTCTGCTTTTTTTGACTGTGCATAATCATTCATCTCTTTAAATTTATCACTTTCAATATAAGCACCTTCAATTCGTCCTCCTTGTCCTACTTTTGATATTTCGCTCATTACTTTATTCATAGACTCAACAGTAGGTTTACCTGTTTCTTTATCAATAACTACATTTGATATTGTTTTCTGCCTGACTTCTCCTATTTCAGCTTTATCATATCTCCCATATTCATAATATTTAGTTAGTCCCGTTTTATTGTCGATTAACAACACTCTGAAAATAAGCCCACAAATTTGAAAGGATAGTAGCCCTACATTTTACCATTTATTGTTCAATGGATGTAAAATGAATAGAATGAAACATACTATTTTTACCTCGAATGTCTATATCACAATAAAAAGTGTCTTGCTTTTCGTAAATAATAAACCTGTATTTGTGGGTATATCTTCTGTCTGTTTTAAAATGACGAAACAGACATTGTAGTTGTCCTTTATAAGTAATAATCCAATCATTTTCTCCATATTCGTTTGGAATATCATAACATACTCCCTCTTTGTATATAAGGGTAGGATTCTCATTTAAGTGAATAGGAATACCTGCTGACAAATATATTACAAAATCATTAGGATTTAATACCCCGTAATCCACGGTCAATTTATTTTTATTACAGCAAGAAGATATGCCCATTAACATTAACAATAAGATTAAAAAATGTTTCATATCAATTATCTGTTTTGAAATGTAGAACGAACTAGCCGCCCATTTTTATAAATATTCATTGGATTGGCACGAGGATAATTACCACGCATAAACCAATGTGATTGCTTGCCCTCACCTGCATTTCCTCCAACCATATAGGTATCGCCTATTCCATAACCATAACCCGCTGTACGTGCAAAATTTGTTGCTCTTATATATGGACTGAAAGAAGGATAAGAAGATGTCTGTTGTCCCCAAACATTTACACCTTTGAAGTTACTTTGTTCTGATATATTTCGGGCAAATGAACCAACCCATTGACCGCCAGCAATATCATTTCCTGTATTGCAACCATAAAAACTCATATTAGCCCCCTCACTATTCCAATTAAAATTAATACTGTTCCACCCTTCAAGAGACATCTGATAATCATGTAAAGCATAATCGCCAGAGGTTGGAGTAGCTCCTATTGGACCGTCCCAGCCTGCGTGCGACCATACACCTGCTTCGGCTGTTTGTCCATATTGTTCACTAAATATATCAATAGCCCAATTTGCCAAATCCCCTATTTCTGATAAATCACTAACTCCAAACATAATTACTTTGTCCTTTTCAGAGTTAAATCCTCTCATTCCTTCTATTTCTCTTTTTCGTGTTTCTGCGGAAGCCTTAAACATCTTATCATCAGTAGTATAGAACAACATATAGACATCTCTCCCGTCCGGGTCTATATATTTCACCGGATTATTATTACAATAGGCATAGGGCGAG
>ERZ773178.4534-NODE-4534-length-10404-cov-5.660644_pt1 | contig 10404 bp, 4 predicted proteins | sample MGYA00580533_ERZ773178 | MGnify/ENA primary metagenome ERZ773178 (study PRJEB29015, sample SAMEA2737859) | human gut metagenome | biome: human gut; feature: human-associated habitat; material: faeces | place: China | collected 2012 ...
ATATGATGGCGATTCCGCTGGTGTTGCGTTTGGAACGTTACGGCCACCACACGCCGAGTGACTATTCGATTATCGGCTTCGACGATTCGCCGTACGCCGACACTGTGAACCTGACCACCATGCGTCAGGATCCGTATGCGATGGGTCGCGCGGCCGCGCAGAAGGCCATGAAGCTTATCGAAGGCGAGCCGCTTGAGAACGCGCATGAGATTGTGCGCGCCCAGCTCGTGCTGCGCGGCACCGATTCCGTGTACGGCACTGGCCGCTGAGAGCCGAGTCTCATTGTCCTTCTGCAGCCCGTCAATGCCGACGGGCTGATTGTGATGGCCCGGGGTGGATTGGTAGGGGATACCCCCACTGTAGTCACGGTGTGTGGCATACGTTTTCAGGAAAAAATGAAACAATTTGCAGTGATGTGTTTCATGACACGCCAATCGGGGGCTGATGAATGATGAATTTCATTCAATGATCAGCATGTGTTTTTGATTTTGCAATCGTTGACAAACCTTTGAATATCAGGCTTTAAAGCGTTGTCCCCGTGAGAGGGGACGAAAAAACGTATCGAGGGAGGGGGTGTGGGTTCTTTCTGTTTCATTTTGTTTTCATAACTGCAAAGGTTATCATAGTAAACCGTAGGTCAGAGAAAAAGGGAAAACAGAGGTTTCCGGCTGTGTTGCCGGAGATGGGAACAGCGTAGAAGCTATACGTAAAACAGAAGTGATAACGGCATTATGCAAAGGATATCAACCCTCGAGTTGAGGGGCTCAGAAGGGTGAACACTTTGCGGATAGGGGACAAGATGAGGCAATGGCGTAATGGTGCCGGCAACGCACCACGACACTATGCAGGAACGCGATCGGCATCCGGTTGCGCGCTTTCGCGTACCCGCTCGCTGACCGCCGCCGCCATAGCGGTAGCCATGATGGCCACCGTAGCAGTAACTTCCCTCCTCCCCGCCTACAATGCCAAAGCTGATGAAAGTCACAATGACGGCGCAATCTGCACGCCTACCAGCATTTCCCTCGGCACCGATACAGGTAGCGGAACTGTGGATTCCGGAATCGCCACATATGTTGGCGGTGATATGTATGTAGGCCGGAAAGCCTCATCCGGCAATATGAATAACGTCAATGGGCCGTTCGGTTCATACGCTGCCGAGGCCGAAGGTCTGACCGCTGTGAACGGCAAGTTGCTTATGCATCCGCTTAAGGGGCTATGGACTTCGTATTACACGGATAAAGATGGCGCGAAGAATGGTTATGTAAAAGACTACAAAGGCTTCCGTTTTGGCATTGTGGGCTTTGGCGGTCAGTATCGTCCGGCAACAGGTTCCTCCACGCTTGAGGTGAGAGGTAATAGCTCCGATAACGACATCAGTTGGGTCGGCGGTGCGCAGGCTTGGGGTAATGCCGGATGGGTCGGCCAGACCAAGACTTCGGAGCCAAGTTATACGGCTAACATTGCTGGCGCTTCAACCAACGTGTACGGCGGTTCGTCCAATGGCATTCTCGGTGCGTCTGACGGCTCGCAAAATACCAATAAGAATAAGTACGACCAGCGCAATTCTGTTTACGTGCCGAGCGATACAAGCGGTACTGTCAACTGGAATCAGAACGATGATCAGATTGGCTCTACTGGCGAAACTTTTGATGGTTTCGGCTCGTATATCAAGACGTTGTCGGACAATCTGAGCAATCTCAGCAAGCAGCAGTCAGATAGCGTCTACGTGACTAATGCTAAGACAACTTACAGCGACGAGAACTACACCAATTTGGTACGCACCAAATTTGATGGCACGTATTCTTTCACCATTAACAGCGGACACGAGAAGATCATTGAATTCGTGGGCAACGGTACGTCCTCCATGCAGGTGTTCAATCTGCCGGCATCCACACTGAATGATTCTTCTTCTTCGTATTCTGGTGTCAGCTTCTCGTTCAAGAACATTCCGGACACTTCTTCCGTGGTCATTAATGTGACCGGTGAGAATGTGGACTTCCACAATGGTTGGCGCTTCTGGTGGACGGATACGAACGGCACGACCAGTGAACTGGGCGGTTCCTATATGAAGGCTGCCTATGCCAAGCGCGCTCAGCAGATCATGTGGAACTTCGCGGATGCGAGCAACGTGGTCATCCGAGGTGGTCAGGGTAGCGGCACTACTACGCGTACAGGAGTGAATTCCGCGGCGGAAAGCAACGATGACGTGTGGGCCGGCACGTTCAATATGGAAACCAAGGATGATCCGGCCGCGGGTATGCTCGGCAGCATCTTGGTACCGAACGGTAGCTTTGAATCGCATGTGAGTACCAACGGCCGCGTATGGGTCGGTGGATCGTTCGCCATGTACAACCCTGATGCGGTGGGCAACACCAATAACGGTACGTTCTACCCGTTCATAAACTATGAACGAAGCCATTCCGCTTCGGCTCTGGATATGGACCAGGAACGCCATAACCTGCCGTGGAACGGCTCGTACTCCACGCAGTGCGCGGCTATCGCTTGGGATAAGGTCGATGCTTCCACCCAGGCAGCATTGGGCGGCACGACCTGGACGGTGTACGCTTCGAAGAGCGATGCACAGAACCAAAGTAACGCGCTTAAGACAGTTACGGATAACGCGTATGGTGACGATGACTCCAATAACGGCTCGTTCAGCATCGGCGGTTTGAATCCGAACGCCATCTACTACATCCGTGAGGTTTCCGCCAATAACACGGCCTACGCCACGAACACCAACATCTACGCCATCACAGCTGGTGGTGAGGGGTCTACGGCTCGCGTTGTCACGAATGTTTACGACTCAGAAGGCAATGAGATAACCGACTCCAACAAGAAGCTGCTTCCGAGCGCGGGTGACAATTCGATTAACGCTAAGATCGCCAATAAGAGGAGCGGCACGTCCATCGAGTGGTCAAAGGTTGATGGCACGGATACCGAGACACTGCTTGGCGGCTCTGCGTGGACGCTCTCCAAAATGAATGGCAATACTGCTGAGCAGTCTTGGAACATTACTGACGACCAGTCCGGTACAGAGGTCAAAAACATTACGATTGCGGATGCAGACGGTAATACCGTTACGTCCGCGTCATTTACCGATACCACCCCGCAGCAGTTCACTGCAACCGCTTATGACCAGAATGGTCAGGAGATCAGTGGCGCCAAATTGAAGTGGTCGTCCGGCGATGCCACCGTTGCTTCGGTCAGTGAGACAGGCATCGTCACTCCGACCGGCGACGGTACGACGGCAATTACCGTGAAGTCGGCTGATGGTAATGCCACCGCATCGTTCACCGTCAATGTTTCCGGCGTAGAGGCTTCCGTCTCGATTAGCGGCTATACCAATGGTCAGGAAATCAGTCTTGAGAAGGGCAAGACCCTCAAGCTGACTGCTTCCGTGGCTCCTGAAGGCAACACGGTTGAATGGTCCACCTCCAGCGCGGGTGACGTCTCGCTGAGCGCCTCTACTGGCACATTCGTCACGTTGACCGCGAACCGTGTGACCTCAAGCCCCGTTACCATCACGGCCACGGAGACTCACGACAAGACGTTCACCCTGAGGGTGACCGTGACCGCCAAGCAGTACCTCACGCTCTACTTCCAAGCACAGAACAACTGGCCAGCGAATAATGTCAAGGTGCATTACCGGACCACGAACGACGCTGTTTGGACGGATATCAACATGACGCAAATGGATGGCTCCTGCAACAGTTATGCATATGCGAACATTCCGTTGACGGGTAGCAATGCGATTGACTCGACCAGCCAGTTCGGATTCGAGTACATCAATGGAAACGGTTGGTATGGGGCTAGCGGGTCGTCTGACAGCGTTCCAAAGGAAGGCAACAACTTCAAGTTCACCAACGGTAGTGAACTTCCCGATGTTGTGGTGATTTCCGCCGGACCGTCGTATTCGAACAAGGCTCCTTCGGGCTGTGCTGTCACCTCTACTGCCGCGTATAGTAGCCGTCGCGTTACCTCCCGTAGTGGTGAGCATCGTGCGGTTTCGGCTGTGCTGCGCGCTCAGGGTAGTGTGCTGAACGCGGCGAACGAGACTGTCTCCACCAAGGTGGATGAGGACACGGCTGCTGGCAAGTTCAAGGTTTCCGACCTTGCGAATGGCACGTACCAGCTGAAGGAGAAGGCCGCGCCGAACGGTTACGAAGTGTCCGATACGGTGTACACGATCACCATCGCCAACGGAACCGCTACTTGGAGCCCGGCGTTTGGCGCAGATAACACTGGCAACAAGATCGCGAACACTCGTAAGACTGGTAGCGTGACGTGGACCAAGGTGTCTTCGGACTCCAACAATGCCAATCCGCTTCCCGGCTCCCAGTGGACCCTCAAGCAGACGAAGACCTTCTCTTGGGAGAATGGCGTGGCCAAGTACATCGATGCGGATGCCACGCTTGGCACTGTCACCGACTGCGTGAACGACGAGAACAACGTCGCCGATTGCTCCACCCAGACCGGTGAATATGTTGATTTGGATGGTGCCTCCGGCAAATTCAAGATCAGCGGCTTGGTCTGGGGTGAGTACCAGCTCATCGAATCCAAGGCTCCTGACGGATACGATCTCGACACCACTCCGCACACGTTCCGCATCGGTCCGCTGGAAGGCGACAACATCGCTGGCAATTGGTACGCGAACACCGGCTTCAATAACGCAGATACAAGCGCTTACAACGAGCAGACCACGTTCACTGTCAATGGTGGCAACATCAAGAACCAGCCGGGTGTGATTCTGCCGGGGACTGGTGGCGCTGGCGATTATTGGATTTACGCGGCGGCTTTGGTGGCTGCGTTGATAGGTGTTGTTGCGGCTGGAATGGCCCTCAAGGTCAGGAGGCGGCAATGATGAACTCGTCTAGGGGAAGGGGGACTGGACCGTAGCGTAGCGACCCAATGCCCACTAGGCAATAACTGAACACACATAACTGAAGATTCAAGATTTCAAACAAGAAAGAAAGGGAGAACAATGAACAAGGTTCTCAAAGGCCTCGTAGCCGTGGCAGCCACCGCGGCAATGGCCGTCGCCGGTTTCGCCGGTGCCTCCACCGCCATGGCGGATGACCCAACTGGTGGTATCGCGGTTGAAGCCAACGATACCCACACCTATTCCGTCTACCAGATTTTTACTGGTACGTACGGTAGTGATGGTTCTCTTGGCAACGTTGCAGCTGGCCAGAACTTCAAGACCGCGAATGGAGCTGGTGATGGCGGCACTAATCTGTCAGCCGCTGATGCTGCCAAGAAGGTGGCTGGGCTTGAGAGCAGTGCCTCCGATTCGATGAAGCTTGAAACTATCAACAAGTTCGTTGATTTGACTGGCGATGCATACGGCACAGTATCGGCCGCAGCTCAGCTGAGCAAGGTCCCGGCTGGTTATTACCTCGCCAAGGACAAGGACACTGTGACCGGTAATGATGCAGCTACTTTGTACATTGTCAAGGTTGTTGGCAATGAAGTCGTGACCATCGCCCGCAAGGCCGATAAGCCGACCTTCGAGAAGAAGGTCCAGGATGCCAACGACTCCGAAGGCACTACCACTGGGTGGCAGGATTCTGCTGACTACGACGTGAACGATACGGTTCCATTTAAGCTGACCGCCACCTTGCCGACGGACAAGGACGATTTCGCGGCGTACAAGACCTACAAGCTGGTCTTTAAGGATACGCAGTCGGCTGGTTTGACTTATCCGGAGGCTTCTGGCTTCATTGTTAAGTATGAGGAAACCGTCGTTCCGGCGAGCCAGTACACCCTGACTCTGAACCCGACTACTACCACTGCTGATAGCACGTTCACCCTCACCATCAACGATGTCAAGTCTCTTACTGATTCCGAGGGTCAAGCCATTGCTGTTGCTAAAGGTGGCAAGTTCACTGTCGAATATGCATCCACGCTGAACAAGAATGCTGTGATTGGTTCTGCGGGTAACCCGAACGAGGCTAAGCTCGAATACTCCAACAATCCGAACTACACTGGCGATGGTGCAGACTCTCCGACTGGTGAGACTCCGAAAGATAAGGTCATCGTCTTCACCTACCAGCTGAACGTCAACAAGACCTTCGATCAGGGTGACCCGGCGGAAAGTGATATGCCGAAGTTCACGCTGTACAAGAAGTACAAGAATGGCGAGAGCGAGGAGTGGAATAAGGTCGGTAAAGAGATCGCTCTGACGAGGGGCGGCACCGAGGGGCATTTCACCTACACTGGATCTTTCTCCCGCATTGATGATGGCGAGTACAAGCTCGTGGAGACCCACACTCCGGCAGGCTATAACACTGCTGCTGACACGCTCTTCACCATCACTGCTGATCACGATGTATTGTCTGACGATCCGGCGCTGACTTCTCTGAAGATTAATCAGACTGACGGTGATAAGATGAATGGTACCGTTCAGGCCGACGTCGTGAACAAGAAGGGCTCCAACCTCCCGTCCACCGGTGGCATGGGCACCGTGCTGCTGTACGTGGCTGGCATCGCCGTGTTCGTGCTCGCTGGCGCGACCCTGGTGATGGCTCTGCGTCGTCGCAATGCCTGATCCTCCGGATTCCATAAGAATCTGAAGTAACCATGCGAAACCCGTGAGCCGCGTTGACGCAAGTCAGCAGCGGCTTACGGGAATCGCAATACATAATTTAAAAACTGAAAATTAAATAATAACTGAACCCACATATGCTGGGCTGGACCACCTCAATCCCTTGTACACTGCCTAATTTTCTTGAGTATCCAGCCTGGCTCCATATATTTTCCGGTTTGCCGTTGGGGGCGAATCAAACATGCTTACTTTCCAATCCACAGAAGAGGGGTCGGCAATGAAGGAACGCACGATCGCAAGCCGCGTCATCGCCGCATGCTGCGCAATCGCCGCCACATTCGCCGCGGCAGCCTGTGCATTCACTACTCGCGATGCCGTCGCGGCGCCAACAACAGACTCTGCCAGCGGCAGCATCGCCATTTCTTACCAACATAAAAGCTCGGACTCCGAAACTGGCGACGATTCTACCAACTTCGCCATTTCGGACGCCAGCTTCAACCTCTACAAAGTCGGACAGATTCCAGCCAGCGGCGGCGCCACCTTCGAGCCCGTCGCACCGTTCACCGACTCCACCGCCTACCCCGTCGACTGGTCGAAGATGACCGGCAAGGACGCGCAGGTGTGGCGAGACATGGCCAACACGCTCGCCGGACTCATCGCGGTGAACAAGCCCGACGCCACGGCAACCGGTGTCACCAACACCTCCGGGCATCTGACCTTCACCGGACTGTCCGACGGCTTGTACCTGGCCGTGTCCGACAGTGTTGACGTGAAGGTCGCCAACGCCTCCGGAAAGAACCAGACATGGACGTGCTCTTCCGGCAGTATGCTCGTCGCAGTGCCCGAAGACGGCGTCTCCGGCGGGTCGCGTGTGCTGAGTATCGAACCGAAAACCGAATGTGTGGCGCAACCGCCGAAAACAGTGGAACGCACCGTGCGCAAAATCTGGAATGACCGGAACAATTCTGACGGCAAGCGCCCCGAATCCATCACCGTGAAACTCCTGCGCGACGGCGAGCCCGTGGAAAACGTGAAGCTGAACGAGTCCAACAAGTGGACGCATTCGTGGACAGCGCTCGACGCGGACCACGAATGGACCGTGGTCGAAGCGGCGGTGCCCGACGGCTACACCACCATCTCCGATGTGGAAGGCGACTCCACTGAAATCACCAACACGCACACGCCACCCACCACGCCGGACCAGCCGCACACCGGCGCCGACGTGCAGCAGGCCGCTTGGATTGCCGTGGCCATCTTGGGCGCGGGTTTGGTGCTGCTGATCGTTGCCAAGACGGCTTTGCGGAAGCGGGCGTAGCATAAATAACGTGACGGATGAATCGGACGCCAAGCCAGCTGCGCAAGTCGAATTGGATGCGCAGGTTAAACCGGGTGCGCAGGTTAAACCTGCTGCCAAGCATAAGAAATCGAATGCGCTGCTCAATGTGATGATTGCCATTTCCGCAATCGCCATGATCGGTGCGCTGGGCCTCATCGCGTATCCGACATTCAGCGACTGGTGGAACCGCATGCACCAGTCATACGCCGTAGCAGGCTACGTGGAACAAACCAAAGACATGTCCGGCGCCGAACGCAAAGCCATGCTGAAAGCGGCGCACGAATACAACGAACGGCTCGCCGCGAACGGCGATCGGTGGCACATGACCGACGCGCAGAAGCGCGAATATGATGAAACGCTCGACGTGACCGGCACCGGCATCATGGGGTACGTGACCATACCGCGCATCAAAGTGAAACTGCCCGTATACCACGGCACCAGCGACGGCGTACTGCAGATAGCCGCCGGGCATCTGGCCGGAACCTCGCTGCCAGTAGGCGGAGCGACCACGCATGCGGTGGTCTCCGGACACACCGGACTGCCATCCGCGCGACTGCTCACCGGCCTCGACGAACTGAAAAAAGGCGACACGTTCGCATTCCACGTGCTCGACGAAACGTACACGTACCAAGTGGACCAGATCTCAGTGGTGCTGCCGAGCGAAATCAGCAAACTGAATATTGAGTCCGGGGCCGATTACGCGACGCTGATCACGTGCACGCCGTACGGTGTCAACTCACACAGGCTGCTCGTGCGCGGGCACCGGATTCCGAACCCCAAAGTGCCAGACAAGACGCAATACGACGAGCCGGGCGAAATGACAGCCGTGGCGGCTGCGGTGATCGGACTGATCGTGTTTGTGGCTGGCTGCGCTTTTGTGGGGCTCGCGCGGCTATGGCGACGCTCCTGGATTGTGCGGCACGGGTTGTGCGCCGGGGCCGGCGCGCGCCATTCGTCTGGTGTTCGGGGGTAGTGTCTAGCCTAGCGCCGCCGCAAGCCGGTGACATCGCTTCTCCGGTGTGCGGGGGTGTGCGTCTGGTCGTGCTTGGTATGTGGTGCGTGGTGTTTGTGTGCTTGTGGTACGTGTTGCGTTTCAGTGTGTGTACTTGTGTTTGCGTGCGTGTGCATGTCTGATGTTGTGCAGGGGTGTTGTTGCGGTGCGCATATGGCCTGAATCGTGCTGGAGCATGGGTTGTGAGCGGATGGGGGTGTGATTCGGGCTGTTTTGGGTGCTTTTGATGCCTCTTTTCGCTCATGACTTGCGATTTTGTCGGTCCGCGCGCGGTCGTGTGCGTACGGGGGTGTGTGCAATGGGTCTTGCGTGGGTGTAGGCGCGCGGGTGTGCCGGTGTAGGCGTGGGTGTAGGCGTGCGGTCGTGGTTTTGGCTGGGTATCTGGCTTATAGATGGCGGATTCGGCCGGGCGTCCGGTGGTATCTCGCTTATAGGTGGCTGGTCGGTTTGGGCAATAGGTCGTTAGGGGGTAGCATGCATGCCCCCTAGATGTCTTGTTTCCGCAAGGGGCCGCCATCTATAAGCGAGATACCATCCGTCGATCCCGCGAATCCGCCATCTATAAGCGAGAAAGCGCGTGAACCGGGCGCTGCGGCGGCGAAATCGCAAAATTATGGAATCGGCTGATTGCTGCGCGCGGCAGGTGGGTAGTATCGGGCGCGGAAGACGTGGAAGGAGCTGCCATGTGTGATGAAGGGGAAACTGCGGATCGGGCGGATGCCGTACGAACGGAATCGCAAAAGATGGAATCGCGAGCGGGGGAGACGGCGCTTGATGGGTCGGCGCGCAGCATCATTGTGCTGATTGTGGTCGGCATGTTGGTGGGGGTGCTGTCGGGCACGTTCGGCATCGGCGGCGGCACGGTGATCGTGCCCGCGCTCGTCTGGCTCGGCCTGTCGCAACGCAACGCGGCCGCCACGTCCACGCTGGCGATCGTGCCGACCTCCATTTCCGGCGTCATTTCGTACGCGACCGGCGGGCACGTCGACTGGCTCGCCGCAGCTCTGCTGTTCTGCGGCATGTTTGTCGGCGGGCAGATCGGCAGTTGGCTGCTGTCACGGCTGCCGGAATTGGCACTGCGGTGGATTTTCGTAGCGTTTCTTGTGTTTGTGGTGATCAATCAGGTGAGTTTCGTTCCGTCGCGCGACCACCAGATCGCCATGACGGTGGTGACCGGCATTGGCTTGGCGTTGCTGGGTGTGGTCATCGGCACGCTGGCGGGGCTGCTGGGCATTGGGGGTGGTGCGCTTGCGGTGCCGTCGCTGTCGATGCTGTTTGGCGCGTCCGACCTGGTTGCGCGCGGCACTTCGCTGTTGGCAATGTTTCCGAATTCGATCACGACCAGCGCGGCGAACTTGAAGCGCAGGCTAGCGCATGTGAAAACCGCGCTGATTATTGGTGTGACGGCGGCTGTGACCGCGCCGCTCGGTACGTGGATTGCGGGCGCCGTTTCGCCGCGAGTTGGGGCGATTATGTTCGCCTGCTATCTGTGCGTGCTGCTGGTGCGGTCCG
>ERZ773178.4536-NODE-4536-length-10399-cov-4.414540_pt1 | contig 10399 bp, 13 predicted proteins | sample MGYA00580533_ERZ773178 | MGnify/ENA primary metagenome ERZ773178 (study PRJEB29015, sample SAMEA2737859) | human gut metagenome | biome: human gut; feature: human-associated habitat; material: faeces | place: China | collected 2012 ...
TGTGCCAGAGAGCAGTGCCTTATGAGCTTTATACGGGTTTGACATTTACCACAATCTGGCTAGAAACCATAGGTTTTGAAGGAAAATGTCAGAGGCTCTGCTGATGTGAGGCAGAGCCTTTTTATATGTATAGGGGGATTGGAGTTTTTGCGAAATATTAAAGATTGTGTGAATGCGAATCTTTCGCTTTTAAATACAGGAAAAGAGATTATTTTATATGACAAATTAACAACTAGTAATAAACATAAATCACTGGAAGAACGGGCAATGGAATTTAACGGTGATCTGATGCTTGATGGGGAATATGATTGGGGAGAACTGGTTGGAAGAGAAAAAATATAATCAGAGCCAAGTTCAGTATTCAGTGTAATATCAAAGTTGCCAGCAGCGCCTAACATACGGTTTGTATAGTAGTGGTAGTTGTCGGCGCGTCGCTTGTCATCTTTCTAGAAAGTCTGCTCAGCGTCCTTCTCAGAAAGATTAAATCTTTCCATCTCCGGCAATCATCTTGATAATTTCATTACAGTGTTATCATGTCAAATGTGGTTATGTCGGATAATTTATCGGTAAATGTTCTTATTTCAATCATAAAACGGTTAAAATATGGAAGTGCATAACATGAAGAAGGAAAAGGGTTATACATATGCACAGATTGCCAATTTATCAGGTGTACCATTAGGTACTGTGCAGAAGATTTTTTCCGGGGAGACGGTGAATCCAAGATACGATACGCTTCTGGCTTTGGAGCATTTTTTTGAAGAACCGCTTGAGGTAAGAGAGCATGTATACAACAGATATGAGAGGAACGGAAGTTATACTGTAGATGATTACAGTACATTGCCTGATGAACAGAGGGTTGAGCTGATTGATGGATATTTCTATGATATGGCTTCACCAACCTTTGGACATCAGTCAATTGGAGGAGAGATTCATCGTCAGATTGCTAATTTTATTGTGGAGAATGGTGGTAACTGTCGTCCTTTTATTGCACCAGTAGATGTACAGCTTGATTGTGATGAAAAGACTATGGTTCAGCCAGATGTCGGCATTGTATGTGATTCTTCTAAGATTCAGCGTTTTGGTGTATATGGTGCACCGGATTTTCTTGTAGAAGTAATTTCTCCATCTACTAAGAAAAAGGACTACACTTTGAAGTTATCCAAGTATATTGAAGGTGCGTGAATACTGGATAGTTGATTACATGCAGGAGAAGGTTCTGGTGTATTTCTTCGAGAGTGATGTGTATCCTGTTATTTATGGATTTGACAAGCCAGTTCCGGTGAATATATATGATGATAATCTTAAGATAGATTTCACCAATATTGCCAAATGGCTTAAGGATGGTATGGAGTAGTGAATCATCGAAATTAATTATATAAAATTTAAAGATGGAGGCAAAAATAAGATGAAACTTGATAAATTTATAGGAATGATGACAGGACATTTTGATAACAAAGAACAGTTTGATATGATGCAGAAGGCAGGAAAAATATATCCTTATGCAGAACACATCAATACTATATGTAATGATAAAATAAAAAACATTCCTAAGGATTTTAATGGAAAATTTGTTGTTGAAGAAAGTTATTATGAAACCAATGGAAAACGCCATGCATCACCCCACATTTTCCTTATTATGGAAAATGAGGACGGAATTGTTCTTTCTTCATATGAAATTCCAGCAGGAGAAGACAAGAATACATTTTCATATAATTCTATGAAGAATGTTGATTATGCTGAACTGAAAAAATCTGAAAAGTTTACACCCGCACTTTATCATGAAAAGAGTGGAATCTGGGAGGGAGGCAGCATAAGCCAGTTTTCACCGGTAATGACATTTAAGCTTTGGGAAAAGTTTTCTGATAGCTGCCTGGAAGTATCTGAAAGCATGGAAGTTAACGGAAAAAGAACTTTTGGATATGATGAACCAATTATTTATAAGAGGATATAAACAGGGAAAATCACACTTTTTTAGGATATATTGTTTCATAAGAGTTCCATATCAATAATTGAAGCCATGCAAAGATTAACAGGAGAGCGGCTTAAATACGCAGTAAGCAATGATAAATCAAAAAACGCAGGATATATGGGAGTTAGTCACTATATCCTGCGTTTTGTTTATTCGTTTTTATATATTTTATTATTAATTACTTTAACGATTCCTATAACATTGTAAGTTAAGAAAATGTTGATAGGCAGCTGGATAAGATTTTTGGTAAATCTCATTGTAAGATAAAACATAAATCCTTTGCCGTACATTATGCTGCACCAGTATGTTCCAAGAAGAACATTTACAAGAAGTGTATCAATAGTAAGCGCAAGCACAACTCTAATAAGGAATTTGAAATCTATAATATCTAAAAGGCTGCGTTTTTCACCTGTTACTTTTTTCTTGGAAATTTTGATGTTGCAGTCATAGAAAAATAAACCATAGATAAGACCAGCTAAAGCAGCACTTAATGTCCAGCCCGGAAAATAAGGACCGGTTGGCTTAATGATATACTGGACTATATCACCAAGTCCTCCGCACATGAATCCCATAACAGGACCGAACATGTATCCAATTGCACAGTTGGCAAGGAAAGATACTGAAATTCTGAGTGCCGGGGTTACATTAATAGATACAAAAACTGCTAAAACAGTGTGAAGTGCGACGAGAAGTGCCGCAGCAACAATTGACTTGAGACATCTGAACTCTTTTGCTGAAAATGCAAAATTCTTTAATAGAATTGACATAAAAATAACCTCCTTTGCAGTAGTATTCGCACTACATAAGAGGCTGTTGACCAGTATATGTAGCAGCGGGATGCGGATTATGTATCGCAAGAAATCTTTTCGTCCGTATGGCAACTCCCTGTCCATATGGCACTTAACGCACATATTCCTACTCTGCTTATATAATTGATTTGTACAGGCACTATTAAAGCACATATTCATATAAATGTAAAGCATTATATGAAGGCTGTTTACAATATATTATAAATTCTGTTTAGAATTAATGCATCTTCTGTTGTACATCAGGTGCATGGTCATGGCATCCTGTGCCTTGATTGCATTATGCTGTGCAATGGCAGTAGCTATTTCACGGTGTGTTTCAATAGTTTCTACTTTAAGAACATTACCGGTTGTCTCAACAAAAAGAGGAATTGAGCTGTTGATAATCGGAATGAGTCTTGGGATAATAAGATTCTTGCTTCCCATTGCTATTGCGGTGTGGAATTCTATATCTTTCTGGGTATGATCCTTTTTCTGCTTTAGAAGCTCTTCAACTTCATCGCACAAAGAAACAATTTTCTTAATATCATTATTATCTGCATACGTTGCAGACATAGCTGCGATAGCTGGCTCCAGTAAAAAACGGACTTCAAGCAGATCTTGGACAAGCTTTTTTTTGTCAGGTATGAATGTAAATCCGAGAGGGTCATCAACTACACCGGGTGATGATGCTACATATGTTCCAGATCCCTGTCTGATTGTCACAATGTTACGTGAAGCAAGTAATTTCATGGCTTCACGAAGAGAACTTCTTCCAATATTGAGTTCTTTAGCAAGATGTGCTTCATTAGGAAGCTTGTCACCTGGCTGTAAATGTTCATTTATCGGAACAGCATCAACATTGCAGATAATGGCAGAGGCACTTGGATTAGCACTGCCTGGAAGTGCTCTTATGCCAGCTACAAGTCCTGACCTGTTAGCCTATGCAAGAGAAGCAGGAAGACAGTCAGTAAGGCTTGCAAAGATGAAGAATATGAAACCATCAGATATAGTAACTATGGATAGCTTTGAAAATGCAATTCTTGTACATGCAGCAATATCAGGAAGTACTAACTGTCTGCTTCATATTCCTGCAATTGCACATGAATTCGGAATTGAGATTACAGGAGATACATTTGACAGATTACACCGTGGTGCACATTATCTTCTTGATGTACGTCCAGCAGGAAGATGGCCAGCAGAAGTATTCTATTATGCAGGCGGTGTTCCAGCAATTATGGAAGAAATTAAGGAACATCTCCATCTTGATGTAATGACTGTTACAGGAAAGACTCTTGGTGAGAATCTTGAAGAACTTAAGTCAAATGGATTCTATGAAAGATGTAATAAGTGGCTTGATGATTTCAACAAGCGCTACAATGTAAATGTTACCAAGGAAGATATAATCAGACCATACGATAAGCCTATTGGAGAGAATGGAAGCATTGCTGTTCTTAAAGGTAATCTTGCCCCAGAGGGAGCAGTAATTAAGCATACAGCCTGCCCTAAGGAAATGTTTAAGGCAGTACTTAATGCAAGACCATTCGATAGCGAAGAGGCATGTCTTGATGCAGTAATTCATCATAAGGTTCAGAAGGGTGATGCTGTATTTATAAGATATGAGGGACCTAAAGGAAGTGGAATGCCTGAGATGTTCTATACATCAGAGGCAATAAGCAGTGATAAGGAGCTGGGTAAGAGTATAGCACTTATTACAGACGGAAGGTTCTCGGGAGCATCTACCGGTCCGGTAATTGGACACTGCAGCCCGGAAGCAGTAGATGGAGGTCCTATTGCACTCGTTGAAGAAGGAGATCTTATTGAAATCGATGTTGAGGAAAGAAAGCTTAACATAGTAGGTGTTGCAGGAAAGAGAATGACACCTGAAGAGATAGACAAGATTCTTATGGAAAGAAGAAAACAGTGGAAACCTAAACAACGCAAATATAAGAAGGGCGTATTAAGATTATTCAGTGAACTTGCAGCAAGCCCAATGAAGGGTGCTTATCTGGAATACGATAAATAAGAATAGTAAATGTACAAGGGGTGGGAAGATTAGGTTCTTCCCCCCTTTTTAACCAGCGTATTTTTCATGAATTTATAGGAAACTAGTGTGTTTATAGCAGAGTTTGAGAGAAAAGATTTATACAGTTATTATGGTGTTAATGAAGACAATATTAAAAATAAGACGGAAAGGTACTCAGCATTGATAAAAGGAATTGTGTTCTTGACAAATAAAGGTGGTGTGTTATAATTCATTTAACATTTAAGTTAAATGTTAAATGAAGGAGGGATGAATGTGAGCATGCAGGATACGCTTCAGGCGCTTGCTGATCCTACAAGACGCGAGATACTTAATCTGCTTAAGCAGTCCCGAATGTCTGCTGGAGAGATTAGCAATCATTTTTCAATTTCGGGTGCGGCAGTTTCCAGACACCTGTCTGTTTTGAAGGAAGCTGATTTAATTCGAGACGAGCGAGAGGGCAAATATATTTATTATGAGCTTAACGCTACTGTGCTTGAGGAGATTTTATTATGGATTAGTGAATTAAAAGGAGAAAAAGACCATGATTAAACAACATAAAAAAATGTTAATATTAACATCTGTCATAACATTACTTCCAATCTTTATAGGTTTACTTTTATGGAGACAGCTGCCAGCTTCTGTCGCAACACATTTTGGAGTTGACAATCAACCAGATGGGTATTGTTCTAAAGCATTTGCAGTCTTTGGACTTCCGGTAATGATGCTGTTTTTTCATCTTATATGTATAGTTGCAACTAATATTGACCCCAAGAGAAAAAATATAAGCAAAAAGGTATTCCATGTTGTTATGTGGATTTGTCCGGTGATTTCTTTGGTTAATTGCAATATTCTCTATGTATATAATTTGGGATATAAGCTCAATATTGGATTTGTCTGCGGATTGTTCGTTGGAATTTTGTATCTTATTTTAGGCAATTTTATTCCAAAGGTAAAACCAAACTATAGCATTGGTTTTCGCATTCCGTGGGCATTGAATGATTCTGACAACTGGTATCATACACATAGATTTGGCGGAAAATGTATGGTAATTGGGGGAATTGCAATGATTGTAACCTCACCATTTCAAAATGTGTGGATATTTCTTGCTCTAGTCATTGTACCATGCATTCTGCCAGTAGTTTATTCATATATGTTTTATCGGAAAACAATGGGGTAAGTTTATTGTATTTATGGATAGAATCTACTGGCTCACCACGAAAGATTTTGAAGCTTGGTTATTAATTTGTATTTATCAATGATAGATATATAATAAGGACACATATCGCTCTAAGAATGGCATGTGTTCTTTGCTTATTTTATGCTATATTAGCAATGTGAAAAATTTATTTTTAAACAGTATGGGGATTAGAGCATGACATTAATAAGGACATTTTTACCTATAATTTTGGGTGGAACGATAATTCTTACAATTTTGATGCTGCCGGTGTATTTTATCCGGAAGAAAAAGAATCCTGATGATAAAAGAAATACAATTATAAGATTGATTGTGTTGTCATTTGCGGCTGTATCAATCTTTGTACTATTGCTGGGGTCGGGGTTGATTATTATGTATTTTCAGGATTTGTTAAGTTAGTGCGATGAGTGTCTGGGGAGAAGAATGTATAATATGATACAGAAGTCCGATAGGGATAACCATGACTATTTTGTCACCTTAGAGAACAGTATGAATAACATGATACCTATAGGTAGTCGCATTTTTGAAAGTTTTATGGGACAGAAATGATAATGACTATAGAAATAGTTGCGAAATTTGCCTATAAAGTTACGGAACATGAGACATTTATAGGAAAAATCATTAAAAGAAAGTGATTTACACAGGACTTACAGAAGAAAACAGAGGAATTTTACCTATAAAAGTGAGATGTATTATGAATTTATAGGAAGCGGGTATCTGGCACATGAGACTTTAGGTGTAAGGATATAGCAGGACGGGAGGAAGCCGGAATACAATGGTGTTTTGCCATAATCCAGAAGAAAGTTACAAAAGCCAGAATAAAACTTCGAAGAAATGCACATTTTAACGAATAATAACATTGAAGAAATCTATAAGAGAATAACAGCGTTCAGAGACTGAAGCAGCGGATAGGCTGCGGGGCAGTTTCTGGACGCTTTTTTCATATTCCGGCTGAGAAAAATGTTTTTTTTGAAATGACCAGATTTGTCATAAATTAATTGGAATTACATGTGAAAAAGATTATAATATAAACAGCATTTGTCTAGTTTAAAAATAATATAGAAGGAAGGGATATTTATAAGTTTATCAAAAGAATATGTAAAAATGCGAATGGAGCGCAACAAGGAAATAGCTACATCTGCGAATCTGGCTGACAGCCTGACAGAACAGCAGTGTGATGTACTTGAATGGGCCTCTGACATGAGGCATGTAATGCATAAGAACAGCGAGGCATTATATGATGTTAATGCACCTAAGCATAAGGAAATTAAAGCATTTATAAGTGATACACATTATTCACAGAATCCGAATAACCTTAATAAAAGATTAAAAGATGCTGGATTACCGCTTATCAAGTGGTCATTTGATGATACAAGGATTCCGACAAATGAGCTGGCAATGATTCTTGATAACAGAAGACTTGAGAAGAGCAGAAAAAGGCAGTGTATCAGGACATTAGAAAAAGCGAATGCTGATATTGAGAATTATTTTGCACAAATTGATGCCAAATACCTCACATTTTATTGTCCATCAGGAAATAAGAGAGTTTTTAGTAATCAAAGTAAAGGGGTCAGTGTGGAGTCAAGGAATGTTACCATTGCAGAAGGCTATACAATTATGGGAATTGAGAGTCTTAAGAATAATATAGCATATCTGCTTCATGTGTATGCTGGTCAGATTAGTATTGAAGATATTGTTGCATATGTCAATGAAGATATAGAAAACAGGATTTATCATATGGATGCTTCAATGGCTCCACAAAGTGTTCATAAAGCGACTAATGCCCTGGTTGAAACAGGATACATAAAACCTGATACTAAAGAACTTATTTATATTAATCTTACTAAAAGAGGCGATGCATTTGTAGGAAGCTACTGTGGGACGCTTAACAAGATAGCAGCTTCATTATCTATACTGCCATTTAATAAGGCGCACAAGAATGATATTGTTTATTATAGCTATCTGATTGGATGGCAACGTGCTAAAAGAGAGCTAAAGCCACTGATTCCTAAAACTGTCGATTTTATCAGTAATAAGATAAAAGAGAAGCAGGAGATGATGTATACCGGTGACGATAGTAATTATGCCGTGGAGATGGAGCAGACAATTATCCAGAGCATGAATATTAATAGTTTGCCGGTTGTCTATGAGGTTAAGAAGGGTACATATGTAATAGCAGAGATAACGACATTATTTGGAAAGATTAATGTAAGTATTATTAATTCTTTGTTTGTCGGAAGTGCATATACATTAACAATTCCGCAATATCAGTATACTGCAATAATTCATATGGCAGATAATATTGATTATGGAAAGATTCCTTATGAGGTACAGAAACAATTGAAGGCGGTTGTTCCTGAACTTATGAAGTTATTACAGTGAGAGGGGAGGCAGGGGCAATGACCAATATATACAAGAATATTTATCTGAGAAAAGAAGAAGAAGTTTTATATAATATTAGAAAAAATGTGGATGAAACAGTGGAGACACCAACCATATCAAAGATAATAGATTATGTTCTGGCTGATCCATATGAACATATTATATATATGGATGTTAAGCTTAAGATGGTAACAAGTTATGATGCAACCAATGTATTTGTTGATACCGGTTATAAAAATATGTCAGGAGAACCATTATTTCTGTCGCTTGTGTTAAAGGACGATGTATTTACCGGCAAATATGTGGGAACGATTGATCAGCTTGGCAATGCAATTCTTACCATTGTAAAGATGAGAGTCAATGAACAGGAAATATATGATAACATGGAATTTCTTAAGAACAATTATGGCAATTATAAGCAGTTTGTTGATGACTGGGATCTCAAGGCTGGAGAGAGAGAAAAAGATAATAATCTAGGGGATATGAGTACTTTGTTTGAAGGAATTGATATATCAGAATTCCCAGAGACAGCAGAAGAAATTCCTTCAAATGAGGATACAGCAGCTGCGTCAGAATCAGATTTTTATGAAGAAGATATGGATGCTGAATCAGAAAATGGGCAGGAATTATTGTTAGAAGAGATTAAGAATGATAAAATGCATGTGTATGACTATATTCCCGATAAATTGTATCTTGTTGAATGTCACACAATGCTAGGAACTATCAACTTCTCACTTGTTAATAATTATATGGATGTATTCGGGGACAAAATACCTCTATACAGCCTGTTTATTGTTCAATACAATCAGGGTACAAGCCTTGGACAGTTATTACAGGATGTGGATTTAAGACAGTATAATCTGCAGATTCCAGATAAGATTATTGATGAAATAAGTGATGCTGTGAATTATATCAGGGGGTATATGGGGAGAGAATAAAAACGAGAAATTCAAGGAGAAATAAGAGAATGTCAAAGGATGAATATTTAATTACCGATGCGCCCCTTAAAGCACTGACTGTTTTTGCCATGCCTATGATTCTGGGCAGTTTTTTCCAACAAGTATATAATATGGCTGACTCAATTATTGTCGGTCAGTTTGTCGGTTCATCTGCACTTGCGGCTGTCGGAGCATGCGCTGCTCTCACAAATGTATTTATTTGTGTGGCACTTGGTGCCGGAGTAGGTGCCGGAGTGCTTGTGAGCCGTTATTTTGGTGCAAGAAATTATAGTAAAATGAAGACCATTGTATCAACATCATTAATCAGTTTTCTGATTTTAAGTGTATTATTGGGAATCTTTGGTTTCGGGTTATCACATCCAATGATGAGTTTATTACAGACACCGGCTGATATACTTGATGAAGCTGTACTGTATCTTCGTGTTTATTTTGTGGGATTTCCGTTTCTGTTTATGTACAATATTCTTTCAACGATGTTTACTTCAATCGGTGAATCAAAGATTCCATTGGGACTGTTGATATTTTCTTCTATTTTGAATATTTTTATGGATCTCTGGATGGTGGCCGGACTTGGTTTGGGGGTATTTGGTGCAGCTCTTGCAACCCTCATTGCGCAGGGGATTTCGGCAGTGTTTTCACTTTTGATTTTCTTTAGTCGGATGCGTCGATATAAAAGTCATTTTGACTGGTTTGACGGGAAGGAATTGCATTCCATGCTTCGGATCGCTGTGCCATCTGTTCTTCAGCAGTCTACAGTGTCAATTGGCATGATGATCGTACAGGCAGTTGTAAATCCATTCGGTACACAGGCACTTGCCGGTTATTCGGCAACGATGCGGGTAGAAAATGTTTTTTCACTGATATTTGTATCCATTGGAAATGCAGTCTCACCGTATGTATCCCAGAATCTTGGCGCAAAGAAAATGGAACGTATCAAAAAAGGATATCATGCGGCACTGGTGTTGGATTTATGTTTTGCAGTTCTTGCTTTTATAGTCATTGAAACGCTGCATACCCAGATTTCCTCGTTATTCCTGGGGAAAGACGGAACCGCCCTGGCATATCAGGTGTCCGGGGATTATA
>ERZ773178.4544-NODE-4544-length-10378-cov-3.679551_pt1 | contig 10378 bp, 8 predicted proteins | sample MGYA00580533_ERZ773178 | MGnify/ENA primary metagenome ERZ773178 (study PRJEB29015, sample SAMEA2737859) | human gut metagenome | biome: human gut; feature: human-associated habitat; material: faeces | place: China | collected 2012 ...
TATAGAGGATCTGCACGATCTGCGCGCGCGTCGTCGTGCCGGTCGGGGCAAACGTGCCGTCGCCCATGCCGCCCATGATGCCGTGCGTCACGCAGTACTGGATGCCGGGATACGCCCAGTTTTTCGTCACGTCGGTGAACATCTGCGTCACGTCAACGCTACCGGTGGCTGGGATGGTTTCCGTCTTGGTCGCGCTGCAGCGCGTGCAGGCATAGGTCCGGATGCCGGTCTCCGTCGCGGTCGGCTGCTTGGTCACCGTGCCGCTGTCCCATGCATGGCCGAGCGCGTCCACATAAGTATCCACGTAGCTGTCGCCGCAGGAGCAGGTGTGCGTCGTGTAGCCCTTTTCCGTGCAGGTCGGCGCGGTGACGACATCCTTGTAGCTGTGGGTATGGGAAACATAATTGTAATGGATGTTGGCGTTTTTCAATGCGTCATTAGCGGTGCCAATTGTAATGCAATTCCATGCCGTCTCAGTGCCGGTGAAATATACATCTGTGAGAGATCCGCAGCAAGAGAAAGCGTAATTGCCAATGCTCGTCACACTGTCTGGAATCGTTACACTCGTCAAAGACGCGCAGCCAGAGAAAGCATCGTCACCAATGCTCGTTACGCTGCCCGGGATCGTATATACCGCAAAAGCACCTGGACACTGCACCAAAGTTGTCTTATCTTTATCGAACAGAACACCGGACGCATCGCTGACATAATGACTGTTGCCCTCAGCGACCCATATACCGGTCAAAGAGGCACAACTGCTGAACGCTCCCCTGCCGATGCTTGTCACACTGTTCGGGATCGTCACGCTTGTAAGAGATTTGCAATCAGTGAAAGCACTATTACCAATGCTCCTCACGCCGTCTAGAATCGTCACGCTCGTCAAAGATTCGCACCAACCAAAAGCATCATAGCCAATGCTCACCACGCTTCTAGGGATCGTCATGCTTGTCAGAGATTTGCAATTATGGAAAGCAAACTCGCCAATGCTCGTCACGCTGTCCGGGATTGTCGCACTGGTCAGAGATGTGCACCAAGAGAAAGTATACTCACCAATGCTCGTCACGCCGTCCGGGATCGTTACGCTGGTCAGAGATGCGCAATCAGTGAAAGCCCAACCACCAATGCTTGTTACACTGTCCGGAATCGTTACGCTTGTCAGAGATGTACAATATCGGAAAGCACTCCCGCCAATGCTCGTCACGGTCACACCTTTGATTGTATGCGGAATATTGGCTTTGGTAACGGACGAATCGCAATCGGTAACGGTTCCTGTCTTTTTATCGAACGTGAGATAGCCGCCTTCCACAGCATATTTCACTTCCCCACCGCATTCACTGCAGTCGTCTCTGGTTGTCGTTTCCCCGGTATAAGTTTTGTCTCCGCACTCACATACCCGATAACCACGGTGCGGATGCGCAGATTCGTATTGCGTACTGCCGTAAGTATGCTCCTTTGTGACGGTCATGTCACTTTCATACTTCAGCCACAGCTTCATATCCTGTCCCTGATGATTTGCACCAACTTCATACATAATGCTGCCGTCACTCATAATGGCATAGCGAGACGAATACGCAGTCGGGCCATCACTAAAATATGTAAAGCGTGTCGTATCTGTCGGATTGCTATACAGATTGACCACGCGCTCCGGGAGCTTGATCGTACGCTTGCAGGTGATCGTTTCTTTCACGGACAGGCCCGGATCTGGTGTCACTGTTCCGCCGCCATACGCTGGTGCACCTGGCCACTTAATATACTTGATATAAGCATAATTCCAGCTGTTCAGATACTCGCTCCATGTATAGTATCTCTCATTTCTGTACGGCGAAGCAGACAATCCGCCTTGAAGCACAGTAAAACCATTGCTGTCTTTTTGAACAATAATCTGGCTATGCCCCCAGCCATCCCCACCATGAAGATATTCACTGCTGCAAATCCTAAGCGCAGAACCAAGCGCAGCATTTGATACATAGTTTCTCAAATGCTCAGCTGTCAGCGTAAGCTCACTGTCGCTGAGATTTCGAAGAGAATTTGCACTGTCATCAAATAACGAGTTAAATTGCTGGCCCCAAATTTTGTTGTAAATGTTGTTCGCATAAGTCCAGCATTCATTCGGTGAAGAATCAAAATCATCACACCTGACTGCAACACCATTGATGTAATAGGTCGTGTACGCCAGCGCAGTCACCGGCAGAAGCGTCGCGATCATCAGCACCGCGAGCACAAAGCTCAAAAGTCGTTTTCTCATATGGTCTCCTCCCTACATTTTTCTCGTGATTTTGCGCACTTTTCTGCGTGCTGCGTACATGGCATCCAAGACTCACATCAACGCAGCAAGTAGCAGCAAGTATTTGTTCCAATCCTATTGATACCATTTCGCAAGTATAAATGTAAGGTCATATGCACAATTGACACGTTTTGCGACATAATTACCGCAAAATCTATGTGTCGCGCGAAGTTGCCTCTACCGCAGAACCGCAAAAGCGGCATCTTGCTCAGATGCAGTCCACGCGCAAGACGCCGCTTCAAAACGAAATCAGGCGGAGCCGAAAAGCGGCTCCGCCTGATGATGCTTGTTTGTATTCACGCGCCGAGATAGGCCTTGCGCACCTTATCATCGTGCAGCAGATCACGTGCGCCGCCGGACATGGTGATGCGTCCGTTTTCGAGCACATAGGCACGGTCGGCGATGGCGAGCGCCATCTTTGCGTTCTGCTCCACGAGCAGGATCGTGATGCCCAGCTCATGCATCGTGCCGATGATGGAAAACACCTCCTGCACGAGCACGGGCGACAGGCCCATGGACGGCTCGTCCATGACGATGAGCTTCGGTGCGCTCATGATCGCGCGGCCCATGGCCAGCATCTGCTGCTCGCCGCCGGAGAGCGTGCCCGCGAGCTGCTTGGCGCGCTCCTTCAGACGCGGGAAGCGGGCATAGACCCGCTCGAGATCGTCCGCGATCGCCTTTTTGTCCTTGCGGAAATACGCACCCATGGCAAGGTTCTCCGCAACGGTCATGCGCGTGAACACCTGCCGTCCCTCCGGCACGTGCGCAAGACCCATGGTGACGATGCAGCTGGGGTCTGTCTTGCGCAGGTCGTGTCCGTCGTAGATCACGGAGCCGCTCTTGATGGGCACGAGTCCGGTGATGGCGTGCAGCGTGGTGGTCTTGCCGGCGCCGTTGGCGCCGATGAGCGAGACGATCTCGCCGTCATTGACCTCCATGCTGATGCCGCGCAGCGCCTGCACAGCGCCGTAGGACACCTCCAGATCTTCAATCTTCAGCATCGTCGTCCGCCTCCTCTTCGCCGAGATACGCCTCGATGACCTCCTGATTGCTCGCGATCTCCGACGGGAGTCCGACAGCGATCGTCTGGCCGAAATTGATGACCTGGATGCGCTCACAGACGCGCATGACCAGGCTCATATCGTGCTCGATGAGCAAAATGGCCACATGGAACGTATCGCGGATGGTGTTGATGCACGAGAGCAGCTCCGCCGTCTCGGTCGGGTTCATGCCGGCTGCCGGCTCGTCGAGCAGCAGCAGCTTCATGTTCGTTGCCAGCGCGCGGGCAATCTCCAGCTTGCGCTGCTGGCCGTAGGGCAGGCTGGACGCGAGCTGTCCGGCCTTGTCGTCCAGATGGACGATGCGCAGGTATTCCATGGCCTTGTCGGTCAGTTCCTGCTCCGTGTTCCAGTACCTTTTCGTGCGCAGAAGGCTGTCGGCAAGGTTGTAATGGATGTCCTTCGTGAAGGCAATCTTCACGTTGTCGAGCACCGTCATGGCCTTGAACAGGCGGATGTTCTGAAACGTGCGGGCAATGCCGGCGGCTACGACCTGATAGGTCTGCTTGCCGTTGAGCTTCTGCCCGCAGAGGTAGAATGCCCCCTCCGTCGGCACATACACACCGGTGAGCAGGTTAAAGACCGTGGTCTTGCCGGCACCGTTCGGACCGATGAGTCCCATGAGCTCGCCCTCATGGATCTCCATGTTGAAGTCCGACACGGCCTTCAGGCCGCCGAACGTAATGCCGAGGTGCTCCGCTTTGAGCACAACGGGTCTGGTATCGGTCATGCGTCGGCGCCTCCCTTCCTGGCCTTGGCCTTTTTCTTCCCGGCCAGACGGCCGTCGAACAGCAGCCGGTCGAGTGAAAATTCATATGTGCCCAGAATGCCTCTTGGACGGAAAATGATGATGACCAGCAGCACAAGCGCATAGATCAGCATCGGGAACTGAAACAGCGACTGCACAAAGCCCGGCAGCGCCGACACCCATGCGCCGTTTTTGATCTCATAGTTGAGCAGGTACATCGCGACGGCCGCCAGCACCGAGCCGGTCATGGAGCCCATGCCGCCGAGCACCACGATGACGACGATGAAAGTCGAATTCCAGATCGAGGCGCTGGTGAACGTAAAGCTCGCCGTCGTGAGCGAGGAAAAGCATGTGGCATACAGTCCGCCGGCAAGCCCCGCAAAGAATGCCGAGATAACGAACGTAAGGATCTTATAGTACGTCGTGTTCACGCCGGAGGCCGCCGCCGCGATCTCATCATCGCGGATGGCCTCGATGGCGCGGCCGTATTTCGAGCGGATGAACATGCACATGAGCGCGATGCACAAAACGGTGATGCCCAGCACGAGCCACACATACTTTGCCTGCAGCGAGGTCGACAGCCCGAGACCGTTGGCATAGAGCGAGGAGCTGGCCGTGCCGCTCGCCAGACCGTCACCACCGGCAAAGGGCAGGTTTGCGATGACGTTTTCGACGATGAGGCCGAAGCCGAGCGTCACGATGGCCAGATAGTCGCCGCGCAGACGCAGCGCCGGGATGCCCACGAGCAGTCCGAGCAGCCCTGCGAAAATGGCGCCGAGCAGGCAGCAGCCGAGCACGACCAGAATGAGCTGGCCGGGCGCCGCCTTGGATGCCTCGAACACACCCGCGCGCTCAAGCGCGAGCGAGCTCAGCGCGGCGGTATACGCGCCGATGCCCGCAAAGCCCATGTGCCCGAGCGTGAGCTGGCCCAGATAGCCGAGCGTGAGGTTGAGCGACGTGCCGAGCAGGATGAAGATACACATCTGCCAGATGATCGGGACCAGCACACGGCGATAGGTATTGTCAGGGAGCACCTGGCCGAGCAGCAGCACCACGGCAAAGAGCAGCACGATCAGGCCGCAGTTGACGCCGGCGCCGCGCAGTTTCTTTTTTTGCAGCGTATTCATACCTTCTCACCTACATTCTTTCCGAGGATGCCGGCCGGCTTGACCAGCAGCATCACGATCAGGATCAAAAACACCACGGCATTTGCCAGCGACGAGCTGATGTATGCCGTCACGAGCGCCTCGATGATACCGACGACGATACCGCCGAGCATGGCGCCCGGGATCAGGCCGATGCCGCCCATAACAGCCGCAACGAACGCCTTGAGGCCCAGCATGGAGCCCATGGTCGTCGTCACGGTGTGGTACTGCGCACAGTACATCAGCGCCGCAACAGCCGCCAGACCCGAACCGATGGCGAACGTCGTCACGATCGTGCGGTTGACGTTGATGCCCACGAGCGTGGACGCCTCCTTGTTCTCGGACACGGCGCGCATGGCGCGGCCGAGCTTCGTCTTCTGCACGAAGATCTGCAGCGCCGCCATGACAACGGCTGCGATGACGATCGTGATCACGGCCGCCATGTTCACGGACACGCCGCCGAGGGACATCGGCGCCGTGCTGAAGATCTCATCGGAGATCACGCGCGGGTTCGGGCCCATGGCCGGAATGGCCTGCGCGAGGTTTTCCAGCAGCAGGCTCATGGCGATCGCCGTGATGAGCGCTGACATGCTCGTGCCCTTGCGCCGCACCGGCCGGTAGGCCACCAGCTCGACCACAACGCCCACGAGCGCGCAGATCACGATCGCCGCAAGCACCCCCGTCCACGCCGGCAGCCCCATGCTGTGCAGCAGGATCGGCACGGTGAAATACAGCGTATAGCCGCCGACCATGATGAAGTCGCCGTGCGCAAAGTTGATGAGTCGGATAATGCCGTAAACCATCGTATAGCCAAGCGCCACGAGCGCATAGACGCTGCCGAGGCGCAGCCCGATGATGAGTTGCTGTAAAAAGTCAGTCATATTCTCTCCCTGCCTTTCAGTTTTTGCGCAGGTCAGCCGCGCCGGAATATTCGTGCGCGAAAGCGCCGGTCGGCGCTTTCGCGCAAAGGTCATTGCTTTGGATCGCGTCCGGTCCCGGCTGTATCGCCGGGGTCGGGTCAGCTCTGCGTCTTGACGAACTTCTGCACGAGCTTGCCGTCGGAGGGCGTGAAGGTCAGGATGGCCACGCTCTTTTCCGGTGTGCCGGTCTCGTCAAGGGTCATATCGCCGGTGACGCCGACATAGTGCATGCCGCTCATCGCGTCGCGGATGGCCTCATGATCGATGCTGCCGGCCTTCTCAATGGCCTGCTTGACCATGTACATGGCGTCATACGCCAGAGCGCCGAGGGCGTTCATGGATTCCGAGCCGTACTTTTCCGTGTAGTTCTTGACGTAGGACTGCACGATCTCGGAGCTGTCCTCCGGGGAGTAGTGGTTGGTGAAGTAGACATTCTCATAAGCGCTCAGGTCGCCGGTGGTGTAGTCCTGCGTGCCGTCAAAGCCGTCGCAGCCTATGATCGCGCCCTTGAAGCCGGCCTCACGGGCCTGCGGGATGATTTTCGGGCCGACCGCGTCGTAGTAATACGGGGCAAAAAGCATATCCGCGCCGGAGGCTGCGATGGTCGCCAGCTGCGAGGAGAAGTCCACGGCGCCAGTGTCGGACGAGGACTGCTCGCAGACGATCTCGATGCCGTATTTCTCGGCCGCCTTCACGAACGAGTCGTGCAGGCCGGAGGAGTAGGTGTCGCCGGTCGCATACAGGACCGCGGCTTTTGTCCAGCCCTGATCCTTGGCGTAGGCCGCGACCATCTCGCCCTGGAAGCTGTCCTTGAAGCAGGAGCGGAACACATAGTCGTCCGTAGTAGTGATGGAATCTGCCGTGGAGCTCGGCGTGACGAGCACGATGCCCTCATCGTCGGCCAGACTCGTGATCGCGGACGTGCAGCTCGAGAGCGTTGCGCCGATGATGGCCGCCGCGCCCTCGCTGAGCAGCGAGTTGAAGCCGGAAACCGCTTCTGCCGGCGTGCCCTGATCGTCCTTGGTGGAGAGCTTCACGGTCGCGCCGAGGATGCCGCCGTCGGCGTTGATCTCGTCGATCGCCATCTGGATAGAGTTCGTGATGGCCAGGCCGTAGGCCGCCTGTGCGCCGGTCACCGGGGTGATATTGCCGATGATGATCTCTTTGCCCGACAGATCGCCGTCGGCAGAATCATCTTTGGCGTCTTTTCCGCCTCCGCACGCTGCCAGTGAGAGCACCAGCATGACAGAGAGAAGCAATGCAGTCAATCGTTTCAGTTTCATGTTCATATCCTCCTATCTGAATGTTCGCCCGCCCGGTGGGTCCAGTTCCGTTTTTTGTGTTTTTTCCGTTTTTTGTGGGCGAAGGAAATAAAAAAACGCAAGGGCGCACAACTTCTGTTCGAAGATGTGCTCCCTTGCACGCTCTTATTATAGGGGAATTCGCACGCAAAAATCAACGGCGATAACCGCCAAACTATTTGTTTTCTTAATCGATATATTTAGCGAAATTCATAAAAGCCTGTCTTTTTCCGTCTGATCCCGCTCGAAGGCGTCCGCCTGCCCCGCCTCCGCCAGCGTGTGGCGCAGGCATGTCAGGCACGGCTCGGCGTCCCAGTCGCAGTACATATACTTACAGGCAAAGCACAGCGTTCTGGCCGCCGGATGCTCCCTGCGCGTCTCCGAAGCGGGCGATGCCTGCTGCGGCTGCGCAGCCCGCTGATACCGGTCGATGCCCTGCTGCGCCAGCTGTGTGCTGCGCAGGCAGTCTGCGCACGGCTGCAGATCCCGATCATGGAATTTGTACTTACAGGCAATACATAATGTCTTGTTTTCCGCCATGGTGATCCCTCCATTCTCTGTTTGCCGGACCCGAACCCACTCCGGGATGGTTTCAGTATATGCCGCCGTTTTGCGAATGTAAAGTGTGAGTTATACCTGAATTTACAAGCGCCTTTCTTCTTTTTGTGTTTAAATAGCTAATGAATCCGCCATGCGGCGTACCGCGTTTGTGGAAAGCGGAAAAAGTGCATTTGCCCGCTTGACAAGCGATGATATTTGGGCGTATGCTTGCGCCAAGTTCAAAGCAGCAAACCACAGAAGCAGAGAAGTAAGCGAGGGTTTGCGTCTTTCCCAGAGAGCTGCCGGCCGGTGCGAGTGCAGCAGAGACGACCTTGCCGAATGGACTGCAGAGGGCGGACGAGACGCCGTGAGGCGGTAAAGTCCGACGGGCTTTTCCCCCGTTACCAAGGAAAGGCGTGTGATGGCACGTCGCTGAGTGGGCGCATTGCGCCAATTTGGGTGGCACCGCAGAAGTTTTCCGGCTTTTGTCCCAAAGATCAATTCCGTATTGGTCTTTCATGGACAAGGGTCGTTTTTTCTTGCCCGGAAAGGCCCCGCCGAAGGGAGCAGACATCATGGCAAATGAAAACATCCCCTACAAAATCTACCTGAATGAAGACGAAATGCCGCGCACATGGTATAACGTCCGCGCAGACATGAAGGTCAAGCCCGCGCCGCTGCGCAATCCCGCCACCGGCGCACCGATGGCGTTCGACGATCTGCGCCCCGTATTCTGCGACGAGCTCATCCGTCAGGAGCTTGACAACGACGGCCGCGAGATCCCCATCCCGGACGAGATCCGCGATTTTTACAAGATGTACCGCCCGTCGCCGCTCGTGCGCGCCTACTGCCTGGAAAAGCAGCTGCAGACCCCGGCGAAGATCTATTACAAGTTTGAAGGCAACAACACCTCCGGCTCACACAAGCTCAACTCCGCCATCGCGCAGGCGTACTATGCCAAGCAGCAGGGGCTGCGCGGCGTCACGACCGAGACCGGCGCCGGTCAGTGGGGCACGGCGCTGTCGATGGCCTGCGCCTATCTGGGTCTCGACTGCAAGGTCTACATGGTCAAGTGCTCGTATGAGCAGAAGCCCTTCCGCCGCGAGGTGATGCGCACCTACGGCGCGTCCGTGACGCCGAGCCCGTCCACGGAGACGGAGATCGGCCGGCGCATCCTCGCCGAGCACCCCGGCACGACCGGCTCGCTCAGCTGCGCGATCAGCGAGGCCGTCGAGGTCGCCACCTCGACCCCTGGCTACCGCTACGTGCTCGGCAGCGTGCTCAATCAGGTGCTGCTGCACCAGTCGGTCATTGGTCTGGAGACGAAAACGGCGCTCGACAAATACGGCATCGTGCCGGACATCATCATCGGCTGCGCCGGCGGCGGCAGCAACCTCGGCGGCCTCATCTCCCCGTTCATGGGTGAGAAGCTGCGCGGCGAGCGCGACTATCGGTTCATCGCCGTCGAGCCCGCTTCCTGCCCGAGCCTCACGCGCGGCAGGTTCGCCTACGACTTCTGCGACACCGGTAAGGTCTGCCCGCTGGCCAAGATGTACACGCTCGGCAGCGGCTTCATCCCCTCGCCGAACCACGCCGGCGGCCTGCGCTACCACGGCATGAGCTCCATCGTCTCGCAGCTGTACCACGACGGCTACATGGAGGCCCGCGCCGTCGAGCAGACAAAGGTGTTCGAGGCGGCCGAGCAGTTCGCGCGCATCGAAGGCATCCTGCCCGCTCCGGAATCGAGTCACGCCATCCGCGTCGCCATCGACGAGGCCGTCAAGTGCCGCGAGACCGGCGAGGCCAAGACCATCGTCTTCGGTCTGACCGGCACCGGCTACTTCGACATGGTCGCGTATGAGAAGTTCCACAACGGCGAAATGAGCGATTTCATCCCCACCGACGCGCAGCTCGCCGAGAGCTTTGCATCCCTGCCGCAGGTGCCGGGCCTCGACAACTGAACGAACGTATACGACCGCCGCACGGCGGGTAAAATTTCAACAGTCAAGAACAAAGGAGATCGGATCATGGGTCTGAAAAACATTGAAAAAGCACAGGTGCTGCGCCTCGGCGACGAGGTCGAATACCAGCAGGGGCAGATCGTGAGCAAGACGCTCGCGCAAAACCGCGCCCTGAGCATGACGCTCTTCGCCTTCGAGCAGGACGAGGAGATCAGCACGCACACTGCCGACGGCGACGCGCTCGTCACCGTGCTCGACGGCACGGGCCGCTTCACCATCGACGGCGAGGCGCACCTCGTCTCCGCCGGGGAGAGCATCATCATGCCGGCGCACGTGCCGCACGCGGTCTATGGACAGACGCGCTTTAAGATGCTGCTGACCGTGATCGTGTAACGCGGGACATCCCCGCATATAAGACCCC
>ERZ773178.4557-NODE-4557-length-10363-cov-3.949166_pt1 | contig 10363 bp, 6 predicted proteins | sample MGYA00580533_ERZ773178 | MGnify/ENA primary metagenome ERZ773178 (study PRJEB29015, sample SAMEA2737859) | human gut metagenome | biome: human gut; feature: human-associated habitat; material: faeces | place: China | collected 2012 ...
TCGGCATGCACTGCCTCGGCTGCCCGTCCTCCCGCGGCGAGACCGTGGAAGAGGCCTGCATGGTCCATGGTGTTGACGCCGACGCGTTCCTCGCGCAGGTCAACCGCTTCATCGAGGCGAACGAAGAGGCTGAAAAGGCCAAGTAACATTCTGCTCCGAAAGGAAGGGCGGCCGCTGGCCGCCCTTTTGCGTGATGGCTATGAAAGTACCGATCTCCAACCGTCTGCTCCTGTGCGCGGCCCTGGTGCCGCCCGGCTCGCGCGCGGCCGACATCGGCACGGACCACGGATATCTGGCCGTGCACCTGCTGCGCGAGGGCGTCTGCCCCTTCGTCACCGCGGCGGACCTGCGCGAGCAGCCGCTGCAGAAGGCCCGCGAAAACGCCGCGCGCTTCGGCGTGTCCGAAAAAATGCGGTTTTTCCTGTCGGACGGCCTGCAGGGCATCCGGCCCGATGCGGCGGATACGATCATTATGGCCGGAATGGGCGGCGATCTGATCGTTGAGGCCGGCGATGTGCTGGGCCTCGCTGTCTCTGGTCTTCTGGCAGAACCGGAGGCCCTCCAGCACGGTGTTGAAGAGCGGCTTGTCAGCCAGTGTTTCCAGCGGGCAGTAATGGTAGGAGACGCCCAGCTTCATCCCGGCGGGGTAGTGGGTGGTGCCCTCCAGCCGGTAGTTGGGGTCATCGCCCAGGAACAGGGTGCTGCCGCCGGAAAGGTTCAGGCCGTTGGTGGGCACGCAGATGATGCGGTCGTCTGAAAAAATCAGGTTGGTGATGCAGCAGGGCAGCTCACCCGGGTCGAACCGCAGGGCCTGTGCAGCCACCGGCAGCTCAAAGGTCGCGGTCACGGCACCGGTCAGCTCGTCGGTGGTGCAGTCGGGCGCGGTCAGGGTGTCCTTTTCCGAAAAGCCGAAGCCTGCATCATAATAGAGCAGCGGCTGCAGCAGAGTGGGCGAGTCAGTATGCATCTCGCGCTGGGGGTGTGCCGCAAGGTAGGACTGCACCTTCTGTTCCAGGGCAAGGCAGCGTTCTGCCAGATGGGAAACACCTTCGTCCGAAAGCTTGAGCTGCTGTTCCAGCTCGGCGATCTTTTCCTGCAGAGCCGCAGTGTTCTCAGGAGCTGCGTTGTTCATAACCGGATTCTCCTCATAATATTATTTCACTTCAGCAGAGGGGGCACCCTCTGCAAAAAATCAGTGTTTTGCCGCAAAATGACGCTCAGGCGCTTCGGTGCGGGCGCTGCGCCGGCGGGGCGCTTCCGCCGCCTTCTGCTCCCGGCGGGAGGTGAGCCAGAACTTCAGGTCCCGGCGGCGCACCAGCAGCTCGCAGATGAGCAGGGTGGAGCCCAGCGAAAGGGTGAACTGCAGCACCATGCCCAGCACCGGGTGAGCCGCAAACTTCTGGGGCATCAGATACCAGGGAATGGCCGTGAGCTCCACGGTGTGGACGCAGAAGATGAACAGCGAACGACGGCCAATGGCCTGGATGGCGTGGGTGACAACGTTCTCCACCCTGCGCTGGAACCAGATGACGATGGAAAGGATGCCCAGGCCCGTCACGGCATCCAGCAGGATGCTCACGGGGCCGAGGGTCCACTCGGCCATCGAGACGCAGTCGGTGCTCTTGGTAAGAAGCACCAGTGCGGCCACAGCCAGCGCCGCCGCGATCATCCCGCCGCGCAGACGGGGCGAGAGGGGCTGCTCAAAGATCTTATACTTCTTGGCAAGGTAGCCCACATACAGAGCCGGAACGGTGACCATGCCCTGGCCGATGCAAAAAGGGGCCTCCCAGGTGATGCAGATGCCCCAGCCTAACAGCATGGTACCCAGCACCGCCCAGTTTATGTACTGCTCCGGGAAGATATTCAGGATGAGATCCAGCAGGATCCATGCGATCATCAGCGAGAGCAGATACCACATGGGGCCGCAGGAAAAGAACAGCTGGCCGAAATAGGTGGCCGTGTGGGGCAGGCCCAGTGCAAAGCCGCCCAGCACCTTGTAGGTCTCGTAGGTGGCGTTGTGCAGGCTGCCAAACAGGCTGTAATGGATGATAAAATGGAACACGGTGGTGGCAATGCCTGTATAGATGTAAGGCTTGAGCAGCGTCTTGAACTGCTGGTCGATGCACTTGCCGATGGAGCGCTTGCGGAAGCCGTAGCCGCTGGCAATGTAAAAGGCCGCCATCAGGGATTCGCGGTAGGCGAACATGCAAAAGGTCAGCGGGTTGATGTGGCTGGCATCGCCCATGGGGTAAAGCTCACCGGTGTGGGCAAAGACGATGGTCAGCATGCCGACACCCTTGAGCAGATCGAACATGCCCAGCGAATTTGCGGCACGGCGTTTGGTTCCCTCCATAAAAAGGTCCTCCTCTGCGCCGCACCCCGCCCCGGGATGGCAGAATTGCCGGATTTTTGGCGCATCATGTTAAAAATTAGAGATATTTATAATAAGTATAATGCTTTTTGCCCCTGCTGTCAATCAAACGCAGGGAGAAAGCACGGTAGGCGGATACCGGGAAAAGTGTACCACACTCACGGCCTGCCCGCAACAAAAGGCAGGATTTACATCCGGGTGCACAGATTGACTGCAAGTTTAAGTTGCATATTTGTGCAATTAAATCTTGCGTTTGAGCCTTCTATGCGGTATACTCTAGGCTAGAGTACCCAGAAGATTCCATTTAGCGGAAACGAAAGGGAATAATTTAACAAAAATAAACAGGGAGTGTAAAATAATGGCAGACAAGGCTTGTAACGAAGTTGTGACCGCGGCAAATATGCCGATGACCGTTTTTGATATGATCTCTGCGATGCAGAATAAGTATGCTGACCGTGTGGCGTTCCGCTATGTGGAGGGCAAGGACACGGTGGTGGAAAGGACTTACGCCCAGTATGTGCAGGATATCCGCAAAGCGACCGGCTACCTGCAGCAGGAGCTGGGCGAGCCCAAGGGCAAGAAGATCGTTATCCTGAGCCGCACCAACTATGAGTACGGCGCTGTCGTTTTCGGCACCATGATGGCAGGCGCTGTCATCGTGACCCTGAACCAGGGCAAGACCTGGGCCGAGCTGGAGCATGAGCTGGGCATGGTGGAGCCGGACCTCATCTTCAATGATGGCATCGATTACGGCTACCGCGCCCAGCTGGAAGCGCTCTATGGCGCTCGGCTCCGCCCCATGGATGCCTGGACCGCTGCCCCTGAGGCTGAGATGGTCAACCGCATCGACCACGAGGGTCTGCTGATGCTGATGTTCACTTCCGGCACCACCGGCCGCAGCAAGGGCGTGATGCTGAGCGAGAAGAACTACTTCACCGCCTGCCAGATGTACATCGATGGCCTGAAGTCCGTCCTTGATTATGAGGAGCGGCTGGTACCCCAGTACCTCGACCAGACCTTCAGCCACTTTACGCTGGTGCCCATGTTCCATCTGGCCGGTTTCATCTGCTACTTTGTCTATGGCATACAGGGCTGGACCCTGAATCTCTGCTGTGATGCCCGCGACCTGCGCCGGGATATGAGCCTGATGCACAGCGATGCCATGTCTACCCCTCCGGTGCTGGTGGAGATGATCTGCAACGAGGTCAAGCGCGGCCATGCCGACCGCCTGAACGGGCTGTGGAACCTGAGCTGCAGCTCTGCGATCCTCGATCCCGCCATCCTGAGTGATCTGGTGAAGAATGGCTTCTACATCAACCAGTGCTACTCCATGACCGAGCTGGCCGGCTATGGCCTGCTGAACGTGACCCAGGAGGGCGACCACCTGCGTGCCCTGGGCAAGCCGGACGGCTTCTGTGAGGTCAAGGTGGACGAGAACGGCGAGATCTGCGTCCGCGGCGGCTGCGTGATGCTGGGCTACTATAAGGACCCCGAGGCCACTGCCGAGACCATCGACAGGGACGGCTGGCTCCACACCGGCGACCTGGCCCGCGTGGACGAGGAAGGCTACTACTATATGACCGGCCGCAAGAAGAACCTCATCATTCTGGACAGCGGCGAGAACGTCAGCCCCGAGGAGCTGGAAAAGCTGCTGGGCAAGTGCGATGCCATCAAGGAGTGCATCGTCAAGGAGATGGGCAAGAAGATCGGCACCGTGGTCTGCTGTGAGGATGACATGCAGCAGCAGGTGAAGGATTTTGTCACCGAGCTGAACCGCACCCTGCCCATGTACAAGCGCATCTCCGTTGTAGAATGCAGCGCCGAGCCCCTGCCCCGCAACGCGCTGGGCAAGCTGCTGCGCAAGTAAAACCAAACGGGAGAAAAAAGGAGCAGACCATGGTAAACAATGTCTATGATCTTGTCACCCGGACAATGGAGCAGGAATTCCCCGGGCGGGTGGCCTTCCGCTGGGTAGAGGATGCCACCGGCACCGTGAAGGAAAAGACCTATGCCGAGTATGCACAGGATATCCGCCGCGCCGCTGCCTGGTTTGCCCGGAACATCCCGGAGGTGGAGGGCAAGCGGGTGGTCCTGCTGAGCCGGAACTGCTATGAGTACGGCGTGAATACCTTTGGCGCTGTGCTGGCCGGAGCTGTTCTGGTAACGATGAACCAGAAAAAGTCCTGGGATGAGCTGAGCTGGGAGCTGGAGCTGGCAGAGCCTGCCCTCATCCTGAACGATGGGGTGGACTATGGCTGCCGTGACCAGCTGGAGGCTGCGTATGGGGAACGCCTGCGGCCGATGGATGTCTGGAAGGACACCGCGCCCGGCGGGCTGGAAAAAAAGATCGACCCCAATGCCCTGATGGTCATGCTGTTCACCTCCGGCACCACCGGCCGCAGCAAGGCCGTGATGCTGGCGGAGCGGAACTTCTTTACCGTGATGCAGATGCATGTTGCCATGGGCGACCACATGCTGGACTTCAAGCACCGGCAGCTGCCCGAGGACAAAAACGATGTCCTGAGCAACTTTGCCATCCTGCCCCTGTTCCATCTGGGCACCTTTATCTGCCTGTTCTCCTGGCCCTTCAAGGGCTGGGCCCTGAACCTTTGCAGTGACCTGCGGAATTTCTACCGGGATCTGGGCCTGATGCACAGCGATTCCATTGCCGTGGCCCCGGTGCTGATGGAGAGCATCTACAAGGATGTCAAGCGCGGCCGCGCCGATAAGCTGAACGGCCTGTGGAACCCCTGCGGCAGCTCTGCCATGTTCGACAGCGAGCTGCTGCTGGGTCTGGTGGAAAACGGCATGTACATCACCCAGTGCTACGGCATGACCGAGACCTGCGGCGATGGTCTGGTGAACTACGCCCAGGCAGAGCCCCATATCCGGGCGCTGGGCAAGCCGGACGGCCACTGCGAGTACAAGCTGGATGAGACCGGCGAGATCTGCATCCGGGGCGGCTGTGTGATGCTGGGCTACTATAAAGACCCCGAAGCCACCGCCGAGATCATCGACAAGGACGGCTGGCTCCACACCGGCGACCTGGCCCGTGAGGACGAGGACGGCTATTACTACATGGTGGGCCGGAAGAAGAATCTGATCATTCTGGGTACCGGCGAAAACGTCAGTCCCGAGGAGCTGGAAAGAAGGCTCAACGCCTGCCCTGAGGTGCAGGAGTGCGTGGTCAAAGAGATGGGCAAAAAGATCGGCGCGCTGATCTGCTGTGCCGAGGAAAAGCAGGCAGAGGTCCGGGCCTTTATCACCGGGTTGAACCGTACCCTGCCGCTGTACCAGCGGATCACGGCGGTGGAGTTCAGTGCCGAGCCCCTGCCCCGCAACGCCATGGGCAAGCTGCTGCGCAGGTAAGCGCGGAAATTGTAAAAAAAGCGCAAAACCGGGCGGTCGGTGTGTTGCATTTCCTCCATAAAACAGGTATTATAAAACACAGGAGTGTCCCGCCCGGCTGGCTAAACCGGCCCGGCGCGTGGCATACTGAAACTGCGCCCTTGCAGGCGATAAAAAATCCCTCACGGAAAGGAAGATTTTTTGATGGAAAGAGCAGAAATCGTGTCTCAGATCCTGGCAATTCTGGAGGATGTGGCAGAGATCTCGCCCGAGGATGTCAACGAAAACAGCGTGATGATGGATGATCTGGATCTGTCCTCTATGGAGATCCTGACCGTCGTGGCCGATCTGGAAGAGACCTTTGGTCTGCGCATCCCCGAAAAGGAGCTGCGCAACTTTGTGACCATCGGCGATCTGACCGATTATCTGGCCGAGAACGCGGGGTAAATTCCGGATGAATGCAGAGCAGCGTGCGGTGTTTCAGGGCATCGTCTACTACTACCGCGAAAATCAGGTCCTCTGCCGCTATCAGGCCACGCTGAAGGAGGCCGTTGACCCGGCTCTTCTGCAGCAGGCACTGGATGCGGCCCGCCCGCTGGCAGAATATTATTTCTGCCATGTGGTGTGGGAAAAGCGGGAGGCCCGTCTGGAGCCCAACACTGCCCCCTGCCGTGTGCGGCAGGGCAGCGCCCAGCCAAAGATCCCAGAGGAGACGAACGATTATCTCTTCTCGCTGGGCTATGAGGGGAACACGGTCTATCTGGACTGGTTCCACTTCCTGGCCGATGGCCGGGGCGGCGCGCCCTTTTTCACCCTGCTGCTCAAGCTCTACTGCAATCTGCGCTCCAACGCCGGTTTTGTGTGCGAGGCCCTTGCCTCTGATCCGCCCTACGATGTGGAACAGCTGCTGGCCCGCTACCCGGAGAGCCAGGTGGCCAACGACATGCAGAAGGACGTGCTGCAGATCCACGAGGGCACGCCCCATTTTCAGCGGCTGCGGCTGGACAGACAGAGCCTTGTGGATCTGGCGCAGAAGGAGGGCGTGAAGCCCTTCAGCGCCCTCATGGGGCTGACCTGCCAGGCAGCGCAGCGGTATCTGGAAAAGAATGACCTTGCGTACAGCTATGCCGCCGACACCCGCGCGGCGCTGGGGGTGCCGCACGCCCTGTACAACTGCATTGCGTCCTTTCAGCTGCCCCTGCGGCTGGAACCGCAGGCCCGGCTCCACAGCTTTGCAAAGCAGCTCGACCATGAGATCCGGGAAAGCCTGACCCCGGAGCGCCGCCTGTTCCGCATGGCCGAACAGATGGGCTGGGTGTATCAGGTGTTCCGGCAGAAGGCCGCGCTCAAGATCAAGAAGCGTGTGTTCCAGATGGGCGAGTACATCAGCGGCTTCCCGGCAGATTTCTGGGTCAGCTACATCGGCAGCCCGCTGCTGCCGCACAGCCCGGAGCTGGAAGCGTACCTGACCGATTTCCAGACCTGGGTGCTGCCGGACGGTGCGTCCCTTGCAATGGAGGTCACCAGCCTGCACGGCGTGCTGACCTGCTGCATTGAGAACAAGGTGGACAAGCCCGGCTACCTCGAGGCCCTGCGCGACGTGATGGAGCAGGAGGGCATCAGGGTGCTGGAAGCGGTACATATTTCCTGAAGCAACAATAACAGCGACCCCCCCAGTGCAGATCGCACCGGGGGGGTCGCTGTTTAGTTAGCATCCTCACCCTCTCCGTCATTGCTTGCGCAATGCCACCTCTCCCGAAGGGAGAGGCAAGACATCACAGAGGGCAGATGATGCGAAGTACAACCTCTCCGTCATCATCGCTTCGCTCGATGCCACCTCCCCTAGTAGGGGAGGCCTTGGCATACCGTTACGTTTTCGAGCGCTGGCGCTTCGCTAATTTTTGCGCTGCTGCCGTCAGATTTTTTCTTGCGGCAGATGATGATTTTGGAGCCGCAGGCGACCATAGCGAAAAATGAATCTCCTGCCAAAGGCTCCCCTACTAGGGGAGCTGTCACGGCGTTAGCCCGTGACTGAGAGGTTGTACGAAGGATAACCTGCCCTCTTTTATGCGTTTATTTTTCCCCAGCTCCGAATAACCTCCCAGCGGCTGACGGAATCCTCCGCGGACGCATCCGGGGCGAGGAGCTGGTTCTCGATGGCCCATGCAAGGGCCTGCTGGACCGGGGCAGCATCGGCAGGGAGAAGAGCAGCGGGGGTCGGGGCTCCGGCGGCTTCCCACAGCAGCAGGGCCAGCTCCCCGGCGTTGTTGGGGATGGCCGCACCGGCAGGCAGGACGGTGTTCAGGTACAGCTCGGTGCCGATCATGTAGCCGGTGTAGCCCAGCACGGCAGCGCCAGCACCCGCCGTGCCGATTATGGCGGCGGTGCCAAGGATGCCGGGGCCTTCGCTTTCAATGGTGGCTTCCCGGTACTGGGCTTCCACGGTAACGGTCTTGCCTTTTTCCACTGCATTGGCCGGGATGGTAAAGCTTTCGGCGTTGTAGGCCACATTGGGGTTGCCCAGCAGGCTTTCCTCACTGATGGCCCACTGGTCGAACACCATGCCCTCCGGTACGGCATCCGGGTTCAGGGTCACGTTTGCTTCTGCATCCACCGGCACGGTGCCGCTGGTCAGCGCATCCCTTTCGCCGGTCGTAAAGCTGCCGCCCACCACTTTCAGGGTGTAGGTCTCCGGTTCCGGTTCTGGTTTCGGCTCAGGCTTCGGTTCCGGTTCAGGCTTCGGTTCGGGTTCCGGTTTCGGGTCGTTCAGCTGCAGCTCAAGGTCAGCCGTAAGAGGCAGCTGTACTTCCCGTACCTTGCCGCTGCTCAGGGTCACATACAGGGTACCGGTGGGCTGGCCGACCACATAAATCTCCTTGGCGGCACTGTCCAGTGTGGTGGTATCGCCGCTGGTTTTCAGGGCCGTAATGGTTCCGTTATCAGAAACAGTAATTTTCTTAGCGCTGTTTTCACAGCCGGTGGGAACATTCAGGAACACGCCGTTCAGGGCGCTGGCGCTGCCGGTAACTTCTTTCAGGAAAATGCCGTTGGTGATGGTGGCGTTGCTGTTCACCGTAACCGGGCAGTTCACCGCCACCCTATGGGGGTTCAGGTCGGTGCTGTTAAAGTCATAGCTTTTCTCGGCGGTAGGCTCCAAAATCAGGCTGTTGTTTTCAAACTTCCAACCATCGCCGGTATAATTTGCCCTGCTGCCATCCCTATCTTGTGCCACGGCAGGGTAGCCGTCCTTGTCAATCACCAGCCGGGTCAGCGGGCTGATGGTTACGGTTGAGCCATTTGCAGGCGGTGCGGTGAAGGTGACTTCATAAACTCCGCGGATATCCTCGAACTCAATCTTGAGATCGATCCCACACCAGTCGGAAAGAAGCATGTGCTGCACACTATCAATGGTTACATCAAGTGGTGGGAGTGTATGGTCAAAAACATAAACAATTCTGACAGAAGCAGGATATGTTTGATTCGGGATGATATAGCATGAATTGCGATACCCATTGACCGAAACATCGATAAAATCGGACGGCGTTTCTGCTGTGAGGGTATAACCTAATGCTACGGGACTGGTGCCGCTAATGCTTGACTTATCTTTGAAAGTGCCACCGTTGATCCTGCCGCCATTGTTTGTAACGGTGTACGAAGAAGCCCAATCACCAAACTGACCATTTTCAATGATGCCATCCGATTCATTGGTGACCGAAGTGAAAAAACGGCCACCGATTATTGTGCCATGGTTTGTAACAGCACCCTTAAAAATGCCGCCCTTGACAGTGCCATTGTTCGTAACAGAGGCTATAAAATTTCCATCCGTAACGGTTGCATTTTCGCCAATTACCAGGTTACAGTCGGTTGTGATGGAGTGCCCTACGTGAATAGCAAAAAAATCATAGCTTGTTGGGGCATTGGGGCACAGGGTCAGAATTTTACAATTTTCATCGGCATCGTAAGTCCAGCCATCACCAGTGTAGATATCATGCTCGTTGACTGTTTGGTGAGGGATATGATCCAGAACAGGATAACAGTCTTGTCCGATTTTAAGTTCGCCGCTGCTGCCCTCTTCCGCTGCTGCGGTCAATGCCGACACAGGCAGGAACGTTACCGCCATGCACAGCGCCACCAGAAGGCTGATAAGTCGTTTCTTCATAGGAGATTCCTCACTTTCCTTGCGCCGGTCTCCCGGCTGGGTGGTACGGGGGCTTATGCTCTTCTACTTCCTATAATGCAAAAAATGAGAAATCCTTTCACCTGACTGGGAATTTTTTTTTTTTTTTTGAGGACGACCTCTCCTCCTTGACAATCCACCTCACCCTGTCCTTGTCGGCCGGATGCTGACCTCACCATGCTGCAGGGCAACCTGCCTGCCGCCCTCCCGCTCCACCACCAGACGGCCCGCATCGTCAATGGAAAGGGCCTTTGCGGCATAGGTCTCGGCTCCGGTGCAGACAGTGACCCAGTGGCCCGGCACAAAACAGCGGGCCCGGTACTCGTCCAGACAGTCGAAGGCCGGGCAGAGGGAGAGCAGCTCCCGGGCAATGGCCCCGGCCAGCACTGCCCGGCTCACGGGTGCGGGCCCGCCGGGGTAAAGGCTGCCCGCCGTGCGGGCCAGCTCCTCGGGCCAATCGGCGGAGG
>ERZ773178.4570-NODE-4570-length-10340-cov-4.547982_pt1 | contig 10340 bp, 10 predicted proteins | sample MGYA00580533_ERZ773178 | MGnify/ENA primary metagenome ERZ773178 (study PRJEB29015, sample SAMEA2737859) | human gut metagenome | biome: human gut; feature: human-associated habitat; material: faeces | place: China | collected 2012 ...
AAGTGCGGGTACGCCCGCCGCTTTTTGTAATGGTCTATTTCAAATCGAACAGGACTTTTTCGTAGTCCTTCACATAGCAGCGTATGTTTTTGCGTCCCTTTTGAATAACGGTGTGTCCCTCCGCTTCCAGCTTTTGCCTCTGCGCTTCGATACCGCCGGGATATTTTTCATTGAGTTCCCCATTGGCTTTCAGCGTTCTCCAATAGGGCGTTTCATCCGCTGAGCGCTGATAGCTCGCCCACGCGGCAATGGACACAAAAATCCCCGCCGTGATGGGTTCCGTAAAGTCCGCGCCGCTCAATTTTGCGAAATAGTCCCGTATCTCCCCGACCGTGGTCACTTTGCCATACGGGACTTCTCGCATTACCCGGTCGTAATCGATGGGCGGGGCAAAGTACATTCTGCTTCCGCCGTATTTTTCGATGCTTTTCTCGTCCGTGATGGTCTGGAATTTGGGCATGTCTTTGCTGTCGTGCAGCATGGCGTTGAAATCTTTCTTTTCTTCATTTGCCATATATACCGCCTCCTGCGTTCAGTATAATCCATTACGGCGTCCGATGCAATGAGACAGTTTGAAAATACTCTTGAGAAGCGGAAAAAAGTGTGCTATAATCCAAAAAACACAGAAAGGGTCTCAATATGGAACAAAAAGTCATTCTTTTCGACCTGGACGGTACTTTGACGGATTCCGGCGAGGGTATTATCAACTGCGTCGTCTTTGCGCTGGAGCATTACGGCCTGCCCGTCCCTTCAAAAGCGGAGCTGCGCAGCGTCGTAGGGCCTCCCCTCCATGATACTCTGGCGCGGTACGGCGTTCCAAAGGAGAAGCTGGACGAGGCCGTGACCGTTTTCCGCAGCCGCTACAACCCCATCGGCATTTATGAAAACGTCCCTTACCCCGGCATCCGGGAAGCGCTGGAAGAGCTGAAGCGTGAAGGGTACAAGCTCTGTGTCGCCACCTCTAAGCCGGAGGAAATGGCGAACCGGGTCCTGCGGCATTTTGACCTTGCCGGCTACTTTGACACGGTCTGCGGCGGCACTCTGGACGAGTCCCGGTCTTCCAAAAGCGAGGTCATCGCCTATCTTCTGGAGCAGAACGGCCGGGCGGACAATATGCTCATGGTTGGCGATACCAAATTTGATGTGATCGGCGCGGCTGCCCACGGCATTCCCACCATCGGCGTCGCTTGGGGCTACGGCGAGACGGCGGACATGGAAGCCGCCGGGGCAAAGGCCATTGCCCAGACCCCTGAACATCTTGTGGAGCTGCTCAGGGAAATGTGATTGGAGGAATTTCTATGGAATTGCGTGCTTGCGTTGATGCGTTAAAGCCCCAGCTTCTTTCCACGCTGCGGCAGAATATTCAAATCCCCAGTGTTCAGGGCGAAGCGGAGGACAGCGCGCCCTACGGGGCTTCCGTCCGGGATAGCCTTGTCCATGTGCTGGACACCGCCCGGGAGTTGGGCTTCCGGACGGAGAACATGGACGGTCATCTGGGCTGGTGCGAATACGGCGAGGGCGACGAAATGGTCGCCGTTCTGGGGCATCTGGACGTGGTTCCCGCCGGGGACGGCTGGAGCTGTGACCCCTTCGGCGGAGAACTGCGGGACGGGAAAATCTGGGGCAGAGGCACCACGGATGACAAAGGCCCCGCCATTGCCTCCCTGTTCGCTCTGGCCGCCCTGCGGGATTCCGGACTCCCCATCCGCCGCCGTATCCGTATCCTGTTCGGCTGCAACGAGGAAGCCGGTTCCGACGATATCAAATACTACCTTGCAAACGGCGGCGAGATACCCGTCATGGGCTTCACCCCGGACGGCGAATATCCGGTCATCAACGGCGAAAAGGGCATTATCAATGTGACCTTTTCCCACGCCAATGTTCAGACCGGCGACGTCCGTCTCCTGTCCATTCACGGCGGAACTGCCCCCAACGTCGTTCCGGCGCACGCCTGTGCCAAGCTGGCCTGTCCCCGGGAGCTGGCGCAGCGTCTTGCGAATCTCAGCGCCCCGCAGGTGCGGTTCACTGCCACGGATTATGGTCTTTTTGTGGAGGCCGAAGGCGAAAGTGCCCACGGCAGCACCCCGGAGCTGGGGAAAAACGCCATTGGCCGTCTGCTGCTGGCGCTGGACACCCTGCCACTGAGCGGGGAGGTCGCCAACGCGGTACATTTTCTGGCGGCGACCCTCGGCATGGAAACCGACGGCGCTTCCGCCGGGATTGCCCTCCATGACGCGGTTTCTGGCGGTCTGACGCTGAATCTCGGTGTGATCAACGGCGACGAGCACCGCCTGTCCCTGAAAATCAACTACCGCTATCCGGTCACAAAAGGCTACGCCGACTGCGCCCCCATTCTGAACGGAAAATTTGCAAGCGCCGGGTTTACTCTGGACTCCGAAGTCCACAAGGCCAAGCTATATGTCCCTGCGGACAGTCCCCTTGTCTCCACCCTGCTGCGGGTCTACCGGGAGCAGACTGGGCTGGAAGATCAGCCAAAATCCATCGGCGGCGGCACCTATGCCAAGGCGCTGCCCAACATCGTGGCCTTCGGCCCCATTTTCCCCGGTGAGGAAGTCCGGGAGCATAAGCCGGACGAGTACATCTCGGTGGACAGCCTGATGCGCAACGCGCAGATCATTGCCGCCGCCATGTACGAAATGGCAAAATGACGAATTTCTCAATCAAAAACTATAGAAGGTGACCAATATGAAAATCACAAGTGTCCGTTTGGGGCGCATCAGCGTTCCTCTGCGCACCCCCTTCAAAACCGCTCTGCGCAGTGTCAGCAGCGTGGAAGATGTCATCGTAGAAATCCACACCGACTGCGGCGCAGTGGGCTACGGCGAAGCCCCTCCCACGGGCGCCATTACCGGCGACACCACCGGCGCGATCATCGGCGCCATTCAGGATCACATCGCCAAGACCATTTTCGGACGGGACGTGGACGAGCTGGAGCCGCTGCTCCAGTCGGTGCAAAAGTGTATCGTGGGCAATTCCAGCACCAAGGCTGCCGTTGACATGGCGCTGTGGGATCTGTACGGGCAGCTGTACAATATCCCCGTTTACAAGCTTCTGGGCGGTGGGCGGAAGCAGATCGTCACCGATATCACCATCTCCGTCAACGACCCGGACACCATGGTCAGCGATTCCCTGAAAGCCGTTGCCCGTGGCTATGACTGCCTGAAAATGAAGGTCGGCGTAAACCCGGAGCTGGACGTCGCCCGGCTCAGCGCCGTGCGCAATGCCGTGGGCAAGGACATCGTCATCCGCATCGACGCCAATCAGGCATGGACGCCCAAGCAGGCCGTGAAGATTCTGAATAAGATGCAGGAGCTTGGTCTGGACATTGAGCTTGTGGAACAGCCCGTAAGCGCCCATGACTTTGCCGGACTGAAATACGTCACCGACCGGAGCTATGTGCCGGTGCTGGCGGACGAGGCCGTATTCTCCCCGGAAAACGCCATGACCATTTTGCAGATGGGCGCGGCTGATCTCATTAACATCAAGCTGATGAAGTGCGGCGGCATTTACAACGCCCTGAAAATTGCCTCCGCGGCGGAAGTGTTCGGCGTGGAGTGCATGATCGGCTGTATGCTGGAAGCAAAGATTTCCGTCAATGCCGCCGTGCATCTGGCCTGCGCCAAAAACATCATCACCAAGGTTGACTTGGACGGCCCTGTGCTGTGCAGCGAAGACCCGATTCTCGGCGGGGCTGCTTTCGACGAGAAGATCATCACCGTCGCCGATGCGCCGGGACTGGGCATTCAGGGAATCGATCAGAAATACCTGACCTACATAGACTGATTTTTCTGTGAGATACGAAAAGAGGACGCTCAGGCGTCCTCTTTCAGATTTTTGTGGATGTATGCTCTTGCCTGCTCCGGCTCCAGATGCAGAACGATGGAAATTTCACCGATCAGAAGCTTCTCCGCGTCGTGGAGAAAATTTTCGTCGCACAGGTGAATCTTTCTCCCAGAGGCGCTCTGGTCGGCCTTGTGGCGGTAAAGCGTATGTACCATGCGCATGATTTTTTTGCGGTCGCCGCTGCCGATCAGCTCCCGGTAAGTTTGCTTCCGCTGGTTTTCCTCCCGAATCCACTCGCCGGTTTTCACATTCTCTGACGTGATCATCGCTTCCAGTTCCTCTTTGGAAAGAATGGGCTGAAGCTTCGCCATAGCGGCGGCATTCTGCGTCGGCACCAGAAACCGGGAATTCCCGTTGGACAGCGGTTCCAACGCCAGATAATTCAGCCGCTTTTTATCGACCAGCCGTTCCTCTTCACTCACCACGCGGCAAACACCGTGCATACCGTAAACGACCAATTCCCCTACCTGATACATTTTCCCCATCCTTCCAAAACCGCCGCATTTTTTCACCCATAATAATATTATAGCACAAAAATGCCCCAATTTCACATAGGGAAAAATCCCAAAATTTTCACTGTTTTTTTCGGTCAACATGCGAAAAAATGCCGCCGCAGCGTGAACTGCGGCGGCATTTCTACGGTCAGATCGTCTCGATTTTGATGGTGTTGGTGTTGCCGTGCTGGCCGTTGATGGGGCCGCCGGTGAGAAGGATATTGTCGCCCGGTTTCAGATGCAGAACATCCACGGCGGCCTTCTGGGCGTAGTAGAACATCACGTCCATAGTGGGGAATTCATCCGCCATTACCGGGGTCACGCCCCAGCTCATGGACAGCCTGCGCCAGATCTTCCGGTCGGTGGTCATGCCGATAATGTCCACCGGGGTGCGGAACCGGCTGACCAGCATAGCGGTCTTACCGGACACAGAGCAGACCACAATGGCCTTGGCGTTGACGTCGATGGCCATGGAGCACACCGCGTGGGACAGACAGTCCAGATTGTTCTGGCCGTTGTACTCTGTCTTGAGAAACAGGGACTTATAGCCGGTGTGCTGCTCGGTGTATTCGGCGATCTCCGCCATGGCCTTGACCGCCTCCACGGGGTATTTGCCGGCGGCGGATTCTCCGGAAAGCATGACGCAGGAGGTGCCGTCGTAAACGGCGTTGGCCACGTCCGTGATTTCCGCACGGGTGGGACGGGGATTCTGGATCATGGATTCCAGCATTTCCGTAGCAGTGATGACCCGCTTGCCCAGCATCCGGCACATCCGGGTCAGCTTTTTCTGCACGGATGGCACTTCCACATAGGGGATTTCCACACCCAGGTCGCCCCGGGCGATCATAATGCCGCCGCAGACGGAGCAGATTTCCTCCACATTGTCCACGCCGGAACGGTTCTCGATTTTTGCCACGATCTCAATGTCCTCGCCGCCGTTTTCGTCCAGCAGCTTGCGGATGTCCAGAACGTCCTGCTTCGTGGAGACAAAGGACGCCGCCACATAGTCCACGCCGTGGGCGATGCCGAACAGAATATCCGATCTGTCCTGCTGGGAAATGTAGGGGCCGGACATGACCTTGTTGGGGAAGGACATGCTCTTGCGGTCGCTGAGCGTGCCGCCTGCCAGACATTTGCAGTGGATTTCGGTGTTCTCAATGCTCTCCACTTCAAACTGGACGATGCCGTTGTTCACCGTTACGGTGTTGCCGGGCTTCAGGTCCTTGTGGAGATTCTTATAATTGACGCTGACCTTCGTCTCGTCCCCTGCCACGTCCTGCGTGGTAAAGGTGAAGCTGTCCCCCGTTTTCACTTCCACCTTACCGGAAGCAAATGTTCCGATGCGGTACTCCGGGCCTTTGGTGTCCAGCATGATGGCGATGGGCAGCCCCAGCTTCTGACGTACCCGCTTGACCAGCTCGATTTTCCGCTCGTGTTCGGCATGGGTGCCGTGGGAAAAGTTCAGCCGCGCGACGTTCATGCCGGCAAGGCACATTTGGGTCAGCGTTTCCTCGTTTTCACTGGCGGGGCCGATGGTACAGATGATTTTTGTTTTGCGCATAAACAGTCCTCCTGTTGTGCGGGCGTAACGACTTCTTTGGGTACGCCCTGATATCTACTTCTGCTTCGGCCATATTCTACCACACCCGTTCCCTGCCGTCAACGTAAAATCCGGCAAAGGAGATCAGAACACCAGCTCCACGGAATAGTGCCGCAGCCAGAAGTCGATCTGGCACAGATAGGCAATGGTCTGGGGGCGGCGCATCAGCTGACCGTACCACGGCCACTGCGTCTCCCGGTGCAGCAGCTTCTTCACTTCCTCCGCCGAGACCAGCTGCCAGAGTGGCGCGGCGGGGTCGTCCAGAATGGCTTGCAGGCGGGTTTCCATAAGCTGCTCGTACCGGGGGTCAAAGGTCTTGGGGTAAGGACTCTTTTTTCTGTGCAGCACCGGCTCCGGCAGAAGTCCCTTCACTGCGCGGCGCAGGAGCCCCTTTTCCTGTCCCTGATAGTCCTTAAATTCCCATGGGACGCCGTACAGATATTCCGCAATCCGATAGTCACAGAAGGGCACGCGGACTTCCAGGGAGTGGTACATGCTCATCCGGTCTTTCCTGTCCAGCAGGGTCTGCATGAACCAGCGGAAATTCAGGTTCACCATCTGCTTCATCCGCCGCTCCTGATCGGAGGTGCCGGGGAGAATATCGCTTTCCCGGCAGGTCTGGTTGTAGGCGTCCATCACGAATTCCGCCGGGTCGAGGGTGATCGCGGGCGTCAGGATCGCCGCCCGATCCATCGTATTCTGCGCCCATGGGAATCCCTCTCTGGCACGGACCTCCGGGTCACGATACCATGGATAGCCGCCGAAAATCTCGTCGGCGCATTCCCCGGACAGGGCGACCTTCACCTTCTGCCGGATCTCCCGGCAAAAAGCCAGCAGGGAAAAATCCACGTCCGCCATTCCCGGCAAATCCCGGGCAATGGTGGCTTCCTCCAGCGTCTGCGCCAGCTCGTCGGCGCCGAGGATCGTCCAGTGGTGGTCGGTCTGCAAAGCGTCTGTCATCAGACGGATGTAGCTGCTGTCGGAATTGGGCTGGAACTTGTTCGCCTGAAAATATTTGTCGTTGTTCTGGTAATCCACGGAGAAGGTTTTCAGCCGCTCCCCTCTCTGCGCCATTTCCCCGGCACAGACGGCGGTGATGATGCTGGAATCCAGTCCACCGGAGAGAAACGTTCCGATGGGAACGTCGGACACCATCTGCCGCCGGATGGCATCCGTCACCAGAAAGCGCACCTTTTCCACCGTTTCGTCGAAGGAATCCCGGTGTTCCCTGTCCATCAGTTTCCAGTACCGGCACAGGCGCAGCTCGCCGTCGGCAAAATATCCGCAGCACCCCGGTTCCAGCTCGGAAATTCCCCGGAACACCCCGCTTCCCGGCAGCCGCCCCGGCCCCAGAAGAATCAGCTGGGCAGCGCCGTTTTCGTCCAGCTCCGCCCGGACGGTTGGGTATGTCAGAATCGTCTTGATCTCCGAGGCAAACAGCAGACCGCCGTCGTGCTTCTTATAAAACAGGGGCTTCACCCCGATCCGGTCGCGGGCAAGAAACAGCCGTTCCCGGCGCTTTTCCCACACGGCGAAAGCAAAAATCCCGTTCAGCTTTTCCACACACTCCGCCCCAAACTGGGCATAGGCATGGAGCAGCACCTCCGTGTCGGAATGCCCCAGAAAGCTGTGTCCAAGGACGGACAGTTCCCCGCGCAGCTGCTCCGTATTATACAGCTCCCCGTTGTATACCAGCGTGTACTCCTCCCCTGCCCAGGCGAGGGTCATGGGCTGACGGCCGCCCTCCGGGTCAATAATGGCAAGCCGCCCGTGGAGCAGCGTACACCCCTTTTCCCGATACACGCCCCGGTCGTCCGGCCCCCGGCGGTGCATCGTTTCCAGCATTTGGCGAACGGTTTTCTCCGATGCCGGAAGGTTTATCATTCCGCTGATGGCGCACATATTCACCACATCCTTTTCCTAAGATATCTGCTCTATCCAATCATTTTATGCATGACAAAGGCAAGAATGTGCATACTAAGCACGGTGATGTTTATGAAAAACAGCAGAGAAATTCTGACCTCCGTCCTGAAAACCACCCAGATGGGGCAGATTGGCATCCGCAGTGTGCTGGACACCAGTATGCGCCCGGGTCTGCGGAAGGCACTGGAATCCCAGCTTCGGGAATATGATTCCATCGAAACCGAAGCCCATTCCATCGCCACTCAGCGGGGCTGGGACATGGACGAGCTTGACCCCTCCGTGCGGCTCTGGTCGAATCTCATGACCCGAATGAAGCTTAACGGCCGGAACACGGACTCCAAAATCGCCGACATGATGATTCAGGGCAACACCAAGGGCATGATAAAAGGTCTCAAAACCCTCCATCAGTTCGGCCAGCAGGATGAACAGATCAACACACTGAGCCAGAAGCTTCTGGACTGTGAGAACGCCAATATCCGCCAGATGCAGGGATATCTGTGACAAAGAACCTGCTGCCCTCGATCAGACGGGCGGCAGGTTCCTTTTGCCGTCCTTGTATTTCCCGAGCGGATGTGCCATAATGTGAGAAACGGTATTATTTTTCAAAAATGTGTGACCTGGAAGAGAAAACTTCGTACTGTTAGGGTGAGGAACGAATTGAAAGGATGTGAACCTCATTGGAAGATAAGAAAATAATCGAATTGTTTTGGGCAAGAAATGAAGATGCCATTGCCGAGACGGATGCTACTTATGGCAGAAAGCTCCGTGCGCTGGCAAACAAGATTCTGAACAATTGGGAAGATGCAGAAGAAAGCGTGAGTGACACCTATATGAAAACATGGGAAACCGTTCCTCCCCAACGTCCCACTTACTTCTATGCATTTCTCGCTTCCATCTGCCGCCATCTCTCATTTCACAGGCTTGACTGGAAACAGGCGGCCAAGCGACATGCCGAAGTCGTCTCTTTGACGGATGAGATGGCGCTGTGTATTCCGGATACCAGCCATGAGCGGGAATTGGAGGGCAAGGAAATCGGCCGGCTGCTGAATGCTTTCTTCGCTACCCTTCCCAAGGAAACCAGGCTGATTTTCCTGCGGCGGTACTGGCATGTAGACACCATTGCGGAAATCGCGGCGCGCTATGGTATCACGGAAAGCAAGGTCAAAATGCAGCTCAGCCGCACCCGCGCAAGGCTGGCTTCTTATCTGGAGAAGGAGGAAATTGAGGTATGACCGGACAAAACCTGTTGATCGGTTTGAGTTACATAGACCGAAAATACATTGAGGAATCCGAGCAGGATTTTTCCGAAAAAAAGGCAAAACGCCTGTCCGCAAAGAAACTATGGCTGATTGCTGCTGTGATTGCGCTGATGCTGCTGTTGGTTGGATGCGCGATTCTCTACACCAGATGGTCTTCCGGTCTGGAAGATTGGTTTCGTCCCAGCGATACGATCCGTCAGCAGGCCGAACAGAGTGGCCTATCTGTGATTTACCCAAAGGATCAGACGGAAGATGTCGGCTTATCGGCCACCGATCAGGGCATCACTGTTTCCGTTAAGCAGACGATCATAGATCAGTGGCGTGCCTGTATCGTCCTGAAGATTGAAGGCTTTGAATTACCAGATGGGGTACGGCCCTGCTTTTATGGAGAAAGACCCACTCTTGACGGAAATGCTGAGTTTTGTGGCTCTGCCGGTTATCATTTCTATGACGGAATCGTCACAAACGAATCCGGAGAATCTGTTTATAAGAATGGCGAACCTGTCAAAGAAGAACATTACCCCATGGAAGAGTTTAGTGACTACAGCTATGTTGTAGGCAGATACTACCTGCCGGATGGGAGCATGGAGTTGACTTTGAGCTACAATTTTATCGATTCCAGCGGTGCGAACCTTGGAAAGATATTAAATCTTTCTTTTACAGGATTTGGCAAGGAAACAGGCCTTGGGAAAGCAACGACCGAGACAGAACGGTTGGTTTCTGGAAGCTGGAAACTCTCTATTCCACTAAATGGAACCGAACGGGCTATTGAAATAGCTCCCAATGCACCTCTAAACGAAGACGGAATGACTCTACTGAAGGCTACTATCGGCCAGATGTCCGGTCAGATAGAGCTTCAGCTGACAGCCTATTATGCAGGCTATGAAAGTAACGAAGGATTAAATCCCAGCTTAGCTGGAATCAGAATGAAAGATGGCAGTTTTGTTCAGGTAGCTGAAAGCAGTTTATACTACAAAGACCGGGATAATCTGGTGTATGTTGTGGAATACCGAAACTTTAATGAAATTATTGATCTGTCTCAGGTTGAAGCGTTGGCCTTCCAGAGCGGCTGGGAAAAGGATCCTGCCGGAAAGCCTACCATTCCGGTCTACGAATATATTCCTGTCTCATAATTACGTAAGCTGATTTATACTGAACTCCAATTAAAATCTTTAGAAAAGATTTTAATTGCCCGAAGGG
>ERZ773178.4607-NODE-4607-length-10282-cov-5.359538_pt1 | contig 10282 bp, 9 predicted proteins | sample MGYA00580533_ERZ773178 | MGnify/ENA primary metagenome ERZ773178 (study PRJEB29015, sample SAMEA2737859) | human gut metagenome | biome: human gut; feature: human-associated habitat; material: faeces | place: China | collected 2012 ...
GCAGGCGCCACCAAGACCGGTACCTTCCTGAAGGCTTACCCCGAGCATCACTTCGACTGCGGCATTGCAGAGGCCAACATGATTTGTATGGCTGCCGGTATGTCCACCACCAGCCTTGTGCCCTTCGCCTCCACCTTTGCCATGTTTGCTGCTGGCCGTGCTTTTGAGCAGGTTCGCAACTCCATCGGCTACCCCCACCTGAACGTGAAGATCGGTGCCACCCATGGCGGCATCTCTGTCGGTGAGGACGGTGCAAGCCATCAGTGCTGCGAAGACTTCGGCTTGATGAGCTCCATCCCCGGTATGGTGGTCATGAGTCCTGCTGACGATGTGGAAGCAAGGGCCATGGTTCGTGCCGCTTACCTGCACGAAGGCCCTGCCTATATGCGCTTTGGCCGCGCTGCCGTTCCCGTGTTCCACGGTGAAGACTTCTCCTTCGAGATCGGCAAGGGCGAGACCCTGCGGGACGGCAAAGACGTTGCCATCATCGCCAACGGTCTGCTGGTGACAGAAGCCCTGACCGCTGCGGAAGAACTGGCCAAGGAAGGCATTGAAGCCATGGTCATCAACATGGCCACAATCAAGCCTTTGAACGAAGCGCTGGTTCTGGCTGCTGCAAAGAAGTGCGGTAAGATCATCACCGCTGAAGAGCACTCTGTTATCGGTGGCCTGGGTGAGGCTGTCTGCTCAGCTCTGAGCAAGAAACTGCCTACTCCCGTCAAGTGCATCGGTGTCAACGATGAGTTCGGTCATTCTGGCTCCGCCAGTGCCCTGCTGGAGGCTTTTGGCCTATCTGCGGAACACATTCTGGAGGTTGCCAAGCATTTTTAATACTATTTCTTGATTAAATTCTTTAATCAAGCAGACAGCGCCGAAGGTGATGTCAATTCTGCGAATAAAAGTTTTTAATTGAGAATCAGTATAAGATATAAAAGATTTAAATGGGGGAGTGCTGAGTTATGCTGGAAAAATTAAAAGCAGAAGTTTTACTTGCTTATCAGGAGCTGAATAAATACGGACTTAATAAATATGCCAGGGGTATCGTATCTGCTATTGACCGGGAAAGTGGTCTGATTGTCATGAAGTCCGACCGAGCGGCACTTGTGGCAGATATGCAGGGCAACATTTTGGAAGGAGTGCAATCTATTCCTTCTGATATTCAATCCCATATGCACGATCATTAATTTGCGTAATGATAGAGCTGCAGCTTGCGCATCTGGAATAATTTGGCGAAATATTGACACAAAAAACGCCTCTGGCGAAGAAAAGCCAGAGACGTTTATTTGTTAAGTTGCTGCTTTTTTTCGGGTAGCAGTATCGTGGAAGGAAAAGTATTCCGGCTGATGCCGGGACTGGGTATATTCGAACATCACACCGTCAGAATTAAAGGTATTGCTGGTCACCACAGCCAGGCAGTTATAACTGTCCATAAAGATCAGTTCCCGGTCCTGGGGTGTGGCCTTTTCTACCGTAATTTTTCGCTTACTGGTGACAATCTGCATCTTTAATTCCTGTTCCAGGTAAGTGTAGATGGAGTTTTCTGCGATTTCTTTTGTCAAACCGGGAACAGCGGATTTCAGGAAATAGTTAACGTCCAAAATCAGGGGCTTGTCATCCACGCTGCGGACACGGCAGATATGAAGTACTTCACTGCCTACAGGAAAGCTGCTTTCCCGGGACAGGGACTCATCAACGGTAATTGTTTCGTAAACAACTACTTTTGTGCAATAGGTCATCCGGTTTCTGGCAGCGGTTTCCTGGAAGGATTCAATGCCGCCGACGGTAAAATTGGTTTTTTCCGAGGGCTGAAAAATTACCTGCACACCCTTACCGTGGACAGCCTGAACATAACCGTCCCCCACTAGTCCGGCAATGGCCCGGCGGATAGTATTGCGGGAGCAGTCATAAATTCCAATCAGATTATTTTCAGAGGGAAGCAGTTCGCTATACAGATAATCTCCCTGCTCCACATGATACTTTAAATCTCTGTAGATTTCTTCAAATTTGGACTTCGTCAAAGACAACACCTTCTTAAACTTGTTTGAACATCGAATAGTATATCGGAAGTATCCGTAAAAATCAAGTGTACAAATCAGCGAATAAAGGAAACAATTACAAGCAGATGTGATACTAGTTTTCAATAAAACGGTTAAAAACCGTTTTATTCGGCTGCTGTTTCAGCAGCCAGCGGCGTAGCCGCAAAAAACGTAAGTCCATACATTTCTCGCCGCCACCGGCGGCCTGCGAAGGATTCGCAGGATAAAATGGTGTTAACCATTTTATCGAGAAATAGTATGAATCGTCTAAATAATCTGTGATAGTAATAATGAACAAAATGTAAATATCGGTTTTGTATGTTGTTACAAAATATGTATTGATGGGAAATAACTTACTATTTCTTTGTTGACTTGTTCAAACAAGTGTGATATAAAGATGCCATAAGGAACTTGTTCAAACAAGTTCAAAATAAAATAAAAATATACAGGAGGAACCACAATCATGGGCAAGTACACCCAGGATGCCGCCAAGCTGCTGGAGTTGGTTGGTGGCAAGGAAAACATCGCAGCAGTCAGCCACTGCATAACCAGAATGCGCTTTGTTCTGAACGATCCCGCACTGGCAAACATCGAAGCCATCGAGGCTACCCCTTCCGTTAAGGGCAGCTTCACCCAGGCTGGCCAGTTCCAGGTCATCATTGGCAACACTGTTGCTGACTTCTACAACGACTTCACCGCCATTTCCGGCATCGAAGGCGTCAGCAAAGACGAGGCTAAGTCCGCAGCCAAGCAGAATCAGAATGCGCTGCAGCGCATCATGACCGCTCTGGCAGAGATCTTCGCTCCCCTGATCCCCGCAATTATTACCGGCGGTCTGATCCTCGGCTTCCGTAACGTTATCGACAGCCTGTACATCTTCGCAGGCGGCACCGCTACTCTGGTTCAGCTGAGCCAGTTCTGGGCAGGCGTTGACCACTTCCTGTGGCTCATCGGCGAAGCCGTCTTCCACATGCTGCCTGTCGGTATCTGCTGGTCCATCACCAAGAAGATGGGTACCAACCAGATGCTGGGCATCGTTCTGGGTCTGACTCTGGTTTCCGGCCAGCTGCTGAATGCATATGCTGTGAATGCTGGCGCCGTTATTCCCCAGTGGGACTTCGGCTTTGTTCAGGTGGATATGATCGGCTACCAGGCTCAGGTTATCCCCGCCATGCTGGCAGGTTTCACTCTGGTCTATCTGGAAAAGTTCTTCCGTAAGATCACGCCTGCTGTCATCTCCATGATTGTGGTTCCCTTCTGCAGCCTGCTGCTGGCTGTCATGGCTGCTCACTTCGTTCTGGGCCCCATCGGCTGGACCATCGGTTCCTGGATCTCCAACTTCGTCTATGCCGGCATCACCGGTTCCCTGCGTCTGCTGTTCGGCGCTGTATTCGGCTTCTTCTATGCACCTCTGGTCATCACCGGTCTGCACCACATGTCCAACGCCATCGACACACAGCTGTGCGCTGACTTCGGCGGCACCATGCTGTGGCCCATGATCGCTCTGTCCAACATCGCTCAGGGTTCCGCCGTTCTGGGCATGATCTACCTGCAGCGCAAGAACGCCCGTGCTCAGGAAGTCAACATTCCCTCCTGCATCTCCTGCTACCTGGGTGTTACCGAGCCCGCCATGTTCGGTGTCAACCTGAAGTACAACTTCCCCTTCATCTGCGCCATGATCGGTTCCGGTATCGCCGGTGCCTTCTCCGTCATGACCTCCTCCACCGCAAACTCCATCGGTGTCGGCGGTCTGCCCGGCATCCTGTCCATGCAGCCCCAGTCCATGGGTACCTTCGCCATCGCCATGCTGATCGCCATCGCAGTGCCCTTCGTACTGACTGTCATCATCGGCAAGCGCAAGAACATCGCCTGATTTGCCTCTTAAAATAGGTTCCGGGAAAGACTTCGGTTTTTCCCGGATACCCGTATCAACGGAGACTTCTCATGGGAAATTTTAAGAACAAAGTTGTGTATCAAGTCTACCTCAAAAGCTTTTGCGACTCCAACGGAGACGGCGAAGGCGATCTGAAGGGCATTACCTCCAAGCTGGACTACCTGCAGGAGCTGGGTGTGGAACTGCTGTGGAGCACTCCCTTCTTCCCCAGCCCCCAGCGTGACAATGGCTATGACGTTTCCGACTACTGCGCAGTGGATCCCCGGTTCGGTACCATGGAGGAACTGGAAGAGCTCATCGCCGAAGCTGATAAGAGAAACATCGGCCTCATGTTCGATATGGTCTTCAACCACACCTCCACCGAGCACGAGTGGTTCCAGAAGGCTCTGGCCGGTGACGAAAAGTACCAGAACTACTACATCTTCAAGGACGGCACCCCCGATAAAATCCCCACCAACTGGGTGTCCAAGTTCGGCGGCCCTGCCTGGGAATATGTGCCCTCTCTGGGAAAATGGTATCTGCACCTGTTCGATGTAACTCAGGCAGATCTGAACTGGGAAAATCCCGAAGTCCGTGAGGAACTGAAGAATGTTCTGCGGTTCTGGAAGACCAAGGGCATTAAGGGTTTCCGCTTCGATGTGGTAAACCTGATCTCCAAGCCTGAGATTTTTGAAAATGACTATATCGGCGATGGCCGTCGTTTTTATACTGACGGACGTCATGTCCACGAATTCCTGAAGGAAATGGTTCGTGATGCAGGCATTGCAGATATGACCACCGTCGGTGAGATGTCCTCCACCAGCCTGGACAACTGTGTCCGCTACACCGCTCCCAAGGAACAGGAGCTGAGCATGGTCTTCAGCTTCCATCATCTGAAGGTTGACTACAAGGATGGCGATAAGTGGAGCCTAATGGCCGCCGACCTGATGAAGCTGAAGGATCTCTTCTGCACCTGGCAGGAGGGAATGCAGGCAGAGGACGGCTGGAATGCCGTATTCTGGTGCAACCATGACCAGCCCCGGGCCGTCAGCCGCTTCGGCAACGAGGACAAGTACTGGAAGGAATCCGCCAAGATGCTGGCTGCCGCCATCCATCTGATGCGAGGTACTCCCTACATCTATCAGGGTGAAGAGATTGGCATGACCAACCCTCACTATACCTCCATTGACCAGTACCGGGATGTGGAAAGCCTGAACTACTACCGGATCCTCATGGAAAACGGCAAGACCTCCGAAGAGGCTCTGCAGATCCTGGCAGAGCGCAGCCGCGACAATGGCCGTACTCCCATGCAGTGGGACGACAGCCACGCCGCCGGTTTCACCACCGGTACTCCCTGGATCTATCCTCCTGAAAACTACCGTCAGATCAACGCTGCCGCACAGATGAATGATGAGACTTCTGTCCGTGCTTTCTACAAGAAGCTGGTTCAGCTGCGTAAGGAGATGGAAGTTATCTCCGAAGGCAAGATTGAATTCCTGATGAAGGAAGACGAGAGCGTTCTGGCTTACCGCCGTTATACCGATTCCCAGGAGATGCTGGTGATGTGTAACCTTACCAGTGAAGAAGCCCCTGTAACCCTGCCCCGGGGCTGGGAAAATACCGATGTTCTGATCGCAAACTGGGACAATGCCACCGCCCTCACTGATCTGACTCTGCGGCCTTACGAGTGCTTGGCTCTGATCAAGTAATATAGAAAGAAGGAAATAATATGGGTCTTTTTGATAAACTGTTTGGTAAGAAAGAAGAAACCTTTGATCCCAATCATATTTTTGCTCCTATGGCTGGTCAAACCGTGCCTGTAGCAGAAGTTCCCGATCCTACTTTTGCCCAGGGTGTGCTGGGTGAAGGCATTGCCATTATCCCTGCTGACGGCAAGGTATATGCTCCCTGCAATGCTACCGTAGATACTATGTTTGAAACCGGCCATGCATGCAGCCTGGTAGCTGAAAACGGCGCTGAGATTCTGATCCATGTGGGTCTGGAAACTGTTGGCCTGGGCGGCAAGTGCTTCAAAGTTCATGTGAAGAATGGCCAGAAGGTCAAGAAGGGCCAGCTGATGTTCGAAGCAGATCTGGAAGGAATCAAGGCTGCCGGTCTGAATACCATTACCCCTGTCCTGGTTTGCAATGTCGATGACTTTGCTTCCCTGAACGGTCACACCGGCAATGCTGTTACCAATGATGACGTTGTCATCGAACTGAGCAAGTAATTGAATATACTAACGATTTAGGAGGCTAATAATATGAAGCAGTTTGAATATACCATCAATGATCCTCTGGGCATCCACGCCCGTCCCGCTGGCATGCTGGTCAAGGAAGCAAAGGCTTTTGCTGATACTGTAGTAACCATCACCAAGAATGGTACCACTGTGAAGGCCGGTCAGCTGATGAAGCTCATGAGTCTGGGTGTAAAGCAGGGCGATGTTGTTACTGTAGCCGCAGAAGGTGCTAATGAAGATGCCGCAATTGCCGCTCTGACTGCCTTCTTTAACAACAATCTGTAAGCAATCAAATCCTTTTGCCACGGGAAGCGCTGAAATGATAACACTCCTTCTTCGGCGTTTCCCAACTTCTTTCCACGTATAGAAAGGACACTGAACTATGATTACAATCCAAGGTAAAGGTGTATCCAAGGGCATTGCAAAAGGCCCCCTCTATTTCTTCCAGCGTTCTGACACCACGGTTACGTTGAAAGTTGTCTCTGATATTGAGGCCGAAAAAGCCCGCCTGGCTGTTGCTCAGGAACAGTCCATCCGGCAGCTGAATGCCTTGGCAGAACAGTGCCAGGAAGATGCCGGTGAGGAGATGGCAGTCCTCTTTGAAACCCATGCCATGTTTGTGGAAGATGAAGACTTTGTAGAGTGTATTACATCTCTGATTGATGAAGAATCCTGTAATGCAGAATATGCCGTGGAACAGGCAGGCATCCAGTTCGCTGCCATGTTTGCTGCTATGGATGATGCATATATGCAGGCTCGTGCTGCGGACATCAAGGACGTAGCTAAGCGGATTCTGAACAATCTGCTGGGTGTAGTGGATGGTGGCATTGACTCCGAGGAGCCGGTTATTCTGGCTGCTGACGATCTGACTCCTTCTGAAACCCTGCAGCTGGACAAGTCCAAGATTCTGGGATTTGTCACCATGGGTGGTTCCGGTAACTCTCATACTGCTATTTTGGCCCGTACTATGGGTATCCCTGCTATCTGCGGTGCTGGTGAAGCTCTGGCAGAAGGCTACAATGGCCGTGTTGGCTACATTGATGGTGAAACTGGTCAGCTGATCATCGATCCCGACGCTATGACTCAGGCTGCTCTGAAAGAAAAATATGAAAAACAGCAGGAAACAAAGAAGCTGCTGGAAACCATGAAGGGCCAGGAAGATATCACTCTGGATGGAAAGAAGATGTTGCTGTATTGCAATATCGGTTCTCCCGAGGATGTGGCTGCCGTTCTGGCAAACGATGGTCAGGGTATCGGTCTGTTCCGCAGTGAGTTCCTTTACTTAAGTGCTTCCGATTACCCCACTGAGGATGAGCAGTTCGAGGCGTACCGTAGTGTTGCTACTGCCATGAACGGCAAGCGTGTTGTGATTCGTACTCTGGATATCGGTGCAGACAAGCAGGTGGATTATTTCGATATGAAGGAAGAAGAAAATCCTGCCCTGGGTGTTCGCGCTATTCGTATCTGTCTGAATCGTCCTGAGGTATTCCGCACCCAGTTGCGCGCTCTGTACCGGGCATCTGTTTACGGTAAAATTGCCATTATGTTCCCCATGATCACTTCTGTCTGGGAAGTCAAGGAATGTAAGCGTGCCTGCATGAGCGTTATGAAAGAACTGGAAGCCGAGGGTATTCCCTATAACAAGGATACTGAGCTGGGCATTATGATCGAGACTCCTTCCTCTGTATTTGTGGCCGAGGAACTTGCCAAACTGGTGGACTTCTTCTCTGTTGGCACCAACGATCTGACTCAGTATACCCTGGCCTGCGACCGTCAGGCAAACGATCTGGGTAAGTTCTATGATCCTCATCATCCCGCTCTGCTCCGTGCCATCAAAATGGCTGCCGATGCTGCCCATAAGGCTGGCATCTGGATCGGTATCTGCGGCGAGCTGGGTGCTGACATTTCCATGCTGCCTACCTTCCTGGCTATGGGTATCGATGAACTGTCTGTATCTCCCTCTGCCGTGCTGCCTGTTCGTGCAGCCATCCGCCAGAGCATTGCTCAAACTTGCACGCTGGAGATGCTGGAGTGCTGATGCATGCTTGAAATACTTAAAGCCAATGTGTTAATTGCATATCAACAGCTGGAGCAGTATCAGCTGGATCGCTACGGTAGAGGTGTTGTGTCTGCAATAGACCGTAACCGGGATATGGTTGTCATAAAGACTGCACAGCAATCTGTGCTAGTTTCTCTCAAAGATGACAATTGGGAGCGGGGACTGGATGCTGAAACTATCTCAAGCATCAGGACTCACATTGCTCTTTACAGAGCATTTCCCCAGATTGGCGGTATTGCAAGGCCTCATGCGCGTAATGCTATAGAAGCCCCAAAAATTCATGTTAACATTTTACCCAGAAAATTCAAACATTACAAGCACTAATATAGCGTATGAAAAGAAATGTTCACTTTTGCCCGAACTTTTTTCGTCCGAGATCAAAAGTAAATATCACTTCTGTATCTGTTCAACACTTTAGATGCAGACGTTTTGGGGGTTGGCTCTGTCTACATATCCGCGAAAAGCAAAGCAATTTCCGTTCGCAAATTCCGACATGCCTTAGCCTTAACTATCTTCATTCCGACTCCATTCTGACGTAAGCACCACATCAGCCCCCTTCCTGGGAGGCAGATGTGGTGTTTCCCGGGTGCGTTTTGCGGCGCGCCCTTTTTTATTTGCCGGAACAAAAAGGTCGCTGAAATACAAATAAAGTCGCCGGCGCCCATTTACAGAATGCACTGTAAAGATGGATAATAAGCACAGCAAGTTGGTCATGTCGACCAACGGCGGAGGCAAAATACAGGGGTTACCGTATTGCAATCCCGCCAAAAAACTGTACAATATGGATAGACGACCGACAGCTCTGATGCAAAGCCCGGATGGCGGAAAAATACCATCGCGCGACGCTGTCCGACCTTCTTCACCGGCGGATATCTGTATGTACGCCGAAACACGTTCAACAAAAGTAAGGAGGATCAACATGAAAAACAAACTTGCAAAACTGCTTGCGCTGCTTCTGGCCGCCGCGCTTCTGACGGCGTGCATGGCCGGCTGCACAGGAAAGACCGAACAGCCCGCAAAAGCGGAGACAACTGAGAAGGCAGAGCCGGCAAAGGACAGCACCACGGCGGACGAAGAAATCACTCTGACCTTCTGGCACACCTACGGCGACGCGGAAGAAGCCCAGTTTAAAGACGTGGTTCTGCCGCTGTGGGAGAAGGCTCATCCGAACATCAAGATCGACGCGGTGCGCCAGGACGGCGGTCAGTTCCACGAGATGATCGTCACCTCCTTCGGCACCGGCATGAGCCCCGACGTTGCCCGTGTTGACATTGCCAACATCGCGGCCTATGCCAAGCAGGGCGGTCTGGCCGCGCTGAGCGATTACCCGGACTTCGCAGAGCTTTCCTTCCTCATCCATGACAAAATCCGGCATGTATACCGCCTTTTCCCGCATCGGGCAAGAGGGAACATTCCTGAACAGGGGCTTTACCGGGGGCTGGTTGCAAAAAAGCGGGCGGCGTGGTACAATATTTGTTACAAATTCGGAACGGATGAGAGAAAAAGGAGTTGAGACCATGCGGATCGTGATCGTGGGCGACGGAAAGATCGGCAGTGCGCTGGCGGAGCAGCTTTCGCGTGAGGGGCATGAGATCACCATTGTCGACCGCAGCGGCGCGCCGCTGCAGCGGACGGTTGAGGATCTGGACATTCTGAGCATTGAGGGAAACGGTGCGACGTATGCCACGCAGCTGGAGGCGGGCGTCGACGAGGCGGAGCTGGTCATCGCGGTAACGGCGCAGGACGAGCTGAATCTGCTGTGCTGCCTCGTTGCGAAGAAGATCGGCGCGAAGCACACCATTGCCCGCGTCCGGAACCCGGAATACGCGGGGGAGCTGTCGCTCATTTCCGACGATCTGGGGCTGAGCCTGTCCGTCAATCCGGAGCTCATCTGTGCGACCGAGATGGCCCGGACGCTCCGCACCCCGTCGGCCATCAAGACCGACACCTTCTTCGGCGGCAAGGTCGAGCTGCTGAAATTCCAGCTTCCGGCGGATTCGCCGCTGGCGGGCCGGACGCTTTGGCTGGGTGGAGGTGCTGATATAGCCACCAATTCCTCTCGCTATTTTCTGATA
>ERZ773178.4612-NODE-4612-length-10273-cov-12.948522_pt1 | contig 10273 bp, 8 predicted proteins | sample MGYA00580533_ERZ773178 | MGnify/ENA primary metagenome ERZ773178 (study PRJEB29015, sample SAMEA2737859) | human gut metagenome | biome: human gut; feature: human-associated habitat; material: faeces | place: China | collected 2012 ...
AATTATCACTTTCCATCATCAAGGAACTTGCTAAACAAAATAAATTGATTTAGGAGCAATTACCAAAATACCGCCATGGTGCTTGCCTTGACTCTTTTCTGGTGCCGGCTTTACAATGGCAGTAGGTCAGTGTGCTACAAGGAGGTATAACCAATGGATTATCGGAAATTTGGGGAAACTTATTATATTCGGCTGGATCGGGGCGATGAGATTATCAGTTCGATTTTAGGGATTTGTCAGAAAGAACAGATTGAATCGGCTATTTTTTCAGGTATTGGCGGCTGCCGTTCGGCAGAAATACAGACATTCATCCCGGAAACGGGCAGTTTTGAAGTCCAAGAGCTGAAAGGAATGCTGGAACTAGTCTCGCTGACTGGGAATGTCGTTACTGATGATGCGGGTACCTATTTCCATCACACCCACGCGGCTTTTTCTTATAAAAAAGATGGCGAACATCACATTGCGGCAGGGCATATCAAGTCGATTGAAGTTCTGTACACGGCAGAAATCGAACTACGGCCCGTCGTAGGCGGACGAATTCGGCGGAAATATGACTCGGAAACGGGAACCGGATTTTGGGATTTCGGGCCAGAAACAGATTAACGGGATCGTGTATGATGGTTTCATCATACACGGTCCTTTTTCTGTACAGATTTCCTGCGGAATTGAGCCCCGCCTATATACAAAAAGAGAGTATTTTATGAGCCCCTCTGCCGAGGCTTTTCATGAAATGCTCTTTTTTTGTAAAAATTTTTTGTAATATTTTATTAATACAAAGTACTAAATAAATATTAATTATTTACAATAAAACGAATAAAAATATAATAACAAATCGATGTCTATACAGTTGTAAAATGGCTTTATTGAGACTTTTATTAATAAAAATAAGTGCTATAATGATACCACAAAAAGCCACATAAAATACATAAAAATGCAACATAGTGAAAGGCGGTGCATCGAAAAAATCTTACATAGTATATAAGGTGAAGTCATTATAAGTAAAGGATGCGCAAAATTATGAACAAGATATTTAAGGTCATTTACAGCAAAACCAGACATTGCTACGTCGTCGTCTCAGAACTGGCGAAAAGTCACGTTAAGAGCTCGCACGGCAATGGTGGCCAGCAGAAAGCAGCGCTGACCATGTCCGTCCTGCTCGCGCTCGGGGCATTCACCTTCGCGTTCGGGCCGGCGAATGCGGAGGCTGCTGACGAAAACCATTACACCGAAGGGCAGCAGTATATTGGTGTTTACCATACAAGCAATGATACGGCTAATGCTGAAAATCATCAGGGCGGACTTGTTTCTAAAAATCAAGGCGCTCTAGGTGTAGGTGCCATCTCGCTTGGCGTCCATGCTGAAGCAGGGACTGGTACGATTACAATTGGCAATCGTTTAGCACCATCGGCTCAGGACAGTGTTTTTATTGGCTCAAAATACGATGCTGAGAACAAAGTATATAAGACAGCAAGCTCTAAAGTAGTATCCATTGGCGCTGACTCCAATGCACATCAGGAACAGGCTCAGTGGCCCTTGGTTATGGCGCTGAAGCTGATGTCTCTAATGTTTCTGGTAAAGAAAAAAATCCTGATAAAGAAAGTCAGTCTATTGCTATCGGCTACATGGCTACAGCAAAACAAAACAATATTTCTCTCGGTGCCGGTTCTATCGCAACGGAGAAAGCTTCAACTACTGCAGCATTATATACTAACCAGAAAGCACCGGCTTCTTATGTATCCGTAGGCAGTACAGTTATAGAAAATGGTAAAACCACTTCTACACTGCGCCGTATTACCAACGTTGCCGATGGTGCCGCTGATACAGATGTTGCCACCATCGCTCAGCTGAACAAAGTAGCTGCGGAAAAAGGAACTTGGAAGCTCACCGCAGGTGGTACGAATTCCACTACGGTAAATGCTACGAATAATACCGTTGATTTCTCAGCAGCCAAAGATAGTAAAAACGGTTCTAAAGATTACAGTAATTTGACTGTCTCCAAAGGAGAAGAAGACAACAACGTCACCATCGGCTTGAAAAAAGACGTAATCTTAGGACAAGCTGTTTCTGGTGAAGGCGGCAGCTTGAGCGTCTATCAAGATCCCGGCTCTGTAAAAACGACAGATAAAGAAAATGGTTATGATCAATTAGGCAGCCATACTAAACTGGACGGTTCTACCATCAGTATCCGTTATAATAATGGCACAAGTGACAGCGACGCTCGAGGTGTAGTCCTTGGCATTGCCAATGACAGCTATGCAGACCCAAATGATTCAAAGAAAACTGTCAATAGTCCTCTGGGCTACCTGTATCTGCAGGATGGGAAAAATTATTACTACATCCATGGGGCTATGCATGGAGATACGAACTATCAGGGCCGTTTAGCCTATGATACTGAATCTAGTTCTAACTACATCGCTAATCTTGATGATGGTCTGAAATTTACTGGAGACACAAAAAATATCACAGTAGAAACGAAACTCGACCCCAATGTAGCCAAGAATACTCTCAGCATCAAAGGCGGTGTTACGGATAGCGGCAAGCTGACTAGTGGCAACATTGGCGTAGTAGCTACAGCAAATACCACGGATGAAAAGGGCAATGTCGCCTCTGCCGGCGGCCTCTCCATTCAGCTGGCAAAAAATCTGACGGGCATCACGTCCATCAGCAACCAGCCCACCAGCGCTACTACCACTACAGGAGCCAAGATTGAATTGGGCACCAACGGTACTACTATCAGCGGCGGCGATGTGAATGTCAGCAGCAATAAAATCACCAATTTGAAAAATGGCGAAGCTGACACGGATGCAGCTACAGTAGGGCAGATGAATACTGCTATCGGCAATGCCAAGACCAAGTATTATTCCGTTAATGACAAAAACAGCATCACGCAAAATACTTTGCCTACTGTGACAGGTCTTCTTGCCACCAATTCGGATAATCTGGGCGCGAAAGGTATGGGCAGTTTGGCATCCGGCTTCAGCACGGAAGCAGATGGCACTCTTTCTACGGTTGGCGGATCCTATTCAGGTGTTATCAATGAAGGTTCTGTCCCATATTTACTCGGTGTTGATATTCGTGGCACGGCTGCTGTGTCCTATGGTACAGGCAATATGAATAAGAGTACTGCCAAGTCGGGGACGACCAGCGGTGTGGCCAACAGCCTTATCGGCCAGGTCAACGATGTGACGGATTCCAATGCAGCTATTGCGATTGGCGCAGGCAACACCATTTCCAACTCCTATCGCGATGTAACGATTGATCCTATAAAAGTTTGGATGAACAGACACAATCCAGAAGCATTGAGAAAGCTCATGAAGGATGCCGTCAAGGAAAGCGGCGGACAGGTCATGGTCATGGGCGGCGGCAATAACGTCGAAAGTGCCTATATGAGCCAGGTTGTCGGTGTCGGAAATACCGTCAAAGGTAATCAGGTGAAGAACGATAAGGGCGAATGGGTTACTGATACTTCCACTGATACTTCCAATACTGCCATTCAGGATTATGATCCTGAAAAGTCTTCACAGTATAACTATGTCGATGGCTTCAACAATGAGGTCATTAACGGCAAGCATGATTATATCATCGGTGCCAACAATAAACTTTCCGGCGACAGCTATGATGACAAAGATGCCAAAAAGTATTCTAATGAGTCCAATATTGTCTTTGGCGATAACCATACTCTGACAAATACGAAAAACGCCGTCATTATTGGCTCGTCTGATACTCAAATGATCTTGGACAAAGGTGATAACGCAACTGCCATTGGCCATAATGCCAGCGCACAGAGAGATGCATTGGCTGTAGGCGTTAATACCGAGGCTCGTGGCAATGCAGTAGCATTGGGTACGAGTACAATAGCGCATAATAATAGTATTGCTATTGGTACAAAGGCTACAGCCGTTTCCAGTCAGAACTTAGCTATTGGTTGGGAAGCGCATATTGGTAATATCAAAACAGACGATGAAAAGATTAAGAATGCCGTAGCTTTAGGTTCCGATAGCCAGGTAAGAGTTAACGATCTTCTGGAAAGCGATAATAACCGTGGTGTCCTTTCCATCGGTGATAAGGATAAGGAACGCCGTATCATCCATGTCAGAGCCGGTGTCAATGATACAGACGCAGTCAACGTAAGCCAGCTGAAATCTGTTCAGTCCGATTTGACAGGCAAGGGACTGAAATTCGCGGCTAACTCTGGGGATGAATACACGGCTAAGCTGGGCAGCAAGGTGACGATTCAGGGCACTGCCAAGAAAGAGGGCCATGAATACACGGCTGACAACCTGACCACGACAATTGATGAAAAAGGCAACATCACCATCCTCATGGATAAGAATGTATCTGCTGAAAAGATTGCTGTAAACGGCAAGGATGGAAAAAATGGTAAGCCGGGTACTGCTGGCAGCATCGGCATCAATGGCCAGGATGGTAAGTCCGGCATTGGCATTGACGGCAAGGATGGCATCTCCATCAAAGGCAGAGATGGCAAAGATGGTGTGACCATGAAAGCTGTCGATGGTGAAAATGGTACAGAAGGCCATATCGGCCTGACAGGCCCTGCCGGGACGAACGGCAAGGATGGCACCAATGCTATCGATATTACTGTCAAAAATGGTTATGACAAAGCTGGACAAGATGGCAAAGATGGAATCAATGGCAAGAATGGTGTCGATGGAACGAGCCTGACACGTATCGTCTACAAAGATGGTGCTGGTGAACATCAGGTAGCTACCATGGAAGACGGCCTGAAATTCAAGGGCGATGATAGTACTGTTATTGCCAAGAAGTTGAACAACACTCTCGATGTCATCGGCGGTGCGAAGGGCGACCTGACAGAAGGCAACATCGGCGTCAACAGCACGAAGGATGGCAAACTGAAAGTCCAGCTGGCAAAAGATCTGACGGGTATCACGTCCATCAGTAATCAGACGACTACTAAAGTTGGCGATGAAGACGTGACCACCGGCGCTAAGATTACCCTTGGCACCGATGGCACGACTACCATTTCCGGCGGCAATGTTAATGTCAGCGGCAATAAGATTACCCATGTAGGCAGTGGCATTGAAACAGATGCAAATGGCAAATATACCGTTACAGACCAGAACAAAGGCAATGCTGCCAACATCGGCGATGTTCAGAACATGGTCAATGAGGCTGTTAATAGTGCAGCTGATACTACCAACAAGGCATTGGCAGGTAAGGCCAATATCGATGCATCCAATATCGGAGCTAACCTGAAAAATGCAGACGGCTCTGTTGCTTCGGCAGAAGACCAGAAAGCTAATGCTGAAAAGTGGGGCAGTGCTATCGGTACCGGCAAGATTGAAAAGGATAATGGTCGGTTAGTAACCGGCAAGACTGTCTATGATGAAGTCCGTCCGACGGAAGATGGTAGCTATGTGAAGAAAGACAAGACCACCGGCGAAAATCTGTCGGCTCTCGATAGCAAGGTTGGCTCTATGGACAAGGATGGCATCTACATCAAGAAGGATGCCAGCGTCTCCTCGAACCTTAATACGCTCGACACGCAGGTGAAAGCGAACGGCTGATGCTATCTCGAAAGAGAAGCAGGATCGCGAGGCGGCCATCACGAACATCACGAACAACATCGGCAACCTCTCCGACAGTGCCGTGAAGTATGATGCCAACACGAACAAGACGAAGATCACGCTGGCAGGTAAAAATGGTACGACCATCACCCACGTCAAGGATGGTGCTCTGAGCGATGGCAGTTCGGATGCCGTCAATGGCAAGCAGCTCTACAACGAACAGAAAGCTCGTGAAGCGGCTGACAACGCCATTACTGAAAAGGTGACGAACAACACCAACGAGATTACCAAGATCAAGAATGGTGAAGGCTTTACGGATACTGGCAAGACCATCATCAAGAACTTGTCAAAGGATGCTGTCCAGGTCAAGGCTGGCGACCGCATTAAGGTGGATGAAGCAACGGACGAAACGACGGGCAATAAGACCTATAAGATTTCTGCCAATAACAACGGTACTGTCAGAGAAGGCGATGGCAACCTGATTTCCGGTGATACGTTCTACAATGAAGTCCATGTCACGACGGATGGCTCCTACATCAAGGGCAGCCAAACTGTCGGCCAGAACCTGTCTGCTCTGGATTCCGGTCTCAAGACGACGAGCGACCTCATCCACACGAATACTAAAGGTGACACCATCCAGATTGGTGGCAATAGCACGGCTACGAAGGTCGATATCAGCGGTAAGGATGGCAAGTGCCGCGTAATCACGGGTGTTGTCAGCGATGCTAACGACCCGAACAGTGCGGCTAACGTCGGCTACGTCAACGGCCTGACTACCGCCAACACGCAGCAGATTTACCGCGACATGAACAATGCCTATAGCCGTCTGGATACGAACATCAACAGAGCGGCAGCCGGCAGCAATGCTTTGGCAGCGCTCCATCCGCTTGATTTCGACCCGGCTGATAAAGCAAGCTTCGCTGTCGGTTATGGTCATTACCGTAACGCCAATGCAGCGGCTGTCGGCGCCTTCTACCAGCCGAATGCCAATACCATGGTCAACATGGGCATTTCTCTTGGCAACGGCGACCCGGGCTTCAATGCCGGTGTCTCCTTCAAGATTGGCAAAGGCTCCGCATACAACGGCGTCAGCAAGGCTGAAATGGCACAGACCATCCACGACCAGGCTACAGAAATCTCGGCTATCAAAGCTGACGATGCTGCCAAGGATAAACGAATCGATGCCTTGGAAAAAGAAAACCAGGAAATGAAGAAACAGATTCAGGAAATCCTGGCTCGCCTGAATGGATAAAAGGGGGAATCATGGCACAAACAACGATTTGTATACGCATCGATGACAAGCTGAAAAAAGAATTTGAAAAGTTTTGCGATTCCGTAGGCATGAGTATGTCCACAGGAATCAACATCTTCATCAAAAAATCTGTCGGGGAACAACGCATCCCCTTCGAAATTACAGCTAAAGGCGATACGGAAAAAGAATAGAGGGAAGTATAGTTCCCGAGAATGATTTAAAGGGCCCGTGCATGATGGTGTTTCATCATGCGCGGGCCCTTTTTTCTTTTGTGATATTCGGACTCAGATGTGGCTACGCTGCGACAGACTCATGATTATATTATGACCGTTTGCTATCTGTCATAAATTCCGGATATGCACAAGATTCACGGCGGGACGCCCTTTAGGACGTCCCCTACGATATCGCAGCCAGGCGATAAATGGGAACTCTGTTTACTGGCTACAAAAATACACGGCCAACGGCCTTGTGCGTAGGGGCCGTCCCAAGCCTTTTTGGACAGACAGGTGCCGACCAACGGGAGGCATAGGACGGTTGCCAAAACGGACAGCTGTGGCTGGGCGGCCCGCTACGCGCTGAGGGTATCCCGAAGCATCGTTGTTCTTTTGAGTTTGTTGCTGCGCAGCAGCATCTGAGTCCGAGCGAACCACATTTTGCGACTAGTGAACAGAGGCCATCCAATTGTGAAGCAGCTTTGAAAACGGCAGAGGCTAAATGAAATTGCATTTTTATTGTCGTTACAACAGACAAAGGGGAACGTTTTTTGATATAATATATTAAAAGACTTTTTTTTGTATATGTATAGTGAACAGGAGGCGTTTTCTATGACGTTCAAGAAACGTATTGTCGGTGTCATCGGCTTAGGTCATGTCGGGGCTCATGTGGCTTTTAATTTAGGGGTCCTCGGGATTGCTGATGAAGTGAAGTTATGTGATGTAAATTCGGAGAAGTTGGTCAGTGAACGGCAGGATATGATGGATGCGGTCATGTTTATGCCTCATCGCGTCAATTACACCATTGCCAGCTATGAAGAATTGGCAGATTGCGACGTCATTGTCAATGCTATCGGCGATATTACGCTTTGTGCGTCCGGGAATCGCGACGACGAAATGCATTTCACCGTGCCCCAGGTCGCTGATTATATCCCCAAGGTCATGGCCGGCGGCTTCCAGGGCATCATCATCAATATCACCAATCCTTGTGATGTCGTAACGGACCTCATCGCTAAGAAGAGCGGTCTTCCGAAAGGGCATGTCTTCGGCACCGGCACGGGGCTGGACAGCTCGCGTCTGGTCAGTGCTATTTCCCAGCAGACGGGCCTGGATCATCATTCCTTCTCGGCCTACATGATGGGGGAACACGGCAATTCCCAGATCGTTCCCTGGTCGCTCATCAAGTTCGGCGGCAAATCCCTGGAAGAACTGGAACAGAATCCGGCCTATGTCTTCGATAAAGCCCGCGTCCAGGATGAAACGATTCATGCCGGCTGGGTCACCTATTCGGGCAAGCACTGTACGGAATACGGCATCAGCATGACGGCGGCTACCATGGTCCGGGCTGTCCTGCGGGATGAACGGAAAATCATGGCTGCCAGCGCACCGCTCGATGGCGAATACGGCGAAACGGGCATCTTCTGCGGCGTCCCGTCGGTTATCGGCGCCAACGGCATCGAGGAAGTCATGGAATATAATCTGCCGGAACAGGAAATGAAAGACTTCAAGGCATGCTGCGCCACGATTCGCGCCAACATCGCCAAAGCCGAAGCTTTTTGGAAATAAGGTGAATAGAAAAAAGGACTTGTCGTCGTGCGGCAAGTCCTTTCTTTATCGCCCTTCGACGCAGATCCAGCGGTGGTCTTTTTCGATGTGGACCTGGACGGAGGGGAAGCCGGCACGGTGGAAAATGGTTTCAAAGGTTTCCGGTGTCGGGTTATAGAGGTGGTAGTGTTCGATGTTTTCCTGGACTTCAGCGCTGAGGCCGTCGTGGCTGTAGATTTCGGCGATGAGCAGGAAGGTGCCACCTGGTTTCAGGACGCGGCGTACTTCTTTCAGGTTTTCTGGTGGATTAGGCCAGAAATAGAAGCTTTCGACGGTCGTAATCTTATCGAAGGTGTTGTCCGCAAAGGGCAGGGCTTCGACGGAGCCTTCACAGACGGTCATTTTTCCAGCGGCTATGTCGGCCGCATTCGTCTGGCACGAGGTCTGGACCGACGTCGGCGAATAATCGATCCCGGTCAGATGGCCCGTCGTGATATGGGCGCTCATGCGATGGAGATTGGCCCCACCGCCGCAGCCGATATCCAAGACCGCTTCATCGCCGTGCCAATGGAAGTGGGACAGGCCCCAAGCCGTAAGGGCCGCATGGCTCTCGTTCATGCGGGCCAGCATCTGCTGGCCGGCTTCCCCCGTCGGTTTGGCCGGATTGCCAGCCGTCGTAATAGCTTTTTGTCGTTCTTTTTCTGTATTAGTCATGATGATAACTCCTTTCGTAATCCTATTACCCTCATCATACCACGATGCCACGGTCAGAGGAAGGGAGGACAGGCCAGAATTGGAAAAATGTGCGGAACTTTGTTAAAATATAAAGAACGATGTCGTGGGATGGAGGCGAATATGATGAATGACCGTATGCCTGTAGGAATAGATGATTTTCAGAAAGTTCGCGAAGGCTATTATTTCGTCGATAAGACGGATTTCATTAAGGACCTGATTGATAGTCATGGTGAAGTGACCTTATTGACACGCCCGCGGCGTTTTGGGAAAACCTTGACCATGAGTATGCTGGACTGGTTCTTTTCGGCTGAAAAAGAAGAGGAAAGCCGAGAGCTCTTTCAAGGGCTTCATATTGCTTCTGCTGGGGCTGAATATATGAATCACCGCGGCCAGTATCCTGTCATTTTTTTAACCTGATTCTGCAAGAAGTCTCCCGCCTCTTTAGGCGGTGAGATGAATTGCAGGTTTTTCTGAGGGTTCGATGCCCTCAGAAAGACAATTGCTTCATAATTTGTTTTGCAGTATAATCAGTAGTAAGAGAGAAAGGACTGATTATACTATGGAATTAGACAGTAATAACCATTCAGTGTTCTTGCTCTATTACCATCTTGTTTTAGTGGTGAAGTACCGACGCAAAGTATTTTCTGACCCAATGAGCCAATATGCAAAAGATATATTCGTCCGCATAGGTTCATCATATAATATCACTTTGGAAGAATGGAACCACGACCAGGACCATGTACATATTATGTTTCGTGCCCATCCTAATACAGAGATATCGAAATTTGTCAACGCTTATAAAAGTGCCAGCTCAAGGCTCATAAAGAGATACTTCCCCGAGGTTAGGTGTAAGCTATGGAAGGAAATGTTCTGGTCAAGAAGCTATTGTCTGCTGACAACCGGCGGGGCTCCTATAGAGACAATTCGCAAGTATATAGAAAGTCAAGGCAGGTGATGATAGTGAATAAGGCATACCGTTACAG
>ERZ773178.4615-NODE-4615-length-10265-cov-4.160431_pt1 | contig 10265 bp, 10 predicted proteins | sample MGYA00580533_ERZ773178 | MGnify/ENA primary metagenome ERZ773178 (study PRJEB29015, sample SAMEA2737859) | human gut metagenome | biome: human gut; feature: human-associated habitat; material: faeces | place: China | collected 2012 ...
TCCGGTAACGGGGACGAGGCGTTCCGCTCCTCGCGGACGGCTCCAAAGCGGCTGCCGTGCCTCGTAGGCCGAGGGCTTTCACCAGCTCCCTCTCGCTGCGGGCTCGTCTGCACGGCTGACTTTTTCATCGCGTTTATGGAGCTATTATATCCGAATTTCTTTTTTTGTCAAGCGCCCGCTTGCAATTCCTCCGCCTTTGCCGTATACTTTTTACACTTGTGCTACTGTGTTTTGAAAAGAGGGAAACCTATGAAGCGCTCCTATTCCGGCTATCTCTATATCGTCCTCTGCGCCATCATCTTCAGCACGATGGAGGTCATGCTCAAAACCGTTCACGGCGTCTTCGCGCCCATGCAGATCACCTGCCTGCGCTTTCTCATCGGCGGTCTCCTGCTCATTCCCTTTGCCCTGCGCTCGATGAAGAAAAAGGGTGCGGCCTTCACCCGCGCCGACGCCGGCTTCTTTGCGCTCACGGGCTTTCTGTGTGTGGCGTTCTCGATGGTGCTCTACCAGATGGCGGTCACGCACACCAAGGCGTCGGTCGTCGCCGTTATCTTCTCCTGCAACCCCATCTTTGTGACCGTTTTGGCCAGTCTTCTGCTGCTCGAGCGGATCCGCCGCAACCACCTCATCGCCCTCGCGCTCGAGCTGCTGGCGGTTCTCATCATCATTGATCCACTGCACGCCTCGCTCGATCCCACCGGCGCGCTGCTCGCCATTGCCTCAGCGCTGGTATTTTCGTTCTACAGCGTAGTCGGCAAGAAGCGCACGCCGCGCTTTGGCGGCATCGCCGTCACCTGCTTCAGCTTTCTCTTCGGCTCGGTGGAGCTGCTGGCTGTCCTGCTGTTCGGTCGCACGGCGGCGGTCGGCGGACTGTTCGCCTCGCTGGGGCTGGACATTTTTGTGAATGTCCCTCTGTTCTCCGGCATCCCGCTCTCCGCGCTGCCCGCGCTCGCCTACATCTGCGCGGTCAATTCGGCGGCAGGCTACGTCTGCCACATGATGGCGCTGGAGAAGACCAGCGCGCAGGAGGCGTCTCTCATCTTCTTCCTCAAGCCGATGATCGCGCCGCTCTTCGCGTTTCTCTTCCTGCGCGAGGAGATCACGGCGAATATGCTCCTCGGCATCGTCTGCTTCCTTGTCGGCTCCGGCATTGCCATCCTGCCGGGCCTGATCGCGCAGAAAAAGCAGCGCGCCTGACGCATTCCGTAAAAAAATGCCGCTATCGTCCGATAGCGGCATTTTCTCTTTTCAATCCCTTGCGCTCAGGTCGACCGCGTGGCGCACAAAGCTCATCGCCGGCACGCTGCGCGGCAGCTGCATGGTGAATATCATGCGGGGATTTCTCGGCTCGAGCAGCGTGAAGCCCTCGGCGTCGCGCATCTCGGGAACGACCATGGAGAACGGCTTGCAGTCCGGCCCTACGACCTCCACCGTGTCGCCCGCGCGGAACTTATTGCGCAGGCTGAGCGTCGCCATGCCGTTCGCGTCGCAGCTCTCGACCACCGCCACGACCTGCCAGTCGCGGATGTAGCGGGAATTGTCGTAATACTGCCCCGGCTGACCGTAATAAAAGCCGGTCGAATAGTGGCGGTGACTGACGTGCTCGACCTCGTCGAGCCAGACCGGGTCGGGCATCTCCCCCGCCGCGACCTCGTCGAGCACATGGCGGTAGGCCCCCGTGACGATGGCGGCGTAGTATTCGCTCTTCGCGCGGCCCTCGATCTTGATGCAGTCGATGCCCGCGTCCATGATGTCGTCCAGATGACCGATCATGCACATATCGCGGGAGTTCATGATGTACGTTCCCTTCTCGTCCTCAAAGACCGGGAAGTATTCGCCCGGCCGCTTCTCCTCCATCAGGGCGTACTGATAGCGGCAGGGCTGGGCGCAGGCGCCGCGGTTGCTGTCGCGCCCCGTCATGTAGTTTGAGAGCAGGCAGCGGCCCGAATAGCTCACGCACATCGCGCCGTGGCAGAAGGTCTCAAGCTCCAGCTCCGGCGGGAGCTTTGCCCGCATTTCGCGTATTTCCTGTAAAGACACTTCCCTTGCCAGCACCACGCGCTTCGCGCCCAAATCATACCACGCCCTTGCGCACTCATAGTTGGCGATGCTCTGCTGCGTGGAGATGTGGCGCTCGCACCTCGGCGCGTACCTCCCCGCCAGCGTGAACGCGCCGAGGTCGGCTAAAATCAGCGCGTCGACGCCCAGATCGTTCAGCCGCTCCAGATGCTCGGGCAGCCGCGCGACCTCGTCGTTGCGCGGCATGGTGTTTACCGTGACGTGGACGCGCACGCCGTGGTCATGCGCGAAGCACACGGCCTCCGGCAGCTCGTCGGCGGTGAAGTTGCCCGCGAACGAACGCATCCCGAAGCTCGTGCCCGCGAGATACACCGCGTCCGCGCCGTAGAGCACCGCCATTCTCAGCTTTTCCATATCGCCCGCGGGGGCGAGCAGCTCCGGTTTCTTTCGCATAGTAGCTCCTCTCTCAAAAGCAGCATGGCCACAGGCCATGCTGCTTTTTCGGTCCTCAGCCGCCGTACTGGCTGGAGTTGACAAAGTTGACGTGCTCGCGGTAGGTCTTGAAGAAGTGATGCACGCCGTCCTTGCCGAGCGCGTAGAAATAGTAGTTCGTGTCTGCCGGCTCCAGCGCCGCGCGGATGGACGCGAGGCCCGGATTGCAGATGGGCGTGGGCGGCAGGCCCTCGTGCATACGCAGGTTGTAGGGCGTATCCTTATCGAGGTCCGCCTGCGTGAGCGGGCCGGCATAGTTCTCGCCGTTCGCGTAGCCGAGACCGTAGATGACCGCTGCGTCGATCTCGAGCTTATGGTAGGTCTCGCCGACGTTGTTGAGGCGGTTGTAGATCACGGAGGCGATGTTCGTGCGGTCCTTGCCGTCCGTCTCCTTTTCAATGAGCGAGGCAATAATGAGGATCTCCTCAAGCGAATAGCCGGACTCCTCCACCTGCGTCATCAGCTCATCGTCCATGCGCTGCGAGAAGTTGTCGAGCAGGCGGCAGATGGCGTGAGACGGGTCCTCATTGACGAAGAACTCGTAGGTGTCCGGGAAAAGATAGCCCTCGAGCCTGGCGATGCCGGACTTGCCGGAGTCGAGGAAGCTGTAGTCGAAGCTCCCGCGCTCCGCCGCGCTGAGCAGCGCATCCTCGCTGTTGACGCCGTACTTGGCCAGCAGCGAAACGATCTGCCGCACGCTGTAGCCCTCCGGGATCGTGACGGTGACGGTATCGGCGTTGATGGTCGCGTTGTGGTTGCTCATGCCCTGAATGAGCGCGTTGTAGTCCATGTCGGTGTTGAGCTCATAGGTGCCGATGCCGATCTTGTCTCCCGCGTGGCGCACCGCGCCGAAGAGCTTGAAGAACCACTTGTATTCGATCAGCCCCTCGTTTTTGAGCTTTGTCGCAATGGAGTTGACGTCGTCGTCCTTCGTGACCTCGATGGTCGCGGTGACGGGCTCCTTATTGAACGCGCACATATCGTTTGCCAGCAGCCAGCCAACGCCCGCCAGGATCGCCGATACGGCGACCACAAAAATCAGCCAAAGCAGAAAGCGGCGCTCGCGGCCCTTGCGGCGGTTCCGTCGGCGGCGCTCCTCGCTCGCGGCGCTCTGCGCGGAATGGGTCGGACGCTCGCCGCCCTCGCGGCGGACCTGCCCGGCGTCCCATCGCGCGGTGTTGTATTTTTCCTCGTGATCCATAAGAGAACAGCACTCCTTTTCAAGAATCCTAAAAGTTTTTTCAGCGGTCAGGCCCCCATTTGCATTTTCCCGCATAGGATAAGGCAGAGCATGACAAGTGAGGTGAAACGTAAATGTGCAACAACAATGACTGCTCCTGCGTGTGGCTGATCCTGATCATCATTCTGATCCTCTTCGGCTGCGGCGGCTGTGGAAACAGCTGCGGCTGCGGGAACAACAGCAACAGCGGCTGCTGCTGTTGAGCGCGCTCGATCCTCCTGTGAAGATGGGACGCACCGCGTCCCTTTTCACACGCCGCCGCGCGGGACAGGCCTCAGCCCAGCAGGGCTTTGACGCGCGCATAGACCTCCTCATGGATGTCCTCGATGCCGCGCATCCGACCATCCCGCGTGCAGTCAACGCGCTGCCAGCCGCAGCGCGCGGCGACACCGCGCGCGTTCTCGCGGCACTCGCGCAGATAGGCGTCGTCCGCCTCGTGGATATCGGCGGCGGTGTGCGTCGCCCTTTCGCGCTCGCGCATGAGCCGCTCAGTCACCTCGGTCGGAACGTCGAGATAAAAGACCAGCGACGGCTCGGGAAGCCCGAGCAGCCCGTACTCAAAGCCGAAAAGCCAGTCAAGAAATTTCTCCCGCTCGCCGTCCGGCAGCTTGGACGCCTGATGCACCGCGTTGGAGGTCGTGTAGCGGTCGGCGATGAGCAGCCCGCCCGCTTCGTAGTAGCCGCCCCAGTCCTGCTTGTAGGAGGCGTAGCGGTCCACAGCGTAGAAGGTGGAAGCCGCGTAGGCATTCACATCGTCGGGATGCGAGCCGAACGCGCCGCCGAGGTACAGCTCGACGAGCGCGGCGGACTTTTCGCCGTAGCGCGGGAAGTTGAGCTTGCGGCAGTCCACGCCCTCGCGCTCCAGCCGCTCAAAGAGGAGCCGGGACTGCGTGGCCTTGCCGGAGCCGTCCGTCCCCTCAAAGACAATGAGCCTTCCCTTGTTCATTTCCGCTTCTCCCCCGCCACATGGACCAGAAAGAGCGGCAGCTTCATCATGCGTCCCGCGCGGGACGGGTTTTTGATGAGCCGGTAGAACCACTCAAGATTGTGCTTGCAGTAGAATTCCGGCGCGCGCTGCGCCACGCCCGCGAACACATCCAGAGAGCCGCCAAGACCCAGCAGCAGCTTTGCGCCCGTGGCCGCGCCATACTGCGCCATCCACTTCTCCTGCTTCGGCGCGCCGAGGCAGACGAGCGCCATGTCCGCGCCGCTCGTACGGATCTCCGCGGCGATGGCGTCGGATTCCGCGTCGGTAAAATAGCCGTCGTGCGTACCGGCAATCTGCAGCCCGGGCAGCTTCTCGCAGAGATTTTTCGCCGCCTGCTCCGCCACGCCCGGCTTCGCGCCGAAAAGATAGACCCTTTTCCCGGTCTCCGCGCAGTGCGCGAGCATCGCCGTACCGAACTCAATGCCCGGCACACGGGACTTGAGCGGTGTGCCGAGGAGCTTCGCGCCGTAGATGACGCCGATGCCGTCGGGCAGCACGAGGTCCGCGCCGTTCACGGCCGCCATCGCCTCCGCGTCCGCGCGGCAGGTCTCCACGATCTCGGGATTCGGCGTCACCACATAGTGCGCGCCCTCACCCGCAAGCAGCTCGCAGCCGCGCGCGACCGCCTCGGTCATGGTGAGATTGTCAAAGCCAACGCCTAAAATATCAATACGCATCGTATCGCCTCATTGTCTCATTTGTGGTAATTCGCCTTAGTATACCACGCTTGTCCCGCCGCGTGCAACACAAAAGCAAAAAGTTTCCGAAATCTTCAAAAAGAAAGGCTTCCCGAAATCGGGAAACCTTCTTTTTTACCGGTCCATGATCTCCAGTCCCGCCGTATCGTAGAGCACGCGGGCATGGTTGCGCCGCAGCAGCTCGCGCGAGAGCACATTCCCGGTGGTCTTATCCACCATCGTCCGATACACCTCGCCGCAGCGGTAGACAACGCCGTCCTCACGCACGAAGCGCTCGTTCTCCGCCGCGATGTGGTATTTGACCGCGAGCGGCGCATCCGTGCGCAGCTCGCCGCACAGGTGCGTAGGCGTCGTATGGACGAGAAGCTGGTACGTCTGCTCCGTGTCGTTGCGGAAGCGATAGTCGAGGTAGTTATAGAAGATGGACGTGCCTGTGCCGAACGGCACCTGACGGCCGAAGTCCGGAAAGAGGTCGAACTGGTCGTGGTGGTGCTGCTCCGTGATGGTCAGGGGCGCGTGGAGCACCATCCAATGGATCAGGTTGCTGAACTGGCACATCCCACCGCCGACGGCTTCGCCGGTCTGCGCGTTGGCAATGACCATACCGGTGCGGTAGCCGTTCGCGGCGCTGGGCCGCCCGACGAGGTGCCAGAACGAAAACGTCTCGCCCGGGCGTATGAGAATGCCGTTGATCTTCGGCGCGGCCAGCGCGAGGTTGACGGCCTTGTTGTCCTGCAAAACCGGATCGACCCTGCCGAGCGTGCGGCGGATGAGCGAATTGTGCCGACAGACGAGCGCGGGAAGCGGCGCCTCCATGCGCAGTTTCGGAAAGCGCTCCGCGGAAAATCCGTCGCGCAGCGTGCGGAGTGCACAGCTTTTTTCGACCGAGATGCGGTACGCGAGCGGCGAAAGCTCGCAGAACAGTCTTCGGTGCATGATGCTCTTACCTCTCTTCTCTCTTTCTTACCACGAGCCGTTGCCGAGGATCTCGCCGTACCAGCCGCCGTCCGCCGCGATGAGCCTGCAGCGGTAGAACGTGGTGTAGGTCCCTGCGGGCAGACCGTCTCCCGCCTCCACCGGCTGCATATCGTGTTCGTCGTAGCGCGCCGTCAGCTCCTCCGCGTGCGTGGGGACAAAGTACCCGTTCATATAAAAGCCGTATTCGCCCTCCCTCAGCTTGCCGAGCCGGCGCATCTGCTCGTTGTCGTCATCGCTCAGGAAGCTGTACGCCTTTGCCCTCACAAAGCCGCAATGGTAAACATTGTCCTCCGGCACGCGCGTCAGCGCGTTCCAGTAGGCGTCGGCCCAGCTCTGCGCGGCCTCCTGCCACGACTGCCCCTCGTCGGCGATGAAGATTACCGGCGCACGACGCACATCAGCAAGCTCCAGCATGTCGTACCATTCGCGCACCACGCCGTAAAGCGAGGTCCCCTCGACCGGCACAATTGAGCCGTCGCCAAGGCCCGCGCCGCTCGCCATATAGCGGCCGAGCAGCGAGCCGTCGCTCCGGCAGTAGGAAATGAGGTTGGAGTCCTCGTAGACCTCCAGATAGCAGCCGTCGGAAACGGTCAGGCGGATCGCCTTGTCTCCGCCCGCGTACACAGCATCCTCCCACGGTGTGTAGGTATATTGGTCCAGCGGGCAGGGCCCACCCGAGATGGCAAAGTCGTTTCGGCAGCTCCCCAGCTCTCTTGCTCCGCTGAGCAGGGTCAGCTCCACGCCCGTGCCGTGCTCCAGACAGTCGATCTCATATTGGAACCTCTGCTCCGTCGTCCAGCGAAGGCTCTCGTCCGGCGTAAAGCTCGTGAGCGCGGCGCGCAGCAGCGCCTTGTCCTCTGCCGACGTAACGCCGTTCACCGAGTAACAGGAGAGCACATAGCAGTGATCGTCGTCGATCGGGACAAAATACAGCTCCTCATGCGCGTAGCCGTATGCGGCATCATAGCCGCCCCCTACATTATAGTAATAGTCCAGCGGCGCGCTCAGGTCGGTCTCAAAGCGCCACGCGCCGATGGAGGCGTAGTACGCCTTGATGTCCTCCATGTTGCCGTCCGCTCTTGTGACCTCAAAGTATGTGCTTCCATCCGTGTCCACGCTGGAGAGAGGCTTCCATTGCATCCATTGCGGCGTGAATAGCCAGTCGGTCGGCACATAGACGGACCAGCCATCGCCCTCGTAGCGGTGGAATGCAGCCGTCTTCCTGACCGCGCTGCCGGTTCCGTCCGTATAGGTCAGCGTAACTCTGTGCAGATAGCGCGGATAGTCGGTCTCGTCAAGCGCAAGGTGGTCGGCGCACCAATCGTAGAGTGCCTCGCGGTAGTACGTCCTGCTGGAATCGTTTATGTAGTCCTTTACCATCCCCCATGTTCCGGTGTACAGAATGCGATAGCCGTCCGCGTTCGCAAGCACAACGAGCACATCGTACTGCCTGTTGTCGTACCAGCCATCGCCTATGCTGTACCAATCTCCCTGATCTGCCAGTGAAAGGCTTTCCTCGTCCGCAAAGCGCACCGCGTAATCGTAGCACCACAGCTCGGGTCTGCCGTCCAGCTCCGGGAAAACGCCGTCCAGCACGGCAGCGCGCTCCAGCTCGGTCGCCCAGGTCGTCGTTTTTGTAGCTGTACTCCAGAACGGTGACCGGCAGAACCTTGCCCTCCGGGATACCCAGACGCTTGGACATGGAACCGGCGGCGATGTTGCGGATGATGACCTCCAGCGGAACGATGTGTACTTTCTTGACAACGGTCTCGCGGTCGGAAAGCTCCTTGACAAAGTGGGTCGGGATGCCTTTGGTCTCCAGCATCTGCATCAGGTAGTTGGTGACGCGGTTGTTGATGGCGCCCTTGCCGGCGATGGTGCCCTTCTTCAGGCCATTGAAGGCGGTGGCGTCGTCCTTGTAGTCAACGATGTACAGCTCCGGGTCCTCGGTCGCATATACCTTTTTGGCTTTGCCCTCATAAAGCATGTCACATTTTTTCATTGTAATTACCTCCATACTTCTCTATTCTCTCTGTATCTTAGCAACCCAGCTCCTGCTGGAGTTTTTTGTCCTTTTCGATGACCGCCTGGCACATCTGCTGCTTCATCGCGTCCAGCTGGGAGGCCAGGGCCTCGTCGCTCAGCGCCAGCATCTGCACCGCCAGGATGGCCGCATTTTCCGCGCCGTTGATGGCGACGGTGGCAACCGGAATGCCGGAAGGCATCTGCACGGTAGCAAGCAGAGCATCCAGACCGTCCATGGCACCGCCCTTCATCGGGATGCCGACCACCGGCAAAGTGGTGTTGGCGGCAAAGGCACCTGCCAGGTGGGCCGCCATACCGGCAGCGCACAGGATAACACCGTAACCATTGGCGCGGGCAGATTTGGCGAAGGCAGCGGCGGCTTCCGGCGTACGGTGGGCGGAAAGAATGTGCGCCTCAAACGGTACATCGAAATCTTTCAGCACCCCGCAGGCACTTTTTACAACCGGCCAGTCACTGTCAGAACCCATGATGATGGCAACCTTTTTACGGTTCGGCATGTTACAGATCCTCCTTCAAAAAATAAGAGCGCGGTGTACACGGGTACACTGCGCTTATACAAGGCTATTATGCTTATAATACACCGCATGAAGAACACAGCTGCGCAAACCGACCGGGAATGGTCCGAAAAGATTCGTGTAATGCACAAAGTCGCCCTCCATCCTTTAATGTATGGCTGGATCCCCCGGCGGGCTGTGTACAGAATAACACACAAAACACCCGTACGGAAAATCTCTGTAATTAAAGTGTAAAGCGTGCAGCGCAAAAAAGCAAGAGCCAAAACTTTTTTTGGCGCACTTCCTATTGTGTTTAAAATAAGATAGGGCTTTTTGTCAAAGTTGATGGAGAAAAGCGGGGTGAAGTATGACTTTTTTGATAAGGATTTTTGTGCTATAATAACCATACCAGAAAATACTGCCATAAGGCAGGATGGGAAAGGGGTATCGCAATGAAATTGTTCCACACAGCCCTTGTGCTTGGCAAGGGGGGCTTTGGCACACAGCTGGGAGAAATGCTGGCGGAAGCCGGCGGCTATTCCCGTATTTTGTACCTGGATGACCAGGCACCGGACGCTGCGGGCAAACTGGCAGATTACCTGGATCCCACCATCAGGGAACGCTGCACCGCGGCTTTTGTGGGCCTTGGCAACAATGAGCTGCGGCTGCAATGGCTGCAAAAGCTGGTGGCTGCGGGCTACCAGACACCGGTGTTTGAACACCCGGCGGCAGAAGTATGCAGCAGCGCAGCCCTGGGGGCAGGGACCGTGGTGCTGCCATTTGCCTTTGTGGGCGCAGGAACCAAAGTGGGGGCAGGGGGCATCATCAATGCCGGTGCCATTGTGGACCATAACGCCGTGCTGGAAGACGGTGTGCATGCCGCCCCCCGTGCAACCATCAAAGCCGGGGCAACCGTGGAGCGCTGCATGAAAGTGGACAGCGGCGAAATTATCCGCAGCCCATGGGAAAAATAATGCAGCTGCGCGGAACCGGCAGCCAAACAATGCAGGCAGAATTTTGAAAAAAACGGCCCCGCAATTTGGGTATATTGCGGTGTTGCCTTAATAATAAACGAACGTAAAAACCAGCCGCCTGCCGTGCAAATGCACAAAGCAGGCGGCTGGTTTTATAAGTCGTAAGCAAAAGGCGAAAATCAAGCAGGGAACAACCTGCCAAAAGAAGCAAAGCGCTTACCCGACGTTTTCAACATTCTCCTCACCATCCACCGGCAGGGTGGTGCGCGGGGTCACGCTGAGGGGGTCGGGCAGGGTGTTGTTTTCAACATCCTGCAACACCTGCGGCACACC
>ERZ773178.4616-NODE-4616-length-10263-cov-5.128918_pt1 | contig 10263 bp, 8 predicted proteins | sample MGYA00580533_ERZ773178 | MGnify/ENA primary metagenome ERZ773178 (study PRJEB29015, sample SAMEA2737859) | human gut metagenome | biome: human gut; feature: human-associated habitat; material: faeces | place: China | collected 2012 ...
ACTTTCATTACTATTTGTGCCGCCGGCTGAAGGCGGCGGAATGGAGATTAGTATGAACTTTATCAAACAGAAATGCATTACAGCAGCAGTATTATTGCTGGTTGCTATTTTGTCCATAACGGTTGTAGGAAAATACGCCTCCGCCCCGGAGAATCATCAGAAGACCATCACCTCTCTGGATGAGAAAAAACAGACTGTCATGGAACTGACGGCGGCATCCACGGTGACTTCTGCACTGATCACCTTGCTTCCGGGCGACACGGCAACACCTATTGCGGAGAAAATGGCAGATGTCAGCGGATACCTGCTAGTGGTCCTCTGCGCTATCTATCTGGAAAAATATCTCGTGACGATTACCGGTTATGTGGCATTTACCTACCTGATTCCGATTGCCTGCGGCTTGTGGATGCTCAACCTGATCTTTGCAAATGCCACCGTGCGAAAACTGGCAGCAAAACTGGCCGTGTTTGGTTTGGCAATCTCCCTCGTGGTTCCTGCCAGTGTGAAGATCTCCGACCTCATCGGTGATACTTATCAGGCCCAGATCGAAGCAACCATTGAAGATGCCAAGAACACACAGAACATACTGGAAAACAGTGGCGTGGTGGATGATACCAATGCGACGGAAACAACCGGAACCGGAACAACAGAAGCTTCTGGAACTGTTACAGGTAATGTGCAGGAGAAGGAAAACAATAACTCCGGATCTGTCTCAAACATTTTCGACTGGGCAAAAGACGCTATTTCCGGCGCTAAAGATTCAGTGGCAAATGTTGTGGAAAACGTGACGGTTTCTACCGAAGAACTGGTACAGAAGGTGGAGAATTCCCTGAATCATTTTATCGAGGCGGTTGCCGTGATGATCATTACTTCCTGCGTGATCCCGATGCTGGTACTGTTATTGTTCTTCTGGATGGTGAAGATCGTGCTGGATGTGGATCTGAGTGGCGTGAAGATCAAGGGGATGTTGCCGGAGCGGAAGGAATAAGTGAAAAGAAACGAGGGGAAAAATGGAATATCTTGCACATATTGATGGAGACAGAGCACAATCCATAAAGGATCACCTGCAGGGAACTGCAGACCTTGCGGAAGAATTTGCGGCAAAATTCGGGAAAGCAGACTGGGGATACTGTTGTGGAATGCTGCATGATATCGGAAAATATTCCGCGGAATTTCAAAAGAAGATCAAGGGAAATCTGGACATTCGCGTGGACCATTCCACTGCCGGAGCAAAGGTCTGCGAAAAACTGGATGGTTACTATTGGCTCCTGACTTACTGCATAGCAGGGCATCATGCAGGGTTGCCGGATCTGGGACGAGAGGGATTGCCGTCCTCTTTGCTGGGGAGACTTAAGAAAAGGTTGTGCGATTACAGTGCGTATGAAAAGGAAATAGAAATCCCTCAAATTACCACACCACCCATTGCCATGAATCCGGAAAAGGATCCAAACTTTGCGCTGAGTGTATTTATCCGCATGTTGTATTCCTGTCTGGTGGATGCGGATTTCCTGGACACGGAACGTTTTATGAGTAACGGGACGGTTCAAAGGGATTCCGGAGAATGTATGGAAGTTCTTTTGGATAAGTTAAAAGACTGGATATCGAAATGGCTTGTGAATCGTGATGACATAACAGTTAATGGAAGAAGGTCTGAGATTCTTCGAAATTGTCTGGAGCAGGGAAAAGCCCCCAAAGGATTGTTTCAGCTTACAGTGCCTACCGGTGGAGGCAAAACCGTGGCTTCCCTGGCATTTGCGTTGCAGCATGCAGTGGAACATCATATGGATCGTGTGATTTACGTGATTCCCTATACCAGCATCATTGAGCAGAATGCGCAGGTGTTCAGGGAAATTCTGGGTAATGAAAATGTGTTGGAAAATCACAGCAATGTAGACTATGAGATCTCGGAAGACTTCAAACCTATGCAGCTGGCAGCGGAAAACTGGGATAAACCGGTGGTAGTTACCACAAATGTTCAGTTTTTTGAATCCCTGTACGCTAATAAGTCATCAAAATGCAGAAAACTACATAATATAGTAAACAGTGTCATCATATTCGATGAGGCGCAGATGCTTCCTCCAAATTATTTGAAACCGTGCATGGCGATGATAGAAGAACTGTTGCAGCAGTATGGGACAAGTGTTGTACTGTGTACGGCGACGCAGCCGGCATTACAGCAGTTTCTGCCTGAAAAGTATGTTGCCCGGGAATTATGCCCACGGAGAGAGGAACAATTTCGATTTTTTGAAAGGGTAACCTATCAGAATATTGATACCGTCACGGAAGAGGAAATGGCGGAGAAACTACAGCAGGAGTGGCATGCACTGTGTATCGTGAACACGCGAAAAAGAGCACAGCGGCTTTACGAACGGCTGCAGGGAGAGGGCGTTTACCATTTATCAACCACCATGTATCCGGCGCATAGAAGACGAGTGCTTGCGGAGATTGGGAAACGCTTGGATGACAAAAAAGGGAAAAAATGTATCGTCATTTCGACAAGCCTTGTGGAAGCCGGAGTGGATCTGGATTTTACTTCAGTATATCGGGAACTTGCCGGAGTGGATTCCATCATTCAGGCAGCCGGTAGGTGCAACCGAAATGGTGAAAGAGGGAAAGAAGACAGCATTGTTCGGATTTTCCGGTGGAACGAGAGAGAAAATGTATCCGGTCAGCGGCAGCAGATCGACACAACCAAAAATCTGCTGGAGGAAGGCAGGGATATTACCGCACTGGATAATATTACAGAATATTTTCGGAGACTATATCGCATCAAGGGCGAAAGCCTGGATATGAAGAAAATTCTGGAGAAATTCGATGGTGGAGATTACCAATTTGCGACGGTTGCGAAAGATTTTAAGCTGATTGAAGAAAATACGGTTACGGTATATATCGACCAAGAACCGGAAGCGAAGGCTCTTTTGCAGGAAATTCGGCAGCAGGGACTGACAAAGAGCCGTATGCGAAAAGCAGGGCAATATTGTGTAAGTATTCGGAAAAAAGGGGAATATGAGAAACGGAAGATGTTGTTTGAAGAAATGCGTGATGCGGGGATGGTAGAAGCGGTAGATCCGGGTGCGCAGGATTTTTATGTGCTGACGCAGGAGGAACAATACCGGGAAGACACCGGATTGAAACTGGAAGTGGAATTGGGCGTAATGATGATGTTTTAATGTTGCAGTAAATGGAAGTAGCGGTACACGATGGAAAAGTGTACCGCTACCTTGTGATTTTACAAGAAACATAATTATTTCAATCCACAGGAAATATACCTGACACTGAAAGTATACCATATATTTTAAAAAATTATAATACATATTATTTAGAATTCAATTATGTTTAATGTAACAAAATAAAAAATGGGTATTGCAAATATATTAGACTTGTAGTATAGTGAATTTGTCAGATAAATACAGATAAACTAAAATATTGTCATATCATATCTGCGAAAAGACAGTATTTTATAAAGGGGGTATTGTTGTCAGACAGAAAATAGTACTACAAGGGAACAGTAAACGGGAACAGCGCTTTAATTGTGGAAAGAAGGTGGAATAAATGGGAGTCGGAGTAAAAGTAAATGTATGGGGAGACTATGCATTGTTTTCGAGACCCGAACTCAAAGTTGAACGCTACAGCTATGACATCATCACGCCCTCAGCGGCACGCGGTATTTTGGAAGCCATTTACTGGCATCCGGGAATGCGGTGGATCATCGACAAAATCTATGTCAAAAACCCTATCCAATTTACAAGTGTACGACGAAATGAAGTAAAAAGCAAGATCCTGGCAAGCAATGTATTGCAGGCATACAACGGTGCAGACAAAACATTGTATATTAGTACGAAGGAGGACATTGTACAGAGAGCATCACAGCTGCTCTGCAATGTAAGCTACACCATCGAAGCTCATTTTGAAATGACAGAGAAAGCCAATGCTTCTGATAATCCCGGAAAATTTAAGGACATTATCATGAGACGGCTGCGTAAAGGAGAATTTTATTATATGCCATACTTCGGTTGTAGAGAATTCTCGGCGCATTTTGCTCTCTGCGAGGAAGAAGAAATTCATACCGCCTATGATGTAGTAGAAGAAAAAGATCTTGGCATCATGCTGTTTGACATGGATTACAGTGATCCGGAAAATATCAAACCTATGTTTTTCCGGGCGGTAATGCGTCATGGCGTGGTGGATCTGAGAGATTGCGAGGTGCTGCGATGATATTACAGGCACTGGTAAAATACTATGAAAATCTGGCAGAACAGGGAAAAGTTTCCAGGCTTGGGTGGTGCCATGCAAAAGTATCCTACGAAATCAATTTGTCTTCGGAGGGGGATATCATAGGTATTACCTCCAGAAAAATAGAGGATATGCGTGGCAAGAAAGCAGTCTGGGTACCGGCAAATCTCGTCGTACCGGAGATGGTGACCAGATCCTCCGGCGTGGCAGCCAATTTCCTGTGCGATAATTCCAAGTACATGCTGGGCATTGATGCAGAAGGGACGAATCCGCGTGTAATGGATTGTTTCCAGGCGACAAAAGAAAAGCATGGACAGATCCTGCAATCTGCACAAGGAAAAACAGCCCGGGCAATTTTAGCCTATTTTGAAAAATGGGATCCGGAGAAAGCTGCAGAATATCCCGTGATCCGGGAGAACTGGGAAGAGTTGACAGAAGGCGGCAATCTTATTTTCTCCGTGGAAGGGCAGGAAGCACAGGATGATCCGGAGATTCGTGATTGCTGGGAGAATTATCGGGCACAGAATGGCGGAGAAGATAACGGCATTTGTCTGGTTACTGGCAAAAAAGCCGAGATATCACGAATTCATAAAGCAATCAAAGGAGTACCTGGGGCACAGTCCAGTGGAGCGGCGCTGGTGTCATTCAATGCACCGTCATTTGAGTCTTACGGAAAGGAACAGAGTTATAATGCACCGGTGGGAAAATATGCGGAATTTGCCTATACCACTGCACTGAATTATTTGTTGTCCCAGCGAGACTACACTTTTTCCATGGGAGATTCCATGATAGTGTACTGGGCGGAAAGCGGTAAAGAGCAGTATCAGAAGTGTTTTCTGAATATGTTTAGACCCACGAAGGATAACCAGAAAAAACTGAAGGACATTTTCGACAGCCTGAAAGAAGATACGAAAATCTATCTGGAAGATGCGGAGATGGATCCAAAACAGAATTTTTACATATTGGCATTAGCTCCGAATGCGGCGCGATTGTCGGTCCGTTTTTTCTATGTAAATTCTTTTGGTAATATCTTACAGAATATAGCAGAACATTATGAACGGCTCAAAATCGTAAAACCGGTGTGGGCAGAGCAGGATTATCTGGGAATTCGTGATATGCTGAATGAAACAGTGAATCAGAAATCAAAAGATAAGACACCGGCTCCGAACATGGCAGCGCTGGTATTGCAGGCAATTTTATCCGGTGGACGATATCCGACAAGCTTATATGCGAACACTCTGATTCGTATTCGGGCTGAGAGTGGGGATAAAAAAATAAGCTGGGGACGAGCAGCAATCATCAAGGCGTATTTAATAAAAAACTATGATTGTATGAAAGGAGAAAAATTTATGGGACTGAATAAAGACTGCAATGATGCAGCCTATGTGTTGGGCAGATTGTTTTCTGTATTGGAAACTATACAGAAGGAAGCAAATCCGACCATCACAACAACAATCCGTGATCGCTATTTTAATTCCGCTTGTGCGACACCTGCGGTTATTTTCCCGGTGCTGATCAAACTGAAAAACAGCCATGTGAAAAAGCTGGAACGGGATAAAGGCGGTGCAAAAGTCTATTACGAAAAAGAATTGACGGAAATTATGGGAAAACTGGATGATTTTCCGAAACGGTTGTCGCTGGAGCAACAAGGACAGTTTGATCTTGGCTACTATCATCAACAGCAGGAAAAATATAAAAAAGGGGAGGACAAATAAATGAGTGAAGTGATCAAAAACAGATATGAGTTTGTAGTATTATTTGATGTGGAGAACGGCAATCCCAACGGAGATCCCGATGCGGGCAATATGCCAAGAGTAGACCCGGAGAGCGGACTAGGTCTGGTAACGGATGTCTGCCTGAAACGTAAGATCCGTAATTATGTCGAGACTGTAAAAGAGGATGCTCAGGGGTATAAAATCTACATTAAGGAAGATGTACCGTTAAACCGCAGCGATAGAGAAGCCTGTGCAGATATGGGACTCACCGAAACAGATGATAAGAAGGTGACAGAGGAACTCAAAAAGCTAAAGAAAAATGATCCCGGTGTAGATCTTAAACTGAAAGACTATATGTGCCGAAATTTCTATGATATCCGTACTTTTGGAGCCGTAATGACTACGTTTGTAAAAGCATCGCTGAACTGCGGGCAGGTGAGAGGACCCGTGCAGATCGGATTTGCCAGAAGCATCGATCCGATCATCAGCCAGGAAGTAACCATCACCAGAGTTGCTATCACCACAGAGAAAGATGCGGAAAACAAGAATACAGAGATGGGAAGAAAGACCATTGTTCCTTACGGTCTGTATCGTGCAGAAGGCTATATTTCCGCAAATCTGGCACGGAAAGTAACTGGATTTTCCGAAGACGATCTGGAACTGTTATGGGAAGCGATCCTTAATATGTTTGAAGTAGATCACTCCGCAGCGAGAGGAAATATGGCGGTGCGAGAGCTGATCGTATTCAAACATAGCAAAGAATTGGGTGACTGTCCGGCATATAAATTATTCGATGCCGTAGAAGTGAAGAAAAACGAGGATGTGGAATATCCCAGAAAATATCAGGATTATACAGTTACTGTTCACGAGGAGCAGATTCCTGATTCTGTGGAAGTGAGAAGGATGAATTAATGGAATATGCAGAAGATGATTATCTCATGATATCCGGGATCCAGCATTTCAGATTCTGCAAAAGACAGTGGGCACTGATCCATATAGAGCAACAGTGGGCTGAAAATGAACATACGGTAATCGGTGAATTAATGCATAAGAAAGCACATGATCCATATCTTACCGAAAAAAGAAGAGACACGATCATAGCGAGAGCATTACCCGTGGCGTCCAGAGAAATGGGCGTCACGGGTGAGTGTGATGTGGTGGAATTCCATAGACGTGAGGATGGAATCCGCCTGCATGGGCACAGGGGTAATTTTTCGGTATATCCGATCGAATACAAGAAGGGAAAGCCGAAGATCACAGAGGAAGACAAATTACAATTAGCGGCGCAGGCAATGTGCCTGGAAGAAATGTTTTCCACACAGATTCCGGAAGGTGCACTCTTTTACGGAGAGACAAAACGGAGGGAAATCGTGGAGATCACGGAAGAACTTCGCAGCGAAGTGCGGGAGATGTTTCAGGAAATGCATCAATATTATGAGCGGCGGTATACACCGAAAGTAAAGATGGGAAAGAACTGTACTTCCTGTTCTTTAAAGGAACTTTGTATGCCCAGACTCGCAAAAACCGGTTCTGTGAAAAACTATATGGATCAGGTGCTTATGGAGGAAAACGTATGAAAAAATTATTGAATACGTTATATGTTACTTCCGAAAACAGTTACCTGGCGTTAGATGGTGAAAATATCGTTATTTACGATGATAAAAAAGAACTTGGCAGAGTTCCGCTACATAATCTCGAGGGAATTGTATCGTTCGGATATCGGGGAACCAGTCCGGCACTTATGGGTGCCTGTGCAGAACGAAATATTTCTCTGTGTTACATGACTCCCCAGGGAAAATTTCTGGCACGGGTCACCGGAAAAGTGAGGGGCAACGTGATCCTGCGGGAACAACAGTATACCAGTAGCAAAGATGAACTGGTGGGATTGGAGATTGCTAAAAATTGTATCCTCGGAAAAGTACATAATGCCAGGTGGGTTCTGGAGCGGGCAGTCAGAGATCATAGTATGCAGATTGATGCAGAGCGGGTAAAAAAGGCATCCGAAATGCTGAAAAATTCTTTGATATTGATTCAGAACAGCACCTCCGGGGACGAACTCAGGGGATATGAAGGAGAGGCAGCCAGTATTTATTTTAGCGTGTTTGACGAATTGATTCTGCAGCAGAAAAAAGATTTTACATTTCAAGGCAGGAATAAAAGACCGCCCTGCGATAAAATGAACGCAATGATGTCTTTTGTGTATACATTACTGACAAATATGGAAGCATCTGCACTGGAGTGCGTAGGGTTAGATCCCTGCGTGGGATATCTGCACACAGAGCGCCCAGGCAGAGCATCGCTGGCGCTGGATATGATGGAGGAACTAAGATCCGTGTTGGCGGATCGCTTTGTGCTGTCGTTGGTAAATAAACGGATGATCACAGCTAAAAATTTTACCCAAAAAGAAAACGGCGCGGTTCTTCTGGATGATGATGGACGAAAGGTAATACTGACGGAGTGGCAGAATCGTAAAAAGGAAACCATAACGCATCCCTATTTGCAGGAAAAAGTGGAATGGGGTATGGTTCCTTATGTGCAGGCAATGCTGCTGGCACGATTCCTACGTGGCGATTTGGACGGCTATCCTGCATTCCTATGGAAGTGAGGTGTGGTATGTTAGTATTGATCACATACGATGTCAACACAGAAAATGCAGCCGGCAAAGCAAGGCTGCGAAAAGTGGCAAAGCAATGCGTCAACTATGGAAGAAGAGTTCAGAATTCAGTATTTGAATGCTTTTTGGATAATGCACAGAGCATTGCGTTGAAGGCAACACTTGAGGATATCATTGATACAGAAAAGGACAGCCTTCGCTTCTATTACCTGGGGAATAAATACCAGACCAAGATAGAACATATTGGAGTGGATAGAGGAATAGCTCCGGATCAGCCACTGATTTTGTGACTGATGCGAAAGCCAAGCGCACATAAAATGCCTAGGCGATTCGCACCTGAAAAATTGTAAGATTTTTGAAATAACATACATAGATATTTTTAATTAAGGAAGTTTGTTATAAAAAATAAATGTATTACACAATTTTTGCTAAGAGAGAAGAGAACTTTTTGGCGAAAATTGATGTCGCTCCCCTCGCGGGAGCGCGGATTGAAATCCTCTATTTATGGGTATCCCATTACCTTGCCGCCGTCGCTCCCCTCGCGGGAGCGCGGATTGAAATCTGCTATGAACAACGCTATGAAGGAAGCTGCAAATGGTCGCTCCCCTCGCGGGAGCGCGGATTGAAATTTGTTATGAGCCATGACCTTATCGAAAGACTCAGTCGCTCCCCTCGCGGGAGCGCGGATTGAAATATGTCTGTCTGCATGAGATACCCGTTTGCAGGAAGTCGCTCCCCTCGCGGGAGCGCGGATTGAAATATCCGAATAGCGATGCAGCAAGGGAAACTCCCTAGTCGCTCCCCTCGCGGGAGCGCGGATTGAAATTAAAGCATAGCACGGTAACTGACAAAAATCAATGTCGCTCCCCTCGCGGGAGCGCGGATTGAAATCTTGTCGGTGCCGTCGGTACTACTGGTGCCGCTGTCGCTCCCCTCGCGGGAGCGCGGATTGAAATATGCACTGGCGTTTTAACAGCTTCAACGACTTTACGTCGCTCCCCTCGCGGGAGCGCGGATTGAAATACTTTTAATTGCGGGGCAACTAACTTACGTGCTCTGTCGCTCCCCTCGCGGGAGCGCGGATTGAAATATCATGGCAGTCATGGTGCAGTTTAGCAATGAAAGTCGCTCCCCTCGCGGGAGCGCGGATTGAAATGATAGTTGCACATCATCGGAATCATACAAGAATGTCGCTCCCCTCGCGGGAGCGCGGATTGAAATGGTTCTCACGCCGGTTATCAAAGCATCTCGGCCGGTCGCTCCCCTCGCGGGAGCGCGGATTGAAATATCATAGACGCGTCGCAAATCCGGCAGTTTGCCGTCGCTCCCCTCGCGGGAGCGCGGATTGAAATATATCCGACAAACGAAAAGTCATCATACGCAAACGTCGCTCCCCTCGCGGGAGCGCGGATTGAAATCACGCCGTATACGGTAACTTGATCGCTCCCACCGTCGCTCCCCTCGCGGGAGCGCGGATTGAAATTTCGCCCTTTGGCGAAAGCTGGGAGAGCCACTGGTCGCTCCCCTCGCGGGAGCGCGGATTGAAATTTCGCCCTTTGGCGAAAGCTGGGAGAGCCACTGGTCGCTCCCCTCGCGGGAGCGCGGATTGAAATTTCGCCCTTTGGCGAAAGCTGGGAGAGCCACTGGTCGCTCCCCTCGCGGGAGCGCGGATTGAAATTTCGCCCTTTGGCGAAAGCTGGG
>ERZ773178.4626-NODE-4626-length-10246-cov-7.033167_pt1 | contig 10246 bp, 4 predicted proteins | sample MGYA00580533_ERZ773178 | MGnify/ENA primary metagenome ERZ773178 (study PRJEB29015, sample SAMEA2737859) | human gut metagenome | biome: human gut; feature: human-associated habitat; material: faeces | place: China | collected 2012 ...
GTAAAAATGGCCGAAGTGGCAGCCAAACAATTATACCGTATCCGAGAGAGCCGCCGCCAGCGCCCGTGGAGCCGCCGGGCTGAGAGGGCGTCGTGCCGCCCGCGGAGCCGCTGTCCGCGGTAAAGCGCCATGTCCCGCGGAACACCACGGTCATGCCCTCTAAGGTGCCGCCGTCCCAGCCGGAGAAGGCCCATGTGCCGGTCAGGCCGCCGTTTTGCGCGTTGGAGGTCGAAGCGGCGGTGAAGGTGGTGTCCACCGCGTCCCTCGCCTGCTCCGCGCTGCGATAAGCCCTGCTGTCGGTGGGCAGCTTTCTGTCGGAGGGGGCTTCGCCCCAGTCATAGCGCACCGTGTAGGTCTTTACCTCCGGCTGCTCCGAGGCCTCCCGATAAACGAAGGTGACCGTGGAGCCGCTGACCTCCTTCTTGACAAAGGCGTGGCCGTTCAGGGTCTGAGGCGGCTGCCAGTTCACGCTTGCGCCTGTCGGAAGCGGCAGAACGGAGGGCGCGGTGTTGGGCATCGCCGTGCCGTCCTCCAGCGCATAGCGAACGGTGACGGCGGTGTAGGTCTGATTTTCGGTGCGGTCGTTGGCAAGGATGTTCCCCGCCCCGTCCGCCACCTCAAAGCCGATGGTGTCGCCGGCGTACAGCGCCGTGTCCTCTGAGAGCTTATAAACGAGAGAGCAGTTGACGAGGCCGGAATCAAAGTTGCTGCCCGTGTATTCCAGCGCGCCCTTGGGCCAGAACTTGGACTTTTCGCTCCAGACGGGAATGGTAAAGCGCTGCTCCGCCAGAATTTCTTTGCCGTCTGCCGTGACCGCCCGGCTGCCGTCAGCGTGCTGCACCCACAGGCGCAGCGTCACGGTCTGCTCCTCGGTGTCGGAGAGGTTTTGAACGATGGTGCGCAGCTCGATCTCCTGCCCCTTCATGTTCGGAGAGAAGTGGTTTTTATAGCCACCGCTCAAAAGGCGTTTCTTCCGATCCTGCTGATAATTCCCATAGCCGACGGAATTTGCCTGCCGGTAAGCGTCGTCGTTCTCGGAGGGGTTTCTATACTTGCCGGTGTAGAGCTTCACCTCGGGGATCGCCGCATAGAGGGCGGGCGGGTCGGAGATCAGCTGGCTCATGCGCTTGGTGCCCTGAAGGGTGCACACGTCGCAGAATTCGCTTTCCCTGCTATCCCGCATGAGGCACTCAGCGCTGGAATTGTACGCATACGAATTGTCAGCGTACGGGCAGGAATAGGTGCGGCGGAAGCCCAGCATATTCTTCCACCTTACCTCCGTGGGGTCTGCCGTGTGAGAGATATTCAGCGAGGTGCGGTAGTCCTTCTCCTCCACGGGGGTCGGGCTGCCCCGGTACTCGTCGCCCAGATGAAACAGTCCGTGTCCCAGCTCATGGCGCAGGATAAACGGGGAGTCGTTGTGTTTTGCGGCTGCCAGAATATAGTGGATGCCGCTTTTTATATCATCGTGGGAGCCGCCGAAATATTCCCCGCTGTTCGCCAGCACAACAAACTGATTGATGTGCTCATAAACGTAATCATACTGTCTGTATTCATCGGCCTCCGGCATGGTCGTGTTGGGAATATGCGCGTCATGGATCTTTTCAAGGAAGGACGTACCTATGATGCGCTCCAAAATGTGGTTTCTCCAGCCTCCGTAGTTGACGGAGATGCCGTTTTTATTCGCCTGGAAAAACGTGCTGCTGCCGTTAAAGCCGTCTTTCGACGCCGTGCAGAGCGCATAGACGTTGAAACGGTCCGCCATGCTGCGGTACGGCTCCGTGTTCAGCGTTGCCTGCCACAGCCGCTGAACATCCTTGATGAAATCCGCCTGCTGGCTTTTGGTGTAGCCCTCGGCGCAGAACAGGATCACCATGTTCTCCGTGTCGCTGCGGGGCTTCTGGATCACATACACCGGAATGGTGGGGTTGGCGTACTCACGGTCGGTCGTGTAGCGCTCGCTCATCTCTACCTGAAGATACGTCTCGGTGTCCACATCCCAGTTCCCGTCGCCGGTGTCCCGCTCAGCGGGAGAAAGAGGGGTGCTGTCCGCGGGCTTGCCCGGCGCGGCGCCCACATAGGGGTCAGCCGCCGTGCCGCTGCCGGAGGTCACGGCATAATACGCCGCGTCCAGATAGAACGCCGGACGGACGCCGTAGTAGCCCTTGCAGGGCGCGTCGCGTCCGATGCTCCCCTGCGGGCTTACATAGCGCATATCGTGGTTGCAGTCCGTCACCGGCGTCCGCAGCCAGTAGCTCCAGTTCACGCCGTTCCGATTCTGCGCGATGTAGTAGCCGCCGAGGTTTTCATAGACGGTGTGGAGCTGCTTGACATCCAGCAGGAACACCTTGTCGGTGATGTTTTCGTAATGCGCGCCCTCGTAGCCGTCCGCCACCGAGCCGATGTCGGTGTTGTAGGGGAGGTCGGCCCCCGGCGCGTCGATGTAGCCCGCGGTGTACTCCGGATGGGAAACGATGGCGCGCTGCGTCACCGTCTTGATGGCGGCGGCCTCGTCCGGCGTAAAGCCGTTGAGGAAGCCCGCCTTGCCGTCATACGCGCCGCCGCCCACAATATAGCCGTCCTTGGGCGGGTTGCCGCAGAGCCATTTCACCTGTCCGGCGTCGGCGTCGGAATTGAGCCACGAGCGCATATCGCTGTCGCGCCAGTGGTTGGAGCCGTATTTGCTCCGGTAGCTGCTGCGGCGGTGAGAGCCGCTGACGGAATTTTCGCTGGTCTGCGCGTCATAGGGCATAGAGTCGCACAGTACCCTGTCCGAGAGCATCAGGGGGCCGTTTTCGTCCACGCTGACGCAGCGCCACAAGATCGGCTCGCCGTCGTAGCTGCCCAGTTGAATGTAATCGCCCAGCTGAACGCCCGTCTCCGCGCCCGCGGCCCTGACCGGCAGAGGGAGCAGGCAGAGCGTCAGAACAGCGGAAAGGAGCAGAGCCGTCACTCTGCCGTTTCGCTTGTGCTTCATGTGTTGTCTCCTTTGCGTTTGATTTGTATGGCTTTGCTTTCGAAGGCATTATTTTACAGGAAACGACAGGAAAATGCAAGAGGAAGCAGGCGGCATAATTCCTTTTCGTCCTCGTCCATCAACCAGTCCGAGGTGACACCCGGCACCTCCGCCAGAGCGCGCAGCTCGTAGTCCTGCACCATGCGGCTGATGGCGTCCTGCATACCGCCGGACAGACCGCCGCCCGCCGCGCCCTTGGCCTGACCGAATCACAAACCAAGGCCCGCCCCGGAGGTCACGAGGGCAGAAAGGAATACGAAATGTACAGAAGATCATCATCAAAACCGCCGAGGCGCAGGCACAGTTTAAGACATCGGAGCATGACGGTATATATGATTTTTTAATCGACCACGGCTACAGCCACGACATAGCCGCAGATGTTGAAGGCTGGGCAGACCTCGCCTCGATTGGCGGGGAGTACGAGCTTGACGGTGCCGAAAGCTCTGCTATCATATGTAAAGATTGACGGGACCAATTGATATGTCCTGTTGCTTCTCTGCTGCATGAGGAAACAGCTGCAACAACAGCCCAGACCTTCGTCTGGGCTGTCAGCTTTTCTTAATGAGCGTGTGGCAAAAAGTGACCGTTCCTCTGCTCTTGCAGCTTGGCGTCCATCAGCTCGGTCAGGCCCTTACTCTGCTCTTGCAGCAGTTCGCGGAGCTGCTGTATAGCTTCCCTTGTCGTTGCTCTGCCCTCCCCGTCCGTTTGCTTTATTTCTGCTTGTCGCGCGCGATGGTCTCCTTCACGGCGCGGTAAATGAACGCATTGGTGGACTCTCCCTGCGCCTTGGCGTGCTCTGCGATATTCCCCTTTTCACCTTTGGGGACGCGCAGCTGAATGTTCTCCAGTTTTTCGTGATATTTTTTACTGGCGCGCAATTGCGCCTCGGTCTGCTTCATTGGAATACCGCCTTCTATCCTCTTTGTTTCATCTTACAAAATAAGAAGCCGTATGTGAATACACATATTCCACAGATTATTACAAGAATATTTGGATACATTGCCCATTGATATGTGCATACACATATGCTATACTGTCATTACAAAGTAAAACAACGGCAGTTGCAGGGAGTTGGCGCTCCCCGCAACCTGCGCAGGTGGATGTAGCACCTACACAACGGCTGAAGCCGCACCGTCTGGAAGCAGTATACCCTGTTTTGCCCCGTTTGGCAAGATACGGCTGCTATAAACCTTCCTCCGTGTGCGCTCGGGCGCCAGATCTCCGCACCCTCATGGTGGTTTGGAGCAGCGTGTAGGCAGCTTTGCCTGCACGCTGTTTTGCTTGCCACGCTGAGGAAAGGAGGTACCGTTCCATGAAAGAGTTCAAGGCCCGCAGCCGCGCGCTTTATCCGCGGCACATACCCTGAGCAGCGCATCGGGTGACCCTGCGGTCACCGCCCCGCTTCCCCCCTGCTGCAGCTCACAGGCGCAGAACGGAACGCGCCGAAAACAAATTTTATTTTATAGGAGATACGATCCATGAATACGACTGACAACATCAAGAGCCTCTTCAACAGCGCAAGCTCCATGACCACCGAGAACAGCTATGAACCCTCCGGCGTCTGCATCGGCGACACGGTGCTCGACAACACCCCCAGCGGCTTCGCCCTGTTCCAGGCCATTGGAGGCCACTACACCTCCCCTGCCCAGGCCATCGAGGAGCTGGTGGACAACGCCATCTCCTCCATCAGGGCAAACGGCGGCAGCGGCAAGGTCATCCTCTGCCTCGCGGATGGCGGCGACTATGTCGACATCTCCGTCTGCGACAGCGGCACCGGCATCTCGGACCTCGGTGCGGCGCTGACCATCTCCGGCCGCGGCGGGGCGCAGACGCCGCTGAATGAGCACGGCTGCGGTCTGAAGAACGCCCTCTCCTATCTCAGCGAGGAGGACGAGCTGTGGCTCCTTGAGAGCCGCACCAAGGAGGATGCGGCGGCAGACCGCTACCGCTGCGTATCCGCGCCCTATGCCGCCATCGACCGGAAGATGCGCGCAAAGGTCCACCAGGGCAACGGCGCCATTCTGCATGAGACCGGCACCACCATCCGCGTCCGCTGCAGCAAGGAGAAGCTTGAGGGCCTCAAGCCCGCAACGAAGCGCGCCAAAGCGGACTTCCGTCAGCTGTGCGGCTACCTCAAGGAGGAGCTCGCCTACACCTACGCAGCCATCCTTGCGGAGGGGCGCATCACCATCGGCATCATCTGCCGCGAGCAGAACGCGCACGAGAGCTGCCACCGGCTCGAGGCGCTTGAGCCCCTCTGGGAGGCAGACCCAGTAGAGCTGCCGGAGACGCCGGCGGACTTCGGCGGCGGCAAGGTCACCGTCCGCTGCTGCTACGGCACCATCGAGGCAGATAAGGAGAATGCCACCTACTATAAGGGCAACATGGCCTCCTCCGGCCTCGAGATCCGCATCAACGGCCGCTGCATCGAGCGCGGCCTGTACAGCAAGGTGTTCGGACGGGCGCTGCACCCGAGCTGCAACCGCTTCCTCGCGCAGATCGACCTGCGCGGCGAGGACGGCGCCGCGTTCCCCGCAACGGAGACGACGAAGAACGCCTTTGTCGAGGGAGACGCGCGCACGCAGGCGCTTTTCCGCTGGATTCGCGCCAATGTCAGACAGCCGGAGACCTCGCGCGAGTCGCTGGAGAGCCGCCTCGTCGGCAAGCTCGCGGAGAAGAAGGCGGCGGAGCGCGATACGCTCCGCATCGGCCGCGAGGAGGGCACCTACCGCACGATCGGATTGCAGGGGAAGATCGACCTGCTGGTGAGCAAGACCGGTGGGATGACCATCTATGAAGCCAAGGCAAAGAACACGAAGGCGGAGGATCTCTATCAGCTTCGGCTTTATGCGGACGGGTGCGCGATGGACGGCATGCCCGCGAAGGAGAGCGTGCTCATCGGGGCGCGCCATCCGAAGGAGGTGTGCAGTCTGGCGGAGCAGCTCAACAGCCAGTGCGACCCCACGGGAGAGCCGTACCACTTCGTGCTGCGGACATGGACGGAGGAGGGCATCAGCGCGTGATACCCTATCCGGTGATCGATGTGAAGGCGACGGGGGAGAACATCCTCCGCCGCCGGATCGAGAGAGGGCTGCACGGTGTTGGACATGCAGCGGTACCTGAACCTCGCGTGTCCTCAGTCCGTGTATCACTGGCAGGCGGGACGGACGCTGCCGAACATCGATAACTTCTACGCGCTGAGCGTACTGCTGGACCTGCAGCAGGCCGTTCCGCCTTATCTGCCTTTCTCCGGTCTCTTTGCCTTACCGCCTGTGCGCTTGCTCAGACAGTTGGATGCCCATGCGAAGAAGTGCGGTACAGAGGCGAAGAGAAACGCATTCCCCACAAGCTCTTCGGTCAGCTCCTCGATCGTGAAGGGGCGATACCCGTACGGGTCCAGATGGTCGATCAGGGCATCGGGGTCTCCGTTTATCATGATCCGCAGGAATTTCTTCGTGTCCTTATTGACCGAAGCCAGCTGTCTCAGGTGGTCCTCTGCCTTGTCAAGCTGATGGAGCTTATAATACAGGATCGACAGCGGAAGCAGCATTTGCGTTTCCTCATAGGCGTCGTACTTCCGATGCAGCGCCAATGCGTGCAGCTCGTCCTCCGTATAGGCATAGAGATGCATCAGGAGATAGCGAATGCCGAGGTTATCCCCCTCGCACAATTCCAAAAGCCGCCGGCATTCCTCGATCGCAAGCTGCATCATGCCGCATTCGATCAACGAACCGAGGTACTCGCGGCGCACGCGCATATAAGGCCGTGTCTCCATGATCCCCCAGAACGCCCCTGTCCCTCTTTCAAAGCAGCCTTCCTCCTCCAACGGCTTGGCCGCCTTTTTGATGAGATCCTCCAGGGCGGTAAGGCGTGCCTCCGGAGCGTCCTCCGCCTCGGTCAGGATCAGCTGAAGCTGCGCGTCCACATGATCCGGCTCAAGCTCCAGCGCCTTTTTCAAGTAGTTCAGGCGCTTTTTCTTTGATGCGGCCTGCTCGGCGAGCTCCAGATAGTCATCGGCCGTTTCAATCTCTCCCATACTGCCGCCGTCCGGAGAGCCGTTGTGCTGCGACAGAAATTGCTCCGCCAGCCGGTCAAAGTCCTTCTCATCGTTCAGCTCCTCATTGTGGAGTTCAAGAAATTTCCGAAGCTCCGCCAATACCTTTTCGTTTTCTCGGCTCATTGCTGTCCTCCCGCTTTCCGTTTTGGCTCAGGTGTAAGCTAATTGTATCATGTTGTGCGCCGCACCGCAAGCACAAGCGGATAAAAGGGGCCAAGCTCCGCCTTGACACAGGGGTGCGGAAACGGTACAATGAAGCCATAAAATATTGGGAAAGCAGGCTTTTTACAATGCGTGCAAGGATAAACGGAAAAAAGAACTCCGCGTGGGTCACGGCGGCGCTGTGGCTCGCGCTCGCGGTGCTGGGAGTGCTGCATTTCGGCGGCATTGGAACGAAATGGATGACGCTGCTCGCGGGCATTGGTGTGATCGCGCTGCTTGTGCTCGGCGACCGTAAACGGATCTGGAACCTCCCTTCCCTGCTGCTGCTCGGCTATGCGGCGTTTTCGTGGGTGACGATTTTTTGGGCGATGTCCGGCAAGTTTCATCTGCGCGAGGGGTCGAAGATCCTCATCGCGGTGTTTTTCTTCCTGCTCGTTGCCATGCACGGGCGCTTCGACCGCGCGTTTGCGCGGCGCGTGATGGGCGTGATTGCGGGGATTTCCGCGCTCTATGCGCTTTTGAGCGTGGAGGCGGTGAGCACGGGCTTGACCAAGACGCTGCTTGTGAGGCTGCCCATGTGGGACACAGAGAAGATCATGTTCCAAAACAGCCGTTTGAACGGCATTTTCGGCAACGCCAACATCGAAGCGTCCATCTACGCCATCGGCATTTTCTGCGCGATCGCGCTCGTGTGCGGCGCGGAGAAAAAATGGCAGCGCGCACTCTGGGCGGCAGCCGCGGCGGTCGATGCCCTCGCCTTCCTGCTGGTGTTCAGCATGGGCGCGATGGCCTGCTTTGCCGCGGCAGTCGTGGTCTATCTCATTTTTGCGGGCAAGGGGCGCGTCGCGGCGCTGCTGCGTATGCTGGAGGCCGCCGTGCCTGCGTTTATGTGCGGCTTTGCCGCGTTTGCCCTGTTCGGCAGCGGGCGCGTCGGGCTTGTGTTGCCGGTGCTGCTGGCAAATGCCGCTGCGGCTGCCGTGCTCGAGCTGACTGTCATGGAGAAGCTCTCCCGCGTGCTGGAGAAGCATCAGAAGGCGGCCTTTGGCGTGCTGATCGGCGCTGTGCTCTGCGTCGCGGTCTATGCGGTCGCGGCGCTGTATGTGACGGGGTCGTACACCTTTGGTATGGCTATTTACCGCAGCGCCAGGCTCAATGCCGGTGAGCATACCATCACAGTCGAGGCGGACGGAGAGGTTTGGCTTACCATCTTCTCGCGCGACCGTCTGGAGCTGCTCAATATGACGCAGACGGGACTTTACGATGGCCCTGCGGAGGGGGCGGTGGCCTTTGAGGTGCCGGAGGGCAGCAAGATCACCGTTGTGCGCATGAGCGCAGCCGAGGGTGTGACCGTTCGCGGCGCAGTCATTGACGGCGAGCAGGCGCTGCCGCTGCGGCATAAGCTGCTGCCGGGCTTTGCCTCGGAGCGTATCCAGTATGTCGGCGCGAGCACCTCGGAGGAGCAGCGCGCGACCTTCCGCGAGGACGCGCTCAAGCTCTGGCAGCTCAGCCCCATTGTCGGCAGCGGTGTGGGTGCGTTTGAAACGGGCGTGACGCGGGTGCAGGACTATCCTTATGAGACGAGGTATGTGCATCAGCATTATCTGCAAATTCTGCTCGAGGACGGCGTGGTCGGGCTTGCGTTATATATTGGTGCGCTGGTCACAATGCTGCTTGCGCTCTGGAAAAGGCGGAAGCAGACGCGGGAGGACGAATTTTACTGGCTCTACCCTGCACTGTGCGCGGAATTTGTGATGAACGGCTTGCAGATGCTTTGGGACGTATCCATGTCGATGATCGTGTTCCTCTGTATGACCTATGCCCTCTATGGGCTGATCGTCGGCGCCTGCGCCGAGCCGTTTGCGGAAAAGGTCGCTGCGGCGGAAGAGACAGGAAAGAAAAAGAAGACGCAGGCGAAAAGGCTTGACCCCTCCCTGCTGGCGCGGAATATTGGCATCGGCTTTACCGCGGTCGTGGTGCTGACGCTGTGCGGCAACCTCTATGCGGCGTCGAAGGCAGACGCGCCGGTCGCGGATGGGGATGAGTTCCTCTATAACCTCAGCGTGGCGGCAAAGCTCGACCTTTATGAACGGAACGACATGATGCTCTCCTATGTGGTGAATTCATTGGAGATGGAATATCCGGAGGATTACCGTGAACAGGCGGACGAGTATGCCGCACAGCTCGCCAAGGTGCAGAGCAATACCATTCCGCGCTACTTAGTGGGCTACTACCTGCAAACGCAGCAGTATGGCAAGGCCATTGACGCGGCCATCCTCGGCGCGTCCTACTCAGCGTCGGATGCCGACACATGGGACGACTGCGCTGCGCTGCTCAACGAAGCGCTCTTCCAGAATATGCTCACGCCACTTCTGACGGAGGAGCGGGCGGCGCTGATGGCAAAGCTGACGGAGTATTATGACGCCTTGCAGGCATATAATGCCTCTGCGCTTGTGCCGGTGGAGCTGAGCGAGAGTGCGCAGGCGTTCTTTGACAAGATCGTTATCCTGAACGGCTGCATGGACGACGACCGGCTCTTTGCCGAAACGCTGTTCACGGCATAAGCCGCACACAAGGAAAAAGGAGCGCCCGTGGCTGCGGCCATGGGCGCTCCCTTTGTCTCACATGAGTTTTGTCCGAGTGGTCGGAAGACTGTGAACGGCGACAGAGGAACGGTGCGGAAAATCCTCCTACACTTGAAGTATAGACTTCAGTGAAGGAGGACTTTTTTTTGAAACAGGACATCATCTGCGCCGCTGTGCCGGACGCGGAGGCACTCGGCGCGGCGGTGGGCGAATTTCTGCGCACGGTGCGCCCCGAGCGACAGCGCCTCTACGACTATTACCGCGGAGAGCAGAGCGTGGACAAGGGCGAAACGGTGCGCGGGCGTCCGGACAACCGCCTGCGCGCGCCCTTTCCGCGCTACATCACGGAGGTGCACACCGGCTACTTTCTCGGCCTGCCGCCCTTTGCCCCGGCGATGGCCTGGGTGAGCTTGTTCCGGTCGATCCGCC